>OLND01000079.1_pt1 | contig 107148 bp, 94 predicted proteins | sample 1672031 | NCBI WGS metagenome assembly OLND01 (sample SAMEA3136638, study PRJEB25190) | human gut metagenome | biome: human gut; feature: human-associated habitat; material: faeces | place: Austria | collected 2013 | reverse complement strand
TTTCCGGTGCCAGAGACACGATCTTCATGTACTTCTTGTCGCGCAGCTCGCGGGCGACGGGCCCGAAGATACGGGTGCCGCGCGGAGAGCCGTCGTTGTTGATGAGCACGGCGGCGTTCTGATCGAAGCGGATGTAGGAGCCGTCGGCGCGACGGACTTCCTTCTTCACGCGCACGATCACGCAACGCACGACCTCGCCCTTCTTGACGTTGCCGTTGGGCATCGCTTCCTTGACGCTGCAGATGATCACGTCACCGAGGCCCGCATAGCGGCGCTTCGAGCCGCCCAGGACCTTGATGCACTGCACCTTGCGAGCGCCGGAGTTGTCGGCCACGGCGAGCATGGATTGCATCTGAATCATGTGATGTTCCTACTTTCCTTATCAATAGTCCTCGTGCCGGAGCACTCAAACTATTTGGCCTTCTCGACGATCTTCAGCAAACGCCAGCGCTTCATCTTGGACAGCGGGCGCGTCTCCATGATCTGAACGGTGTCGCCGACGCCGGCCTCGTTGTTCTCGTCATGGGCATGGAACTTCTTGGTGGAGGTGATCATCTTCTTGTAGATGGGATGGGGCTTGCGCTCCTCGACGGCCACCACGATAGTCTTGTCGTTGGCATCGCTGACGACGACGCCCTGACGTACTTTACGCAGATTGCGCTCTTCAGTCATTTCTTGCACCTTCCTTAAGCTACGCGCTCAGCTCGCGAGCCCGCATCTCAGTCATGATGCGCGCGATGTCCTTCTTAACCTGCTTGACGCGGGCAGTGTTGTCCAGCTGGCTGGTGGCCATCTGGAAGCGAAGGTTGAACAGCTCCGCCTTGGCCTCCTTCAGCTTCACCTGCAGGTCTTCGGCAGAAAGTTCACGAATCTCTGCTGCTTTCATTATTGCTGCCCCTCCGTTTCACGAGTGACGATCTTGCACTTGATGGGCAGCTTGTTGATGGCCAGACGCAGAGCCTCGCGGGCGGTCTCGTCATCGACGCCGGCGATCTCGAACATGATGCGGCCAGGCTTCACGACAGCGACCCAGCCCTCGGGGTTGCCCTTACCGGAACCCATGCGGGTCTCGGCGGGCTTGGAGGTGATGGGCTTGTCGGGGAAGATCGTGATCCAGACCTTGCCGCCACGCTTCATGTGACGGGTCATGGCAATACGAGCTGCCTCGATCTGACGGTTGGTGATCCAGTGGGCCTCGAGGGCCTGGATGCCATACTCGCCGTGGTTCAGACGGGTGCCACCTTTGGCCTTGCCCTTCATGGAACCACGCTGCACCTTGCGGTGCTTTACGCGCTTAGGTACGAGCATTTACTTGTCACCCCTCTCGCGGCGATCGTTACGACGGGAACGGTTCGGACGGGACGAACCCTCGAGCGCGGGCTGGGGAGCCTTCTGGCCCGGCAGCACCTCGCCGTGGTACACCCACACCTGCACGCCGATGGAACCCATGGTGGTAGCGGCGGTGGCGAAGCCGTAGTCGATCTTCGCACGGAGGGTGTGCAGCGGCACGCGACCCTCGCGGTACCACTCGCGGCGGCTCATCTCGGCGCCGCCCAGACGACCGGAGCACTGGATGCGGATGCCCTTGGCGCCGGACTTCATGGCGGACTGCACGGCCTTGCGCATGGCGCGGCGGAAGGCCACGCGTCCCTCGAGCTGCTCGGCCACGGACTGGGCGATGAGCTCGGCGTCAAGCTCCGGGCGCTTCACCTCGACCACGTCGATGGAGACCGGGCCGTCGGCGACCTTCTCGAGCTTCTTGCGCAGAGCGTCGATCTCGGCGCCCTTCTTGCCGATGACCACGCCGGGGCGCGCCGTGGTGATGGTCACCTTGATCTTGTCGCCGGCGCGCTCGATGTCCACGCGAGACACAGAGGCACGGGCGAGCTGCTTGTCGAGAAACTTGCGGATGGCGATATCGTTCTCGAGCGTCTTGGCGTAATCCTTACCGGCGTACCAGCGGCTGCGCCAATCCTCGGTGATACCGAGGCGGAATCCGGTAGGGCTGACTTTCTGACCCATGGACCTTATGCCTCCTCTCGGGGTGCGACGACAATGGTGATGTGGCACGTGCGCTTGTTGATGCGCGACGCGGAGCCCTTGGCGCGGGGACGGATGCGCTTCAGGGTCGGGCCTTCGTCGACGTAGGCGGCCTTGACCACCAGGTTGTCGCCGCGAAGGTGATTGTTGTGCTCGGCGTTGGCCACGGCGGAGTTCAGCGTCTTCACGACGGTCTCCGCGGCGGCGCGCTCGCAGAACGCCAGGATCTCGCGGGCCTGGGGCACGGACTTTCCGCGAACCAGGTCGACCACGATGCGGGCCTTGCGGGGAGCGATGCGGACGTAACGCGATACTGCTTTAGTTTCCATGTAACTTCTCACCTATGCCCTATCGCTTCTTCTTGTCGGCCGCATGACCCTTGAAGGTGCGGGTCGGCGAGAACTCGCCCAGCTTGTGGCCAACCATGGACTCGGTAACGTAGACCGGCACGTGCTTGCGGCCATCGTACACGGCGATGGTGTGACCCACCATTTCCGGGAAGATGGTGCTCGCGCGAGACCACGTCTTGATGACTTCCTTTTCGCCGGCCGCGTTCATTGCCTCGATGCGGGCAAGAAGGCGCGGTTCTACGAAAGGACCCTTTTTCAAACTTCTGCTCACTATGACTCCTTAAGATTCCGCTACTTCTTGCGACGACGGATGATGAGACGGCTCGAGGCCTTCTTCTTGTTGCGGGTGCGATGGCCCTTGGTCGGCACGCCCCAAGGGGTGACCGGGTGACGACCAGCGGACTTGTTCTTGCCCTCGCCGCCGCCGTGCGGATGGTCGACCGGGTTCATAACCGTGCCGCGGACGGTGGGACGAACGCCCATCCAGCGCTTGCGGCCGGCCTTGCCGATCTTGATGTTGGAGTGCTCGGCGTTGCCCACCTCGCCGATGGTGGCGCGGCAGGTGATGAGCACGCGGCGCATCTCGGAAGAGGGCATGCGCAGGATGGCGTAGTTGCCCTCCTTGCCCATGAGCTGAATGGAGGTGCCGGCGGAACGGGCGATAGCGGCGCCCTTGCCCGGCTGCAGCTCCACGTTGTGGATCAGCGTACCGACGGGGATGTTCGCCAAAGGCAGAGCGTTGCCCGGCTTGATGTCGGCTTCCGGACCGGAGACCACGATGTCGCCAACCTTGAGGCCCTTCGGGTGAATGATGTAGCGCTTCTCGCCATCAACGTAATGCAAAAGAGCGATACGGGCCGAGCGGTTGGGATCGTACTCGATGGTGGCAACCTTGGCGGGCACGCCGTCCTTGTTGCGCTTGAAGTCGATGATGCGGTAGCGCTGCTTGTTGCCGCCGCCCTGGTGACGGGTGGTGATGCGGCCATAGCAGTTGCGACCGGCCTTCTTCGGCTTCGGGGCCAGAAGAGACTTCTCCGGCTTGGACGTGGTGATCTCCGAGAAGTCGGAGACCGTCTGGAAACGTCGGCCGGGGCTCGTCGGCTTGTACTGTTTGATTCCCACAGTAACAACCTTTCTTGACTTCGGGCTTCCGCGCTCGCCGGCCGGTAACGGCAACCAGCGGGACACGTTCGCCCCTTTCCTTTGGAGTTTCCGCTCGCGCGCCTCTCCGCACACCGGAACCTCCCCTACGGTAGTGGCGAGGCGATTGCCGACCGGCGCAGATGGAGGCTCTACGCTGCGACGCCGTCTTGCCACGCGCCCGGGTGTATCCATCGCTGGGCACACAGACGCAAAGAAGCATTATAGGCGTGGAGGTTGAATGCCTCAAGAACTTTTTTGCCAAGCGGAATAACGCCACATTTCGCGCACACTTAGTTCGGGGCGGGGCCGGCCGCTCCCTTGGCGCCGCAACCGCAGCCCGAGGGGCCATTTTGCCAGCCATCGCCATCCCCCTCGACATTTTCCCGTCTCGGGTTACGGTGTTTAACGTTCCTAACTTTTTCTCTTTTGAAGAAACACCAGATCAGGATCTTATGTCGATTCGCGGAGGCTCAACAACCCGTAGCCCGAGGCGGAAAAATGCCCTCCAAGCCCCCATCGACTGACAAAATGGCCCCTCGGGCTGCGGGTTGCGGAACCATCTCTTCCGGAGGGCACGAGCACGGGACGAGCGGCAGCGCCCCTCGCGAGAGAGATCGCGAGGGGCGGCAGCGTGGAAAAGACGAGGCTCTTTGGAGGGAGGGGGTGAAAGGGCCTCCGGAGTTAGTCGTCGAAAAAGGCAGACGAGATCGGTCGCATCCAGACAGATGCACGGTCACACGAGACCGACCGTGTGCCTGTTCGCCTTAGTCGTGCTTCACGAGACCGCGCTCGGTAGCGGCGTCGCGCAGCTTCTGCCAAATGGCCAGATGGTCGATTTCTAGCTGGTTGCAGTGGGCTGTACACGTGCCGCACATGGTGCAGTCCCACAAACCGCCCTGAACGGCCTCCACGATACGATCGGCCTGGTCGTAGGGATCGAAATGGCGGAATGCCACGGCCAGCATGTGCGAGGGGCCGATGCAGTCCGGGTTCACGGCGCGGGCCGGGCAGCCGGCCGTGCACACCTGGCAGCGGGCACAGTAGTTGATGCCGAACAGATCGTCGGCGTCCTTCATGTTGTAGGTTCGAAGATCCTCCTCGGTCAGCGGGGCCACACGCACGCGCTTGTAAGTCTCCGCGATGCGGGCCTGCACTTGACTCTTGTCTACAACGAGATCCTTTACCACCGGCACACCGGCAAGCGGCTCCACGACGTGAGAGCCGTCGGATAGGGGCTCCACACAAGCGAGCACGGGCTCACCGTCGAGCATCATGGCACAGCGGCCGCACATACGCCCGCGGCAGGAGAAGTCGAAGGCCAGCGGCTCTTCGTTCTCGTGAATGTACACGAGCGCCTGCAAAAGCGTCATGTATTCATCGTCGTGGGGAACCTCATAGGTTGCTTCATAGGGAGCATTGTCCTTCGAGGGGTCGTAGCGCTTAACGGTTATCTTCATGGTCTGCCTCCTTGCAGCTTGCGAAATCGCATCAGATTAGTAAGGGATCTTCTCGTAGGACAGGCTGCCATCCTCGGCGCGAGTGTAAGCCAAAGCGCACTTCCAGTTCTCATCGTCGGGCTCGGGGAAGTCAGGACGGATGAACGCGTCACGGCTCTCCTCGCGTGCGAGCGACGCCTCCACGGTCAAGCGCGCGATATCGAGCAGATTCACCACCTCGATGGCATCCTTCCAGTCGGCGTTTTGCACCAAACTGTCGTCGGCGCACGCCATGCGGGGAAGATCCTCGGCCATGATACGGTCGAGCTCGGCCTTGGCCGTCTCGAGCACATCAGTGGGACGAACCGGACGACCAGCTTCGGCACAGGCGTACTGGATGTTGCGGCGCACGGTAATGGGGCGCAGCGGATCGTCCACCGTACGCGTCCGCAGATCTTCGAGACGGGCGATCTCCGCCGCCACGCCCTCATAGGTCACGGATGCGGGCTCCTCATATGACGCCAGATACTCCAAGGCCTTCTTCATGGCGTAGCGGCCCATGCGGCGATTGGTGATGTTCATCATGCCGCCCTCACTGCCGGCGTTAGCGCGAACACAGAACAGCCCCTCGGCATCAACGCACATGGCGTTGTCGTCGGTGATGGGCTCACCGCCGTGCTCGTACATCTCGGGTACCACCTCAGTCGGCTGGCTGGTGAAGTCATACCCGAACTTCTCCTTCAGCAGCTGGGCGTTGCGCTGGTACATCCACCGCATAGTGGAGAGGGACTCTTGCTTGCAGTCCAAATACACACCGCCGTTTTCACTGCCCTTGCCGGCGCGCACCACCACGTCGACCGCCTGCATAACGCCCGACTGGGTAGTCAGATACTCCTTCTCGGCGATTTCGGGGTAGTCCTTCAGATAGGTTCCCTCGGAATCCATCAGATCGCCGGAATGCACGCTGTCGGCACCGACCATGGATCCCTCCGAAGCCGTGAAGCTACGCGGAAAGGCACCCATCATATCGTAGCTGCCGAACTCGGCGTTGGCGATTTTTCCACCATGGCGAAAAAGGGCCATCTCTACATCGGCAGTGTTGTCGAGCACGTTGTTCGACGTGGCCGAGGTGGAGTTCCAGCCGTAGAACTGCGTACAACCACCCGTGGCCGTCAGCGTCACCTTCGCGCGGTAAACGCGATACTCGCCCGTGGGCAGATGCAGGCCCACCGCGCCGAGGCAACGACCATCCTCGATGATAAGATCGGTGATCATCGTGCGATCGTGAACTGTGACGTAGTCTTTGGAGCGGAAATAATCGGACCAGTGGCGCGTCATGGAATGTTCGAAACCACGCGTCGTCGGGAAATCGTAGATGTAGAAAGGAGTCCCGTCTTCGTTGCGCGCCGAAAGGATCTCGCCCCAGTTGGCAACAACAACATCGGGATTCAGCTCAACTTCATTCTGAACACCCGTCTTGCGGTAGAGACTCTCGTTGCGAATCTTCGTAGCAACGGGCACCTCCTCCTCGGTCTCGTAGTAGGCGCCGGGAACCCACGTGTGCATGATGTCGAAGCTCATGCCAAACGCGCCGCCGAAGCCATAAGGGGCCTTGTCGATCACCAGCATGTTCTGGCCGGCCTTGCACGCCTCCTGCATGGCAAAGCTGGCACCGAAGCCCGCACCGATAACGAGGATGTCGGTATCGTAGACCGCGTAGGGCACCGATGCGGCCACCGTCTCGTTCTCGCCACCAGTCTGAGCCATATCAGTCGCGCTCGTTGGCGCGCAACCCACGAGCGCACCGCCCGCCAAAGCCGCCGCTCCGGCGGTCAGACCGCCCAATTTGAAGAACGAACGTCGATCCATGCTACGAACCGTCTTTTCTCCTTGCGTGCTCCCCATCCCTCTTTCTCCTTTCAAATAGGGATCAGACGAGAGAAAAGATTACATGCCGTCGACGAAGACAACAAAGGTTGCGTCATTGGAGCAATCGTTGACCTTCTTTTGCCTGATAATATGTTTAACTATAGTTGCTCATTTGGAATATCGTCCGTCGTGGGATACTCGCACGTATCATATGGAATATCGGAAGAGACGGAGGGCGACGGTGGAACACATAGGGGGGACCTGGGGCGTCGGCAGCGATGCAGCTTTGGTATTCGATCGGTGGATGAGAATCATCGCAGGCCGATTGAGAACGGAGTACGGGTCAACCATCAACCAGTTCTGGGTGCTGCTCGTTACCAGCGAACGGCCAGGAATGCCCATAACCGCAGCAGCCAACACGCTGGAGTTGAATTACACGACCGTCGCCGAATGCGTAGGGCAGCTTGCTCTGGCAGGGGCCCTCGAGAAAACAGAGCCCGAAGACGACAGTCGCTGCGCCCTCATCACCATGACCGGGGCGGGCGAGCGTCTTATGGACACCCTGGATCGATGCCTCATATCGATCGCAAAAGACGCCCTCGCTCCCCTCGAAGGCAAAAGACGCGTGCAGGGCCTGCGCCTCTTCTTCGAGGTGTGTGTACGGCTTGACAAGAAGCGAATGGCGGGCAATCTGGTGCGCGGAGACAGCGCCTTCATCATTACCTGCCAGCAAATCGCTGTTGAATTCGGGCGCCTCTGTCGACAATACCACCTAAGCGAAATTCAGGGCCACACGCTCCTCGCCGTCGGCCAAAACGGATGCATCTCTATGAGGGCGCTACGCGAGAAGCTGCGCCTAGACGCTCCCACTCTCTCCCGCGCCGTCTCACGTCTCGTCGAGCGGGGACTCGCAAAGCGCATCGAGGGCGCAAGTCGCCGAGAGACGAACGTCGCGCTCACCGCAAGTGGCCTGCAGTGCGCCTCGAGTCTCGCCGAGGAAACCGACTCGATGCTCGCGCGGCTTTTCGCCAGCGATTACGGCAGCACGGTATTCCGCCAAACGGTGAACGCCCTGCGCGCGTCACTCGAAGAGTACATCCAGCATCACTAGCGCCCCTTGCGAATACCGCCTTTGCGGCCGTTGGCCTTGGGAGGCTTGCCAGATCGCTGGGGTTTCTGGGCCGGGCGGCCCTTCGCGGGCTTGAAGGCACTGGCTTTGCCGGCACCCTTGGCAACCTTGGGGCCACGAGCTTTGCCGCTCCCCTTGCGCGAGGCGCTGCCGCCCTCGTCGCGCTTCTTCGGGCGGATGGGGCGGATGAGGCACTTCTCGTCCCAGCCGATGAGATCGGCCCGCCCGGCTTTCGTCAGCGCCTCGCGCACCAAGTCGTAGTTATCGGGGTTGCGGTACTGGATGAGCGCCCGTTGCAGGGCCTTCTCGTGCGGGGTCTTCGGAACGTAGATGGGTTCCATGGTTAGAGGATCGAGCCCGGTGTAGTACATGCACGTGGAAATCGTCGAGGGCGTGGGGTAGAAATCCTGCACCTGCTCGGGGTTGAAGCCCATGTCGCGCACGTACTCGGCCAGCTCGATGGCCTCGGCCAACGTGCTGCCCGGATGCGACGACATGAGATAGGGCACGACGAACTGCTTCTTGCCCGTCTCGCGATTGATTTCCTCAAAAGCGTCGCAGAACGCGTCATAGACGGCCCGAGGCGGCTTGCCCATGGCAGCAAGCACGGTGTCGGACACATGCTCGGGGGCCACGCGCAGCTGGCCGGATACGTGGTGCTCGACCAGCTCGCGCAGAAACGTGCGATCGGGATCGGGGTCGGCCATGACGTAGTCGAAGCGAATGCCGGAGCGCACGAACACCTTCTTCACGCCGGGCAGCTTCCGCAGCTTGCGCAGAAGACCCGTGTAATCGCGATGATCGGCCTTCATTGCCGGGCAGGGCTTCGTGCCCAAACAGCGGCGGTCTGTGCAGGCGCCTCGTGTGCGCTGCTTGGCGCAAGCCGGCCCGCGGAAGTTGGCCGTGGGACCTCCCACATCGTGGATGTAGCCCTTGAACTCGGGATCGGCCGTCATGACGCGGGCCTCGTCGAGCAGCGACTCGTGGGAGCGGCCCGTGACGATGCGCCCCTGGTGGAAAGTGAGCGCGCAGAAGGCGCACTCGCCGAAGCAGCCGCGGCAGGAGGTGAGCGAGAACTTCACCTCGGAAAGCGCCGGCACGCCGCCGGCCTCGTCGTAGGAAGGATGCCACGTGCGCGCATAGGGCAGGCGGTAGACGGCGTCCGTCTCATTTTGGGTCAGCGGCGCAGCCGGCGGGTTCTGCACGACATACACGCCATGGGGATAGGTCTCCACCAAGCGACTGCCACACACCGGGTCGCTCGCGCGGTACTGGGTGGCGAAGCTCTCCGCGAAGGCGCGCTTGTCGCCCGAAACCTCTTCCCAACTGGGCAACATCTCGTAGTCAACCACGTGTTCCAGCGAACGGGTGCGAAACACCGTGCCATCGATGAAGGTGAGGTCGCTCACGGAAAGGCCCGCGGCGAGGGCATCGGCAATCTCGACGATAGAGCGCTCCCCCATGCCGTAGGAGATGAGATCGGCCCCGGAATCAAGCAAGATGGAGCGCTTGAGGGAATCGGACCAGTAGTCGTAATGGGCGAGCCGGCGCAAACTCGCCTCGATGCCGCCCAAAATGATGGGCGTTTCCTTGAAGGTGCGGCGAATGAGGTTCGAATAGACCACGGCCGCGTGGTTGGGGCGCGCGCCGCCCTTGCCGCCCGGCGTGTAGGCGTCGTCGTGGCGGCGCTTCTTGTTCACCGTGTAGTGGTTCACCATGGAGTCCATGTTGCCCGCCGACACGAGGAATCCCAGCCGCGGCTCGCCGAGCACCGCGATGCTTTCCGGGTCGTTCCAATCGGGCTGGGCGACGAAGCCCACCTTGTAGCCGTGGGATTCCAGCACCCGCGTGATGATGGCGCTCCCGAAGGAGGGATGATCCACGTAGGCGTCGCCGGAGACGTAGACGAAGTCGAGCTGCCCCCAGCCGCGCGCATCGGCCTCGGCCCGCGTGGTGGGCAGGAACGCCGAAGCCGGCAGGGAGGGACGCGCGTTTTTCGGAGCGCCCTTTTCCGGGCGCTTGGGACTGCGATGAGATTGGGGCGCGGGCTTCTTAGACACAGAGAGTACGTCCTTCATAGAAACGGGCGGGGAAGCCCCCGCCCTGGCGTGTGGTTATGGCGCAAGGCCGATATCGGCCCGTAAGCTAGTTCTCGTCGGCCGCCTTCGCCTCGTCGGCGGGCGCCGCGGGCGCGTCAGCGGGTGCCGCGGGCGCGTCGGCTACGGTGATCTTCGCCTGGGAGGCCACGAAGCGGGCGGCCTTCAGGCGCTCGGCCGTCTCGCGCAGAGCGAAGCCGCGACCCGAGTCCTCCAGCTGCTGGCGCATCATCTTGGGATTGCCCTGGGGATTCATGCCGTAGCAGGCGTCCTCCAGGTCCTTGTCGGTGAGGGCCATCTTCTCGTGGCGGAACACGGCATCCAGGCAGAAGCCCTGCACCAGCACCTCGCGGGTCTGCATCATGAGCATCATGCCGAACTGCTGCTCGCCGCCATTTTGGGCCACGAACTGCTCCCAGGTCATACCGGCCTGCTGAAGCTCCATGCGCAGGTTCTGCATGAGCTGGTCGCGCGTGGCCTCGTAGATCTCGTCGGCGATGCGACCCTCGAAGCGGCGCGTAAGCTGGCCCACGGCCATCTGCTGCACGTAGCCTTCGTAGGCCTCGTGCTGCTGGGCCTCGAAGACGCGGCGCATGTCGGCGATGAGCGCCTCGCGGCTCGCGAACATGGGCATGTTTGCCTTCACCCAAGCGTCGTCGATGATCGGCACGACCTCCTGCTGAATCTCCTTCACGGTGACGGTACAGGAGATGGGCTTGTTCACCACTTCCCCGTTCTCCGTGCCCAAGGGGGCCTCGAAGGTGAACTCCTTGGTCTGGCCCGGCTCCATACCGACGAGCGCCTCATCGAAGCCCTCGGGCATATAGCCCCGACCCATGAGGTAGGTGCGATCCTCGCAGGTGAGCGCTTTGATCTCCTCGCCGTCGTCGAAGCACTTCATAGCGATGGAGCAGGCGTCTCCCGCCTCAAGCGGCTTCGCGTCGGCCACCACGTAGGTGACGGAGTTCTTGGCGATCTCCTCCAGCTGCTGGTTGATGGGAGTCTCGTCGAAGGTGAAGGGGGGCACGGTGATCTCCACCGGTTCGTAGCTGGTCAGCTCGTAGGTGGGCTTCACGGTGACGTTCAGGGTGAACGTGAACTTCTTGCCGCGCTCGAACTTCACCGTGGGCGTGGCCTTGGGCGGGAACGCCGGCACGAGGTTGCGGCGGTCGAGCGCCCGGGGCACGAGCACCTCGATGGCGTTGGGCTCGACGATCTTGTCCAGATCAGCGATGCCCAGCTGTTCTTTCGCCAGCTCCTCGATGGATTTGCCCGGTGCGGGACGGACGCCCATCTGCATGGCGAAGGCCTCGGCGGCCTCCTTGAGCGCGTTGTTAACCTCGATGGCCGTCGCCTCGCAATCGAGCTTGATGACGCCGTCGGCGAGCTTTTTCTCGGTTACCTTCATAAATTCGGTGCTCCTCCTTCGCGAAGAGGGCCGCCTTATGCGGCCCGTAAGGTTTGCCCGCTATAGTAGCACAGCCCGCGCCCGCAAAATCGAAGCCCACAGGGTTCACAGGTTCCGCCAAAACAGCACTCAAACCCAGCGGAACACAGATAATTGACCAATGCGAAGGGCGCCCTGCACGAGGGAGCCCTTCGCTCTAATGTCAAGCCTCAGCCCCAGACGTTCTACTTCTGAGCCTCTTTCTGTTGGGCCCGGCAATCCTTGTAGCCCTTCACGAGGAACGCGGGGAGCTGCTTGACGAGGTCGAAGGGGATCATCGTCAGCACCTTCCATACCTCATCGGGGCGCACGTAGACCGTCGAGGGCATGGATTGCAGCAGAAGCGCTTTCATGAGAATGGTGTCGTCCTTCATGCGCAGGCTCTTCACGTCCACCATGGGCGCTCCCCCGCGATCGTAGAAGGACGCGCCATCGTAAACCGTGGTGAAGCGCGTGGCCCCGAAGGCGACGAGCGCCACCAAAAGCCCGAAGATGATCTCGTTGACCGGGGCGCCGCCAAGGCTCGCCGCCGCATCGGCGATGCCCCACACAGCGAAGGCGCATCCCACGAACACCAGCGCCCAGTCGCAGCCCGGGTTGTACTCCTTCATGCCCGTCGAGACCCCGGCGAGCACCACGATAAGCGCGCCGGCCATCAGGTCTACGGCGAGGGCGGCGCTGGCGCAGCCGAGCAGCGGAACCGAGAGGAGCACCCAGGCACCGAAGACGATTTCCAAGATATTCAAGCATTTAGCCATGAGCGGTCAGATCCTTTCGCGCTTACTTGTTATCCAGCGTGTCGTCCCAGTCGATGTCCAGATCCTCCAAAACGACTTGAGCCGTGCCGCGGCCGCCGCCGGTGACCGCGCCGCCCGGATGGGTGCCCATGCCCGTCAGGTACAGACCGTCGATCATCGTGCGGAACTGGCCGATCTCGGGCAGAGGGCGATAGGCGTAGCTCTGGAACAGATAGGCGCCCGGACCCGTGATGTTGCCGTCGATGATGTTCTCGTTCCACTCGCTGTAGAAGTCGGGCGTGAACACCTTGTAGGCCATCACGTTGTCTTCGCTGAGATTGGTGGTGTAGCTGAAGAAGTGCTCGCGGATGTCGCGGGCAAAGCGCTCCACCTCCTCGGGATGGTTCTTCCACCAGTCCATGCCCTCCTCGCCGACGCCGGAGGGGGCCAGCTGCCAGAGGTAGAGGACATGCTTGCCCTCGGGGGCCCGCTGGGGGTCGAACAGCGACGGCACGAGCGATTCGGGGCACAGGGAGCGCTTCTCGGGAAGACGGCCCTCGACCATGGCGCGATAGCCGTCCAGCAGGTCCTGGAAGTTCTCGGGAATGGGCTCCACCACGACGGCGTCGTCGAACTCGGGACCGGCCTTGTAGTGCGGCGCATCGTCGATGGCCACCGCCTGCATGACACCGGACATGGGCGCCGGAACGATTTGCTCCAGGTCGCGCTTGAACTTGGGATCGAGCTCGTAGCCGTCCACCATCTCGAGGAACACGCGACGGGCATCCACGTTGGAGATGATGGCCTTCGTTCCCACGTAGACGTCGCCGTCCTCGGTCTCGACGCTGACGGCACGCCCATTCTCAACGTTGATCTTGGTCACCTTCTTGTTGAGAACGATCTTGCCGCCGCGGTCTTTCAGGGCGGCCGCCAAGGCGTTGGGCAGCGCGATGGAGCCGCCCTTGGGCAGCGATCCCGAGCGGAAGGCATTGCCCACGGCCACGAACATCATCCACATGGCGCTCCCGGCATCCTCTGGCGTGACCATGACCTCCGTGGAGATCTTCAACACATGGGAGATCGTCTTGGGGTGCTTAAACCACTGCTGCGCCATCTGCAGGGCCGTCATCGACATGGACTTGAACAGATCACGGCCCTCCGGCGTGGAGTTCAACTGATTGACGAACAGGCCCATAGGAGGCGGGCAGGTGGACATGCCCGTGGAGATCAGCGGAAGAAGACGCGCCTTCTCCTGAATGAACTGCCCGTAGGCTTGGGCGTCCTCGGGAGAGTACGCGGCGATCTGCTCCAGCTCGTGGGCCAAATCGCCGTCCTCCAGCACACCGGTTCCGTCGGGATACAGCGTGGCGCCGTTCTTCTTCGTGTCGATGAACTCGAACCCGTACTTCTCGCGAATGCCCAACTCGTCATCGGCATAGACGGGATTGGACTGGATGGCGCCCAGAGCCACCGAGCCGATATCGTGCTTGAAGCCGGGCAGCGTGCATTCCACCGTGGCGGTGCAGCCCCCGATGACGTTCTTGGCCTCGAGCACGCACACGCTCAGACCCGCCATGGCCAAGTAGTTGCCGACGATGAGGCCGTTATGGCCCGATCCGATAATAACCGCATCGTATGTTTCCGTTGCCATGCCCTATGCTCCTTTCATCGGGCTGCCGACGGCGCCTTCGCGTCGGCAGCGATTGTGATAATTGTCAGCGGGAGCGCCCCATCGGCCGCCCCCGCAGCGACACAAATACGTGGCCTACTTCGCCCAGCGCGGCTTCAAATTCCGCTCCTCGGCGGCGGCGCGCAAGTCGTTCCAGTAAGTCAGGTGATCGATTTCGGCCGAATCGCATACCTCGGTGCACTGACCGCACAGGATGCACCGGTACAGCCCGTCCTGAACAGCTTGCACCACGCGATCTGCCTGATCGTAGGGGTCGTAGTAGCGGTAGGCCGTGGCCAACATGGTCATAGGCCCCACGTAGTCGGCGCTGGCCTGCATCGCCGGGCACACCGAGCTACAGCGTCCGCAGCGGGTGCACCATTCGATGGAGTACACCTTCTCCTGGGCGCCCATGTCGAACTGGTTGATCTCGTCGCGATCCATGTCATCGAAGCGCACGCGGTTGTAGCGCGCCGAGGTGGCTAGATGGCGCTGGGTCTTATCGACGATGAGGTCGTGCAGCACCGGGTAGCCCTCGAGTGGGGCGATATCGTGGGCCCCATCGGTCAAAGGGGTAATGCAGGCCAGCTTGGGCTCGCCGTCCACCATCATGGCGCAGCGTCCGCAGCTACGGCCATGGCAGGAATAGTCGAAGGCGATGGGCTCTTCGTTCTCGTAGATGTGCATCAAAGCCTCGAGCGCCGTTATGTTGTCGCGGTAGGGCACTTCGAAGCTCTGCTCGTAGGGAGACGCATCCTGTGAGGGATCGAAGCGGGTAACGGTAATTTTCATGGCATGCCTCCTTGGAATTAGGCCACCGTCGACCAGTCGATGGACTCCCAATCGACGGTCGGCAGCTCAACTTTCGCGGTCTCATAGGCGCCCTCGGAGCCCGAGATGGCCAAAGAGCACGCCCAATCGTCGCTCGGGCCCGGGAACTCGGGGCGCAGATAGCTGCCGCGGCTTTCCTCGCGCGTCAGCGATGCGAGCACGGACAGCTCGGCAATGGTGAGCAGGTTGTAGTTTTCGATGGCCTCTTTCCACTCCATGTTGTAAGCCAGCGACGGGCTGCCCACGGCCTGGCGCGGGAGATCCTCCTTGCGAATGCGCGCCAGCTCGTCGCGGGCCGCCTCCAGGGCCTCGGTAGTGCGGATGATACCCATAGCGGATCCCGCCGCGTTCTGGATGGCCCGTCGAATGGTCACAGGGCGCAGATCTCCCCCATCCGCGTTAGTGCGAATGGCCTCAAGACGCTCGCGCTCGGCATCGATGAGGGAAAAGTCGAGCTCTCCCAACTCGGCGGTCTTCGCGTACTCGGCCGCGCAGTGGGCGGAGTAGTTGCCGTACAGGTAGTTGTGACTCACGCCGGGGCTTCCGGCCGCACCGGTCATACCGCCGCCGCGAGCGCAGAACAGACCGGCGAACTCGCGGCTCATGGCCTTCTCGTCCGTGAGGATGCTGCCCTGGTGCTCGATCATCTCGAGGCCGCACTCGATAAGGTCGCTCGTAGGATCGATACCGAACGTATCGCGGAACAGATCGATGTTGCGGCGATAGAAGTAGCGGATATGGCTGCGCGCCTCATCGGTCGAGTAATCTACGTAGACCCCGCCGGCGTCCGACCCGCGCCCGTCGGCAATGCACTGGCCCACGGTCTGCAAGAATAGAGATCGGCTCTTCTGGTACTTCAGGGGATCGTCCTCATCCACGAGGAACAAGTCTCCGTTGCGATCCTTGATGTAGCCCACCGACATGCTGTCGGCGCCGAGACCGGCAGGGTACCCGCAGGAGATGCCCGTAGGATAGACGGTGATGAGGTCGTAATCAGCCCATTCGGCGTCCACGATGGGGGCACCGTGGCGGAAGGCCGCCATCTCCAAATCAGAGGTGTTGTCAGGCACACTGCCCGACTGCGGCGCCACGGTGTTCCACCCGTTGATCCAGCACGTGCCGCCCGTGGCCATCACCGTGGCCTTGGCGCGAAACACTCGGAAGGAGCCCGTGGGCAAATGGATGCCCATGGCGCCCTGGCACACGCCGTCTTTGACGATAAGATCGGTGAGCATGGTCTGATCGGCGATGGTCAGCCACGGCGACATCGTCAGACGGTCGGTCTCATGGCGGGGGAAGGAGCCTTCCACCATGTAGATCTTGGCCGCCTCGATATCGGAGAAGATGTGATAGCTTCCGTCCTCGTTGCGCTCGGGGAACATCTGGCCTTTGTTGAGAACTTCGAGATCGAGCTGCTGACCCTGTCCGGAGCAGGCAGGGTTCGCCTCGTTGCGCTCTTCCGCGTACCGGCGTGCGGCAAGATTCACCTCCTGGTTCAGCACGGGCCCGATCTGGGAATCGAATTGATAGAAGTTCGGATCGTAGATCCAGGTGGTGAGGAAGTCGAAGTTCATGCCCGCCACGCCGCCGGAGCCGAACGGGCCCTTCTCGACCACCGTAACATTCAAGCCGCTCTTTGCGGCATTCGCCGCCGCCGACATACCGGCATAGCCGCAACCGCACACGAGCATATCGGTCTCATACACCTCGTAGGTGCCCCGGGGCGTTACAACCGTATGCCCCGTTTCAGCCAAGTTGGCGCTATCCTCCTGCGGGGCGCACCCTGTCGCCCCCAATCCCGCGCCCGCCAAGAGGGTGAAGCCGGCCGTGGCGCCGACCCCCTTCAAGAACGAACGTCGCGAACAGGCAGTCGAATCGCCAACGAACATGTTGTCGTCCATTGCCACTCCCTTTCCTCTCTCCTCAGATGATTCGGAACGAGAAGAGCATGGCAAATTCATCGACTCGCTGTCAGCGGGCAGTTTTCCCAACCCGTCAGGAACCTCCTTACAAAAGGTGCAAACCGTCAAGATCGCCTGGACAAGTTCACGCTTTCGTGGGTATCATGCGGGAAAAGGAGGGCTTTTTATGGAAGTACACTACATCGAGAAACCCCGGGGATTCGATGTGCGTATGCGCGTGGTGGAGGCTGTCACCGAGCCGATTCGCGCTCTGTCAGTTACCGAGATATGTCGCCGTGCCGGCATTTCAAGGCAGACGTTCTACAGCTACTTCGAGTCGAAGTACGCTATTGGCTCATGGTATGCCCTCCATTGCGACACGTTTACGCTCGACCTCATAGGACGGACGCTTTCATGGCGCGAGGGTTACGAGCGCTGGTACACGCTCATGGAGCGCCAAAGGCTTCTCTTCGCCAACTCATCGCAAAGCAAGTTCAGTGACGAGGGTGCAGCCGCGGTGGCCGAGAACCGTATCGCCGCCTTCCGGGAAACCTTTGAAAACCGCGAATTGGCGTTCACCGACGAGTACTGCTACTACGCCTGGATGTGCGCCTCAGTGGAACGCGCCGCCTTCAGCCGCTGGCTCAAAGAGGGCTGCGACGCGCCACCGGCGGACATGGCCAGGCTCACCGAGTTGTGCGTGCCTCCCTTGCTCCATCGGGCCTTAAGTCTTTGAGCCCCTGGTTTTTCGACCGCGAGAGGCGGCTCGCCTTCGAAACGGCACCCTGGTTCTTCCTACTCGTTGGACTTCAGGCTCTCCACCATGTCGATGCGGGCAAGCTTGGGGCGCATGACGAGCATGACGACGGCGGTGAACACCATGGTGAGAACGAAGGCGATGACGAAGCTGTCCCAGTGAATGGTGCGCCCGAACATGACCTGATCCACTTCCGCCGTCACCACGACGAAGCCTTCCAGCACCACGCCGAGGCCCAGGCCCACAAGCGCGCCCAGCATAGCCAGAAGCACGATCTCGCGGAAGATGTAGGCGTTCACCTCGCGGGGCGTGAAGCCGAGCACCTTCAACGTGGCGATTTCCCGGGCCCGCTCGGTGATGTTGATGTTCGTCAGGTTGTACAGCACGATGAACGCGAGCGCGGCCGCCGCCACCACAAGCACCACCACGACCATGTTCACCGAGCGCAGCATCTGCTTGTAGGAGTCGATGACCTCGTCGTTGAAGGCTACGGTGTCCACCGCCCCCGTAGCGCGCAGGGCCTCGGAGAGCGCAGAACGCTCCCCCTCGTCGGTAGTGGCCCGGGCGTACACCGTGAGGTTGTCCGGCTCCTCCCCGAAGGTGCGCGCGTAGGTCTCCGGCGTCATGAAGGCATAATCGCCGATATAGTTCTCGATGATGCCCGTCATGGGCACGGAATAGGTCGTCGCCGTGGCATTGCCCAAATCGTCCTGCTCGGCGAACACGATGGCGTCGCCCACCGAAAGCCCCAGCTTGGTCGCCAGCTTCTCGGTGACGATGGCGCCGGCGTCGGTCAACCCCACCTCATCGTGACCCTCGCGGGTGCGGAAGCGCCACAGCTCCTTGAACGCCTCGGGGTCGGACGGCGCCACGATGGTGGTCATGGCCTCAGTGCCGTCAGCACCCTGGGCGATCATGGAGGCCTCGGTGGCGCGGACGGCCACGGGCAGCTTCTCGGCGTCGCCCAGAAGGGCGGCGGCGGCCTCGCGCTCGTCGTCTGCGGCGTCGTCCTTCTCGGAGATGACGACGTTGTAGTCCACCAGCTCGCCGTATTGCACATCGATGATGTCGTTGATGGAATTCTGCAGCCCCAGGCCCGTCAGCAGAAGCGCCGTGCAGCCGGCGATGCCCACGCACGTCATGACGAGACGGCGCTTGTAGCGGAAGATGTTGCGGAACGTCACCTTCCACGAGAACGAGAAGCGGCGCCACAGGGGCCCGACGCGCTCCAGCAGAATGCGCTTGCCGGCCTTGGGCGCCGGCGGCTGCATGAGGGCGGCCGGGGTCTCGCGCAGGGTGGCCGCGGCGGCAGCCCAGGTGGCCAAGAGCGTGATGCCGATGCCGAGTCCGGCCGCGGCGAGCGCGATGGGCCAGTCGATGGGCATGGCGCCGCGGGGCACGTAGTAGACGATGGAGTAGGCCTCCATAATGACCCAGGGCAGCACCTGGGAGAGCACCGCGATACCGAGGACGCTGCCGAGCCCTGCGGCCAGGGCGGCGTAGATGAGGTACTTCGACGTGATGCGCGCCCGCGAGTAGCCGAGCGCCTTGAAGGTGCCGATGAGCATGCGCTCCTCTTCCACCATGCGGGTCATGGTGGTAAGAGCCACAAGCGCCGCCACGAGGAAGAAGATGAAGGGGAAGAACGACGCGATGGCGTCGATGCGATCGGCATCGGAGGCGAAGCTCACCACGCCGAAGTTCTTCGTGCGGTCCATGACGAGCCAATCCGGCGGCTCGATGTCGTCGATCTCCTTCTGAGCGTCGGCGAGCTCCTGCTCCGCTTTGTCCAACTCCTCGTTGGCCTCGGCCGCGGCGGCGTCGTAGTCGGCCACGCCCTGCTCGTACTCGGCCCGGCCCGCCTCCAGGTCGGCTTTGGCCTGTTCGTATTCCGCCTTGCCCTCTTCCAGCTGCTTCTTGCCTTCCTCGACGCTCGTCTTGGCCTGATCGAGCTGGGTCTGAGCCGCGGCGATCTGCGCGTCGGCGGAGGCGCGCTCTTGCGCGAGCTGCGCCTTCGCCTCCTCCAAGGCCGTCGCCGCAGCGGCGATGTCGGCGATCTTCTGCTCCAGGTCGGCGCGGGTCGCCTCAAGCTCCGCGCGCTGCTCGGCGGGGAGGTTCGGCACCTGCAAGGCGGCCTCGGCCTGGGCCAGGGCGTCCTGCAGCGTCGGCAATGCCGCATTGGCCTCGGCGAGGTTCGCCTCATTGGCGGCGATCTGCTGCTCGGCCTCGGCGAACTGCGCCTCGGCGTCGGCCTTGCGCTTGGAAAGCGATTCCGTGCCCTGGGTGTACTCCTTCTCGCCGTCCTTGATCTTCTTCTCGCTCGCGGCAAGAGTGGAGGCGGCCGCGTCCAGCTTGCGCTGGCCCTCGTCCAGCTCTTCCTTGGCCGCATCCAACTCGGCACGGGCATCGGCGAGCTCGGTCTTCGCGCGGGCCTCCTCTTTTTCGTATTCCGCTCGCGCCTCGTCCAAATCGGCCTGGGCCTCGGCCTTCAGGCCATCCACCCGGGCCTGCTCCCGAGCCGGCGCGATGCCCTCGATGGCGGCCACAACGCCGGCCACGCGATCGTCGTAGGCGTCGCTGTCGGCGGGAAGCTCTGCCGCCCCTTCCACGGAGACGTAGGCCTCCACGTAGGGCATGTCCGCATCGAAGGCCTCCGGCAGCACGTACATGAACTGCTCGATGGTGCCCGAGCCAATGGTGGAGGTGCCCATGGACGTCGAGCTGACGTAGAGCGGCGAGTGCACGCGCGCCACCACGGTGAACTCGGTTTCCGCCAGCGTGTCCTGCACATTGCCCACCGACGGATCAACCGTCACCGTGTCCCCCAGCGAGGAGGGACCGCTCATAACGCGGTCGTTGAAGATGACGCACTCGTTGGCCGAGGTGGGCCAACGGCCTTCCACCAGATCGAGCCGGTTGAGATAATTCGCGTCATCGGAGGAGATGGCGCCCGCGTCCGTCTTCACCGCCGTCGCCGCCGAGGGCGACAGCGAGTGCACGCGCATCACGTACTGCTCGTCGTTCAGGGTGGCCAGCACATCGGCGGAATAGGCCGCCTCCACGCCCGAGACGCCGGGCACATCGCACAGGGCCTCGATGTCCTCATCCGTGAGACCCAAGGTAGAGACGACGCGGATGTCCATGAGATCGGTGCCGTCGTAGTAGGCGTCGGCCGCCAGCTTCATATCCGGCGCCGTCATGCGCAGCCCGGCGTAGAAGCCGCAGCCCAGTGCCACGATGGCGGCAATGGCGACAAAGCGCCCGAGCGAGTGGCGGATGGAGCGGACAATATCTTTGTTGAACGCCTTCACGCTACCACTCCAGCACGTCGGCGGACAGGGGCGTCTCGTTCAGTTCCACCGCGGCCACGGAGCCCTCGCGCACGTGGATGACCCTATCGGCGATGGCGGTGAACGCGCTGTTGTGGGTGACGACGACGACCGTGCGCCCCGTATCGCGGCAGGTGTCCTGCAAAAGTTTCAGGATGGCCTTGCCCGTCTCGTAGTCCAAAGCGCCGGTGGGTTCGTCGCACAAAAGGAGCTTGGGGTTCTTCGCCAGGGCGCGGGCGATGGCCACGCGCTGCTGCTCGCCGCCGGACAGCTGTCCGGGGAAGTTGCGTACCCGGTCGGCCAGCCCCACCGCTGCCAGCACCTCATCGGCATCCAGCGGATCGCGGCAGATCTGGCTCGCCAGCTCCACGTTCTCGCGGGCCGTCAGATTCTGCACCAAGTTGTAGAACTGGAAGACGAAGCCGATGTCGTGGCGGCGGTACTGGGTGAGCTGCTTGCGGTTGAACGAGCTCACACGCGCGCCATCCAGCATGATGGTGCCAGAGGTGGCCGAGTCCATGCCGCCGAGCATGTTCAGAAGCGTCGTCTTGCCAGCCCCGGAAGGCCCCACGATGACCACGAATTCGCCCTGCTCAATAGTGAAGCTCATGTCGCGCACGGCGGCCACTTCCACCTCGCCCATCTGGTAGATCTTGCTCACGTCGGCAAATTCCACGAAGGCCATGATTCCTCCCAGCACCCGGCGCCCCGCCCGGGCGCTTTTTTCTCGGCCCTTACGATACACGATGAATGAAAAAGAAGGCACCCGATCAGGCACCTTCTGAAAACTTCTATCTTTGAGCGGGCAGGGCTACAGCACCTCGAAGGTATGCACGGCGGCGATAGGCGAGGCGTCGCCGTCCTCGTTCACGGAGCGCACCTTCATCTGATAGGCGCCGGGGGCCTCAGGCGTGTAGGCGAAGGTCCACGACACCCAGCGCTCGGCCGTTGTGCCCTCCAGATCGTAGCGGGTCCAGTGCGCGCCGTTGTCGAGCGAGAACTCCACCGCGATGATGCGCTTGTCGAAGTCGTGGGCCCAGCCGGTGAATTCCATGGGCTCGCCGACGCGCCCCACGTACTCGGCCTTCGCCGCCACGTTGGGGCGGTTGGTGTAGTCGTGGCCGTCGTCGACGAACGGCCCGATGACCGGGGGCACCTCCTCATTGGTGAAACGGATCTCGCGGATGTCGCGCACGAAGTACTTGGCCGGTAGCCCCGGCACCCACAGCTGATTGGTGGCGCCCATGACGCTCATGATGTCCTCGCCGTTCACGCGATTGGCCACGATGGCGCCGCGTTCCAGCAGGAAGTCCAGCGGGAAGCTCTGCTCCATCCCGTCGGCCCCCACGAAGGTGACGGTGTTGCACTTCTCCGGCTCGCCGACGACCGTCGCCCCCTCGCCTCCCTGGGCAGCCACCTGAGCCGCCGCACCTTCCGCAGCCTCTTCCGCGCGAGCCACCAGACCTTCCGCACGCTCCTCTTCCACAGCAATCCCCTTCTCTAGCTTTTGTCCTGGGGACATTCTACAAGCTTCGCCAGCTCGGCGGCCGAGTGCACGCCCGTCTTCGTGTAAATGGCATGAACGTGCGAGCGCACCGTGGCCACCGACACCACCAGCACGTCGCTGATCTCGCGGGGACGCTTGTTGCGGGCGAGCAGGCGCAGCACCTCGGTTTCGCGCTCGGTCAGGCCGAACTGATCCGCCAGAGCCGCGCAGCGCTCATCGCGGGTGCGCTCGTAGCGGCCGCGCGGATCCTCGTGGGGCAGAAGGCCCCAAACCGTTTTGGCGTACTTCTCCGAGTTCATGTTGAAGGTGACGAGCACAAGCAGGACGAACACCGCCGTGCCGATGACGGAGAAGGCCGCGGCATCCAGCACTACGCGCTCGTACACCGTGCTGCCGACGAGATTGCCGAGCAGAAAGCCGATCGATCGAATGAGGAAGGCCCGTCCGAACACCTGGGACGGAGCGGCGTTAATGGCCTGGCCGATGACCGAGCAGGCCATGGCGAGCAGCGCATCGAAGTAGTAGAGGGCGCAGGCCTGCATGATAAGAGCCGGCAGAAACTCGCTGCTGTTGGTGAGAGGACCCAAGAGCGCCGCCACGCAGACCACGGGGAACACGAAGCGGTAGAAGCGGTTCCAAATGAGCGACACGTCCACGGGGCGCCCGCGACGGAGCGTAACGATGAAGAGCGCAAGCGCGACGACAGCCCCCACCAGAAACGAGGCCACCCGCGCCACGACGCCCAAGGGCAGCGCCAGCGGAATGACGTGGAGAAAGCCGAACACTATACCGTAGGAGCCGACGATGACGAAGAGTCGGACGCACAGGGGCGCCCGTCGGCGCGAGAGCGCGAGGTCATCCGGCCGTCGGTCGCTGGAAGCACTTCCCCCTTTTTCTTCCGTCGTCTCCCCTCCTCCGTCCTCGCGGGTGCGAATGGGCGCAAACGAGCGACGGTAGCTCTCGGGAAAGCAGGAGCCCGGCGCCATGGCCTTCACGAGGCACAGCCCCGCTGCCACCACCAGCCCCAGATGCAGAAGCTCTGAGACCAGCAGAGGCGAGGTGGCCTCCAGCATGCTGAACAGGCCCTGGACGATGAGGGTGGTCAGCGACACCACGGCCACGATGGTGCCCATGAACAGCGCGGGGCCGACCATGCACGCCACCTGGCTGGCGGCCACGAAAAACCATGCCCCCGAGGCGGCGCCAACAAACTGCACGGCAACGATGGCGAAGGGCGCGTCCAGCACCGTAAGACAGCCATAGAACAGAAGGACGTTGCCCACTTGCGCGATGAAGAAGATGAGCCAGAACAGGCCGTCGCCGACCAGGCGGGCGAACTTCCGTCCATTGATCTGCGTTACCGCATAGCCGAAGACGAGTCCGAGCGAATGGGCGTCGCAGGAGAAGGCGCGGATGTTGACCGACGCGCCCCACAGCGGCGCGAGATCGAGCATCCAGCTTCCCGATTCGTGCAGAAGCATGGCGGCCGACGCCAGCGCCACGAGCGCCCCGACGATCCACCAATAGCCCTTCGGCGCCCCCTCGAATGTCCTCAGCGCGCGGGCCGTCGTCTTCCCTGCCTCATCCACGTTCCTCAACCCCACCCCTCGCAACCGGTTCTCTCTTTCCAGCGCAACACGAAGCGCCCGCGGGCCGCCATCGCCGACGTAACCTCTTGCGACCCTCGAGGCGCCTCGCCGAGCGCTATTCAGCCGACTCAATCATATCATCTGGCATTTCCCTGAAATCAACAAGAGTTGTTGAGATGGCTGACCAACCTCAACAAACGTTGCTGATTTTCAATCGGCCGCCCGCATTTAAAGTGACGCTTGCCGGCTGGGGCGCACCACGCCTCCCTTGATGCGCCCCGATCGGCGAAAGGCAAACATCTTCAACGGAAAGGAAGGAGAAGAGGATGAAAGCACAAGAAAGCAAGGGCACGTCCCGCTTGCTCGTGGCCGTAGCCGTGATGGCGGCCGTAGCAGCCCTGGCGCTCGCGCTGTGGGGGTGCGCGCCCCAAGCCACCACGAGCATGGCCGCGACGGGCGGAGATGCGGAGGCGACGGAGGAGGCCGCGCCGTCAATGTACCCGGACTTCACTGATAGGATCTCTGGGAACTTCAACGACACCTTCAGCACCACCGACATGCTGAACGCGGGCAACCGCGGCTGCAATGCGTGCCACGAGGATCTGTGGGATGTCATGAACATGAAGGACGGCTACAAGCACATCCTGACCCACGTGGGCTACGACAAGGCCCTCACCTACCAGGACTGCGAGCCGTGCCATCGCGGCCATACGGCGCTCACCGGCCCGTATCTGGGCGACCTCATCCATGCGGCCCACTATGGCAGCAAGGTCTTCCAAGAGGCCAACGGCAACTGCTGGAGCTGCCATGCCATGAACTCCGCCGGCAGCCAGGGCGACTATCAGCTGGTGCTGTGGGACGACTTCTACGATGAGCCGGCGCTGGGCGGCTATCCCAACATCGACGGCAACGAGATGGAGCAGGCCTGGCTCGACTCCCGCGGCTTCTTCGGCGGCTTCATGAACGGCATGACCCAGGACAGCGCGCCGACCGTCGACGTGAAGCTCGACCAGGCCGTGACCGATCACGACGACGTGTTCACCGTGAACAACTGGGGCCCCGAGGTGACCGAGAAGAACGGCGAGCCCTTCAGCTTCGAGGCCGTGTGCGACGAGAACAACACCGTGAGCCTGACCGGCGTGAAGAACCCCCGCTCGTTCACCAAGGCCGAGCTTGAGGCCATGCCTCAGACCGAGTTCACCATGGCGCTCGCCTGCGCCACCAATGGCCGCGGCGGCTCGCTCGTGTCGAACATCCCGATGTCTGGCGTGTCGGTGGCCTACCTCATCGAGCAGTGCGGCGGCCTGGCCGACGGCGTGAACGCCGTGAACGCCACCGGCGCCGATGGCTGGAAGGCCTTCCCGCCCATGAACCTCGAGGCGAGCACCTACACCGAGAACGCCTATATCGCCCTGAAGTACTACGGCGAGGACCTGACTGACGACGACGGCGCCCCCATGACGCTCGTAACGCTCGGCAACCCAGGCGCCCACCAGGTGAAGCACGTTCAGTCCATCGACTTCACCCAGGACGAGAGCTTCTTCGAGGGTCCCATGAGGGCCGAGACCGACGAGCCCACCCCGAGCTACCCCATCAACGGCATGTGGTTCCAGGAGGACGGCGTCACCGCGAAGGTGGGCGAGACCGTGACCCTGACCGGCGCCGTGTACAGCTGGAACCGCGTCGTGGGCGACCTGGCCAGCGTGAACTTCAGCTTCGACATGGGCAAGACCTGGCAAGACGTGAAGATCGCCGATCAGGTCACCGACTTCGATCCGTTCCAGTGGGTCACCTATTCCCTGGATTGGACGCCGAGCAAGGCGGGCAAGTACCAGGTGAAGCTGCAGGCCACGGACGTGAACGGCGTCCAGATGAAGAAGCCCGTCACGCTGTTCGTGAACGTCGAGGAATAGAAAGGGACGGTGACATTCCATGAAATCTCAGACTGTTAAGACCATCGGCGGCGTGATGAGCGCGGTGGCCCTCATCTCCGGAGGCGCCGGCGTAGCCCAGGCCGCTACCATCGAGCCTGCGGCAGCCGCTCCGACATCTGCGACCACCCTGGCTGCCGCAGATGTCGCAGACACCGAGGCCCCTGCGCGCGCCGTGGAGGGAACCTTTAGCTACACGCAGGACGCCTTGTCCTCCAACGCCGAGATAAGCGGCGTTTTCTGCAAGGCGGCCGCCACGCTGTGCGCGTCGCTGCCCACTTACGGCTGCGAGGCCGTCAAGGCCGCGGCCGTCACCGTGGCGGGCCCCAACGCCTCGTTCACGGCCACCGTGGACGAGCTGGCCGGCGAGGAGGAAGCGACCTCCTACGTGATGGCCTGCTCCTGCGCTACCAACGTTGCCGGCGGCGGCGCCATCGCCAACGCCGAGGTCGAGGGCGTCTCTCTGGAAACCCTCGTTCAGATGGCCTGCGCCTAAGAAAGAGCGCGCTGTCGCCCGAAACTTGAAGGGCTCGACGCGCCCAGCGCCACCCGCCTCCCCCTCGGCCCGGAAGCCCTCGCTTCCGGGCCTTTTCCATAGGCAAAGGATGCAAACCCGTAGCACGAAGCCGCTTTTTGCCTTCCGCTTCAACGCAGATCGACATTTTCCCGCCTCTGGCTATTGTGTTACCTAGGCATAACTTTAAGCTTATCAAGAAAATGCCTGGTCACAGCTTCGCAAGAAAGCCTAGTCCTCGATACGCCCGTAGCCAGAGACGGAAAAACGTCGGAGACGACCGAGCGACAGGGCAAAAACCCGCCTCGGGCTACGGCTCGCAGCAAAAAGGCCGGCCCCTTTGCGGGAGCCGGCCTTGGTTTCTCGGGCTTTCGGCCCTTGGCGCGATGAGCGCTTGAAGCTAGGAGGCGAAGATCTCGATGGTCTCGCCCTCGGCCAGGGTGACCATGGCCTTCTTCCAGGTGCGGGTGCGACCCTCCTGGTAGCGAACGCGCTTCGGCTTCGACTTCACGTTCAGGGTGTTCACCTTGACCACCTTCACGTTGAAGATAGCCTCGATAGCCTGACGAATCTCAACCTTGTTGGCGTCCTTGGCCACCTCGAAGGTGTAGACGTTGTTCTCCATAGCGTCGTAGCTGTGCTCCGTGATGACGGGGCGGATGATGACGTCGCGGGGATCCTTCTCCATTATGCAAGCACCTCCTCAATGCGGGCCAGGCACGGCTCGGCGATAACGAGGGCCTTGTTGTCGACCAGCTCGTAGGTGTTGATGTCGCCCACCGGCAGAATGTTCACCTCGGGGATGTTGCGGAAGGAGAGGAAGGCCTCGATGTCCTCGTTGCCGATGACCACGCAGATGCGCTTGCCCTCGAGACCCAGCGCCTTGATGAGCGCCACGGCGTCCTTGGTGCAGGGCTTCTCGAAGTCCATGTCCTTCACGATGTAGAGCTCGCCGTCGGCCAGCTTGCCGGAGAGAGCCGAGCGCATGGCCAGCTTGATCTCCTTCTTGTTGACCTTCTGGTCGTAGCTGCGGGTGTGGGGGCCGAACACGGTACCGCCGCCGACCCACTGGGGAGCGCGGATGGTACCCTGACGGGCACGGCCGGTGCCCTTCTGACGCCACGGCTTCTTGCCGCCGCCGCGAACCATGCCGCGGGTGCGCGTGTTGGCGGTGCCCTGGCGCCAAGATGCCTGCTGCGCCTTCACGGTGCGATGCATCACAGGCACGTTCGGCTCGATGGCGAACACGGCGTCGGAAAGCTCGACCGTGCCGGCGGCAGCGCCCTTCACGTCCTTAATCTCAATAGTTGCCATAGTTGCTGTAACTCCTTGTTACCGATCGTTCCAATTAAGCCATGCGGACGCGGACGATGCCGTTCTTGCCGCCGGGCACCGCACCCTTGACCAGGATGAGGTTCTGCTCCTCGTCAATGCGAACAACCTCAAGGTTCTTCACGGTGACGGTGTCGCAGCCCATGTGGCCAGGCAGGCGCAGGCCCTTGAACACGCGGGACGGCGTGGCGCACTGGCCCACGGAACCGGGGGCGCGATGGAAGTGCGCGCCGTGGCCGCCCGGGCCGCCGGCGAAGCCGTAGCGCTTCATGACGCCGGCAAAGCCCTTGCCCTTGGACGTGCCGGTCACGTCGACCTTCTTCACGTCGGCGAAGGCCGCGACGGTCTGCTCGTCGCCCACCTTGTACTCGCCGGCGTTCTCGACGCGAACCTCGCGCAGGTAGCGCTTCGGCTCGGCACCCTGGGCGTCGAAGTGGCCCTGCATGGGCTTGTTCACGCGACGGGGCTTGATGTAGCCGAAGCCCATCTGCACGGCCTCATAGCCGTCGGTATCCACGGTCTTCACCTGGCACACGGTGTTCGGCTCGGCCTGGATAACGGTGACCGGGACGATGCGGTCCTGGTCGTCGAAGATCTGGGTCATGCCGATCTTCTTGCCATAGATAGCGTTAATCATGCCCAAACCTCCTTACAGCTTGATCTCGATGTCAACGCCAGCAGGGAGATCGAGACGCATCAGGGAGTCGACCGTGTTGGGGGTCGGCTCGAGGATGTCGATCAGGCGCTTGTGGGTGCGCATCTCGAACTGCTCGCGGGAGTCCTTGTTCACATGGGGCCCACGGATGACGCAGTACAGGTTGCGCTCCGTCGGCAGCGGAATAGGACCGGAAACCTTGGCACCCGTCTTCTGGGCGGTATCGACGATGAGGCGCGTGGACTGATCCACGATCTCATGATCGTATCCCTTGAGGCGGATGCGAATCTTCTGACTTGCCACTTACATTACCTCCAAATAGAAGTTTCTCTGAGGACGCCTTAGGCGTTGCCGCCGGCCTTGCTGATGATCTCGTCCTGCACGGACTTGGGCACGGGCTCGTAGGAGTCCATCTGCATGGTGTACACGGCGCGGCCCTGCGTACCGGAACGCAGGTCGGTCGCGTAGCCGAACATGTTGCCCAGCGGAACCTTCGCCTCGATGACGACGGCGTTTCCACGCTGCTCCTGGCCCTGAATAAGACCACGACGGCTGGGAATGTCACCCATGACGAAGCCGGTGTACTCCTCGGGCGTCTCAACCTCGACAGCCATGACGGGCTCCAGGATGACCGGGTTGGATTTGCGCAGGGCGTCCTTGATGGCCATGGAACCGGCCACCTTGAAGGCGGCCTCGGAGGAGTCCACGTCGTGGTAGGAACCGTCGATCAGCTCGACCTTCACGTCCTCGACCGGGTAGCCGGCCAGAACGCCGGAGTTCAGCGCCTCCTGGATGCCCTTGTCGATGGAGGGGATGTACTCCTTGGGCACCACGCCGCCGACGATCTTGTTGACGAACTCGTAGCCCTTGCCAGCCTCCTGCGGGTACATGTTGATGACCGCGTGTCCGTACTGGCCGCGGCCGCCGGACTGGCGAACGAACTTGCCCTCGGCGTTCATGACCTCGTGGCCCGGACGCTCGCGATAGGCTACCTGCGGCTTGCCCACGTTCGCCTCGACCTTGAACTCACGCAGCAGGCGATCGACGATGATCTCGAGGTGCAGCTCGCCCATGCCGGCGATGATGGTCTGACCAGTCTCATGGTTGGTGGACACGCGGAAGGTCGGGTCCTCCTCGGCGAGCTTCTGCAGGGCGATGGCCATCTTGTCCTGCTCGGCCTTGGTCTTGGGCTCCACGGCGATGTCGATAACCGGATCGGCGAACTCCATGGACTCCAGGATGACGGGAGCGTCCTCGGCGCACAGGGAGTCACCGGTGGAGGTGTCTTTCAGACCCACAACAGCAACGATGTCGCCAGCGGACACGGCGTCGATGTCGACGCGCTGGTTGGAGTGCATCTGCAGCAGACGGCCGATGCGCTCTTTCTTGCCCTTCGTGGCGTTCAGCACGTAGCTGCCGGCGTCCAGATGGCCGGAGTACACACGCAGGTAGGTGAGCTTGCCCACATAGGGGTCGGTCATGATCTTGAAGGCCAACGAAGCGAACGGAGCCTTCGGATCGGCCGGACGCTCCTCTTCCTCGCCGGTGTCGGGGTTGGTACCCTTGATCGGCGGGATGTCCACCGGGGAGGGCATGTAGTCGACCACGGCGTCCAGCAGCTCCTGCACACCCTTGTTCTTGTAGGCGGAGCCCACGAACACGGGGTTGATCTGGCAGGCGATAACACCCTTGCGGATGGCGGCCTTCAGCTCGTCGACGGAGATCTCCTCCTCCATGAGGACCTTCTCCATCAGCTCGTCGTCGCAGTCGGCGGCGGCCTCAAGCAGCTCCTGGTGGTACAGCTCGGCATCTTCCTTGAACTCGGCCGGGATCTCGTCCATCGGCTCGGGGTAGGTCATGCCCTTGTCGTCGGCCTTGAAGTCCCAGGCAGTCATGGTCACGAGGTCCACGATGCCCCAAAAGTTATCCTCGGCACCCATGGGAATCTGGGCGGCCACGGCCTTCGCATCCAGACGGTCGCGCATGGTCTGGATGGCATGGAAGAAGTCGGCACCCACGCGGTCGTACTTGTTGATGAAGGCGATGCGGGGCACGCCGTAACGCTCGGCCTGGCGCCACACCGTCTCGGACTGCGGCTGCACGCCGGCAACGGCATCGAATACGGCGACGGTGCCGTCGAGCACGCGCAGGGAGCGCTCTACCTCGGCCGTGAAGTCCACGTGGCCGGGGGTGTCGATGATCTGGAAGCGGTACTCCTTGCCGTCGGCCTTGCCGCCGGGGTACTTCCAAAAGCAGGTGGTGGCTGCAGCGGTGATGGTCACGCCGCGCTCCTGCTCCTGGACCATCCAGTCCATGGTGGCAGCGCCGTCGTGCACCTCGCCGATCTTATGAGTCTTGCCCGTGTAGTAGAGGATGCGCTCGGTCGTGGTGGTCTTGCCTGCATCGATGTGGGCCATGATGCCGATGTTGCGCGTATCCTTCAGATCGATTTTAGCCATATACCTTCACCAGCCCTAGAAGCGATAGTGCGAGAACGCACGGTTAGCCTCGGCCATCTTGTACATGTCCTCGCGCTTCTTCACAGCGGCGCCCGTGTTGTTGGAGGCGTCGATGATCTCGTTGGCGAGACGCTCGCGCATGGTGTGCTCCTTGCGCTTGCGGGAGAAGTCGACGATCCAGCGGATCGCCAATGTGGTGGCACGACGGGAGTTGACTTCCATCGGCACCTGGTAAGTGGCGCCGCCCACGCGCTTCGGCTTGCACTCGAGGGTGGGGCGGACGTTGTCCATGGCCTTCTTGAACACGGTCAGCGGATCCTCGCCGGTCTTCTCCTGAACCAGGTCGAAGGCGCCGTAGACGATGTTCTCGGCGATGGACTTCTTGCCGTCAAGCAGAACCTTGTTGATGAGCTGCGTGACGAGACGGTTGTTGAACTTTGCGTCCGGCTGCGTTTCGCGGCGGACTGCTGCTGCACGACGCGGCATGTAGTTACTCCTTTTGCTTCTGCGCGCTTCGGGGCACCGGTTCGGCGTCCATTAGGTCGGTGGGGCTCCTTACCCAGACTCTACCGGCCCGCGCGACTTAACGAACGTTATTTCGGGCGCTTGGCGCCGTAGCGGCTGCGGGCCTGCTTGCGGTTGTCCACCGCAGCGCAGTCGAGCGCCGCGCGGATGACCTTGTAACGGACACCGGGAAGGTCCTTTACACGGCCGCCGCGGATGAGCACCATGGAGTGCTCCTGGAGGTTGTGGCCCTCGCCGGGGATGTAGGCCGTGACCTCCATACCGTTGACGAGACGCACACGGCAGACCTTGCGAAGAGCGGAGTTCGGCTTCTTGGGGGTCGTGGTGTACACGCGGGTGCACACGCCGCGCTTCTGCGGGTTGCCCTTGAGCGCCGGGGTCTTCGACTTGTCGACCGTCTTCTTGCGGCCCTTGCGGACCAGCTGGTTAATTGTAGGCAAGACTCTTTTCCTTTCCTTTTTCCACGGGCTTGCACTGCACAAAACAAGCGCCTCTGTGAGGCGCGAGGGGGTATATTACGAGGGTTTCCGCTGTGTGTCAAACGCCACGCACCCGGGCGTATCCATCCCCTCCGGCGAGCGGCACAATTTGTCCATAATCGCAGGAAGTGCAGGCAAGGAAGCCCCACGCACTTCCGACCGACAAGGACTGGCACGCTTTCTCGTAGAGGCCGACGAGGACTGACGCGCTTTTCCCGTAGGGGCCGACCTTGGTCGGCCCTCCCGACCGATGAAGGCCAGCGCCCTCGGTCATCTAAACCGACTTCAATCGTCATCTATCCCATCATCTCCGAAGCCGGAGACGAGATCGATGAGCTCGGCCTTGGAATGGACATCGAGCTTCTGATAAATGTGCCGACGATGAGTAATGGCGGTTCCCTCGGCAATGAAAAGCACCTCCTGAACGCGACCCAGCCCATGCCCGCGCGCCAGAATGCCCAGAACCTCTGCCTCTCGCTCAGTCAGCGCGTAGACCTCAGCCACGGCCGCGACCCGCTCATCGAAAGGCGTACCGCCGTCAGCAGACTCCGCCTCTTTGCCCCCTGCGGCAGTTACGGCCCTCTTGTAGGCCCGCGCCAAACTTCCGCGCGTCAACACCACATCCGACGCGATAACAGCAAGCACCATGGCCGCGATGGCCGTCACGCTCACGTGGCCCTGGAGATCGAGGCTCTCCATCATAAGCGCCAAACTCGACCCCAAAGCCGCGCCCAGGGCAAGCGCGCCCAGAGCCACACCCCACACGATAGCAAAAGGTACGCGAATCTGCCCGGCCGCCTCCGCCGCGACTCCCACCACCAAGGAAAGGTACACCCACAGAGCCACCGCCGAGGCCCCCATGGCAAAGCGCAGGGAGAACTCGCTTCCGGCATCGAAGGGGTAAAAAGCCACAAGTATCGGTATGGCCGCAAAGCGCAGAAGGAGCAGCCAGCTGAATCCCTGTTTGAGCAGCGCCTTTGCCACAACCTCGACCACGAGGGAGATAACGACGCCCGAAAGGCTCAAAAGCCACGTCCACGACAGGGCGTGACCGTGACGCGCAATGAGAAACTGCGTGATCATCAGGGCGAAGACAAGGCCGAACAGGCCATAGGACGCGATAATGCGAACAAAAGCCCCCTGCAGATGCGTCACTGGCGAAGAGGTTTTAGCAGGAGCCTCACCGCGAGACGCCGACACCATGAACAAGGCGCTGGACACCGCCGAGAACACGGCGACCACTGCAAGCAGCAACCAGTGGATGCCTATGGACTGAGCGAAGGCCGCCAGCAGGCAGGCAGCGAGTACGACGAGAAACGAAACCCGGGAGCGCGCCGGAGCATCCAGCCGTCCAAAGCGTTCGCTCCATACCATGGTGAGCAAACCGCCGCCCAAGCCGAGCAGCGCGCCGGACACGACGCGTAGAACCGCAACTGCCACAGAGGCGCCCCGTTCGGGAACGAGCAGAAGCGCTGCGCCGGCGATGGCAGCCAACGCGCCCGCAAACGCCCCGAAGACGCCTCGAGACCATTCGTCCCTCCAACGCGCGAAAGACGCTGCGCACGCCGTCGTCCCCAAAACAACAAGATAAGAAAAGAGAAGGGGGTTCAGCCCCGACAGCGCCAGATCGCCCCCGCGATACATATCGGCTACCACGCCGACAATGGGAAGCCACGTTTGGGCGCCAATATACCCGAGAACCATCAAAAGCCCGCTCTTCTCGGAAGCCCCTCCTAGCCCCCGAGACGGTAGCGCGCCATCGTCCTTCGTAATTCCTACCATCGCCGACCCTCCCGTATCGATGTGCGGTCAAGGGCAGTATAGCAAGGGCAAGGCCGAGAACCACCCACAATCTGTCCTTCGTCATCCCTTATCCCACCTGGTCTTTCATCCTTTTCAGATGATGGCTTGGCAGCAAAATAATCTGTCTCCTCCCGCGAAGCATCGGCTTTGGATGATGGCATTTCGGCGACGAGGACGCACAATGCCGCCCATCGAATTCAATCCGGCGGGACGACGAGAGAGCCGCCGGAGCCACTTGGAAGGAGAGGAGCATGGCTCACGTATCCCTGCGCAAGATCGTTCTTGCCTCCGCTGTCGCGGGTGTCATCGCACTTATGTCCCTGGGCACTGTCGGCTGCGCCCCGAAAACGGCAGATCTCAGCGAAACGGGCAGCGGCTCACAGGCTGAAGCCGACGAGAACGCCGCAATGACAGGGGACTTCGCGTTCTCCGCAGATGCCGACTGCACCACCTGCCACAGCACCGAGGGCGACTCGCTCGGCGACGCGACGATGCCCGCATCTAACCATGCGACGCAGGAGTGCACCACCTGCCATAGCGACATCGACAGCCTGGCGACCGCCCACGATGGCGTGCAGTTCGGCGACAAGACGCCCAAACGGCTGAAAAAGACCACCATCGATACCACCGCCTGCTTCAGCAGCGGTTGCCACGGCAGCCAGGAGGACCTGGCCGCCAAGACTGAAGCCTGCGCCATCCTCACCGACGCCAACGGCACGGTAGTGAACCCCCACGCCCTGCCCGAGAACGAAGATCATACGACCATCGACTGCGGCAGCTGTCACAGCATGCATTCCGACGACACCATCGAGGACACGGCAAAGAAGGCATGCAAGGGCTGCCACCACATGGACGTCTACGAGTGCAACACCTGCCACGAGTAAGGCCCGGCGCATTTAATTGACTCCGGTTCCGCCCGGACCCCGTCAATCCCTCCCCCTACGGGGCCCGAGTGAGGCCATTCCCATCTCAGCATCATCCGCACTCCGGCGGATGACATAGCAAGCCTTATTAAGGAGGAAAACATGGAGGAAGTATCTCGCCGCTCTTTTTTGAAGGGCTCCGCCCTGGCTGCCGCCGGCGCTGCCGGCGCCGCCGCCCTGGCCGGGTGCGCCAACAACGACGCTGCGCTCTCTGAGACTGGCAGCACCCCCGAGTGGATGCCCGAGACCTGGGACTACGAGACCGACGTTTTGGTGATCGGCTACGGCGGAGCGGGCCTGTGGGCCGGCATCACCGCCTTCGACGAGGGCGCTCAAGTGCTCTATCTGGAGAAATCGCCGTTCCGCGGAGGCGGGTCCTCGTCTATCAACATGGGTCAGTGGACTGCCCCCCACGATGCCGACGCGGCCGCTCAGTTTGCTTTCGAGGCCTTCCATGGGCAGACACCTATGGAGGTCTGCCAGGCCTGGGCCGAGGAAGCCGTGCAAAACCCCGACTACGCCGACGAGTACGGCCTCGAGTACACCCTGGGCGATAGCCCCCGTGCCGAGTACAACATCTTCACTGGCTACGAGGAGATGTACGTCGGTTCCGGCGACGGCTACGGCGCGGGCTTCTTCGAGGCCATGGACCAACATCGCGCCGACCGCGGCATCGAGGTGCTGTTCGAATGCCACGACGAGGAGCTCATCCAGAACCCCGTCACCAAGGAGATCGTCGGCTGCTACACCCTCATGGGAACCGACGAGACCCCCAAGGCCGTGAAGGCCTCCAAGGGCGTCATCCTGTGCACTGGCGGCTTCGAATTCAACGAGGAGCTGCAGGCCAAGTATCTGAAGTGCTACCCGATGCGCGGCTTCTACGGCTGGAAGTACAACACCGGCGACGGCATCACCATGGCCCAGAAGGTGGGTGCCGACCTGTGGCACATGCAGCAGGTCTGTGGCGGCGACGACGCCTGGTTCGACGATCCGGAGATCGTGCCCGGGGGCGTTTCCGTGCAGAGCCCCACGCCCAATTACATCAAAGTATCTCGCCTAGGCGAACGCTGGGGTAACGAGGAAATCTTCAGCCCCCATGGTGGCTGGAAGCCCTACGCCAATTTCGATGAGGAGATCTGCGATTTCGACCGTATTCCCTCTTGGTACATCTTCGATCAGACCTCCTTCGACGGCGGCTCCTGGGGCGGCATGGTCGGCGGCGCGGCCACCGAGAACGGTGGCATGGGCATCGGCTACATGACCGAGGGTCTCGATCCCGAACTCGGTGGCTGGGCCGGATGGTCTGCCGACAACAAATGGGAGCTCGAGCGTGGCTGGATTACCACCGGCGCCACCCTGGACGAGCTGGCCGCCAACATCGCCGCCAGCAAATGGGACGACAAGATGGACGCTGAGAAGCTGAAGGCCTCCGTTGCCCGCTGGAACGAGCTGTGCGACAAGGGCGCTGACGAGGACTTCGGCCGCCAGCAGCTGGCAAAGGTCGAGACCGGTCCGTTCTACGCCATTCCGCTGTACCCGGGCATCTGCAATACCATCGGCGGTGCTCGCCGCAACGAGAACGCCAACATCGTCGATCCGAGCGGCAACCCGATTCCGCGCCTGTACTCCGCCGGCTCGTTCGGCAACATGAATGGCCACACTTACGCCATCACCGGCGGCAATGGCTCCGAGAACTGGTGCGTTGGCCGTATCGCCGGCCGCAATGCCGCCGCCCTCGAACCCTGGGATGCCGCGACCGAGGCCTAGACCCGGCCTGGCGCCGATGAGCACAAGCGGGCCCGCTCTTGAAAAGCGGGCCCTTTTTCTAAACGAGAGAGGAAGGAGGGGCTCTGTGGCTCAACTCGAGTTTTCCGTTCCTTACAACGGAGACGCCGCCACGCTGCGGCAGCTGATCGCGCTTCAAAAACGCAACGGCAACGTTATTCGGGAGATCTACCTGAATGCGCCGCAAGCCATCACCGGTTCGGGCCGCGTTGGAAACGTGACGACCCTCGACGAGTTCGTCGGAGTGGTCAGCGTCATTCGCGAGGCGGGCATCCGCGTCGACATCACGATGAATTCCACGTGCGATGGCGGGGATTGGTACGCCGAGGAGACCCTCAATCGCCAAATCGGATTCATTCGCGATATGCACGAGCAACACGGCATTGAGGCAGTGACACTGGCCAATCCCTTCCTCATCGAACAAGCGCGCCAAACCTGTCCGAACCTTGAAATCAGCGCCTCAGTCCTCGCTGACATCGATTGCTTTTCCCGCGCCGAAGCCTTCGCGCTAGCAGGCGCCACCACTATGACCGTGGACACAAGCATCAACCGCGACCTGAAGCTCTTGCGGCAAATCCGCGAGAAACTTGGCGTAGAGCTCAAGCTCATGGTAAACGAGGGGTGCTTGAACAAATGCCCCTACCGCAAGTTCCACATGAACTTGATCTCCCATAAATCCCACGAAGAGCGCGACGAGGGCAACGCCTTCTCTTTCGCTTGCGGCGACATCATCGGCCGCGATGCCGGGCAGATTTTCAAATCGAACTGGATCAGGCCCGAAGATATGCGCCGCTACGAGGGCATCACAAGCTTCTTCAAAATTGTCGGCCGCGATATGATGCCGAGCAAAGTGCTTCGCTGCACCGAAGCCTACTTGGACGAGTCCTACGACGGCAACCTCTTCGATCTGCTGTGCAGCTCCATCGGCTATTACGGCATCGAATTCCGCGCGCACATCGACAACAAGGCACTTGGCAGGACGAATTTCTTCAAACGCACTTCCACCTGCAACCGGCAATGCCAGCACTGCGCCTATTGTGCCGAATTGGCCGACGAGCTTCTGGGCTATGGCTGGATCACTCGCGAGATGCTCGAGGATATGGGGCAGACGTCGATGATCGCCGCCATCGAAGCGCAATTCGGAGGCAGCTACCCTGTTTGCCGCTCCTTTTCAAAGACGCCCCTTGAGAACCCATTCCAATCTCTGTAAACGCGAGGAGGAACCCTATGTCTACCCAAGTCAGAACCTGGACCGAGTATTGCGGCGCCGAGGGCGAGCCCTCGCGCTGGGATCTGTCCATCAACGACCGCCCCGTGCCGGGCGGCTATATCGAGAAAACCGCCGAAGGGTTCGAGATCCATTATCCGCACCTTCCCCTCAAAAAGCTCACCACCCTAGAGGAGGCGAAGCGCAGCCTGGAGCTGGCCCCACCGATTTCAACAGCTGGCCTGAAAGTGGGAAGGATGGCCGACGAGGACAGCGACCTCATCTCGTCTGCCGAAGCTGGCGAGATACTCGGCGTGAGTCGTTTTCGCGTGAACGCCATGGTGGCCTCGGGCGTGCTGCCCGGCCGCCGCAACAACGGCAAGATTCTCGTCGATCGCGCCGCTGCGGAGCAGAAGGCCGCCCAAAGCCTCTCCGAGGGACCTCAAGGGAAGTTCGCCAACCTTTTCCTGTTCTACGCGCCAGCAGGCGAACGCACGCAATATGTGGCTGAACTCGAAGCCGACGACGCCGACTCCATCGAACGCGCCCGCGCCTTCGCCCAAGAAGTCATGGAGGACGAGAGCGAAGACGCCGTAGAAGTGCGCGACTACCTGCGCATGCGCAACTTCTTGCGTCGCCACGAAAACGAATTTGAGTTTGCTCGCAGCGTCTTTGGCGATCTCGTCGAAGAGCGAGCCCGACGCGCATCCCTACGCATACCGGAAACTGAAGCATAGCCTTTCACGCGATCTTGTCTTAGACGATACCAAACCTCGGATTTTGGCAGTCCACGGGTACCAAACCTCCAGTTTCGCCCGAAGCTCTGATCTGGGAAAACTTCCTATAATGCCTGGTAGATGGCTTGTCGCAGTTCAGCCAAAACGGGCGGTTTGGTTCCCTGCGCCTGGCAAAACAGGCGGTTTGGTACCCGCATCTGCCAAAATCCGAGCCTTGTCCCCGCAGGTGCCGGGACAAGGCCCTCCCTGCCGGAAAAGTCTGCCGTTGCAGAGAGGGGCGACCAAGGTCGCCCCCTACGGGGTCGCTTCTAAAGCTACATCGCGTACTCGGCGATGATGGCCTCGACGTAGCGGGCCATGTTCTGGAGGTCGGCTACCTCTATATACTCGTCGACGGAATGGAAGTTGGTCATGCCGATGCCGAGGGTGATGGCGTCGGCGCCCTTCGTGCCGAGGATGTTCGCGTCGGCCCCGCCGCCGGAGGTGGCGTGGCGGGACTCAAGGCCGCAAGTGGCCGCAGCGGCCTCCAAATGCGCGACGATGGCGTCGCCGGGCTCGTGCACGACAGCCGGGTAGTCCAGCTCCCAGGCCACTTCCACCTGGCCGCCGAAGCGAGCGGCGGCTTCTTCCAAGGCGCGGGTCATGGCGTCGCGCTGGGCGAGCACGCGATCCTCGTACAGCGAACGACACTCCCCCATGAGCGTCACGACGGCGGGCACGATGTTAACGGCCACGCCGCCCTCGATGCGGCCGACGTTGGCCGTGGTGCACTCGTCGATGCGCCCAAGCGGCATGGCGGCCACGGCGGCTGCGGCGATCTGAATGGCGGAGACGCCCTCCTCGGGCTCCACGCCGGCATGGGCGGCACGGCCCTCAATGCGAGCGCGCAGCGTCCAATGATAGGGCGCTCCCATGATGATGGTGCCCGGCGCCCCGTCCGCATCGAGCACGAACAGCGGGAAACGTCCGTCGCGCTCGGCTTCCGGGGTAGCCGCCGGCAGATTCTCCGGCCACGCGAGCGCGCCCTCGGCCAAGGCGCCGGCCCCTAGCAGGCTCTGCTCCTCGCAGGTGGTGAGCAGCACCGTGATGTCGGGCCGGGGCGTGCCGGATTCCAGCACCGAGCGCAGCCCCTCGAAAATGGCGGCGATGCCGGCCTTGTCATCGGCCGAGAGGATCGTCTCCCCCGCCGAGCAGACGACCTCGGCCATGCGGCAGGTGACGTCGTCGCAGATATGGCGCTGCTCGATGACCGCCTCGATGCCCGCGCAGGGCTTCACCGTGTCCAGATGCGCCGAGAACCCGATGCGCCCCGGCACCGTGCCGGGCAAATGCGCGATGAGGTTGCCCGTATCCGACCCCGTTTCCGCCGCAGAAGCGTCGAAGGTGACCGTGAATCCCATCTCCGCCAGTTTTTCTGCACAATAAGCTGCCATGGGAGCCTCGTGCCATGACGGGCTCTCGATGGCCACCATTTCCAAAAACGATTCAAGCACGCGATCGGGGTTCATAAGGGTCCTTCTTTCAAAATTCCTAAATTTTTTATCGCAGGGATGCGCCCAAGGAAAACAGCGAGGGTCCGACAGGTGCCTGGATTTGCCCCGCCTTTTGCCCAAGCGGCCTTCGTGCCGCGCCGTGGCAAAAACAAGGGGCAAGGCCAGGTGCCTGTCGGACCCGCAGCGTCGCGTAATAATTCCTCAAGGAATTATTACGAGGCAAGAATGGGGGCCGCCACCTGCTTCTTGCGGGACAGCACGCCGGGCATCCAGTTACCGCCCTCGCAGCACTCGATCTCGAAGACGCGGTTCACACGGGCCGGGTCGCCCTCCACGATGAACTGCGAGCCCTCGGCCAGAATGTCAGTGACGAGCAGCAGGGCGAACTCGTAGCCGTTGTCTTCCACGAGCTTCTTCATGTGATCGCGAATCTCCGCCTCGCGGGCCATCACAGTCGGCAGGTCTACCGTCTCGCGCTGGGCGATGAGCACCGTCACGTCGTCGTTGACCTTGAACTCCTTGGAATCGGCCTCGACCAACTTGGCGATGGGCATTTTGTCCTCGCCGCCGCGGGTGCGGAAGATGTCCATGCCGTACTCCACCGCGTCGATGCCGAGCTTGTCGGCGAGGAAGTTCACCTGGTCGACGTCCACCTGGGTGCAGGTGGGAGACTTCATGATGACCGTGTCGGTGAGGATGGCCGACAGGAGCACGCGGGCGATGGAATCGGGCAGCTCGATGCCGGTCTGGCGGAACTGAAGCGTGACGATGGTGGCCGTGGAGCCGATGGGGAGGTTCAAAAAGAGGATGGGGTTGGCCGTGGAAACATCGGCGATGCGATGGTGGTCGATGATCTCGACGACATCGGCGTTCTCGATACCCGGGGCCGCCTGGCCGATCTCGTTGTGATCCACGAGGATGACCTTCTGCTTGACCTCCTCGCCATCGCGCTCGACAGGGTTCACGTTTTCGATGAGCACCGGCTCGGCGATGTCGTTCTGCTCCAGAATCCAGGCGCTTTCCACCGGCAGCGGCCCCAGACGGGCGGGCACGTACTCGACGGCGTCGGCCTCGCCGTCGCGGGCGGCCAGCGCATTCTTCAGATGCGCGTAGCCCACGGCTGCGGCGATGGAGTCGTTGTCGGGGTTGCGATGGCCCACGACGAGGATTTTGGAAGACATGAGTGCCCCTTTCTGCCAACTTACGGTTTTGACGCAGTATAGCGCTCCTGCAACCCAAAGGCGATGGGCTGTGCTAGGCTTCTTCGATGAAATGGAGCCTCGGGGAGCTGTGCGGGTGCGGCGCAAGCCCGGGGCCGTCGGCTCCGTATGCGGCGCGCCGACGACAAGAAGGCCGAACCCGCGCAGGAAGCGCGAAAGGAGAGCGCATGAAAACCTACGGCTTGAGGGATATCATCGGTCCTGTCATGGTGGGCCCGTCCAGCTCGCACACGGCAGGCGCCTTGCGCATCGCCTCGATAGCCCGAAAGCTGTTCGGGGCCACCCCCCGCACCGCGCGATTCACACTATACGGCTCGTTCGCCGCCACCGGCTCGGGTCACGGCACCGACAAAGCGCTGGTCGCGGGCATTATCGGACTGAACGCTGACGACCCTAACGTGTCGCGCTCCTTCGAGTTGGCCGACAAGGCCGACACCACCATCGATATCGTGTGGGACACCGCCACGTCCGTCGATCACCCCAACACCGTCGATGTTCACTGCGAGGATCTCGAGGGGCGCTCCCTCGATATGCGCGGTGTGTCCATCGGCGGCGGCGCAGCAGTGATTCGCCGCATCAACGGAATCGACGTGGATATCACCGGCGAGCATACGAGTGTGGTCGTGCACCAGCACGACGCGCCTGGCGTTTTGGCCCACATCTCCTCAGTCCTGGCCAACTGCGGCATCAACATCGCCACCGCCAACTTGCACCGAACCGAGAAGCGGGGCGACGCTTTCACTGTGCTGGAAACCGACGACGACGTGGACGGAACCGTACGAGACTACCTGATGCTGCACCCCAGCATCCTGGACGCCCGCGTTATTCCTGCCATGAGCGCCACCGACGGCGCACCCATCCCCATACCCGACGATGCTGACGAGACCTTCGCCCGCTGGAATTACACGAGCGGCTCCGAGCTCCTGGCGCTCTGCGAGAGGGAGGGGGCCACCATCGCCCAGGTATTCCGAGCCCGCGAGGAGGCACTGTGCGCAAAGCAAGGCATGGCAGCCGATGTCGACGCGTACCTCGATCGCGTGCTGGAGGTTATGGACAAAGCCGCCACCGGGCCTATCGCCCAGCCCGAACGCTCTATCGGAGGCCTCATTGGCGGCGAGGCCGCGAAAGTGACCGCCAGCCTCGCCAAGGAGGACGAGAAGTACCACCTTATGGATCCGCTGACGGCCAAGGCCGCCATTTACGCACTAGCCACCCTGGAAACGAACGCGAAGATGGGCATCATTGTGGCCACGCCCACAGCGGGCTCCTCCGGCGTGCTGCCCGGCGTGCTTCTGGCTATGCGCGATACGCGGGGCTACACCCATGAAGAGCTGCGCGAGGGCATCCTGACAGCAGCTGCCGTGGGCTACGTCATCGCCCGCAACGCCAGCGTATCGGGCGCCGAGGGAGGATGCCAAGCCGAAGTGGGGAGCGCCGCTGCCATGGCAGCGGCCGCAGCCGTCGCCATGGCGCACGGCACACCGACCCAGGCGCTCGACGCCGCCTCAAACGTCATCCAGTCGCTTCTAGGCCTTGTGTGCGACCCAGTAGGCGGCCTCGTAGAGCTGCCCTGCCAGAAACGCGACGCCACCGCGGCCCCCATGGCGCTCGTATGCGCGCAGATAGCGCTTTCCGGCGTAAACAACCTCGTGCCCTTCGACGAAAACGTGGCCGTCATGGACAAAGTGGGCCGCGACCTACCCAGCGACTTGCGTGAGACCGCCCGCGGCGGCATCGCTATCGCGCCTTCGGCCTGCAGCTTCTGCGCAGGGTGCTAGGTTAACGCCTCGAACAGGATATGATTATCGCGTCACGGTCGCATTCAGCATGACGGCCGTGACGTGACAGAAAGAGACACCGGAGAGCCCGCGCAACTGATTAGCGCGCCAGATGGTGCAAGGAGCGGAATAGTCGACCGCAAAACGATCGAAGTCGTCGACCTCCACGGCTGCGCCCTCGGGCTTTCGAAGCCCGAGTGGCAGAAGCTCAAGCAACGTCGTGCAGGCTCCCTATGCACGTACAATCCTAGGACTTTTATTATCTAGCTTGAAGACAATCGAAGGTTGTCAAGCTAGAACGCAAACAAACCCTCAGCGTCCATGAAGCGGCAGACGCCCTCTTCACCCTTGCGGGCCGTCCCTTTTGCCACTGGATTCTTCGTGAACAAATAAAGCCAGCAATCCTCATAGCCCTTTACCAGACCGACGCGCTCTTCGAGGTTTTTCAGCGCCTCGGTCTCGTTAACGCTTTCTCGCCATTTGCATTCGCCAAGCAGGATCTTTTTCTCCTGGCGATCTGCTGCGATGACATCGATGTCGGTCTGTTCGCGCTTAGCGGGATTCGTCCCCCACCAACTGCCGAATTCGGTCGCTAGGAACGGCAGGGCATCGTTTTGATTCGCACGCTGCAGCCACTGGCGGCAGACACGTTCGAACGCATAGCCCTCGTAAGCGGCAAGGGCCTCTCCGACTGCGCGCTTTTCTGCGACGGCTCGACCCGCGCCAGCCTCGATAGCGCCGATATTGGGGCCGACGAAACGATACCAGTAGGCGAAGAACGGGTCCTTGAGGCGGTAGATACTGCGTTTCGAGCGCGCAGGGTTCTCGCCGAAAGGAACCATGCGCGAGATAAGCCCCAAATCTTCCAGTGTCTTCAGATAGCGGCTCGTCGTACCCGATTCGACCCCGGCTCGCTCGGCGATCCCCTTCGGGGAGGTCGCACCCGACGCCACCGCATAGAGAATTGAGTTGTAGAGAGATGGCTCACGCAGCTCTTGGCGCAAAAGCATGAGGGGCTCCTCGTAGAGGAGGCCCGACGTCTCGAAGAAGAGCCCGTTGATGTTGTCGAGGTAGCTTTCCCCGTCGTTAATCTGCGCGAGGTAATAGGGCGTTCCGCCGAACGTGGCATAGTAGCGCACCAACTCACGCGGATCGGTCACAGCTGGAAGCATTTTGGCCGCATCGTAGTAGTCGAACGGTTCCAGCTTTATTTGGGCGGTGCGACGACCGTACAAGGGGCTCTTGCCTCCCAGCACGTTGCTTTCCATGAATCCCTCGTTGCTGCCGCTTAAAACAAGGAGCACGTTCGCACTTTTCAGCTCGCGGTCTATGGCCACCTGGAGAACGGACGGCAGCGAAGGGTCGGTTGCGGCAGCGTAGGGAAACTCGTCGAACACGAAGACGAGCTTCTCACTTTGGCCCTTCACTCGCTTCGCCAGAAAGGAGAAGGCCGCTCCCCATGAATCGAACGCCGCCAAGCCCTCCGCCGTGTCGAAATATTCGAAGAGGGCTTGGGAAAACTCTTGCAGATTGCGGGCAGAGCTTTGCTCCTTCGCTGTGAAGAATACCGACGGCTTGCCCTTCGCGAAATGCTCCAGGAGCGTCGTCTTGCCAACTCGGCGACGTCCGTAAAGAACGAGCATCTGGAAAGACGGCTTCGCGTAAAGCCGATCGAGGGCATCCAATTCCCTTTGACGTCCCACGAACATAGGGGCCTCCATTTTGCAAAAGTCTGACTTATAAGTATCTTACTTATAAGTCAGACTTATGACAAGGCGTCTAGCATCACATCTGACTCATAAGTATCTTACTCGTGCGTCAGACTTTTCGCTGAGGGACTATCGGGTCGCGATTACGGCCGCAAAAAGCTGCCGGGAAGAAGCATCTGGGCTCCGCACAGCCGCGCTCCTAGCCGATCTTCACGATGGGGGCGTAGTCCTTCAGGAGCTTCTTGGTCTGGCCGGTCTTGGCGAACTTTACGTGCAGGGTGTCGCCATCAACCTTCACCACGGTACCGCGGCCGAAGGTCTTGTGATCCACGGCGTCACCGGCGGCGAAGGTGGCGCGCGCCGAGGCCTTCTTGCCCGCGTTCGGATTCACGCCCGCACCGACGCGCCCCGAGCCGACGCTCCGCGAGGAGCCACCCGCGTTCGTGGCCGCCCGACCCGTGCCGGTGGCCGCACGATACTCGGCGAAGGAACGGCCCTGAGCTCCCGATGCGCTGGAACGGCCGAACACACGGCCCTCCCCCGCCTCGGTACCCGACCCGGCAATACCCCGACGACTTCCCCGCTTCTCCCAGCCGGTGCCAGAAAAGCCCGCCGAGCCCAGACCGCTCGTCTGGCGCAGCTCCGAGGGAATCTCCCCGATGAAGCGCGACACGGGGTTCGCGTGGGTCTGACCGAAAATCTGACGCTGCTGCGCGCAGGTGAGCGTGAGGCGCTTGCGGGCACGGGTGATGGCCACATAAGCAAGCCGCCTCTCCTCCTCCACGGCTGCCGCGTCGCCCACGGAGTTCATATGGGGGAACAGGGTCTCCTCCATGCCAGCCACCCAAACGCAGTCGAACTCAAGGCCCTTGGAGGAGTGCACGGTCATAAGGGTGACGGCTTGACCGTCCTCGGTCACCGTATCCAAGTCGGTGCGCAGGCGAACCCATTCCAGAAGATCGGCCAGCGAATCGCCGCGCAGCACGCGCACAGGCTCGACCGACTCATCTTCGCCCACTGTCGGCGCGGCGAAATCGGACTCGTCCGCGTCGTGGGTCTGCACGAACTCGTCCACAACGCCCAGAAACTCCTGAATGTTCTCGACGCGCCCGCGGGCCTCGTCGGTGCCCTCGTCCTGCAATGCGCGAATGAGGCCCGCGTGATCGATGATCATCTCCACCACCTTGCGCAGATCACCCTCGTAGGTGGCACCGTCCTTGATGACCTGGACGAACTCCCCCACCGCGTTGCGCGTGGAGGCGCGGATGTCCGGATCGACGATGGCGAGCTCAGCCGCCGTGAGAAACGGCATATTCATCTCGCGAGCGAATTGGTCGATGCGCTCGATGGTGGTCTTGCCGATGCCGCGACGGGGCACATTAATGACGCGCTTGGCGGCGATGTCGTCGGCCGGGTTCACCACCAGCGTGAGGTAGGCCATGACGTCGCGGATCTCGGCGCGGTCGAAAAAGCGCGTGCCGCCGACGATGCGGTAGGGCACCCCGGCGCGCAGAAGCATATCTTCAAGCATGCGCGACTGGGCGTTGGTGCGGTAGAAGACGGCCATGTTGTTGTAGGAGGTGCCCTCAGCTCGACGCCGGTCGATCTCGCCAGCGATCCAGCGGCCCTCGTCGCGCTCGTCGGTAGCCATGTACACCGAGATCTTCTCGCCGTCGCCCGCATCCGTAAACAGGCGCTTCTCTTTGCGATGCTGGTTGTTGGCGATGACGGCGTTGGCCGCAGCCAGGATATTGCCCACGCTGCGGTAGTTCTGCTCCAGCTTCACCACCTTGGCTTCCGGATAGTCGCTTTCGAACTCCAGAATATTGCGCAAATCGGCGCCGCGCCAAGAATAAATGGACTGGTCGTCGTCGCCCACCACCATGATGTTGCGACGCTTGGCGGCGAGCAGCTGGGTGATGGCGTACTGGGCGCGGTTGGTGTCCTGGTACTCGTCCACCATGAGATAGCGGAAGCGGTCCTGGTAGGCCTCGCGCACGTCCTCGTGATTCTTCAGCAGCAGGTAGCCGTAGAGCAAAAGGTCGTCGAAATCGAAGGCGTTGGCCGCGCGCAGCCGCTCCTGCAAACGCTCGTAGATGCGCTCAGCCACCTTGCCCACGGGGTCGCAGGGCGCGAAATTGCCAGGAGTGACCAGGTCGTTCTTCGCCTGGGAGATGCGGTTCATCAGCTGGTTGACGGGGAAGCGCTTCGGGTCGATGTTCAGCTCGGCCATGATTTCTTTGTACAGCCGCTTCATATCGTCGGTGTCGTAGATGGTGAAGTTCTTTGTGAAGCCCAGCCGCTCGGCGTCGGCGCGCAGCATGCGCACGCACATAGAGTGGAAGGTGGACACCCACATGCCCCGCGAGCGCGTGCCCACGAGCTGCGCCAAACGCTCGCGCATCTCGGCGGCCGCCTTGTTGGTGAAGGTGATGGCGAGGATCTCCCACGGGGCCGCCAGGTCCTGCTCCAGGATGTTGGCGATGCGGTAGGTGAGCACCCGCGTCTTGCCGGAACCGGCGCCGGCCAGCACCAGAAGCGGACCTTCCGTAGTCACAACCGCCTCGCGCTGCGGGCCGTTTAAGGTGTCGATGTCGATGGGCATGGAGCGCTCCTGTTTCTTTCACTTCTTCGACAGACAGCAAAGCGGTTGGCGACAATGCGCCAACCGCGCCGTTTGGGGATCGTTGAATGGGTCACCATAGGATACAACAAGGTCGGGCCGCAGGAGGAGAAGCCGCGGCAACGCACGGCAGAAACACGCGAACGCACACAGCGGCGGCGCGTCGATGAGAGAGGACGTACCATGAGCGAGCACACGCACAACGAGCACGAGAAGGCCCGCGAAGGTCGCAAGCACCATGAGACCTTCGCCGAGCGCGACCCCTTGACCGCCGAGGAGCCCGATGTCTTGGAATCCTCCGCAAGCGATCCGGAGTTTCCCGCCATGCAGGAGTTCGAGGTAGACGAGGGCGGCCCCAAAGCGAACACGCGCAAGCATCCCGGGCTCATATGGGCGATCATCGCCATCGTGGCGGTCATCGCGCTCTGCATCGCTTTCGCCGCCGCCGGCGACTGGATGAACCCCACCCAGGCCGAGAAGGTGCAGCAGACCGAGTTCGAGGAGCAAACCGTCCCCGAGGATTTAGGGCCGAACGAGAACCCCGAGGCAGCCTAAATCGGGCGAGCACGCCCCCACCGCCGTCCGCCATATCGTGCGACGGCTACATCACCTGCGCGCCAAAGGGCAAAAGCGACAGCTTCGCCATCTTAAGACACTGGAGGCCAATGGGGATACCGATGACGGTGATGCAGTAGAGAACACCGAGCACCGCGTAGGAAACCGCCATGGGCAGGCCGGCCAAGATGAGCCAGAATATGTTGGCGATAAGCGACGGCGCACCGCCGCCGTAGACGATCGTCTTCCCGAAGGGCGCCAGCGTGAGCGATGCCATCTTAAAGCACTGCCGTCCGAGCGGAATGCCAATGATGGTGATGGAGAACACAATCCCCGCAAGACACCACCCAATCGCCGTGACCAGCCCGCCGAAGATGATCCAGATTATGTTCGCGATAGTAGACATCAGGCGCGCGCTTCTACGCTGTCGTCTTCGACCAGCACTTGCGACAAAGACTCTAAAAGCTTGGCAGAATTCTCCTCATCACAAGGGAATAGGTAGAATCTGACACCCTGGCCATACTTTACATCTGCGTAGATGTCGGCATCTCCTCGCCCTTCTATATCATCGATGATCGAGCGTCCCATATTATCGGAATAGAACACACGAGCCTCGCGATATTCGGCAATATGCTTCCCGCTAAACTTTTCCCCATAGGTTATCGCGACGTAGCAGCCGGGGAAGCTGACAAACCGACCTGCGCTTACATCTCCGCAATCCCCAGAGTCGTGCTTCAGCGTCTTAGCGTCGATAACCACCGGAGCACACGCGAGCAATTCCTTCCGAGCCTCAACTTGTGCCATCTGCTGTTGCTTTCTCTCAGAGGCTGCTCGGCTTTTTTCCCTCATCTTATCCCTGCCGTCTCCGACAACTTCAACAACTTTGTCCTTCGCGGCGCCAGCTGCTCCAGCTGCAGCACGACCGGCCTTCTTTACGACTGGTGCCGCCGCCTTGGCGGCTGCAGGAGCAACCTGCGCAGCCACCGCAACCGCAGGAGCGGCCTTATGCACCACCTTTGCAGCAGCTTTGACCTTCGGATTCTGAATCTTACCCATCATTGCCGCCACAGCTGCTACTGCCTCTGCAACATCCTTCCCGTCCATACCGACCCCCATTCTCTCCACGGGTTTCTTGCCAAATGACGATATACGTTTTTCTCTGCTTGCCCGCAACTCCCACAAACTTCATATCTTTCCCAGAATACGCCCCAGACTCAAAACGCCGGCCGGTTGACAACCTCATCGACAATCTGGGGGACCAAGCAACCAGTTATACGATTGTAATCGTACTTGATTTTGGTGGTTCTTCCAACTTTGACCTCAATGACCCCTTTGCTAGGATTAATGCCGCATTTTGTAGTGATGATGGAATTCTCTCTGATTGAGAACTCAAGTACGCCATGTTTTTTAACCGTGCCCGCATGAACGCCATTAGCGTATATCTTGAGGGAGCCGCCTATGAGGTTCATTTGCGAGAGCCCGTAGACAATCACTGTCCCACTACCCTCATCGGCATCGCCCCCAAGCGGGCATCCGCATTTTACACAAGCGCAAGCCCTGTTGCTCACATCGGCGCCGCACTCGGGACATTTAATAAGCATGGCATACTCCAATCAAGCTCGATCGGTATATCCGAACCATCAGAAAAGAATGGGAGTGTCGCAGAAACGCAAACGCGACTCAAATCCATCCTATTCTAAAGAGTCGCGGAGTCCTCCGCATTAGCTGCCAGCTAAATGCTGCTTCCGTCCCTCGCGCATAATTGCGTCAGCGCGCACTGAACCTTCTGCATCTAGAGAGGCAGGAGAGACTACGGCGCTTCAAGGATACAAGAGATGCCTTTCGACGAGGAGTAGAGGACAGTGACAGCCTAGGCCACCACGACGAAAGACTCTTCCTCCATGACCACCTCGGTTGAGCGCTGCGCGTCCAGGCGGCGATTGCGGAAGTAGACGAGCCAGTTGGCGGCAATGCACACCACGTTGATGAAGTAGACGATCAGCACCCAGTTGAGGTTGCCGGAAACGAACTTGGCCGCGATACCGGCGAAGTAACCGGCAGTGATCAGCGCGATGAACTGCCAGCTGGTACCAACCGCTGTGCCGGCTCGATAGTTCTTGTACGCGTTCAACGGCCATGACAGACCGAAGCAGATGAGCATGATGGCCTCGAGTAGCTCCGCCATAAAATCGATCGCTTCCTTTACAAATCGTCGTATGTTCCGTACGGTTGTCGATTCTAGAACACCCAGGCCGCACGTCAACCTCTTTAACGGCATGACGGCATCCGTTACCCACTTGCCACGGCGTGCCCACAGAATCGGCGAGCTGCGCGCGACCCGTACGAGACAGCCGCCTGACGCGCGCGGACTCGCCGCGGAGTTCTCCCAGGACGCCTCGGCCCGACTGCGCCTCTGCATGCCAGCCCAAATCTGACTGCCGCCATCCGCCTCGCGCTTAACGCTGCGCTACCTTCCATGTTTTCATCGATTTCGCGGCGACCCCTTCGGCCGTGGTATGCTGCTGTTCATGGAAAAACTCTACGATATGCACTGCCATGTGGGATTTGCACCCGCACCTGCCACCGTAGCGGCTGAGGGGGCGCAAGCGGGCATCGGCGCGCTCTCGTGCACGGTGGAGCCGACGGAATACGAGCAGCTGCGCGCAGCCCTGGCCGATGCGCCGAACGTCGCTGTGGCCCTGGGCGCACACCCCTGGTGGATCGCCGACGGGCGCGTGGGCGAAACCGAGCTGGCCCGGTTCTGCGAGCTTGCGCGCACGACCCGATTCATCGGGGAGATCGGGCTCGACTTCGCCGGCCCGCGCGATACGGAAGAGAGCCGTGCCCTGCAGACGAGCGCTTTCGCCTGTATTCTGGCCACATGCAACGAGTCCGCAGCGCCCTTGGCACCCACCAATCCCGAAGGCGCGACAGCAACCAGCGGGCAAAACCGAACCTGTATCGCAACCACGAGCCCCGAGGCGAACCCACCCAGCGAAGGCACCCTCACCCGCAGCGCCACCGACACTGCGCCGAAGCTCATCTCCATCCACGCCATCAATGCCGCCGCAGCAGCACTCGATGCGCTCGAACAAGCCAGCACCTTTGCGCTGCATCGCGTGATCTTTCACTGGTTCTCAGGCACTTCCGATGATTTGCATCGAGCCGTCAAGCTTGGCTGCCTCTTTTCGGTGGGGCCGCGCATGCTGGCGTCGCGGCGCGGACGCGAATACGCCCGGCAGATTCCCCTAGGTCAGCTACTCCTGGAAACCGACATGCCCGCCCGCAAGGACGACAACCTACCCGCCGAAGTTTGGCGCGCCGAGCTGAACAACGCCCTTTCCGGCATCGCGCAGCTGAAGGGCATCGACCGCGCAGAGCTTGCGGAGCACATCGCCTCCACAAGCCGCGAGCTGCTGATACGCTAGCAGTGAGCGCTCCTCGCGTGCCGGACAGCCCATCTTGGCCACAAGGTTTCTTCTTCTGAGGAGGACATTTCCGCAGCCGTTTCGCGACAGCACTTACGCGGCGTGCAAACGAGGCAGCCGACTCGCGTATAATGGTCGCCATGAACGCTAAGCCCAAGAAAATACGCCTGGACGACCTGCTGGTAGAACGGGGAGACTTTCCCGACCGCGCGACCGCGCTGCGGGCCGTGATGGCGCGCGAGGTGCGGGTAGACGACGTGTACGCCACGAGCGCCGCGATAAAGGTCGCGCCCACAGCCGACATCTTCATTCGCGGCCGCAAGCAATTCGTCTCCCGCGGCGGCAAGAAACTCCAGGGGGCGCTGGACGCGTTCAAGCAGGACGTCGCCGGCATGAACTGCCTGGATATCGGCTCGTCCACCGGCGGCTTCACCGACTGCCTGCTGCAGGCGGGCGCCTCGCGCGTGGCGGCCCTCGACGTGAACTACGGGCAGCTCGCCTGGAAGATCCGCCAAGACCCGCGAGTGGCCGTCTTCGAGCGCACGAACATCAAGGACGCCGATCCCGCCGAGGTCGGCGCACCCTTCGACCTCATTGTCATCGACGTATCCTTCATCGGCCTGGCAGCACTCGCCCCCCTCTTTCCCCGCTTCAGCCGCCCGGGCACGATCTTCATCGGCCTGGTGAAACCTCAGTTCGAATCGGCCCACGACGAGACCGACCGGGGCGTCGTCCGCGATGAGGCAGTGCGACTGCGCACTGTGGAGGAAGTAAAGGCCGCCCTCGCCGCCGCAGGGTTCACCGCAACCGGGGTGGTCGAATCCCCCATCACCGGCCCCGAAGGCAACGTGGAATACCTCGTCCGCGCCGTCTTTCGCAACAAGTCCGAGGCAATCTGAGAAGGAGCCTGCGGCGATTCCGCGACTCGCATTGGGTTCAGTCAACGAACCCTCCGATTTCTGCACGAGATCTCGAGTTATAAGCGTCTGCGAGCAGCCCATTGAGGCACTTCGAAGGATCTTTTCAGCAAACCCCCAGGTCACGCTCTTCAGATCAAAAAGATTCCGTTCGGCATCTCGACATCGGACGCTTACAACTCGCGATCTGCTGCAATTTCAGGGCAGCTCGTCGACCGAAGGCCGATGATCATCTGCAAGTGATGCTCCGGCACCCATCCCGAACTCGGCCGCACGAAGCGCCTTCTTGCTTGACCCATCTCAGCAGGCCGCACGGGTTGCGAACGTGAGCTACGCGTCGCCCTCTTCTGAGGGGGAGACTGGCGGAAAGTGCTGGTGGTGAAATGCGCGCAGCTCGTGGCGAAGCTGCAGATGGCGGTCGAGAAACGAGACAGGGCGCACAGGAGTTCTGCCTCTTGTTTTGCGCGAGAGGGCGTCGGCTATCTCGATGAACTCTGAGACGCTATCGATCTGCGAAGACGTAACCGTTACAACATCGAAGCCATCGGCGATGAGGGCGTCGCGGCGCCGGGAATCACGCGCCTGCTGATGTCGCCCGCCATGAAAGGCAAGGCCGTCGTACTCCGCCGCAACGCGGGCCTGCGGCCACAGAAGGTCGCATACCACCCGATCGCCCCGTGCGATGCGCGCCGCCTCCTCCGAAAGCGCAACCGGCTCGTTGGCGAGTGCCGGAGGCAGGCTCAAACCGCCCCACCGCATGGGCGTCATAAGCAACGCATCCATTTCCGTCTCCTTGGCAGAAGCAGATTTCGCGTAGACGAACTGAACAGCGATGCGCGCTTTCCGCAGGCCTTTCATGCGCTCGACGCGGTTAACGAACGCGGAGAGTCGGGCCGGCGTTGTAAGCTGCGCCCGCACGAGCGCGCCCGAACGATTCGCCTCAAGGGGATAGCATCCGCAAAACTCATATCCCAAAGCAATGAGCTCGCCCATAGGGAGGGTTTCGGCCAGTTGGACAAACACAAGTTCAGGAGAGCATACGGCCACGCCGGGAGCGATTTCGAGAAAGGCCCCACGCGGCAGCGGCGCAGCAAGCTGATGGAAGCAAACACGCTTCGTGGAATGACGCCCGATTTTGGGCCGCGCGAGAACGTGAAGAGGGCGCTCGACCGTGGCGTTGCCCCATAGCTCTTCGAGCATTCGCTTCAGGCTGGGCCTTTTCGCACTCTCGATGGCCGCACGAACAGCAGCCTCGGTATCTGCGGCACGGGCAAGCGAGCTGAAGCCCTTCAAATGGGAGGAAGGAAGGTGCCCCACATCACGCGAACGCAGATCGTGGAAGGCACGCAAAGCCAGAGGATGATTGCACGACCACATCCTGAGAAAATCCAAAGCTGTTGTATGACTGAAGATCACTTCCATGTGCTGCAAGATAACAGGCTTTAGCTGTCGCGAGGCGTACATGCGGTAAATCTGCCGAACCGACATTCATGAGCAGAACAGTTACTTTTATCGCAACCGCGCCTTTGCACGTTGAAAGAAGGCCTGAACTGCTTGGCAGAAGTAGCTCGCACGAACCGTCCTCGCTCACGGGAAAACGAAGCGCAACGACCGTCCTGAGAACATTGGCGGTTCACGCAGAGTGATTGCCGACGGGTTCAGTCAACGAAGATGCCCTTTTCTGCATGAGATCTCGAGTTATAAGCGTCATCTCTTTCCAAGAAAGATCACAGCTAGAAAGGACTTTTGGAAAACACCAGTTCAGAGAAGCGCGCAGAACTGCGGTGCTTTCGCGCCGGCCCCTCAGCAACTCCCGAGACGCTTATAACTCGAGATCTCATGCAGAAACCGAGGGGTTCGTTGACCGAGCGGGCCATCAGTCGTTCGGATCATCGCGATAGGCGGCGCGGGCGAGATACGCGCAAAAGACCGATGACTGTCCGAGACCCAGTAGGCACAATGCCGCCGCACGGGCCCGCGCAGAAAAATGGAGCCCCATAGCGGGACTCCATTGGAGATCCTTCGACTCGCTTCGCTCGCTCAGGATGACGCCTGTTCTACGGCAGAAGCAGCTGGGCGATTTGCACGGCGTTCAGGGCCGCTCCCTTGCGGATCTGGTCGGCCACGTCCCAGAAGGCGATGCCGTGGGGCACGGTCGGATCCTTGCGCAAACGTCCGACGAAGGTGCCGTCGGTGCCAACAAGCAGACCAGGCATCGGGTACACCTTGTTCGCGGTGTCATCCATCACTTCCACGCCGGGGGCCGCCTCGAGCGCCGCGCGGGCCGCCTCCACGGTCACCTCATCGGCGAACTCCACGTTGATGGCCTCGCCATGACAGCGCAGCACCGGCACGCGCACACAAGTGGCCGCCACTTCGATGGCGGGGTCGCCCATGATCTTCTTGGTCTCGACGACCATCTTCCACTCCTCTTTGGTGGAGCCGTCGTCCAAAAAGACGTCGATATGCGGAATGGTGTTGAAAGCGATGCGGTGGGCGAAAGCGGAGATTTCCAACTCGTCCTCGGGAGTGCCGTCCAGGAAGGCGCGGGTCTGGTCGTACAGCTCGGCCATGGCCGGCGCGCCGGCACCGGAAGCAGCCTGGTAGGTGGACACCACGACGCGCTTGATGGGGGAGAGGTCGTAAAGCGGCTTCAGCGCGACGACCATCTGGATGGTGGAGCAGTTCGGGTTCGCGATGACGCCGGAATGCCAGGCCACGTCCTGGGGGTTCACCTCGGGCACCACCAGCGGCACGTCCTCATCCATGCGGAAGGCGCTGGAGTTGTCGATCATGACGGCGCCGGCAGCGGTGACCGCCTCGCGCATCTCCTTGGACACGGAGGCGCCGGCTGAGAACAGCGCGATGTCGACGCCCTCGAAGGACTCCGGCGTCATCTCCTGCACGGTAAGCTCGCCGGCCGGCACGAGTCCGCACCCCTCGAAGGGCACCTTCTTGCCAGCCGAGCGCGCACTCGCAAGAGCGCGAACCTCACTCGCCGGGAAATCCACGTCGTGCAGCACGCGCAAAAACTCCTGCCCCACCGCACCCGTCGCTCCGGCCACAGCCACCACGGGGTTTGCCGGCGTTTCCTTCGTCCAGGTCATTTAACGTCCTTTCTTCATTTTGGCGGCGATCTCCTCCGCGGAAAGCTGGGTTTCCACGAACACGTCGTCGGAATCGAGCCCGAAGGCGGTGTGCAGGCACTGGACGGCCTGTACTGCCTGGGCCGCGTCCACGATCATGGACAGGCGGATGGGCGAGGTGGAGATGGCCACGATGTTGATGTTGTTGTCGCCCAAAGTCTGGAACGTGCGCGAGGCGACGCCCGGCGACGACTTCATGCCCGTGCCCACGAGCGACACCTTCGCGATGTCCTCGTCGACGATGAACTCGCGGGCGCCGATCTCGGGCACGATGCGCTCCATGGTCTCCTTGGCGCGGGGCAGATCGGCCCCGGGAGTCGTGAAGGAGATATCGGTGAAGCCGGCCTCGGACACGTTCTGGATGATCATGTCCAGGTTCACGTTGGCGGCGGCCAGCGCCCCGAACACGCGGGCGGCCACATTCGGCGCGTCGGGTACCTGGCGGATGGTCACCTTCACTTCCGACGTGTCGCTGGCGATGCCGGTGATGACGGCTTCTTCCATTTCGTACTCCTCCTTGACGTAGGTTCCCTCGGCCTCCGAGAACGCGGAGCGGGAATGGATGACCACTTTCCATTTGCGGGCGAACTCCACCGCGCGGCTCTGCAGCACACCCGAGCCGGCGCTGGAGAGCTCCAGCATGTCGTCGTAACAGATGGAATCGAGCTTGCGGGCCCGGGGCGCGATGCGCGGGTCGGTGGTGTAGACGCCGTCCACATCGGAGTAGATCTCGCAGACGTCGGCATTAATGCCCCAGGCGATGGCCACCGCCGTCGTGTCCGACCCGCCGCGACCGAGCGTGGTGATGTCGCCGTTGGCGTCGATGCCCTGGAACCCGGCGACCACGGGAATGGCGCCATCGTCCAGCGCGTCTAAGATGCGCTCGTTGTGCACCTTCACGATGCGCGCCTTGTTGTGCGTGCCGTTGGTCTCGATGCCCGCCTGGCGGCCGGTGAAGCTGATGGACTTGTAGCCCAAAGCCTCGATGGCCATGGCCAGAAGCGTCATGGAAACCTGCTCGCCGGTGGACAGCAGCCGATCCAGCTCGCGGGCCGGCGGCGCCGTCGTGATGGCGGAGGCGAGCCCCATGAGCTCGTCGGTGGTCTTGCCCATGGCAGACACCACGGCCACCACCTCGTCCCCGCGCTGGCGCATGCCTACCAGGCGCTTGGCGACGTTTTTGATGCGCTCGGGGGAGGCAACCGACGTGCCCCCGAATTTCGCGACGATCAGAGCCATTGCGCTTGCTCTCCTTCGATACGGAACTAGTCGAAAATGCAAGTGGGCACCACTATAGCAAAGTTGCAAGGTCAATGAGGGCGAGCGCAGCCCGTACGGGCGCATCTTCGGTCGGAATGCCATCAGCGGCCACGGGCGGCGAGCGGCCATCCGGCCCCGGGGATGCCGACCACCCCGCCGAGGCACCCCCGGCCACCCCGCCAGGTGACGCCGGCCAGCTCGCCAAAGGAGCACCGTCTGCTCCGTCTACCTAGTATGTCGGTTTTCCGACGGACGACACCCACCGTCCGCTGGCGGCCGCACCATTGTTTATGATGGCCTGTGTACCTATCATGATCGCTTTGCATTCAACATCGGGCAACGCCATCGGAGAGGAGAAGCCATGCCGGCCATCATCACGCACGACCTGTTCGGGAAAGACGTGTACGGCAAGACCTTCGATACCATCGGAGGTTCCCGCGATGCGGCCGAGGCCTTCCTTTTGGGCAACCAGGGCCCCGATCCTTTGTTCTTCGTCGCGCCCGATCCGCGCTACCGCCGCGTGGGAAAGCTGGCCTCGACGCTGCATCGGACGCGCCCGGCAGAATTCCTCGTGGCCCTGAAGAGCGCTGTGCGCGAGCTGCCGGCGCAGGAGCGCTCCGTCGGACGCGCCTACGCGCTGGGCTACGTGTGCCACTACCTGCTGGACAGCACGGTGCATCCGCTCATCATAAGCCAGGTGAACGCCTTGTGCGCCGCCGGTGTGGAAGGCCTCGCGGCCGAGGACGCCCATGAGGTGCACGCCGTTATCGAGACCGAGCTGGACGAGCTTGTGCTGACGGCCAAGCGCGGCGAGACCGTGGCCACCTACCACCCCGCCACCTCGGTGCTGCGCGGACGCGACAGCATGCTGGATACCGTGGGGCGCCTGTACGCCACCGCCATCGACGACGCCTTCGGCCTCACGATGCCCAAGGGCATGTTCAAAAGCGCCGTGCGGGCCGAGCGCGCGGCCCAGCGGGCCCTCTACTCCCCTACCGGCGCCAAGCGCGCCGTGCTCTCCGCTGCCGAGCGCCTCGTGCGCCCCCATGCCATGACCGGGGCCATGAGCCACCGAGCCGCCGAGCGCGCCACTTCCGCCTTCGCCAACGACGAGCGCGCGCCCTGGCGCCATCCGGCCACCGAGGCCGTCAGCCGCGCCAGCTTCTGGGATCTGTACGACCAGGCGCGCGCAGGCGCCCTGGACGCCATTAAGGCCATGGATGCCGACGACTTCGACCTGGCCGCTTCCCACCGCCTCACCGCCGACGTGAACTTCTACGGCGAGCCCGTGGTGGCCCTCGTCGTGGCTGTGGAAGACGCCGCGGCCGGCGACGACGTCCCCGACGTGCGGAATCGGTAGGAATGCTCATGACCCTCGAGACCGCCTTCGACCTCCCCTTCTGGTTCGAGTTCGCCGCTACCGTGACCGGCGGCCTGTCCGGCGGCATGTCCGCCGTGCGCGCCCGCTACGACATCTTCGGCACCGTGGCCATCGCCTGCATCACCGGCATGGGCGGCGGCATCATCCGCGACATCCTGCTCCAGAACTACGGCCTGTACGCCTTCCAAAGCCCTTGGTTTCTCCTGTCCTGCGCCCTTGCCGGCGTGGCAGTGTTCTACTTCGGCAAGCTGGCCACCTACCTGGACCCCATCGTCGACCTCCTGGACAACATCTCGGTAGCCCTGTGGGCCATCATCGGCGCGTCGAAGAGCCTCTCGGCGGGCCTTACCGTCATCCCCTCGGTAGTGCTCGGCACCATCACCTCCATCGGCGGGGGCATCTCCCGCGACGTGCTCATGAACCGTCCGCCCGTCGCCTTCCAAACCGGCCCCATTTACGGCAGCGCGGCTCTTATCGGCTGCATGGTCTACTGCCCGCTGAAGGCCAACGGCATCCTGCCCGACACGGCGGGCATCCTGTGCGCCGGCCTCATCATGGTCCTGCGCTACCTGTCCCTCATCATGGGCTGGCGCACCAAGCCGCCCCGCGACTACTCGGACACCGTGGTGGAAAGCGTGGCGCGGCCGATGCGCTTCATCGCGCGCAAGGTGCACGTGCCCATGGGCAAGACGGCCCGCGAACGCCAGGGCACGACCAAGTTCGACCGCTTCAAGAGGAAGGGCAAGAAGCTTTACGACCGTCTGAGCGGCCGTTGGATGGACGACGACGGTGAGCACTTCCAACCCACCGTGCTCATGGATAAACTGGTGGTGCCCTTGGCCGACGAGGACGAGCACGTCGCAGAGCCGGCGCCGGACCCCTCCGATCGCCTGTTCGTCGACCGCGACGAGCTCTACCGCATCATCGGCCTCGACCACGAGCCCCGTCGCACCGGCCCGCAGGCAGCGGTGAAGGATTCTGCCGCGGACGCCCAGGACACAGAAGATGCGGGAAGCGAGAAAAAGGAAAGCGTGGAAAGCGCCGACGCGGATGCAGCACGAAAAGCCGACGACGAGCCGGCCTTCGACCCCTTCGAACCGCAAACCCCCGACCCGAAGAAGCCCCAGCACAACCCCCGCGACCTAAAGAAACGCCGCTAAACCCGAACATCTGCCATCCCCCGCAGGGGCCGCCCCGACCGCCCCCGTAGGGGCCGTCCTTGGTCGGCACTCCCGAGCCAGAACGTCCGCCAATGCAGAAAGGGCGGCGCAAGCGCCGCCCCTACGTAGGTGTACCGATTCCCCGATCCTGAGCCTACATATTCTTCAACAGAATCGTGCTCATGAGATCGGCGGTGTGTTCGCAGGCGTCGCAGCAGCTCTCCATGAAGGCGTACAGGCGCGACCACTTCAGCACGTGCATGGGCTCGTCAGCGTGGTTCACGTGCAGGTTGCGGATGACCTCCACGTACAGCGCGTCGGCCTCCTCCTCGTTGTCGGAGACCTGAATGACCAGCTGCTTGAAGTTCTTCGACTTCTTGAAGTTGCGGAAATCCTCCATGGCGGCGTCCACGGCCTTGCACGACTTGCGGATGAGCGTGGCGAAGCGCAGGGCGTCCTCGGGAATCTGATGGATGTCGAACATGTAGAAGTACTGCAGCACGTCCTCGATCTCATCCAGAATCTCGTCCAGCGCGCCGGCCAAAGCCACGATGTCCTCGCGATCGAACGGCGGCATGAAGTCGTTGCCGACGTGCTTGTAGATGTCGTGGTTGATCATGTCGCCGGCGTGCTCGAGCGCATGGGCCTCATCGAGCACCGCGCGCAGGGCAGCGGCATCGGTGAAGTTCTCCATGGCGCGCACAAGGACGCTCGCCTCTTGCACGGCCAGATCGGACAGCTCTTCGTAGGCGTCGAAGTAATCGTACTTGTGTTTCTTGGCCACTGGACTTCCCTTCTCGTGTTACAGGATCATAAGGAACAACTTGGCACAGGCGAAGCCCAGGATGCCGCACCCCGGGAAGGTGAGCACCCACGTCTTCACCATATCGATGGCGATAGACCATTTCACGGACTTGGGGTTCTTCGCGGCCCCCACGCCCATGATGGCCGTCGTGTTGGTGTGCGTCGTGGAAACCGGCAAGCCCCCGAAGGTGGCGAGCATAAGGCTCACGAACGTGGAAAGGCTGGCGGCGAATCCCTGGAACGCCTCGAGCTTCACCATGTCCATGCCCACGGACTTAATGATGCGCTCGCCGCCCACGGCCGTACCGAGGCCCATGTTGAAGGCGCAGAAGATCATGAGCCACATGGGCATCGCCACGCCCGACAGATCCATGCCCATGCCGGCGGTCATCATAATGGCCAGCATGAAGATGGACATGAACTTCTGGCCGTCTTGGGCGCCATGCATGAAGGCCACGCCGGCGCCGGAGCATATCTGCGCCCACTTGAAGAACGAGTTCGCCTTTTGACGGTTCACATGCCGGCACAGCCGCCCGATGAGCTTGTAGTTGAGCCAGCCCAGGCCGAAGCCGAGCAGCGTCGAGAGCAAAATGCCGTAGATGACCTTCATCCACTCGGCCCCGTTGATGGCATCGAGACCGCCCTGGACGGCGATGGCAGCCCCCGTGAGGCCGGCGATGAGCGAATGGGACTGGGAGGTGGGGATGCCGAACCACCAGGCCGCCGCACCCCAGACGATAATGGCGACCATCGCTGCCATGAGCGCCGTCAGGGCCTGATGGGAGTTGCCGCCGAAATCCACCATGGAGAAAATGGTATGGGCCACCGCCGTGGAGACCAGCGACACGAGCAAAAGCCCCAGGAAATTGAACACCGCCGCCATGATGATGGCGTGCCGAGGCTTCATGGCCCGGGTGGAGACCGCCGTGGCGATGGCATTGGGCGCATCCGTCGCGCCGTTCACGATGATAACGCCGATATTAAGCAGGGTCACCACCAGAAGGATGGGGTTCTGCATAAGCTCGGAGAGGAAAAAGGTCCACTCGATCGTCACGGAGTTCCTTCCAACAGATAAACTGCACCCAGAAAATGCGCAGTGGCCCAAGTCTACCCTATGACACGCCGTCAATGAGACAGACTGCTGTGTTTTTTTTGAAAAAGCTCCTACTCGGGGTCGCCGTAGAGGGCGAAGACGCGGCGGCGCTCGGCGCCGATGGTGGTGAGGTTGTTGTGGCCGGGAAGAACCGCCGTGTCGTCGGGCAGCGCCGCGAGCTTCTTCAGGGAGGCGCGCATGTCGGCCATGGAACCGCCCTCGAAATCGGTACGGCCGATGGTGCCGGCGAACAGCGTGTCGCCGGAGATAAGCACCGGCAGCCCCTTGGGGTGGTTGCCGAACTGCGGGATGTCGAACAGGCAGATGGAGCCGGGGGTATGGCCCGGGGTCTCGATGACCTTCCACTTCATGTTCCCCACTTCCACGACATCGCCGTGGGCCACGGTGCGGTCGACCGGGCACGGCACGCCGCGGGTGGAAAGGTCCTCGTCGCGGGGCTCCTCGATGAGCGGCGCGTCTACGGCCGAAGCGATGACGGGCGCGCCCGTGGCCTTACGCAGCTCGGCGGCGGCGCCGGTATGGTCGAAGTGGGAATGGGTGAGCACGATGGCATCCAGTTTGCGGTCGCCCAGGGCCGCGAGAATCTTGTCGGCCGAGCAGCTCGGATCCACCACCATGGTGCCCTCGCCGTCGGATACGATGTACACGTTGTTGGCGAGCACGCCCATGACCAGGTACTCGACATCGACGCACAGCCCGCTGATCTCATATAAATCCGTCGCCATAGCTCAACCTTTCTTGAATACTATATTGAAAGCAACTGGAAGGGGAGCCGCCGGGTACCTTGATTCGCTCAAACAGTCCTCGCTGGTATCGAAGGCGTCAGGGCTTACTTCTCCCCTTCTCGCTGCGCCTTCGGTACCATCTGCGGAACTCGCTCGGTCAAGGCACCCGACGTCTCCCCACATCTCAACCTTTCTTGCTTGATCCTTGGGGCATCATTCTACGGGCATCGAAGACGCCGTCGATGGCGGACAGGCGCTTTGTCATCCGCTCGATAACCGCCAGATCGGACAGCTGGAAGAGGAAGCGCATCTCCACCATGCCGTCGCGGTGAGTGGTGGTATTGCAGGACAGCACGTTGGCGCCCATCTCGGAAATGACGCGCGTCACGTCCAAAAGCAGGTTCATGCGATCGAGCGCCTCGATGTAGATTTCCACCTGATAGGTGGCCGCCGTGGGCGTGCCCTCCCATTCCACCTCGATGATGCGCTCGGGATGCCGCTTCAAGTCGAGCGCATTGGGACAGTCGGCCCGGTGCACCGACACGCCGCGGCCGCGAGTCACAAACCCCAAGATATCGTCGCCGGGCACGGGGTTGCAGCAGCGCGACAGGCGTACGAGCACGTCGTCGACACCCTTCACCACGATGCCCTGGGACGAGTGGGTCTCGTGCTTCTTCGGGCGCTTCACGGACGTGAGCATGGGGGCCATAATGCCCGTGGAGGAGGCCGATGTGCCCACCGTGGGCTTCTCCGCCTCCTCGTTGCCCTTGTCCACCAGGATCTTCAGCAAGCGGTTTGTGACGTGCTGGGCCTTCTCCTTGCCCGTGCCGATGTGTACGTACATCTCATCGGGGTCTTTGAAGCCGAGCGCCTCGGCCACCAGCTTCAGCGCCCGCATCGACTGGGCGCTCGACAGGCCCAGTCCGTGCTTGCGCATCTCGCGCACGAGCATGTCGCGGCCCATCTGCATGTCGTCGGAACGGGTGATCTTCGAGAAGTAGGAACGGATCTTGCTGCGGGCCGAGGGCGTCTTCACGATGTTCAGCCAGTCGCGGGAGGGGCTCGCGCTCTTCTGGGTGAGCACCTCCACGCGGTCGCCCACCTGCAGCTGGTAGGACAGCGGCACAATGGAGCCGTTCACCTTGGCGCCCACGCAGTGGTTGCCCACCTCGGTATGGATGGCGTAGGCGAAGTCCACCGGCGTGGAGCCGGCGCACAGGCTCATGACCTCGCCCTTGGGCGTGAACACGAAGACCTCCGTATCGTCGAGGTCCATCTTAAGCGACTTCAAGAACTCGCGGGAGTCCTCGGTCTCGTCCTGCCAGTCCACCATCTGGCGCAGCCACGCCAGCTGGGCGTCCAGGTTGTCGGCGGCGCCGGGGCGCGAGGCGCCGGTCTCCTTGTAGCGCCAGTGGGCCGCCACGCCGTACTCGGAATTGCGGTGCATCTCCTCGGTGCGGATCTGCACCTCCAAGGGACGCCCCGCTGGCCCCATGACCGTCGTGTGCAGCGACTGGTACATGTTGAACTTCGGCATGGCGATGTAGTCTTTGAAGCGGCCGGGCATGGGGTGCCACAAGGTGTGCACCGCGCCCAGGGCCGAGTAGCAGTCCTTCACCGAGCTGGTGATGATGCGCACGGCGATGAGGTCGTAAATCTCCGAGAAGCCCTTACCCTTCTTCGTCATCTTCTGGTAGATGGAGTACAGATGCTTCGGACGCCCCATGATCTGGGCCGAAATCCCCACCTTCCCCATCTCCTCGTGGAGCACGGCGATGACGTCGGCCAGGTACTTCTCGCGCTCGGCGCGGGACTCGGTCACCATGCGGGAGACCTGCTTGTACTTGTTGGGCTCCAGGTAGAAGAAGGAGAGGTCCTCCAGCTCCCACTTGATGGAATTGATGCCGAGGCGATGGGCGATGGGGGCGTAGATCTCCAGCGTCTCGCGGGACTTGAAGATGCGCCGGTCCTCGCGCAGGGCCGCCAGTGTGCGCATGTTGTGCAGGCGGTCGGCCAGCTTGATGACGATGACGCGGATGTCCTTGGACATGGCCACAAACATCTTGCGGATCGTGGCCGCCTGCTCGTCGGTGAGGGATTCCACCTCGATGCGGGTGATCTTGGTGACGCCTTCCACCAGCGCCCGCACCTGCGGGTTGAAGGTGCGCTCCACTTCCTCGGCGGTCACCTTCGTGTCCTCCACGGTGTCGTGGAGCAGCGCCGCCGTGATGGTCTCGGCGTCCATGCGCAGATCGGCCAGGATGATGCCCACCTCGATGGGATGGATGATGAACGGCTCGCCGGACTTGCGGCACTGGCCCGCGTGAGCGGCGCGGGCAAACTCGAAGGCACGGCGCAGCATGGCCTCCTCCGGCGCGTCCATGTACGCGCTCGTCAGGCGCGCGAGTTCGGCGAAGCGGTCCTCGGGCGTGGCGGGCCCGCGCTCGATGGCCGAATCGGCCGTGGGATGCGGACGGCCCAAAAGCGCGTCCACCGTCGCCTTGGTGGCCTTCCCGGCGCTGACGGCATCGGCCGCGGCGCGGACGGAATCGTCTCTCTCGACGCTCACGGGCGCCTCCCTTCTCCTTAACGCGGACGCATCCGCGGATCGTTACTGGTTAATGTCCCTGGCCCGGCCGGTTTTTCGGCATGATGGGATGGGAAAGGCGCACCGTGAGCGTCGGCCCGTCGGTGCCCAGCGCCCAGCGGCAGAAGCCGCCGAACAGCGTGCGCTCGTCGATGCCCTCGCGGTAGCGCACCGAATCGGTGAGCTCCACCTTCGACGCCCCCTCGCGCACCCGCACCCACAGCCGCGGACGCCCGCCCTCGTAGACGGTGCGCGTCTCGATGAGCCCGAGCTCGCGGAACACGGCCAGACCGCAGGCGGCGGAGGTGGGGCTCACGGCGCGGAAGGCATCGGAGGCAGCCTCGGCCAAATCGGCGTCGGCCACGCAGAAGTAGTCGTCGGGGGTGTTGCGCTGCAGCGAGCGCAGCTTGCGGTACACCTGGGCCATGACGTCATGGTCCGGCGTGGTGTCGGCCAAGATGCGCTCGTTGATGGAGGCGTCCCCGCGCCCGTAGAGCAGATGCACCCACGCCGGCTTCCCATCGCGCCCGGCCCGGCCGCTCATCTGGTTGAACTCCACGTCGCTGAAGGGCAGATGATACAGCACCACGTGCCGGATGTTGGGGATATCGACCCCTTCCCCGAAGGCCGAGGTGGCCACGAGCACCTTCAAGTCGTCGCGACGGAACAGCTCCTCGATGCGCTTGCGCTCGTCGCGGGAGAGCCCCGCGTTGTAGAAGCCGATCATGCAGGCGAGCTGCGGCACCCGCCGGCGCAGCATGCGCGCGAGCGCCACGGAATGCTCGCGGGAGTTCACATAGATGACGGTCTTCTCGCCCGTGGCCACCAGGGAGGCCAAATAGTCGTCGCGGTGCGGAATGTTTCGCTGGTCGTCCAGGTACAGGTTGTCGCGAGCCGTCTCGTCGATGACCGAGTCCTGAATGGGCAGTACCGCATCGATGTCGTCGGCCACGGCGTCGTTGGCCGTGGCGGTCACCGCGAGCACCACGGGGTCTCCGAGCCGGGTCAGCGCCCGGTCGAGCTGGGTGTAGGCCACGCGCTGGCCGGCCTTGGCCTGGCCGATGTGGTGCGCTTCGTCCACGACGACGAACCCGACGCGCCCCGAGGCCGCCAGCTCGTCGGTGTGGAACATGAGGTACTCCGGCGTGGTGAGCACGATATCGAGGCTCCCGTCGGCAAGCCCCGCGTACACCGCCGCGCGCTCCTCGGGCGTCGACTCGCCGGTAATGACGGCGCTCGCGATACCGAAGCGTTCGAGGCTCGTCCGCAGATGGAACACCTGGTCGGCGATGAGTGCCCGCAAGGGGTAGATGAACAGGCTCGCGGCATGGTCGGTCAGCGCGCGGAAGGCGGCATAGGTTTGGAAGCACAGCGACTTGCCGCGTCCCGTGGCCATGACGGCGAAGGTGGACTTCCCCGCCCGCAGTCGATCGAGAATCTCTCGCTGGGCCGGATGCAGCGGGCGGTCGCCGATGATGGCCTTCACAATGGCCGCCTCCAAGCCGTCCGGATCGCGCCGGGCCGTCTCCTCCCACTGGGCGCGGCGGGGGGCCAAGTCGGGCAGCGCCGGCTCGGGCGCCTCGTCGGCGGCCGCAAGGTCGGGTTCCCCTTCCGCCTCGGCGAACAGATCGGCGGTGAACGACACGGCGTCCGGGTCAAGACAGGCCTCCAAAGCGCAGCAGCTGCGCGCCGGGGCCACGGTTTCCAGCATGGCCTTCACCGAGCGGCGGCCGCGCCATTCGTCGATCTGCACCGTGAAGGCGGCGTCCACCACCGCGTCGTTCACGAGCAGCGCGTCGATGGCCGCGCAGTGGAACATGATGCCGGCCACCGATGCGCGCCCGTTCGTCAGCGTGCAGGCGAAATGGTCCTTGGTCTGGCCCACGGCCCGGGTGTTCACGAGCGTCACGTTCCGCGCGAGGAAGGTGGGCTGGGGGTTCTCCTGGCCGAAGGGGGCGAGCCGCTCCACGAGCGCCACGGATTCGAGCGTTAGCTCGTCCAGGCTCACGAGCGCGTCCACCTCGGTCAGCGGATGGAAGGCCGCCTCCGGCAGCTTCTGCATATAGGCGTCGAGGCGCTGAGCGAAGGCCTTCAAATTTTTGGTGGGGATGGTGACGCCCACGGCCGCCCCATGGCCCCCGAAGCGCTTCGTGAGATACGAGATCGACTCCACCGCCTCGAAGAGATTCACGTTGCCCACGGAGCGCCCCGAACCGCGGGCCTCGTCGCCGTCGATGGTGAACAGGAGCGCCGGCACCCCGTAGGTGTTCACGAGGCGGGAAGCCACGATACCCTTCACGCCCTCGTGCCAGCCCTCGCCGGCCACGACAAGCGCCCGCTGGCCGTGGTAGATCCTGCCGGCCTGCTCCTTCGCGATGTCCGACAACTCCGCCTCGATGGCGCGCCGCTGGTTGTTCACGTCCTCCAGGGCCTCGGCCATGGCGCAACACTCGCCGTAGTTGTCGCACATGAGCAGATCAAGCGCCAAATCGGCATTGCCCATGCGCCCGGCGGCGTTCAGGCGCGGGATGAGGGAGAACGACAGGTTCGTGGCCGAAAGCGGTTTGCCGGCCTGGCCCGTGGTGGCCAGAAGCGCGGCGATGCAGGGGCGCGGATTGGTGTTCATGCGAGTGAGGCCGTCGGCCACAAGGGCCCGGTTCTCGTCGCGCATGGGCATGAGGTCGGCCACGGTGCCCAAGGTGGCGAAGTCGGTGTAGCTGCGCCACAAATGCGGAAAGCCCAGGCGGCTGCCGAGCACCTGCACGAGCTTTAAGGCCACGCCCACGCCGGCGAGGATAGCGCTGGGGCAATCATCGGCCATCTTCGGATCGGCCACGGGAACGCCCTCGGGCACAAGGTCGGCCGCCTCGTGGTGGTCGGTGATGTAGACCTCCACCCCTGCCTTCAGGATGTCGGCCACCTCGCTCTTGCAGGCAATGCCGCAATCCACGGTGACGATGACGTCCGGCTCTAAGGCCCGGGCGCGCTCGAAGGCAGCGGCGGTGATGCCGTAGCCCTCCTCGAAGCGACGGGGAATGAAGGGGAAGGCGCAGGCGCCGAGAGCCCGTAGGCCCCGGGTGAGCACGGTGGTAGCGGAGATGCCGTCCAAATCGAAGTCGCCGAACACGACGATGCGCTTCTTCTCGCGGATGGCGTTGATGAGTCCGTCGGCCACTTCCGCCAGCCCCGGGATTTCCAGGGGGTTGCGCCAGTCGCGGTCCAGCGAGGGATTCAAAAAGCGCTTGGCGGCCCGCACCGTGGTGATGCCGCGGGCCACGAGGGTCGTCGCGATGAAGCGGGGCAGACCGAGGTCGTGCGCCAGACGCGCGACGATCTGCGGATCGGCCTCCCGGATGCTGAATTGGGCGGTCATAATGTGCTAGCTACCTTACGTGCGTTCTTCTTCGTAGTTCGGAAGGTATTTTCGCATAAAGCTCGCATTCTGTCACCGCAGCACGACGGCGGCGCGGCAATTTCCCACGGCACCGCCCGGGCAGCTCATCGCAAGCCGTCAATCGACGCTCGGCAGCGAGTCGCACAGCGCCTAGCGGTTGTCCACTTTCTCGGGGTATAGGTCGTGCTGGGACAGGCGCGTCCAGGCCACTTCCTCCCAGCGGGTGCCGGGGCGTCCATAGTTGCAGTATGGGTCGATGGAGATGCCGCCGCGCGGGGTGAACTTGCCCCAGACCTCGATGTACTTCGGATCCATGAGCGCGATGAGGTCCTTCATGATGATGTTCATGCAGTCCTCGTGGAAGTCGCCGTGGTTGCGGAAGCTGAACAGGTACAGCTTGAGCGACTTGCTCTCCACCATGCGCACATCGGGCACGTAGGAGATGTAGATGGTGGCGAAGTCGGGCTGGCCGGTGATGGGGCACAGGCTCGTGAACTCGGGGCAGTTGAACTTCACGAAGTAGTCGTTTCCCGGGTGCTTGTTCTCGAAGGTCTCCAGCACCGACGGATCGTAGTCGGTCGGGTATTGGGTGTGCTGGTTGCCGAGCAAGGTGACGCCGCCGGCGCGGGTCTCGACCTGGTCGCGCCCGGCCGGGGCAGCCGCGGGGGCAGGGGCAGGGGCGGCCGGCGCAGAACCGGCGTCCTCGCGAGCCAGATGGGCCGCGATGGCGGCCATGGCCGAGGTATCCACCGATCCCTCGGGCTTCCCCGTTGCATCATCATCGCTGCCAAACAGCGCTTCAGCCATATCCATTGGTTTCATCTTGCAACTCCAATATTCTTTACCATCATACTTGTATATCGAACGCATGTATGCTAATATGAGTATTGCAGGGAGCACAAAGCCCACTGCATTCACCCCGCAACCATGCTAGCTAGGAAAGGGGGTGATGCAGATGAGCGATATGCTGGCCTTAGTCCAAGTCCTGATTGGAGCTGCCACCTTTATCGTAGCCGTTCTGGCTCTGATAAAAGAGAACCCGCCGACCAGCGGCGGGAACTCCAATCACAACGGTGAGGACTAGGCACCCTCACCACGGGGCGCTCCGTTGGGGCGTCCCTTTTTTAGGCAGACATACTTTACCACAGAAACCAGATCGCCACAAGCAAAGCGCTACCCCAACGCCGGGTCTTCGACGCCGTTGGCGGCGAAGGCGGCGGCGCGGTCGAGACAGGTGGCGCAGCGGCCGCAGGGCGCCTCTCCTCCTTCGTAGCACGACCAGGTGAGCTCGTAGGGCACCCCCAGCGCCAAGCCCTCGCGCACGATATCGGCCTTCGACCAAGTGACGAACGGGGCTTCCAAGCGAAGCTCGCCGCCGGTGCCCTCCACGATGGCGCGATTCATGGCCTCCACGAACTCCAGCGAGCAATCGGGATAGGCATTGCCGGCCCAGTCGTCGTGGTGGGCGCCGTAATAGACCACCGAACAGCCGAGGGAAAGGGCCATCGAGGCAGCCGAGGAAAGGAAGAGCCCGTTGCGGAAGGGAACGTAGGTGCTCACCGGACCGCCGTCGCCAGCGGCCTGCTGCTCGGCGTAGCTGGACTGGGGAACCGCCGCATCGGAATGATCCAAAAGCGAGCAGTCGCTGTCGGCGAAGATGGCGCCCAAATCGAGGAAGCGCTGCTGCACGCCGTAATAGGCCGCCACGGTGCGGGCCGCCTCAATTTCGCGAACATGCTTCTGCCCGTAGCTGATGGAAAGCGCATACACGTTTTCCGCTCCGTACTTGCTCACAGCCCGGGCCAAAAGCGTCGTGGAATCGACGCCGCCGGAGCACAGCACCAGAGCTTTGGTTTTGGTCATGGTTCGTTCCTTCCAGATCCTTAGACCCCGCGCGTCTCGTCGGGCCAGATGATCTTGTGCAGCTGCAACTGCAAACGGGCGCGGTCGAGGCCGTGATCGATGAGGTAGGCGGCGATTTCCGCCGGCTCGATAGCGCCCCATACCGGGCTCACCAGCACCGCGCAGCGATCCCACAGGCCCGCCTCGTCGGCGCAGCACTCCATGAAGGCCAGATCATCCTCGGTGCCCACGACGAACTTCACGGCATCGCGCGTATCCAGCAGCTCATAGTTCTCGCGGCGCATGGCGGCGGACACCGCCTCGCCGGCCGTGGGCGTCTTCCAATCCACCGTGAAATGCAGGCTGCCGGGCAGCCCCGCCTCGACGCAGGCCTCACGCAGATGCGCCATGAGACTCAAGTCGCGCGAGCCATTGGTCTCGATTTCCACGCGCAAGGGGCGCGGGTCGTCCACTGCGAGCAGAGTCTGCACCAAATCGGGCAGGTAGGGCTGCAAAAGCGGCTCGCCGCCAGTGAGCGTCACGCACGACACGCCGGTCTCGGCCACCCAGGCCGCGAGGTCGGGCACGCTCCAGCCCTCCACTTCCACCAGCGGATGGTTCGCCCAGCGGGTGTCGCAGTAGGTGCACCACATGTTGCAGCCGGCGAACCGGATGAAAGCGGCCGGCCGCCCCGCCGCCAGGCCCTCCCCGTTCACGGACACGAACTTCTCCGCCACGGGGAACAGCTGAGCACGGGGAGCAATGGTATGGCGCGCCTGATGCCGCTCAGCATCCAGCAGGCCGTCGTTCTCTTCCTCGGGCACCATGGGCTATCGCTGCTCCCGGTAGTAGGCGCAGTTGTTGGGGGTCTCGTAGACCTCCACCTGAGCCACGGGCAACCCGCGTTCAGCGAGCGCGTCGAAGAACCACTTCGCGAGGTTCTCCGCCGTGGTGCGGAAGGGCACGATGAACAGGGCGAAGCCCTCACGCTCGAGGCACGTCAGGGTGTCGGGGGCAAGGGAGCCCTCCTCCACGATGAAATGGTGGTCGAGCCGCTCGGTCAGCGCGCGCAGCTCGGCTTTGAACTCGCCGAAGTCTACCACCATGTCCTTGCAGGTGCCCTCCTTCTGCAGGTGCTCCACCTCCAGATAGGCCACCACGCGCCAGCGGTGCCCGTGCAAGTTCTCGCACTTCCCGTGGTAATCGGTCAGAAAATGAGAGGCATCGAACGAGCTCTCCGTCTTCAATCCGTACATGTCGAATTCTCACCAATCTACGAACATTTGTATGCTATAATCAACCTCGCAGGGAGCATACGCCCTCTGCATTCACCCCACCACGATGCTAGCTAGGAAAGGGGGTGATGCAGATGAGCGATACGCTGGCCTTAGTCCAAGTCTTGCTTGGGGTGGCCTCCTTAATTGTGGCCATTTTGGCCCAAATAAGAGAGAACCCGCCGAATAACGGCGGGAACCCCTCGCAAAATGACGAGGATTAGGCACCCTCGCCGAAGGGCGTTCCGTTTGGGGCGCCCTTCTTTAGGCAAGAGCGATTATAGCACAGGCGCGCCCCTTAGAACGCCGCGTCGAAGGGCTCCGTCACGATGATTTCACTTTGGCCGCGGGTGAGCTCGGTGAGCTTTTCCAGGAAGGAGGCCTGGGTGCCGTCGAGCATGCGGAAGGTGAGCAGGACGTTCTCGGCGAAGTCGCTCTCGGCAAGCTTCGCGCCGCAGCCCTCGGCCACCCGGCACAGCTGCTCGTACAGACCGTAGGGAACTTCCAGAACGATGTCGACGCAGACCGACACCGTGACGATGTCCGCCGCTTCGATGGCCGCTTTCGTGGCGTCGGTGTAAGCGCGCACCAGGCCGCCGGTGCCGAGCAGAATGCCGCCGAAGTAGCGGGTGACCACCACCGCCACATCTTCCAAGCCCGCATGCTGAATGGCCTCGAGGGTGGGCATGCCCGCCGTCTTGGCCGGCTCCCCGTCGTCGGTGTAGCGCACGCGCCCGCCCCGCAGCACATAGGCATACACGTTGTGACGCGCCATGCGGTGGGCCGCCTTCACCTCAGCGATGAACGCGAGCGCCTCTTCCTCGGTGGACACCGGCGCGATCTGCCCGATGAAGCGGCTCTTCTTCTCGACGATCTCCGCCTCGGCGGGAGCGGCTATGGTCTTGTACGCGGCCACTACTCCCCCAGTTTCTCGGCGGCTTCGAACCATTCCAGCTCGAGGGATTCTATCTGAGCCTCGAAGTCGGCGATCTCCTCTTGCATGGCGGTGAGCACCAGGTAGTCGGACTGGTCGGCGGCAGCCATTTCCAGCTGCTTCTTCTCGATCTTGCCCTTTAAGGTCTCGATCTTCTTCTCGTTGGAAGCCATGAGCTTGCGCAGGGCGCGCTGCTCGCCGCCGGAGAGGGCAGGGGTGGAAGGGGCGGCCGCATTCCCGGAATCATTGGACGCCGCGGGCGAGGGGCGACCAAGGTCGCCCCCGACGGAGGAACCAGGACGGTTTGCGATGCCGTTTCCAGGACGAGTTCCAGAGCCATCCCCGCGGCCGCCCTCAGTGTTTTTCGCCGCTTCACGGTCGGCTTCCTCCGCGAGCTTCAGGTACTCGTCGACGCCGCCGGGCAGGTGGCGCACCTTGCCGTCGATGAGCGCGAACTGGTGGTCGGTCACGCGCTCCATGAGGTAGCGGTCGTGAGTGACGAGCAGAAGCGTGCCGGGCCAGCCATCGAGCAGGCTCTCCACCGCCGCCAGCATGTCGGTGTCCAAGTCGTTTCCCGGCTCGTCCAAGATGAGCACGTTGGGCTCGTCCAGCAAGATGAGCATGAGCGCCAACCGACGCTTCTGGCCACCGGACAGGTCGCACACCGGCTCGTTCTGGTCATCTTTGGTGAACCCGAGCCGTTCGAGCAGCTGCCCCGGTGTCATCTCCTTGCCGTCGAGCATCGTGCGCCGCGAGTAGCGCGAGATCACCTGGCGCACGCGGTCGTCGCCGAGCTTGCGCAGCTCGTCCAAATGCTGCGACAGCACGGCGAAACGCACGGTCTGGCCGATTTTCACGCGCCCGGAATCGAGCGGCTGCAGCCCTTGGATGATGCGCAGAAGCGTCGTCTTGCCGATGCCGTTGGCGCCCACGATGCCGTAGCGATCGCCGGGGCCGATGATCCAGTCGACATCGTCCAAGATGACGCGGTTCCCGAAGCGCAGCGATGCGCCTTTCAGATCGACCACCTGCTTGCCGAGGCGCGCCATGGCCATGCGCTTGAGCTCCAGCTCGTTGCGCAAGGGCGGCACGTCGGCAATGAGCGCCTGGGCGGCGGCCACGTGGAACTTGGGCTTGGTGGCCCGGGCGCGGGCGCCGCGGGATAGCCACGCCAGCTCGCGGCGCAGGGCGTTCTGGCGCTTCTGCTCGGCCAGAGCCTCCAGGCGATCCCGCTCCACCCGCTGCATGATGTAAGCGGAAAAGCCTCCCTCGAAGGGCCAGACACGGCGGCCGTGCACCTCCCACATCGCCTCGCAGACCTCGTCGAGAAACCAACGGTCGTGGGTCACCACGAGCAGCGCCCCTGCCCCGCGGCGCCAGCGGGTCTTCAGGTGCTCGGCGAGCCAGGTGATGGCGCGCACGTCCAGGTGGTTGGTGGGCTCGTCCAGCATGAGCACGTCCCAGTCACCGATGAGCAGCCGGGCCAGATCGACCCGTCGCCGCTGGCCGCCCGAAAGGGTGCCCACTGTCGCGTTCCAATCCACATCCTCGAGCAGCCCCGCGATGATGGCGCGAACCCGAGGGTCGCCGGCCCATTCGTATTCGGGACGGTCCCCCACGACGGCCCGTTCAACGGTGTCCCCATCGCGTAAGTCGTCGCTCTGGCCGAGCATGCCCACCGACACGCCGCGGGTGCGGATGACGCGGCCGTCGTCCACTTCCACGTCGCCGGAGAGCACTCGCAGAAGCGTGGACTTGCCATCGCCGTTCTGGCCCACAATACCGATGCGGGCCCCCTCGTCCACCCCGAGGGACAGTCCCTCGAACACCGTCTTCGTGGGGAATTCCACCCGCACCTTTTCACAACCGAGAAGAAACGCCACGAAGGCCGCCTTTCACATTGGAGACCGCGCCCAACCTCAGGATTGCCGGCCCCGTTCGTTTATCACATCTCGCGCCTCCACCAAGCCGCGAGGCACGCTTCGCAAGTCAATTCGATACGCCATCGATTATAAACCATGGCTCTTTCCAGCGGCTCCATCCCCTCAACGAAACGAGCACTGAAGCCCTTCGGGAGCAAAATGGCTCGGAAATGACGAAACATCGGCCAGGTTGATACCGTCCCGGGGAAAATGGCTTGGAAATCACGAAAGATCGGCCAGAACGGTGCTTTCTCGGGCGAAATGGCTTGGAAATCACGAAACATCGGCAAAACGGCACCCACCGCAGCGAAAAAGGAGTGATTTGTCTCGGAAAACCGCAGATGAAGGTTAGTTTATTCTAACTTTTAAGGGCCGCAAAACCGATGTTTCGTCATTTTCAAGCCATTTCAGCGAGTTAAACTCGCTTTCTGCTCAGCGTATCTTCCAAAGGGCCGTCACCAGCACGGCGGCGGCGAACAGCGTGGAGAGGGCAAAAGCCAGCTGGTAGGGCAGCGCGGACAGGCTCGCCCCGCCGTCGACGGCAGCAGCGCCGGCAGCGGCCGGATCCGCGACGGCTACGGCCGCACCCACCACGGTGACGATCAGCATCATAAGTGCCGTGCCCAGCGAGGCGCACACCTGACGGGCCGTGGCGAAGAACGCGCTGCCGTCCATGACGAGGCCGCCGCTCAAGCCCGACAACCCATAGGAGTTCAGCGGCCCCACCAGCCCGCTCACACCCACGGCGCGCACACCCTGCAGCAGCGTGAGGACCCACAGCGGCGTGCCTGGGCCCACGAACATGAACGAGGCGGCTCCCACCGTGAGGAAGACCGAGGAAGTGATGCACACGGCCCGGGCGCCCACCTTGTCCACCAGCACGCCGGCCAACGGGTTCACGAACAGCGCCACCACCGTGGCGGGGATGAACGCGATGCCAGCATCCAGTGCCGTCATATGGCAGGGCCCTTGGATGAACAGCGGCAGAACGAGCGTGATGCCCATGAACGACGCGAACAGGCAGTTCTGCGCCACGAACCCGGGCCGGTAGTGACGCGACGCGAAAATATCCAAGCAGATGAGCGGATGGGCGATCACGCGCTGGCGCCGCACGAACACCGCGATAAACACCGCACCCAGAAGCGCCGGCAACCACACCGAAGGGGCGGACAGCGGCATCGTGGCCGCGTTAGAGGCTCCCAGCAGAAGGCCGCCGAAGCCCAGCGTGGACTGCACGAACGACGGGTAGTCGAACACCGGGCGCGTATCGTGGTCGCCGTGGCTCTTCACCAGAACTGCGTTGGCGACCCACAGCACGGCGAGAAGGCCCGCAAGTATGATGTAGAAGCTGCGCCATCCCCAGCTGCCGGCGAGCGCACCGCCGATAAGCGGCCCGATATTGGGCGCGAACCCCATAGCGATACCGCCGATGCCCATAGCCGTGCCCGTGCGCTCCCGAGGAAAACGCGTCATAGCCACCGACTGCACGAGCGGCAGTGTAATGCCCGTGGCGATGGCCTGCAGCACCCGAGCCGCAATAAGCACGGCGAAGACCGGAGCGAAGAGACCGGCCACGGAACCCGCCAGGTAGAAGCCCAGCGCCAAGTACACCAAGCGCTTCAACGAGAACCGGCGCGCAAGGTAAGTGACCACCGGCACCGTGACCCCCATCGTGAGCATGTAGATGGTCGTGACCCATTGCCCCTGCGCCGCATCGATGGCGAAGTCGTCGCACACTTCCGTGAGCATGGAGTTCATCACCGTTTGGGTGAGCGAGCCCAAAGCGCAGGTGATGACAACGATGGCGAACAGGGCGTAGGTGTGCCCCTTCTCGGAAAGATGCATGGAAACCTCCGTACCTTCAGCATGACAGGGCGTTCGAGATTTCGCTCGGGCACCCGAAATCTGGCACGTGGCTACAAAACGAACGGAGGGACGCACCGCGCCCCTCCGCCATTATAACGCTCGATCTTGGAATTCGAGCTAGTTGAATTTCTGCTGGGTCTTCTCCAGCCCGTTGTCGATGAGGCACAGCACCGCGTCCGCACCCTCGGACACCGCGTGATCGAAAGCCTCGGTGTCGTCCTTGCTGCGCGGGCGCGAGAGCACCCAGTCGACCACGGGCTTGCGTCCCGGCGGCCGCCCGATGCCGATGCGCACCCGGAACCAGTCGCGCGTGCCCAGCTTGTCGCAGATGGAGCGCAGCCCGTTGTGCCCGGCGTGCCCGCCGCCGAACTTCACGCGGATGGTGCCCGGCTCGATGTCCAGCTCGTCGTGGACGACGATGAGATGGTCGGGGGCCACACCATAGGCGCGCATGAGCTTGCTCACCGGGCCGCCAGAGGTGTTCATGAAGCTCTGGGGCTTCACAAGTAGAAGCTCGTGGCCGCGGTAGCTCGCCTTCCCCACGAGCGCCCCGCCCTCGTTCTTCCAGTAGCGCACGCCCAGCTCGTCGGCGAGCGCGTCCACCGTATCGAACCCGGCGTTGTGCCGCGTGTGCTCGTACTCCTCGCCCGGATTCCCCAGGCCCGCGATCATATACAACTTGTCACCTATTTCCGTCATTCATCTTTGGAAGAGTAGGCCCAAGTCCCCGGGGAGGGGGCCCGCGCGCAGTTCATTGAAGTGCAAAAAGGGAGAGCCCGAAGCCCTCGAAGCGATCCGCGCCTCAATGCTGTTTGAGCGCGGGCTTCCTCCCCGGGGACTCGGGCCGGACAGCCAAGCAGCTATTCGAACAATTTCCCAATAGAGCCGTTGTTGTACACAACATCGATGGTCTGCGCGAACAGCGGCGCGATGGAGAGCACCTTGATCTTGCCGGTCTGGCGCGCCAGCGGCACGGGCACGGCGTTGGTGACCACCACTTCCTCGATGCAGGAGTTCTCCAAACGCTCGTAGGCCGGGCCGGAGAACAGGCCGTGGGTAGCGCAGGCGTACACCTCGGCGGCGCCCTTGGCCTTCAGCGTGGCCGCCGCGGCCACAAGGGATCCGCCGGTGTCGATCATGTCGTCGTTAAGGATGCAGATCTTGTCGGTGACATCGCCGATGAGCGCCGTGATCTCGGCCTGGTTGTGCTTCGGGCGGTCCTTGTGCATGATGGCGATGTCGCAATCGAGCGCCGTGGAGAACTTCTTCGCCGCCTTCGCGCGACCCACGTCCGGCGAGACCACGCACAAGCGCTCGGGATCGAAACCCTTGTTGCGGAAGTAGTCCACGAAAATGGGCATGGCCGTCATGTGGTTCACGGGGATGTCGAAGAAACCCTGGATGGCGTCCTGGTGCAGATCCACCGTGATGATGTTGTCGATGCCGGAGACCTCGAGCAGATCGGCCACGAGCTTGGCCGTGATGGGCTCGCGCGGGGCGGCCTTGCGGTCCTGACGGGCGTAACCGTAGTGCGCGATGACCGCCGAGATGGAGCGGGCGCTTGCGCGCTTGGCGGCATCGGCCATGATGAGCAGCTCCATGAGGGCGTCGTTCACGTCGAAGGTCTCGCTCGCGCACACCGACTGGATGAGGAACACGTCGGCGCCGCGGATGGACTCCTGATAGCGGGCGTAGATCTCGCCGTTGGCGAACTTCTCGTGCTTGATGTTGCCGAGGTTCACGTTCAGATACTTGGCGATCTCCTCGGCCAGCTCCGGATTCACCGAGCCGGAGAACAGGATCATGCGCTTGGTCATCTCGGTCATGGGGTGCGTCCCTTCTGCGACGGGTCTTTCAGCTTCGATTATTGTAGTACGATGGGCCGCTTCGTGCGGGCTGAAGCGGCCCGACCGACTATTTCTTCTTCTCGATGGGGTGCGCCGCCACCCAGCCTTCTATCTCCTGCTGTCTGGCGCGCCCGAGGGCCAGCGCTCCCGGCGTCACGTCCTTGGTGATGGTGGAGCCGGCGCCCACAAGCGCACCGGCGCCGATGGTCACGGGCGCCACCATCATGGTGTCGGAGCCGATGAAGGCGCCGTCCCCGATGATAGTGGCGTGCTTGTTCGCGCCGTCGTAATTGCAGGTGATGGAGCCGGCGCCGATGTTCACGCCCTCCCCCATGGTGGTGTCGCCGATGTAGGACAGATGCGGCACCTTCGAGCCCTTGCCGATGGTGGATTTCTTGATCTCCACATGGGTGCCGGCCTTGGCGCCCTCGCACAAGTGCGCCGCCGGACGCAGATAGGCGCGCGGGCCGCAGGTGGCGCCGTCGTCGATGAGCGCCTCCACCGCCACGGTCTCGTCGATGCGGCAGCCGCGACCGACGCGCGTGTCGGTCAGGCGGCTGTCGGGGCCCACGACGCTGTCCTCGCCGATCGTCGTCTTCCCCAGCAGCATGACGTTGGGCAGAAGCTCCACGTCGGGGGCGATCTCCACCTCGGGGCCGATGTAGGCCGTGGCCGGATCCCACATCGTGACGCCGGCGGCCATGTGCGCGTCGTTGATGCGCCGCTGCATGACGCGGGTCGCCTCGGCCAGCTGACCGCGGGAGTTCACGCCCAGGCACTGCTCCGCATCGCTCGTCTTATAGGCGAGCACGGGCCGCCCGGCGGCGCGGCTGATGGCCAGCACGTCGGTGAGGTAGAACTCGCCCTGGGCGTTGTCGGAGTTCACCTGGGAAAGCGCGTCGAAAAGGGCGCGGGCGTCGAAACAGTAGACGCCGGAGTTGCACTCGGTGATGGCCGCTTCCTCGGGGCTCGCGTCCTTCTGCTCGACGATGCGGGCCACCTCCCCGGCGCCATCGCGCACGATGCGGCCGTAGCCGAAGGGGTTTTCAAGCTCCATAGTGAGCACGATGACCGCCGCGTTGTGCTCCTCGCGCAGAGCCGCCATCTGGCGAATGGTCTCGGGCTGAATGAGCGGGGAGTCGCCGGAGAGCACCACGACGGCGCCGTCGAAGCCGGCCAGGGCATCGGCGGCGGCCAGCACCGCGTCGGCCGTGCCGCGCTGGGCCTCCTGCACGACGATCTCGGTATCGCCTTCCACCAAAGGGATCACCTGGTCGCGCATATGCCCCACCACGGTGACGACCCTATCGGCGCCCGCCTCCTTGGCCGCTTCCACGACCCACCGCACGAGCGGGCGGCCCAGCACCTCGTGAACCACCTTCGGCTTCTTCGACTTCATACGGGTACCGGCCCCCGCGGCCAAAATAATCGCAGCAGTTTCCATGCAACGCCCTTCTATAGCCATTCGCGCGCCCCACGGCGCTCATTTCCGATTGGCCTAGTATAGCGCAAGAAGCCTATAATCGAGCAGGTCGACGCGAGGGAAAGGAACGACCATGGCCCAAGGATTGGATGCACTGACCCGCGAAGAGCTCATCGAACTTTTGGAAATCACTGCAAAGGACCTCATCGCGCTGGACGGCACGTGGTTCCAGTCGCTGGAACGCGAGCAGGGCATGGACGCGGCCATGGAGCACGACCGCACGGCCTGGCGACGCTTCGTGCCCAGCGAGGCCCGGCGCCTGAAGAAGCTACTCGGCCTTTCGGATAGCTGCGGTCTCGAGGGACTCGCCGAGGCGCTGCCTTTGCGCTGCACCTCACTTGCGAACGAATGGGAGATTCGCTGGGAAGACGACGGCTCGCTCGCCTTCCGCATCACCGACTGCCGCGTGCAAAACGCCCGCAAGCGCAAGGGCATGGACTTTCATCCCTGCAAAAGCGTCGGCGAGTTGGAATACGCCGGCTTTGCCGCTGGCCTGGATGATCGCATTCAGTGCGAGTGCGTAAGCTGCTACCCCGCCATCGCCGACGACACCTGCAACTGCGCTTGGCGCTTCCGGATGGAGGGATAGACCTAAGACTGCGCAGAGAGATTCGGCCGAATTTGGCAAGTTTTTCGCGCTTTTCGACGCGAAGGGCCGGCGACAAAGGCGCCCGAGGCGGAATTCCTGCCTCATATAGCGAATATCGCTAGATCAAGACAGCTGAAACGCCACGAGAGGCTTTGGCGCGAACCGAGCATGTCGAAAAACTCGGAAAACTTGCCAGAAGGGGCGCCCGCATCTTGCGAGGGGCGCCCCTATGACACGATGGCCCGGCCCTCACCTCGCGTTTTGCGCGGGTATCCCTCCCGGCTTCACGCCCGCTCCCCTTACTTGAATCGCTTCAGCAAAAGGGAGTTGCTGACGACGCTGACGCTGGAGAGGGCCATGGCGGCGCCGGCGAGGGCCGGGGCGAGGATGCCCACGGCGGCCAGCGGGATCATGATGCAGTTGTAGATGAGCGCCCAGAACAGGTTCTGCTTGATCTTGCGCATGGTGGCCTTCGACAGGCGCAGGGCCACGATGAGGTCGGACAGGCGGTTGCGCATGAGCACCACAGAACCGGCATCCAGGGCCACATCGGTGCCCGAGGCCAGCGCCACGCCGACGTCGGCGGCAGCCAGCGCCGGGGCGTCGTTGATGCCGTCGCCTACGAAGGCCACGACGGTCTTCGCGCCGGCAGCCGCATCTTGGGCGGCCTCCGCCGGGGACTCGAGGGGCACAGGCTCGGCGGGAGCGCCCATGTCGGGGTCAGAGGCGGCTATGAAGGCCGGGTCGGCCGCCTCCATTTCCAAAATGCGCTCGTCGTCCTTCTCGGCGTCGCAGGCCTCACCAGCGGCCTTGCCGAGCATGGCGACGTCGGCAGCGCCCCGCACGGCCCGCACGCAATCGGCCTTTTCCAGCGGCTTCACGCCGGCGAACACGTGGTCGGGCGCGATGCCCACCTCCTCGGCGATGGTCCGGGCCGTGGGCGCCGCGTCGCCGGTCACCATGTAAGAGGTCACGGAGAAATCGCGGGACAGCTCGCGCACCGTGGCCGCCGCGTCCGGCTTGGGCTCGTCGCGGAACTGGATGCGGCCCACGGGCACGCCGTCGACGGACACAAGCGAGCCTGCAGCCCCCGCCCCGTCGCCGGCGACCTTCCCGACGCCCACGAACACCTCGCGGCCCTCCACGACACCGCGCACGCCCTCGCCGACCACGGCCTCGAAGGAGGCGGCCGCCGGCAGCGGCACCAGGCCGCGCTCGGCCGCATAGGTCACGACGGCGCGGGCCAGGGGGTGCTCGCTTTTTTCCTCCAGGGCGGCGGCCAGGCGCAGGGCGTCATCGGGAACGTCGCAGGCCACCACGGCCGGCTCGCCCTGGGTGAGGGTGCCCGTCTTGTCGAAAACGGCCGCCGACAGGTTGCCCATGGTCTCCAACACCGTGCCGTCCTTGATGAGCACGCCGAGCTGGGCGCCCTTCCCCATGCCCACGGTGAGCGCCGTGGGGGTCGCTAGGCCCAGCGCGCAGGGGCAGGCCACGCAGATGACGGCGATGGCCGGCATGAGCGCCTGCACCAGGCGCCCGTCGGGGCCGGCCGGCACGAGGAAGAACCATACGCAGAACACGACGAGCGCGATCAGCAGGATGGCGGGCACGAACACCGCCGCAATGCGGTCGGCGATGCGCTGGATGGGAGCCTTGGTGCCCTGGGCGTCCTCCACGGCGCGCACGATACGGGCCAGCGTGGAATCGGCGCCCACGCGCAGGGCGCGCACGGTCACGGAGCCGGTAGTGTTCTGGGTACCGCCGGTCACCGCGTCGCCTGCGGCTTTCACCACGGGCAGCGTCTCACCGGTGAGCATGGACTCGTCCGCTTCCGTGGCGCCTTCCACCACCACGCCGTCCACCGGCATCTTCTCGCCCGGCCGCACGCGCACGGTGTCGCCGGCCACCACCTGGGCCAACGGTACCTCGCGCTCCTCGCCGCCGCGCACCACCCGAGCCGTGGGCGGCGTCAGGTTCATGAGCGACTCGATGGCCTGGTTCGTGGCGCCCTTGGCGCGGCTTTCCAGCATCTTGCCGAACAGCACGAAGGTGACGAGCATGGCGCAGGTCTCGAAATAGGGCATGCCATCGTTGATGGCGAGCGCCGCATGGCTTTCCCAGTCCCCCGTGACCACCGGCAGAAACGTGATCCACAGCGAGAACAGAAACGCGATGGAAGTACCGAGCGCCACCAGCACGTCCATGTTCGCCGAGCCGCCCTTGAGCGAGCCCCAGGCGCCCTTGTAGAACCGCGCGCCGCAGCCGAACTGCACGGGGGCCGTGAGCGCCAACAACAGGAGATTCGCCGCGAACATGGCCTGCACATGGGTGGGATCGGCCACGAACAGACCGGCCAGGGCGCTGCCCACCCCCATGTGCCAGCCGGGAATCATGCCGATGGCCACGATGATCACCGTGAGCACGGCGGCCGCGCCGAACACCTTGCGGTCCCGCTTGGCCCGGACGGCCTCGCGGGCGCGGCGCCTCTCGTCCACCAAGGGCGCGTCATCGGGGATGATCTCGGCCGTGAAGGCCAGGTTGTCGAAGACGGCGAGCATGTCGTCCACGCTGGCCTGGGCCGGATCGAACACCACGCGCCCGGTGTTGTTCGCCAGGTTCACCGCCACGTCGACCACCCCAGGCGTGGCGCGGTAGTGCTTCTCGATGTTGGCCGCGCAGTTCGCGCAGTGCATGCCGTCGATAGCCAGGCGCAGGTTGGCGCGAGGCGCTTCGCCGTTGGGCTGCGGCAGCTCTTGCCGGATCGGTTCTTGCTGGGTCGTCTTCTGCTGAATCGTCTCTTGCCGGGTCATAGCTCGCCTTCCTTACTTCGAGAAGCGGCGCATGAGCGCCATCACTTCGTCGATCACCTCATCGTTGCCGGCGCGCACCTCTTCCACCACGCAGGTGCGCATATGCTCGGCCAGCACCATCTCCGACACCCGCCGCACGGCGGACTCGGCGGCGGCCAGCTGCGTGAGCACATCACCGCAGTAGCGGTTGTCCTCGATCATGGCCTTCACGCCGGTAAGCTGACCGATGGCCCGGTTCAGCCGCTTCTGCATATCCGCCTGCAGCTCCATGCTGCGCGGCGTGCTCTTGTGCCGACAGGGACAATCGGACGCCTGGTCCGCCTGATCTGCTCTACCCGTCCGATCTGCTCTATCCGTCCGATCCGTTCTATTCGCGCCGGCCTTCGCCACCCCCTGGGCCGCCCCTCCTCCGCTACGCGTTTTCTCGTCCGCCATGGCGCTCCTTCGCTTGCGATGTTGTCCTTATGTTCGCAGCATTTATACCCCTAGGGGGTATTTTCGTCAATAGAGGAACGCATCGGGAAATGTCTCAGTCAACGAAACCACGCGATTCTGCATGAAATCTCGAGTTGTAAGCGTCCTAGCGATACCTGAAGGAGCTACATTCACCTGGATTTATCGCAAGATATTAAATTCGAAGACAAGAATGAGCTTTCAGACGCTTACAACTCGCGATTTCATGCAATGCCAGGGGTCTTCAATTACCGAGCGAGACGAGACGAAGCGTGAAGCGACCATTACCGGAAGGCCGACCGGAATCGATTCTTATGGAAGTGGAGCGCGACCGCTCTTATCGAACGGGGCTCAGACACGTTTCCTCCGGCAAAGCGGCACGAGCCCAGACGGGCCTCTTGCGGCGCAGACACAGGGAACCAGACAACGAAAAAGGCCCCGCAACCTCACGGCTGCGGGGCCCTCGTTGGCGATACTGTGCGGCGGGCGGCTTACAGCGAGTCGATGTAAGCGACGAGATCGCCCACGGTGACAAGCCCCTCGGGCTCGCCGAAGTCGACCTCGCAGGCCTCCTCCAAGTCGCAGATGAGCTCGACCATGTCCAGCGAGTCGATACCGAGGGACTCGAAGGTCGCCTCGGGGGTGACGGTGGCGGGGTCGATGTCGAGGTTGCTCTCGAGAACGCCGGCGATGGTGTCGATAGTGGCCATGAACTAATCCTCCTTTTGGGTGAGCAGACCGTAGCCGCCGTCCTCACGGCGGTACAGGATGTGCACCAGATTGGTGTCGCGATCAGTGTACGCGAAAAAGTCGTGGCCCAGAAGATCGATCTGGACGAGCGCCTCTTCTTCGGTCATGGGCGTGAACTCCGTCTCCTTGCGGCGGACGATCTCGTCCTCGGACAGCTCGTCCATCAGACGGTCGAGATCCAGCTCGCTCTCCGGGTGGGCGTCCTCGTGGGCGTAGTCGACGATGCGCTCCGTGGCGCGAACCTTCTTGTCCAGCACGCGGGTCTTGTACTTGCGCAGCTGGCGGGCGACCTTGGCGGCAGCCACGTCGATGGCGGCGTACATGTCCTCTTCGCTTTCCTCCACGCGCACGATGTGGCCCTTGACGCGGACGGTAACCTCGCAAATAGCCGGCAGCGGGTTGGCCGGGTTCTTCTCGGTGTAAAGAACAATTTCCGTGGAGACGGTGTCGGCGTCCACAGCCTTGATCGCGTTACCGACCTTCTCCTCAGCGTACTGACGAAGGGCGTCGGTGACGGGCATTTTGCGTCCGGACACGGTGATCGTCATGATTTCCACCTCTTTTAGCTCGTTGCTTGCACAATCAGCGTGGAAGGCGCGAGCCCGCTGGGGCACCTGAGCGCACCATGCGTAAAACGCACCCTTCCAAACTGGAAAAAACAGCATAGCGCACTTTTCGCGAGATTGACCGAGCAATTTGAGGTTGCAAGAAAACGATTGCCGTCTGAGGACTGTTTTCGGAATGCAGCGCCTTTGAAGTCGAACGGTTCTCGTTTTCGTGTGAAAAAGGCTGCTACGGGGACTTTACAGATAGGGATTTTCGCTGAAGCGAAAGGGAAAGCGGTTACAATTAACGGATATCTGTGAAGCTGCCTTGCTCGCAGGCGACTGAGTCGGTAAGAGAAATTGAGGATGTAAGGCATGGAACCCACTGCGAAGAATCCCGATCCGCATCATATCTTCATTGATGAAGTCCAGGGGCATCAGCGTCGCTGGTTGAAAGTCATCCAATTTACGAGTTCGTCCACGAAAGCGGCGGCCATCATGCTGGCGGCGGCTATTGTGGCCCTCGTTATCGCGAACTCGCCGTTCTTCGAGCCCTTTGAGGAGTTCTGGCACACCCATGTGGTGGTGGGCGTCGGCGGCTTTATCGGCGAGATGTCGCTGGCCCATATCATCAACGACATCTTCATGGCGGTGTTCTTCCTGCTCGTAGGGTTAGAGATCAAATACGAGATGACCGTCGGCGAGCTCACGAACATCCGTCAGGCGGCGTTGCCCATCATCGCGGCCTGCGGCGGCGTTCTGGCCCCTATCGTCATCTACTCCCTCTTCAACGCCACCAACCCTGAGACCTCCCACGGCTGGGGCGTGCCGACGGCGACCGATATCGCCTTCGCCTTGGGCATCATGGCGCTGCTCGGCAACCGCGTGCCCAACGGCGTGCGCGTGTTCCTCTCCACCTTGGCCGTGGCCGACGACATCATCGCCATTCTCGTCATTGCCATCTTCTACGGCCAGAGCCCCTCGCTCATGTGGCTTGCCATTGCTGCGGCCATTCTCGTGGTGCTCGTACTGATGAACCGGGCGCACGTGTACGCCCTGACGCCTTACATGCTGGTGGGTTGCCTGTTGTGGTTCGCTGTGTTCATGTCCGGTGTTCATTCCACCATCGCTGGCGTGCTGCTCGCCTTCACGATCCCCACGGGGTCGCGCGTCGATCTGCAGAAGTTCATGACATGGTCGGGCGACCGGGTTCGCGAGGCGCGCGCCGCCTATGTGGAGACCGAGCCGGTGACGCTTCAGAAGGATTACATGTTCACCGTCACCCGGCTCTCCAGTGTTGCTCGTCAGGTGGTACCCCCGGCCACGCGCTTGGAGCATATGCTGTACCCGTGGGTGTACTTTGCTGTGCTGCCCCTGTTCGCGCTGACCAACGCCGATGTGAGCTTCCTTGGCGGCGATGTTCTCGCTATGGTCTCGAGCCCGGTGTTCTTCGGCGTGTTCTTCGGATTGCTTTTGGGCAAGCCCATCGGCATCCTGCTCTTCAGCTTCTTGACGGTGAAGCTGAAGATTGCCAACCTGCCCGATCATGTTAACTGGATCCATATGCTGGGCGCCGGCATTCTGGGCGGCGTGGGCTTCACCATGGCCATCTTCGTGGCGAACCTCGCCTTCCCCGAGGCTGTGCTCATCGCTGACGCGAAGATCGGTATCTTGTCGGCCTCGCTTCTGGCCGGCGTGATTGGCTTCTTGTTCCTGTTCATGCAGGCGAAGGCGGCCGAGCGCCAGGGCATCTCGTATGTGTCCGCCTCACTGGATGAGGTGGTGCGCCAAACTGCCGGGGAAGAGGCCGCCGACATGGCCGACGACGTGGTTCTCGGCTGCGGCGACGAGGATCTGGTCGACGATGTGCGCGAGGTGCTGGAAGCCGAGGGCGGCGTGGCGGAGTTCGTCGTGCACGAGATCCGCGACGAGGCCGAGGCCGAGGAGGCCGAGGACGTCACTGGCACGCGGCCCTAAGGGCTGCACCGGCTCGCGAGCTTTTCGTACTTGCAGGGGCGCTCTTTCGGGAGCGCCCTTTTTCATGCATCAAGTCGTTTTCGCGAACAGCCGGCTCGCTACAGGGCGGCCATGAGGTCGGCGATGGCGTAAAGGGTGCCGAAGGCGACGGCGCAGCCTTCAGGGCCGGCGGCGGCGCGGGCGGCGCTGAGCGCGTCGGCGGGAGCGGAGCACACCCGCACGGGCACGTCATCGGCCCGGCCCTCCTCCCCCAGTACTTTGCGCACGCAGGCCGCCAGCTCTTCGGCCGCCAGGGCGCGAGGGCTTCTCGGGGCGTACACCGAGAAGCTGCGGGCCCACGGCATCACGGCGCGCACCATGGCCCGATAGTCCTTGTCGGCGAGCACGCCCAAAGCAAAGTCGACCGAGGCGCACCCCTCCCCTCCCAGCAGATCGGCGAGCGAGGCGGCCAGGGCCTCGGCCCCCTGGGGGTTGTGGCCGCCGTCCACGATGGTGAGCGGAGAGGTGCCCACCACTTCGAAACGGCCGGGCCAACGGGCCGAGGCGATGCCGGAGGCGGCGGCCTCATCGGAGATGGCCCACCCGCGCCCGCACAGCACGTCCGCTGCCGTGAGGGCCAGCGCCGCGTTGAAAGGCTGGTAGCTGCCGAGCAAGCGCGTTTCGAAGGGCCGGCCCTTCCACGAGAACCGGCGGAGAGCCGCGCCCGCGAGCGCCTCCACATTCAAATCGGCGAAATCGGGTACGACCAGCTCGCAGCCGCGCTCGGCGGCCACGGCCTCGATAATCGCCATGGCCTCGCGCTCCTGGGGCCAGCTCGCCACCGGGCACCCCGGCTTCACGATGCCGGCCTTCTCGCCGGCGATGGCGGCCACGGTGTCCCCGAGCAAGTCGGTATGGTCGAGCCCGATGCGGCAGATCACGCTCGCCTCGGACGCGTCGATGACGTTGGTGGCGTCGAGTCGCCCCCCGAGGCCCACTTCCAACACGACGATATCGCAGCCCACGGCCCGGAAATGCTCGAAGGCCACCGCCGCCATGAGCTCGAACTCCGTGGGATGATCCCCCGTGTCCGCCTCCACGGCCTCGGCCGCCGGGCGCACCGCCTGCACCGCCCGGGCCAGCTCCTCAGCGCGGATGTTCTCCCCGTTCACGCGAATGCGCTCCTCGAAGCAGAGGATGAACGGGCTTGTGAACAAGCCCACCTTGTAGCCGGCCGCCTGAAGCACCGAGGCCAGGTACGCGCACACCGACCCCTTCCCGTTCGTCCCCGCCACATGCACGAAACGCAAATCGTCCTGGGGGCGCCCCAAACGCTCCAGCAGATCCACCATGCGCGAGAGCCCCAGGCGCGAGGTCTGCCAACGCGGCGTGTTTATCCAGGCGACGGGGTCGAATCGGCACACGTCTTCCACAGCACGTTCTCCTTCAGGGACGCGGCTACCGTTTTCTTACAAAGACGGTAACCGATAGAGCATATCACGGCTCCATTCTATACTAGGTTGCGAACACGAGAGGCCGCGCGACGAGAGGAGGAGCCCATGGCAGCCATTTACGACCTGAATCGGCCGAACCCGCTGGCGGCGCCGTGCGATCCGGAAAGCTGCAAGCCGCCCTTGGTCAAGATCCTCACCTCCCACGAGTTCAGCCAGCTCACGCAAATCGCTCCGGAAGCGCGGGCGGAACTGGCAGCCCTCGAGCTGGCGGCGGCCAACTTCGTCGAGCTGTACCCCTCCTACATCATCGGCTCGTTCTCGGTACCGGACAAATCCGACCCCACGGGCGACCCGGACACCATGTCGTTCTACCTGGAGGCCGACCATCTCATCTTCATCGACGACGGCGATATCGCGCAGAAGACCCTGGATAAGGTGGCCGCCACGGGCATTCTCACGAAGCCCACCACTTCGCATGCGCTCTACGCCTTCATGAAGACGCTCATCGCCGATGACTTCAGCTGGTTCTCCTCCATGGAGGACGCCATGGAAAGCCTCGAGGACGCCATGATCGGCCACCATGCCGACATCTCGTCGCAGACCATCATGAGCTACCGGCGCGCGGCCATGCGCATGGGCTCCTACTACCAGCAGATCGGCGTCATGGCCGACCTCATCGCCGACAACGAGAACAAGGTGATGAGCCGGGAAGAGGCCCGCGCCTTCGGGCACATCACCACCCATGCGAACCATTTGTCCGACCGCGCCGACATGCTGCGCGAGTACAGCCTGCAGCTTTACGAGCTGCACCAGACGCAGATCGACTTGAAGCAGAACTCTACCATGCAGATCCTCACCATCGTCACGGTGATGTTCGCGCCGCTCACGCTCGTCACCGGCTGGTTCGGCATGAACCTCACCGTCATGCCAGGGCTCGATTGGCCCTACATGGCCGGCACCATCATCGCGCTGGCGGCCATCATGATCATCGTGATGGTGGTGTTCTTCAAGAAGAAGCGCTGGCTCTAGGCCTCGCCGCGCAAAAGCTCGCCCAAGGTGGCGAAATCGTTCTCCAGGGCCTCGCGCTTCTTGCTGTCGTAGAGGGCCGCAGCCGGGTGGAAAATGGGGAACACCTTGAAACGCCCCGCCCGCTGCAGCGTGCCGTGCAGGCGCGTGATGCCCACGTCGGTCTTCAGGATGAACTTCGTGGAGAAGTTGCCCAGCGTGACGATGTACTCCGGGTTGATGGTACGCGTCTGCTCGCGCAGAAACGGCGTGCAGGCCTGAATTTCCTCGGGACGCGGATCGCGGTTGGAAGGGGGACGGCACTTCAGCACATTGGCGATGTAGACGTCCTCGCGAGACAACCCGGCAATGGCCAGAAGCTCGTTGAGGTACTTGCCGGCCGCGCCCACGAAGGGCTCGCCCTGCAAATCCTCGTTCTTGCCCGGGGCCTCGCCGACGATGAGAACCCTCGCATTGGGATTGCCCACGCCGAACACCGTCTGCGTGCGACCGTCGCACAAGGGGCAGCGGCGGCAGGCGGCCACCTGGACTTGCAAGTCTTCTAGCGGAATGTGGGGGTGCTCCATCGGGCGTCCTTCTTTCTTGAGTTCCTCGTCGGGACTCGCCTCGGGCGAGCGCCGGGAGGGGGTGCCGTGCTCAAACAGCATTCTATGGCATTTCTCACCGAGAGTCGCGGCATTTTCGTATGCCATAGAATGAACTGCGCGCGGCACCCCCTCCCGGCGCTCGCTGCGCATCGCTCTCCTTCAACCTGCTGCGCACCTTGGCGGTCGCTGCGCATCGCTTTCTACACGTATAACCTCGGCAGACGGGAGCAGCCGAAGCCGATGGCCACCTCGTGCTGGATGGTGCCCAGCGTTTCGGCCATTTGATCGATGGTGACCGAGGCCTCGCCCTGCTCCCCCACGATGGTCACCGTATCACCGATCTGCGGATCAAGGTCGTTGCGCTGGCGCAGGTTCACTTCGAACATGGACTGGTCCATGCAGATGTTTCCCACCTGGTGGAAGCGGCGACCGGCCAGTAGCACGTCGGTGCGGCCGGAAAGGCCCCGGCGGAAGCCGTCGGCGTAGCCAATGGGCATGGTGCAGATCTTCACGGCGCCGGGGCTGCGGTAGTTCAGACCGTAGCTGACGCCCTCGCCCACCGGCAGCGTCTTCACATCGGTGATGCGGGCCTTCACGCTCATGGCCGGCTTCAGATCGATCATCGGGTAGGCCTCGGGGCACGGGTAGAAGCCGTACAGCGAGATGCCGAGGCGCACCATGTCCAGCTGCACCTCCGGGTAGCGGATGGCGGCCGCAGAGTTCGCCGCATGCACGATGCCGGGGTTGATGCCGGCGGCGCGCAGGGCGTTTACAGCCTCGTAGAAGCGCTTGACCTGACGCTCGAAGTCGATGGTGCCGGGGCAGTCGGCCGTGGCGAAGTGGGTGAAGGTGCCCACCATATCGAGCGCCCGATGAAACGATATCTGCCGCGCGAATTCCACCACTTCGTCCCAACGCACGCCGATGCGGTTCATGCCCGTGTTCACCTTCAGATGGAAGGGCGCGGACACCCCGAAGGCGTCGGCGGCCTCGGCATAGCGGATGGCGAACTCGGCAGTGTAGACCGCCGGCATGATCTTGTAGGCCAGAAGCAGCGGGATGGCCGTGGCCGGGGGCTCGCCCAAAATGAGGATAGGGGCGTTCACGTAAGCCTCGCGCAGGGCGATGGCCTCGTCCACCGTGGCCACGCCCAAGTACTCGGCCCCGGAGTTCAGCGCCGTCTTGGCGCACTGCACGGCGCCGTGGCCGTAGCCGTCGGCCTTCACCACGGCCATGAGCCGGGTGCCCGGATTCAGGCGCCGCTTCACGGCCGAGGCGTTGTGGCGGATGGCGTTCAGGTCGATCTCCACCCAGGCCCAGCGCCGATCGGTCTCGGGGATGCGGGCGAGCTTGTCCGGGTCGAAGCGCGGGGCACCGGTGGCCTGGGTGCCCTGCTCGGCGAAGCGCAGCACGTCGCTGGCCGCCGATGACAGCTGGGACAGCGAACGCGATGCCCCACGGGCGGCCGCATCGGAGCCGCCCTCGGCAGCGACGCCCGCGCCGGCGCGCTCGGAGGCGGCCGGCGACCAGGCCTCGGCCAGATTGCGGGCCTGGGCCTGCTTGCGCGCCGCGAACGGCGTGTCGTCGTACCGCGAGCCGCGCAGGGCGTCGCCCGCGGACACGAAGTTCGGATCTCGGTGCGAAAACCCCGTGAACCCATTGGGAAGATCAGTCATAGTGCTACCACCTCAAACAGCCGCGCCCCTATCGAGCGCGGCCGCATCTAGAACACGTTCCCCGTGAAGTATAGCGCAGACCCGCTGCTCGGGAGCGCGCTCTTTCGAGAGGGGACAAAGACTTCCAATCAGAAGGCCCCAGCTCCGAAGTGCCGCAAGAAAAACGCAGCCGCCGCTGGCTCTGCGCCGAGACGCATTCGCGCCTTAGCCGAGCTCGCCCTGGGCCGCGGCGGCGGCGAGCTTCTCCGAGAGGTCCTTCTGCGTGCTGTGGCCCTCGCCGGCCATCATCTTCACGGCGTGGGGCAGCGCCGCCACGATGCCCTCCCAGTTCTCGGTGGCCGCCTTGGTGGAGCCGGGCAGGTTGATGATGAGCGTGTGCCCGCGCTGGGCGCAGATGGCGCGCGAGAGCATGGCGAAGGGCGTGATGGCGACGCTGTGGGCGCGCATGGCCTCGGCGATGCCGGGCACCTCGCGGTCGGCCACGTCGCGGGTAGCCTCGGGGGTCACGTCGCGCAGCGAGAGGCCCGAGCCGCCGCAGGTGAGCACGATATCGGCATCGGTGTTGTCGCAGGCGTCGATGAGTGCGCCGGCGATAAACGGGCGCTCGTCCATTTCCACAACGCGGCGGATGCACTCCCAACCCTGCTCGGCAATGAGCTGCTCCAGTTTCTGCCCCGCCTCGTCGGTTTCCAAAGTGCGGGTGTCGGAACACGTGATGATAGCGAATTTGATGGTCACTTTTACTTCCTTTCTTAGCAGCTCCCTTGAAACCCCCAGGGGCGATGCGGGGGCACAAGTGCCGTGCTCAAACAGCATTCTATGGCATTTCTCGCCGGGGGTCACGGCGTTTTCGCATGCCATAGAATGAACTGCGCGCGGCACCAGCGCCCCCGCCTCGCCATGCACGGTTGCCTCCGCTACAGCACGACTTCCTCGGGAATATCGAGCAGCAGGCAGTCGACGATGGAGCCGGCGGGCTGGGGCGCAGTGCCCTCGGGCATGACGGCCAGGCAGTTGGTTTTCTGGATGGGACCGAACAGCCCCGAGCTCTGGTTCTTGGCCGGCGTCACCTCATAGCCCTCGGCGGTACGCGTCAGGTTCGCCCGCAGATAGATGCGGCGCGGATCGCGGTTCTTCTCGTCGGCGGTAAGGCGCGCCTTCACCACGGGATGATCCATGAAGCGATAGCCCTGCATGGTGCGCAGCGCGGGGCGGATGAGCAGCTGGAAGCCCACGTAGGCCGCCGCCGGGTTACCGGGCAGTCCGAAGACGGGCGTGCCCTCCACCATGCCGAAGGTCTGGGCCTTGCCGGGGCGGATGTTCACGGTGGTCATCATAAGCTCGCCGAGCTCGGCCACCACCGGCTTGATGAAGTCGAAGTCGCCGTTGGCAGCCCCTCCCGTAGTGACGACGAGGTCGTACTCGCGGGCCGCAGCGGCCACGGCGTCGCGCAGGGCCTCGAAGGTGTCCTGGACGATGGGCAGCATCACGGCCTCGGCGCCGGCCTCGCGGGCGCAGGCGGCCATGGCGTAACTGTTGGAGTTGCGGATCTTGCCGGGGCCGGGCACCTCGGAAGGCGGCACGAGCTCGCTGCCCGTGGCGATGACGGCCACGCGCGGACGGCGGTAGACGGGCACCTCCAGCACGCCGCAACCGGCCAAAAAGCCGACGCCGGCGGCGGTGAGCACATCGCCCGCTTCCACGACCACGTCTCCCGCATGGGCCTCCTCGCCGGCGGCGCGGATGTTGGAGCCCACCTTCGTCGGGGCGGCAAACGACACCACCGAGCCCGGCTTGCCGTCGCCTTCCACGACGCCCACGATCTCGTACTTCACTACAGCGTCGGCATCGGCGGGCAGGCAGGCGCCGGTCATGATGCGCACGCATTCGCCGTCGTCTATGGTTCCCTCGAACACATCTCCGGCACCGATCTCGGCAATGACCCGCAGGGTCGCAGGAGCCTCCTCGGTAGCCTCGGCGATCTCGGCAGCGCGCAGGGCGAAGCCGTCCATGGCCGAATGCGCGAAGGGCGCAACATCGATGTCGCTTGTCTGATCGGCCGCCACCACACGCCCGACGGCATCGAGCAGCTCCACCGTTTCCACGGGCAGTTTCTCCACGGCCCCGCACACGAGCGCGCGGGCCTCTTCCAACGGAATCATTTCTCTCACAGGATCGGTCCTTCCCTTCCGCCCCGCCGCGCCATGCTCGGCACCATCGCGCCACAGCAGCACCGCGAGCACGGAATCCAACCGTCGTCGTTTCACTGGGGATCATTATAACTATTGCAGGATAACTACGGTCGAAAAGAGCGACGTTTTCACCGTCGCCGCAGATGCCTTCTCCGAAAAGATTCGCGCAATTCCTAGTCGCCGAACTGCATGCGGTAGTAGCGGGCGTAGACGCCATCGCGGGCCAGCAGCTCCTCGTGGGTTCCCTGCTCGAGCACACGGCCGTCCTCCACCACGGCGATGAGGCTCGCGTTGCGGATGGTGGACAGGCGGTGCGCGATGGTGATGGTGGTGCGCCCGCGGGAGAGCTCCGCCAGCGACGCCTGGATGGCGTGCTCGCTCTCGTTGTCAAGGGCGCTCGTGGCCTCGTCCAGAATGAGGATGCGCGGATCGCGCAGGAACACGCGCGCGATGGAGATGCGCTGCTTCTGGCCGCCGGACAGCCGCGCGCCGCGCTCGCCCACGAGCGTGTCGTAGCCGTCGGGCAGCGAGCAGATGAACTCGTGGATGTTGGCCTTGCGCGCCGCCTCCTCGATTTCGGCCTGGGTGGCGCCGGGGCGGCCGTAGGCGATGTTCTCCCCCACCGTGCCGCCGAACAAATACACGTCCTGCTGCACGATGCCGATGGCGTCGCGCAGGCTTGCCAATGACACGTCGCGCACGTCCACGCCGTCGATGGTCACCGCGCCGCCGGCCACGTCGTAGAAGCGCGGCAGAAGCGAGCAGGTGGTGGTCTTGCCGCCGCCCGAGGGCCCCACGAGCGCCACCGAGGTGCCGGCGGGGATGGAAAGCGTGAGCCCGTCGAGCACCGGATGGGTGCCGTCGTAGGAGAACGTCGCGTCGCGATAATCCACAGCGCCGCGCACCTCGCCGCCGCAGGCCTCGGCCAAAGTGGGCGCGCCGGGCTTGGTGGCCACGTCGGGCCGCTCGGCCAGCACCTCGATGAAGCGGCGGAAACCTGCGTAGCCCTTCTGCAGGGTCTCGGTGAAGTTGATGAGCTGCTCTACCGGTGCCATGAAGATGCCCACATACAGGGCGTAGATGGCCAAATCGGTCACGGCGAGCGTTCCTGCGGCCACGAAGTAGCCGCCGCCCACCACGACGATGGTGTACAAAAGCCCCGTGAACAGCGAGTTCAGCCCATGGAAGGCGCCCATGAACTTGTAGGATCGGTTCTTCGTGTCGAGAAATGCCTCGTTGGCCGCGCGGAACTTCTCGCGCTCGGCGTCCTCGCCGCCGAAGGACTTCACGACGCGGATGCCGCCGAGGGAATCCTGCACCGCCGCGTTGATGCCGGCCATGCGCTCGCGGTTCTCGCGGAATATGCGGCGGCGCCAGTAATTCAGCGCGAAGGACAGCGCCGCCATGACGATGGTGACGACAAGCATGATGGCGGTGAGCGGCCCGTTGATCATGAACAGCAGCACGAAGGAGCCGACGATCTTGAGCGTGCAGATGAACAGGTTCTCCGGCCCGTGGTGCGCGAGCTCCGATATGTCGAACAGATCGGTGGTGATCTTCGACATCATGACACCGGTGTTGTGGCGGTCGTAGTAGCCGAAGGAGAGGCGCTGGTACTGCTCGAACAAATCGCGGCGCATGTCGGCCTCCATGCGCGCGCCCATGACGTGACCCCAATAAGTGATGAACCACTGGCAGCCCGTGCGCGCGGCGTACAGCGCGATGAAGAGCAGCGCGATGAGCCCGAGGCTGCCCAAGATGACCGAGGGCGCCTCCGTGAAGAACTCGCGGGTGAAGAAGTTCAGCAGCTGCGGAAAGGCCAGATCGACCCCGGCCAAGATGCAGGCGGCCACGAGATCGGCAAAGAAGAGCGCCTTGTAGGGCTTGTAGTAGCCGGCGAACCGCCGCAGCACCTCGGCGGCGGCGACGTCGGCGTGTGTTTCCTTGGATGTGTCGACAGCAGTGGCCATAGGCCCATTCTAGCCCTCTGGGATTAATTTCGATGCCGAAGTCATCACGCTTTCACAACCCTTCGACGAATCGTCGCTCCCCGTCCTCCTTCATCTCCGCAACCGGCCCCGCAACCGCCCAAACATCCACTTTGGAACCCGAACCTTCGCTGGCATAACTTCGGTCGACGAACTACCGCTTTTCTGCATGAGATCTCTTGCCTGCAGAGTTTCACATTCCTTGGGAACCGGAGGCCGAAGCGCTACAATGGCCTCAGCCACCCAGAGAAAGAAGGCGACTATGCCGTTTTCGCCCGCGCCGTTTACACCCACGCCCTACACGCCGCCCGACTTCACGCTCCCCCACCTCGCCGCCGCGCCCGATGTGACGCTCGTGCCCGCGCCGAAGGATTTCGTGGCCCCGGAGGGCTACCACGCCATGTCCATTTATCCGGAGTATCTGAAGATCGCAGGGCAATGGACGCTCGCCCGCGATTCCCGCATGGATTGCGTGGCCGTCGTGGAAGGCGGCAACGTGTTCGTGCGCGAGTTCCGCCACATCCGCGCCGGCGATCTCATCGCCTGCGGACGCACGGAAAACGGCGAGGAGGGCATTCTCGTCTACACCGACGGCTTCCGCGGTCTGGCCACATCGGAGGACGGCGCTCCGCACCCGGGCGGCCACGACAACTTCGCCTTCCGCCTGGGCCGCTCTCGCGAGACCGCGTTCTCGCGCGACTATGACGAGCTCTACGAGCTTCTGCGCCACGACCGCGACCACGGCTCCATTGTATGGGTCATGGGGCCGGCCTTCACCTTCAACGGGTACTCCCGCGAGGCCTTCGCGAAAATCATCGACGCCGGCTATGCGGACGCGGTGTTCGCCGGCAATGCTCTCGCCACCCACGATTTGGAAGGGGCCTACTTCCACACGTCCCTCGGTCAGGACATCGACACCCAGGAGAACCGCCCCAACGGCCACTACCACCACCTGGACACCATCAACCGCGTGCGCTATTGGGGATCCATCGAGCGGTTCATCGAAGAAGAGGGCGTGCGCGACGGCATCATGAACGCGCTGGTGCGCAATGGCGTGCCCTACGTGCTGGCCGGATCCATCCGCGACGACGGCCCTCTGCCCGGCGTGTACGGCAACGCCTACGAGGCGCAGGACGCTATGCGCGACCACATTCGCAGCGCCACCACCGTCATCTGCATGGCCACCATGCTGCACACCATCGCCACGGGGAACATGACCCCCTCCTACCGCGTGCTGGCCGACGGCACCATACGTCCCGTGTACTTCTACTGCGTGGACATCGCCGAATTCGCCGTGAACAAGCTGGTGGATCGTGGCAGCCTCGCCAGCCGCGGCATCGTCACCAACGTTCAGGACTTCATCGCCAACATCGCCAAAGGATTGGGGCTTTTGGGTTAGAAGGTTGCGCAACATCGGAAAGGTCATCCCCGACGACGACCCTCTTATCGACCGCGTTCCCGAATGGCAGCGCGATTGGCGCAATGCCTTCCAGATGATGGTCGATGCCGGCGCCGTCAAGGAATGCGATACCATCGAGGAGTTGGAAGAGGCCCTCGGATTGCGCGAAGACGTGCTCGTGCAGGCTGTTAAGGACTGGAACGCCGCCTGCGAGGCCGGAGAGGACACTGTTCCCACCTACAAGTACGATCCCTCGTGGCTCATCCCCATCAGCGAGCCTCCCTATTACGGAGCGAAGCTCGGCGGCAACCTGTTCGCCACCAAGTGCGGACTGCGCATCAACCCCAAGATGCAGGTCATCGATACCGAAGGCGCCGTTATTCCCGGGCTTTACGCTGGCTGGCACACCGCCGGAGGCTCGAACGGCGAGAACAACCTCGCCGGCAAGCCCTTCAACGGCCTGTACGGTGATGTGGGACTATCGTTCCTCGGTGGGTACATGGCCGCAGGCTCTATCATCGGCGAGATCTAGTCAGCCATCTTTCGCCACAACCTATCATTAGCCCTCCCCTGGCGCCCCGTCCAACCGACGGGGCGCCGTCATGTTGCACCGCCGACAGAGGCGCCAGCGCACCCTGCCACCAGCCGAGGCATCATCACCCCCAGAAGACATTATTCCAACGAAGAAATGCTCTCCTTCAGGCAGTCGACGAACAGCTTCCCGTTCTCCCCGATGCGCTCCTCGTTGTAGATCACATAGAGATCGCAGGGCACCGTAAAATCGTCGACCGCGAATATCTTGATGTCGGAGCTCGCCCGCAGACCCGAGCGCACTCCCCCCAGCGCAATGCCGAACGTCTCGCCCGTTCCCGACAGATACAGGTCAAGATAGTTCGAGCAAGGCTGATTGTCGGGCTCCACGGCTACCCCGACCCCTGCAAACCATTCGATGAGCACGCGGCCCGCGCGTTCCATATTCGCGGAATTCCCCAAGAGCATCGTGAAGCCGTCCAAGTCGGCCGCCGTCACGCGATCGCACTCAAACAGAGGACAGGAGCGGTTCATCCAAAAACGACATTCGCCCTCGCTAAAGCGAAAAGCCCCCACTCCGGCAGGCAGCTCATCGGGCAGCGCCTCTTCCCCGCCATCTCGTCGCCTCACTTGAACGAAAATGGAAAGATCCGCCTTGCCGCTCTCCACCGCTTCCATGTTCGCGTAAGCGCCCGACGCCATGAGCATTTCGAGGCATCGGTCAGGATGATCCCGTCGGAAAGCGTGCAGCGCACGCGTCAGCAACTCCTCGAAGGGAGCGTAATCGAGGGTGCCCACCACTATGGACGACGAGGCTTCCGCCAGCGCCCGGCACTCTTCCGCGCTTTCCTCTACCAGCTTCACTATGGCACGAGCACGCTTCAGAAAAAGACGGCCGGCTGGCGATAGCTCCAACTGACCGACGCGCTTGACCGTAAGAGGCGCCCCTACCTCCTCCTCGAGTGCGTGAATATGGGCCCGCAGCGTCGGTGGCGACACGAACAGATCAGCAGCCGCCTGGGCGAAATTGAGAGAGCGCGAGAATTCGATGTACTCGCGCAGATATGCGGTGTCCACGGACAGCTCCTTCCCCACCCCCGAATCGCGGAACGCAACCTGCAACCAGTATACCCCATCAGCTCCTCGCAGCAGGTCAGCAGCCGCTGGGGCCAAACTCAACCGATGTTGCGCAAATACGGCTTTTCTGCTACCGCTCCTTCGGGGTTTCAGGGCTCCTCGACCCTGAATTCGCTGAGGCTAGCCACGAGCTTCAGCCCGAAGCTGCTCTCATGCGCGCTATGATCGAGGCCCGGCAAAGCCAAAATCTCACGCAAAAGGAATTGGCCGAACGATGTGGCATAGCTCAGACCGAAATCAGCCGCATAGAACGCGGAATCCGCAACCCTTCGATACGCGTCCTTCAGAAAATCGCGGAGGGAATGAACATGTATCTGCATATCTCCTTCCTCTCCCGCGACCCGCAACCGGGCACCCGCTCCGCATAGCATAGCAACGCGAAGACGCCGCCGGCGTGCTTTTGGGCTCCCCAAGGCCGTTCTGAAGAAATCTCGGTCAACGAACTACCCGTTTTCTGCATGAGATCTTGAGTTATCAGCGTCTCTGGGGGCACGCCCGCAACCCGATGCCGGGAACTCCCTTACCAAGCGCAACGCTTTGACCAGGCGTTTTGTAAAAGCCGTTCTCAGCCGCGAGCCCTTCTGCGGATTCCGGACGCTTATAACTCGAGATTTCGTGCAGAAACAGAGGGGTTCGTCGACCGAGAACAGGCAAAAGCGATCCCAGCTGGCTGCCGCGAAACAGAAGAAGGGCCGCCTCGTTATGAAGCGGCCCTTCTTTAGTCGTTTGTGCGCTCGCCTTCCAAGGCGAACCTTGTGGACTGCGAGCCCCTGCTCGGCCCTCTAGCGCTTGATGTTGTAGAAAGCTTTCATACCGGCGTACTGGGCCTGGCCCTCAAGCTGCTCCTCGATGCGGATGAGCTGGTTGTACTTGGCCACGCGGTCGGACCGGCAGGGGGCGCCGGTCTTGATCTGGCCGGTGTTGCAGGCCACGGACAGATCGGCGATGGTCACGTCCTCGGTCTCGCCGGAGCGGTGGCTCATGACGCAGGCGTAGCCGGCCTGCTTGGCCATCTCGATGGCCTCGAGCGTCTCGGTGAGGGAGCCGATCTGGTTCACCTTGATGAGAATGGCGTTGGCGCAGCCCAGCTCGATGCCCTTGGCGAGGCGCTTGGAGTTGGTGACGAACAGGTCGTCGCCCACCAGCTGCACGCGATCGCCGATGCGGTCGGTCAGCTTCTTCCAGCCGTCCCAGTCCTCCTCGGCCATGCCGTCCTCGATGGAGACGATGGGGTACTTGTTCACGAGCGCCTCCCAGTAGTCCACCATCTCGTCGCTCGTCAGCTCGCGACCCTCGCCGGCCAGCACGTACTTGCCGGTCTCGGCGTTGTAGAACTCGGTGGAGGCGGGATCCATGGCGAACAGGATGTCGGTGCCCGGCTTGTAACCGGCCTTCTCGCAAGCTTCCACGATATAAGCCAGCGGCTCCTCGTTGGTCTTCAGGTTGGGAGCGAAGCCGCCCTCGTCGCCCACGCCGCCGCCAAGGCCCGCATCATGCAGCACCTTCTTCAGGGTGTGGTAGATCTCGGCGCACCAGCGCAGAGCCTCGGCGAAGGTGGGGGCGCCCACGGGCATGATCATGAACTCCTGGAAGTCCACGTTGTTGTCGGCATGCACGCCGCCGTTCAGGATGTTCATCATGGGCGTCGGCAGAAGATGCGCGTTCGCACCGCCCACGTACTTGTACAGCGGCAGCTCGGCGGCCTCCGCGGCAGCCTTGGCCACGGCCAAAGAAGCGCCCAGGATGGCGTTGGCACCGAACACGCCCTTGTTCTCCGTGCCGTCGGCCTCGATCATGGCGGCGTCCACCATGCGCTGATCCTCGGCCTCGAGGCCGATGAGCACGTCGGCGATCTCGTTGTTCACATGGGCCACGGCATCCAGCGTGCCCTTACCCAGATAGCGGCTCTTGTCGCAGTCGCGCAGCTCCACGGCCTCGAAAGCGCCCGTGGAAGCGCCCGAGGGAACCGCCGCGCGGCCGAAGGCGCCGTCTTCCAGCACGACTTCCACTTCGACGGTGGGGTTGCCGCGAGAATCGAGAACCTCGCGCCCGTACACATCGATGATGACGCTCATGTAGTGCCTCCTTGAAGGTTGGTTGATGCTTCTAATCAGCGTTCACCATCATAGCACGAACGACGCAAGCGCAAGCGCCCCGCGCGGGTTCATTCCGCACGGGGCGCATAAAACAGGGGTCGCTGCCGGGCCCAATCGGGCACCGCAACCAACAAGGACGACGGCTCTCGCCCTCAGACAGAGCCCCAACAACGGCGCAGAGGCGGGTTAATGGATGCCCGGCCACACGGCACCCGTGGCGGGCACGGGCACATCGCGGTTCTCATCGGTGGTCGGAATGACGCCGAACTCCTTCAGAAGGCCGTAGATGTCGGTATGCTCGATCTCCTTCAGGCCGCGCGACAGCAGAAGCTTCTCCAGCACGTTCATGTTCATGTCTGTTGCCGGCTTGCCGTCGCGCAGAAGCACCGTCGCGTTCAGCAGCACGCGCAGGTCGAACACGCTGCCCCACACCTCAGGCACGCCGCGGTCGATGTCGAGCAGCGTATATACCGCCTCCATGCCAGTGCGCATGGAGTACTCAGTGGTGAAGATGGTGTCGCGCGGCGTCTCGGCGAACTGGCCAATGAAGGCGAAGTTCACGGCGCCCTCAGGCACGACGAGCGGACGGTCGCCATCGGCGCGGGGCATGAAGAAGGCCGTGATGTAGGGCATCATGCAGGGCACCGTGTTCGCGGAATGCTCGGCCAGCTCCTCGATTTGCTCCTCGGGCACGCCCAGGTGGTACAGCCACTCCTCGCAGATTTCCTTGCCGGTGCAATCGCGCATGGGCTTCTTCACGTAGTCGCCGGGCACGTCGGTGAACAGGCCGTAGAGCCACACGCACACCTGCCCCTCGGGCTGGGCGCGGAACTGCGGCTGGCGGTTGATGGTCCAGGAGAGCAGCCAGCTGGAGTCCTTCACCGACACGATGCCGCCCGTGACAACGCCGCCGGAAAGCGGGTCGCGCTTGCAGATGGCCTCGATATAAGGCAGGATCTTCTCGTCCAGCGTGGTCACCGTGGCGCTTTCCCAGTTGCTCTTCTCCGGGTCGCCGCAGAACTTCTCGGGACGGCCGAACTCCGGCGACTGGGCCGCGATCCTCTTCCACAGATCCCAGCCATCGCCGGGAGTGAGCTCGGGGGCGAAACGGGCGGGGGCGTCCTGGCTGCCGAAGGAGGAGTGGGCCACCAGGCTGCCGGGCGTGATGAAGACGAGGTCGTTTTCCGTGAGCGGAATGGTCTCCTCGCGCGCGAGGTCGACCGCCGGGGCCGTCTTGCCGTCGGGCTGCACGCCCTCGGCCGCGTCCACCGCCGCCGGGCCGTCCTCGCGCACCAGCCGAATCTCCGTAGCCAGCTTCCGGTCATCGTCCTTAGCGTCATCGCAGCTGAAGCGCACATCAGTCACGTGGGTGTTGAACTGGAAGTCGACGCCGTGGGACTCAAGATAGTTCACCATGGGCAGGATCATGGACTCGTACTGGTTGTACCGGGTGAAGCGCAGAGCCGAGAAGTCGGGCAGGCCGCCCAAATGGTGCACGAAGCGGGTGACGTAGCGCTTCATCTCAAGGGCCGAGTGCCAATTCTCAAAGGCGAACATGGTGCGCCAGTACAGCCAGAAGTTCGAGTTCAGCACCTCATCGGAGAAGTACTCGGTGATGACCTTGTCCTGCAGCTCCTCTTCCGGGGTGAAGAACAGGTTCATGATTTCCATGCAGGCTTTGTCGGACAGGTTGAACTTGTTGTCAGTATGGGCGTCCTGGCCGCGATCCTGCGTGGCGCGGCACAGCGAGTAGTTCGGATCGCGCTTGTTCAACCAATAGTAGTAGTCGAGCACCGATACCGACGGATCCTCGATGGAGGGAATGTCGCGGAACAGATCCCACATCACCTCGAAGTGGTTGTCCATCTCGCGGCCGCCGCGCATGGTGTAGCCCAGCCCCGGGTAATCCCAGCCGTCGCAGCCGCCGCCGGCACGCGGGTCGCGCTCCAGGATGTGGATCTTCTCGCCGGGCATCCGTCCGTCGCGCACGAGAAAGCACGCCGCCGCCAGGCCTGCCAGGCCGCTGCCGATAATGTAGGCCTGCTTGTTTTCCACGCCCTCGGGCGGAAGCGGATGGGCGAAGGCCTCGTAGTTGCCGCTGGAATAGTACATAGCGCACGTCCTCTCTGGTCGGGTTCAATGCTTACCTTCCATCATGCGGCCGCTCCGCGCGCCCGCATCCGTCAACAAGATTCCGTTGCGCCCCCGTTAGCTGGCAGTAACCTGGCGAAACGCGAAAGGCCGTACTATAATGGCTCGCTGTGACTGAGAAGAGACATATCCCGGGCTTCGTGTACAAGCTCATGCTGCTGGCGGCCACCATTATTTGGGGGTTCGCCTTCGTGGTGATGAAGGACGCCGTCGACGTGCTGCCCCCGGCCCAGCTCATCGGCGTGCGCTTCTTCCTGACGGGACTGCTCATGGCCGCTGTGTTCCATCGGTCGCTTAAGGGCGCGCTGAACGGGCCGTGCCTTAAGGCGGGGCTCGTGCTGGCCGTCGTGACCTTCCTCGCGTTCTGGGTGCAGACGGTGGGGCTCGCCGACACCACGCCGGGCAAGAACGCCTTCCTTACGGCCACTTACTGCGTCATTGTTCCCTTCATGCTGTGGGCCGTCGCCGGCAAGCGCCCCACCTTCGCCAACGTGGGCGCCGCCGCTCTCTGCATCACGGGCATCGGGCTCGTGTCGCTCACCGCCGGCTCGCTCGCCTTCGAGTTCGGCGATGCCATGACGCTTCTGTGCGCCGTCTTCTTCGCGGCGCAGATCATCGCCATCGCGCGCTATTCGAAGCGCTTCGACGTGCTCGCGCTCACCGTGTACCAGTTCCTCTTCGGCGGCATTGCGGGACTTGTCGTCGGCGCTCTCACCGAGCCGGCGCCGAACCTGGCGGCCCTCACGCCGGAATTCGCCTTCAACCTGTTCTACCTCGTGGTGTTCGCCTCGGGGCTGTGCTACCTCTTCCAGAACGTGGGGCTCGTCCACGTGTCGCCGGCCCAGGGGTCGCTTCTGCTGTCCCTGGAATCGGTTTTCGGCGTGCTGGCCAGCGTGCTGTTCTACGGCGAGGTGGTCACCGGGCGCATGGCGGTCGGTTTCGTCCTCATTTTCGCCGCCATCCTGATAAGCGAGCTGGCACCGACACGGGCAAAGCGCGAGAAGCACCCGAAGACGAGCGAATCGTCCGATGCCCCTAAGTCGCGCAGCATTCCGATAGTCGACGAGGACGACAGCGACCTTGTCGCAAGCTCCTAGGGAATAAGCGCGAAGGCAGCGCAGGCGACAACGCCGACGAGGAGGGCCGCCCCGTCGCCAAAGGCGAAACGGCGCCCGTCAAGCGACGTCGGCACGCCGGAAGCTCCGTAGCAGCGCGCCTCCATAGCGGATGCCAGGCGATCGGCCCGACGGAAAAGCCCCACGAACAGCGGCACCATGAGGCCCCCATAGGCTCGCAGGCGCCGCACGAGCCCTGCGCCCTCGAAGGCAGCTCCCCGCGAGGCCTGGGCAGCCCTCACGGCCCTCAGCTCCTCGGAAAGCAGCGGCATGAACCGCAGGGCGATGGAAAGCGACATCGTGAAGTCGCGTACGGGCAGCCCCAGACAGCCCAGGGGGGAGAGCAGCCGGCGCAGCGCCTCGGAAAGCTCTGCAGGCGTGGAAAGCGCCGTGAGCAAAAGACTCGCCCATACCAGCAGAAGCAACCGGAGGGCCACCGCGATTCCCGCAAGCCACCCAGAGGCTGCAACATTGTAGACGAGCAGGAAGCCGACAAGGAGGTAGGCGAAGGCCCCTTCGCGCAGCAGACGGGCAACGGGGACGTCCCCGACGGAGGCCACGGCCGCCAGCAGCGCAGCCGCCACACCCAGACCCAGAAGGTTTTCCGTGCAGAAAAGCGCCACGGAATAGGCCACGAGCAGCCCGATCTTCACACGGGCGTCCACGGTGCGCAGTGTCCCTTTCGCACCGATGCGCGTGGCACGGCGAGCTTCGCCGGCGCCGCATCTCGCACCGCCTGCGCGTTTCGCAGCGTCTGCGCGAGCAGCACCGGCGTCCCCCTTCTCGGATGCGACAGAATATATCGAGGCTTTTTCCATGTCGCCAGTATCCCACAGAACCCCCATCGTCACGGATGCCATCCCTCCCCCATCGGCCAGACACCGGTGAGCGCTCGTGTTTTGTGCAGAGGCGCAAAAGAAGGCGCCCCCATGCTCAAGGGGGCGCCTTCTTTCAATTCCGTCAAGCCATCCCGCGGGCTCCTGTTAAGGAAGAGCCCAGGCTTGGTGGAGTCATCATGAAGCCGGCGAGTTAGCGAACCGGCCTCGAATCGGCGAGCCGCACGGCCCGCATGCAGATGTTAGAGCGATTGCTCAGCCGCAATCTCAGCCTGCTCGAACTCAAAGGCAGTCTCCGCATCCTCGGCGGCAGCCTGCTCGTTGCCCAGCGCGTCATCGTACTCGGTGGACATGGTGGCCTCGGCCACAACCTGCTGCTCGACGCGCTCGAGATCCTTGGCGGCATCTTCGGCCTTGGCGGCCTCGGTCGCAACGAACTCCTCCATCAGCGTATCCTTGTCAGCCATGATCCGGCTCCTTTCAATCGGTGCGATACCCATGTACTTACACTGCAGGAGCAAGATCGGTTGCCCTTGCAAGGAGTATTCTATGGGCCTCAGCAGCAAGGTAAACTTGAGCGAGCCGATAGTAATTCAGAGGTTGGACGCGCGTTGCCTTGCCGTCATGAGACCCGCGCCGCAAGTCATACCGCGCTTGCGGCAAGGGGCGACCGAGGTCGCCCCCTACGGGAGGAAACGCAGAGAAGCCGCCCGAGGGCGGCTTCTCCGGTATAGAACGATGCTTCCACGCTCCGCTTTTGCGGCTGGCGGGCGCGCGGCGCACCCGAAGTTCCCAGTCGAACGATTACTCGCTCTTGACGTCGGCCTTCTCTTCCTCAGCCTTCTCCACCTCGGAGGTCTCGACCTCCTTGGCAGCCTCGGCCTCGGCCTTCTCGGCTTCCTCCTTGGCGGCCTCGGCGGGATCACCGGCGGTCTCCTCGGTCTCGCGGAACGCCTCGGCCTCTTCGGCCTTCTTCTCCTCGACGGCCTCGACCTTCTCGGCATCGGTCATCTCGGCGCCGTTCTCGGCAACGGCCTCGGCGGCGTCTACAGCCTCGATCTGCTCGACGGTGCCGTCGGCCTCGAAGCCCAGATCCTCGGCGAGCTCCTCGGACTTGTCGGCCTTCTTGGCGACCTTCTTCGGGGCAGCCTTCTTGGCAGCGGCCTTCTTCTCGGCAGCGGCCTTGCGCTCGGCCTTGGGCACGCAGGGCTCGGTCACGAGCTCCATGATGACCATAGGGGCGTTGTCGCCCTTGCGAGGCCCGAGCTTCATGATGCGGGTGTAGCCGCCGGGACGATCCTGGAACATGCCCTGGGCGACCTTCTCGAAGATCTCGCGGACGAGCTCCTTGTCGTTCAGGTAGGCGATGGCCAGACGGCGGGAATGCAGGTCGCCGCGCTTGGCCCAGGTGATCACCTTGTCGACCTGCGGGCGGATCTCCTTGGCACGGGACTCCACCGTCTTGATGCGGTCGTTCAGGAACAGGGCGGACACCAAGCTGCGCTTCATAGCCTTAGTGTGGCTATAGTCGGTGCCGAGCTTGCGACCCTTCTTGTTGTGTCTCATAACTCTTTGTCTCCTAAAGCTTCAAATTGAGGTCCATGGAAATGAGCTTGTCCTTCACTTCCTCGATGGACTTCGCACCAAAGTTCCGAATGTTGAGCAGGTCGTTCTCGGAGAACTCGACGAGCTGGCGCACGGAATGGATGCCCGCGCGCTTCAGGCAGTTGTAGGAGCGGACGGAAAGGTCCAGATCCTCGATCTGCTTGTCAAGCTCGGCGTTGGACTCCTGACCCTCCGGCGCGAAGATGGAGGGAGCCTCGCCCTCTTCCTCTTCGCCGGTGGAAGCCAAAGCCAAAAACGCGCCCATGTACTGGTTGATGATGTTGGCCGCGCGGCACACTGCCTCAGTGGGAGCAAGCGAGCCGTCGGTCTCCACCTCGAGAACCAGCTTGTCGTAGTCGGTGCGCTGGCCCACGCGGGTGTCCGTCACGTTCATCGTGCAACGGCGCACCGGCGAGAACAGCGAGTCCACATGGATGATGCCGATGGGGTCCTCCGTGCGCTTGTTGCGCTCGGCGGACACGTAGCCGCGGCCGACACCGATGCGGATGGTCATGTCCAGCTGGCCGCCATCGGCCACCGTGGCGATGACGTGATCGGGGTTCACCAGGTTGAACTGGCCAGGCACCTCCAGATCGGCGCCGGTCACCGTGCAGGGGCCCTCGGCGAACACGTGGGCGGTCGCCTCGTCGGCCTCGTCGGACACCTGGGAGAACACCAGGCCCTTCACGTTCAGCACGATGTCGGCGATGTCCTCGATGACGCCTTCCGCGGTAGTGAACTCGTGCTGGACGCCCTCGATCTGGATGGCGGTGGCCTTAGCCCCGTCCAGCGAGGAGAGCAGCACGCGACGCATGGAGTTGCCCAGCGTGTTGCCATAGCCGCGCTCGAGCGGCTCGACGATGTAGCGGGCAACGGTGTCGTTGACTTCCTCCGTGGTAACGGTAGGCCTCATGAACTCTGTCATGTATGGGTAGCCTCCTAAAAAAGTCGCGATTATTTCGAGTACAGTTCGACGATGAGCTGCTCGTTGATGTCCAGATCAATCTGGTCGCGCGTCGGGAGGGACAGCACGCTGCCCTGCAGCTTCTCGATGTCGATCTCCAGCCATGCCGGGACCTGAACGCGCTCGTTGGAGACCAGAGCGCTCTTCACCACGAGAAGCTCCTTGGCCTTGGGGGCCACCGAGACGAGCTCGCCGGGACGCACGCGGAAGGACGGGATGTCTACGCGGCGGCCGTTCACGCAGATGTGGCCGTGGGTCACCATCTGGCGGGCTTCCTTGCGGGTGCGGGCGAAGCCCAGACGGAAGACCACGTTGTCGAGACGGGTCTCCAGGATGGTCATCAGGTTCTCACCGGTCTGACCCTCCATGGACTTGGCGCGCTTGAAGTACCCACGGAACTGCTTCTCGAGCACACCGTAGATGAACTTGGCCTTCTGCTTCTCGCGCAGCTGCATAGCGTACTCGCTCTCCTTGCGGCGACGCTTGGGCTGGCGGATGGATTCCTTCTTGCTGGAGTAACCGAGCACCACAGGATCGATGCCCAGCTGACGGCAGCGCTTGAGAACCGGAGTTCTGTTGATTGCCATAATGTACGATCCTTTCAGTTACACGCGGCGACGCTTCTTGGGGCGGCAGCCGTTGTGCG
>OLND01000061.1_pt1 | contig 117078 bp, 103 predicted proteins | sample 1672031 | NCBI WGS metagenome assembly OLND01 (sample SAMEA3136638, study PRJEB25190) | human gut metagenome | biome: human gut; feature: human-associated habitat; material: faeces | place: Austria | collected 2013 | reverse complement strand
CGACAAACTTAGTGTTTTCAAGGGCTTGAGAGATATTTGATAATAAAATATAACAGTTATTAAATCCCTTTGAATATATGAAATCTCAATTCAAGTTTGTCGTAAACATTTACATACTATTGTTTAGAAAAAACAGTTCCGTTTATCCCCTCGAATTTCTCCTATAAGTGAAGGAACAATTTCTGACTTTATGACAGGGTTACATTCCCTGTCATTTTTATGGTCATTTATAGAAAAGAACAGGGGTTTACGAACGTTGCACACTATACCGATGATGGGGATAGCGGCACACTTTTTTGGATGAAATATCTGCAGATATTATGTATATATTTGACATATGCCAATGCAACCATATATAATTGTTTGTATTTGGGATAATAATCAGTAATCAAGGGGTATAAAAGATACATGAAAACAATAGAATTTGATACACATTTCTACAAAAAGCTGTGGACACTCATGGTCCCGATAATGGTGCAGAATCTGATGCTGGCGCTGGTGGCTGTGGCGGATGCTTTCATGCTTGGAGGACTGGACCAGAACTATATGTCAGCGGTTTCGCTTGCCACACAGATACAGTTCATCCAGAACATGTTTCTATCAGCGGCGACAGCGGGCCTTGCAATACTCGGAGCGCAGTATTGGGGCAAGCAGGATATAAAGGCGCTCGATGACATATTCGCTCTTGCAATCAGAATATGCTGTGTAGTATCAGTACTGTTTTTCGTGGCATGTGCATTCTTTCCTCGATATCTGATGCTCATTTTCACAAACGAGCCTGTGCTTATAGATTATGGTGTAAGTTATCTGAAAATAGCCTCTTTTTCGTATCTGTTGACGGGCTTCTCGCAGTGTTATATAGTCATGATGAAGATATCAGAGCATGCAGGGACTGCGGCGGCAGTCAGCTCGATTACAGTGCTAATAAATATCGTGCTGAATGCTGTGTTTATCTATGGTGCATTTGGCATCGAGAGCATGAATGTGAGGGGAGCGGCAATTGCCACGCTCATATCAAGAGTGCTGGAGCTTATGCTTTCAATCACATTTTCTTACAGACCGGGATATATCAGGCTTAAAATCAGGGAGCTTTTGGTGAGAAACAAGGAACTGTCAGCAGATTTTATGAAGTGCTCCGGACCGATTCTCGGAGCAAGCCTTGTATGGGGAATAGGCTTTACATCGTACTCTACATTTATGGGACACATGGGAACAGACGCAGCAGCGGCCAACTCCGTCGCAGCGGTTGTGCGTGATATCATTTGCTGTCTCAGTGCAGGTATATCAAGTGCAGCAGGCATTATGATAGGAAATGAGCTTGGTGCAGGGAATTTAAAGCGTGGAAAAGCATATGGCATCAGAATGGCAAAGCTGTCATTTTTGTGTGGAGCTGTTATGACAGTGCTTATGGCGGTTTCAGCACCGGTGATTTTACATTTTGTAAAGCTCACACCGCAGGCTGCAGAGTATCTGAAGCAGTTATTCGGTGTACTTGCCTTCTACATGATTGGACGATCGGTAAATGAAATCATCATAAACGGTGTCTTTGGTTCGGGAGGAGATACGATGTTTGATATGTACTCTCTTGCTGTGACGATGTGGGGCATAGCAATACCGCTTGCAGTTGCAGGCACATATTTTTTGAACTGGCCGGTGGTTGTGGTGTATGCGTGCACCTGCGTGGATGAGGTTGGAAAGATACCTTGGACACTCATACATTTTAAAAAATACAAGTGGGTAAAGGATTTGACAAGATAATGGAAAATGTATGAAAACAAGCGTGTGCACAGGGAGTAGGTCGGTTATCGGCTTAATAAAGCGAGATGACGGATTGCCTGTCAACAATCTCAACATCCATAATCTCACCCAAATTACTGTCTGATTCATTGTCATGTATTTTCTTTAGGAGAAGCTCGGTTGCAAGCCGGGCTTTTTTTGGTACATTTTGTGATACCGATGTAAGCTTCGGTACGGTGTACTGGCATAGATTCAAATTATCATAGCCTATGACAGATAAATCAATCGGGACACGGTAACCGCCGAGACGCGCACCCTCCATGATGCCGATAGCACATATATCGGCAGTTGTTACCACTGCTGTGATTGGTGACTTGCTGCCTGCAATGGCACGGCCGGCTTCGATACCGCCCTCATATGAAGGTGGATAGCTGAAAATATATTCAGGACGGAAAGGAATATGACTGTCCTCCAAAGCTTTTTTGTATCCGTTAAAACGTTTGGTGAGGACGATATTTCCCTCATAATCAGCTACAAATGCAATCTCGGTGTGCCCGTGATTTATCATATATTTGGTCGACAAATATAAGCCCTTTTCATCATCAGATATTACATTTATGAGATTAGGGTGAGAGTAATTGCTGTCAAAGGTAGCAATAGGGCAGTTGGCTGCATCCATCAGCTTTTCAAGATTTTGGGCAGAGGTGGGGAAAACCAGAATCATCCCATCGACATTCCAGTTCTTAACCAAAGATAATATGTCTGAGCTTCTGGATACTGATTGAAGCATGGTGAAGTATCCGTTTTTGTGAAGCTCTGTTTCTATTGTACCAATCATTGTACTGACATATGGGTTCTCAAAATAATTGTATCCTGAAGCATATTCTTTCTCCTCTAAGAATGTAACAACTCCGATAATGTGTGAGGAATTGTTTGAAAGACTTCTTGCGTTCATATTCGGAACATAATTATATTCCTCTATAATTGAATTGATTTTATCCCTTGTTTTCTGTGAAACACGGCTTGTCTTTCCGTTGATTACGTTTGAGACGGTCATTGTGCTCACACCTGCCATTTCGGCAATATCCTTAAGCGTCATATTAAACTCCATTCTATTCAGTATTATAATTTTTTTACTATAAAGTTTATACATAAACCACAATAAGTTTGAACATAAACAATGATGAGTTTATACATAAACCGAATATGATTCAAAATATGGGTTTATAAATTATCTTAAGTATACATTTTTATTTTGCAAATAGCAATCGGTTTTTGCAAATATTTAGACAAAACCCTAATTTACATGTAAAAATGCACAAAAAACATATGAAAATAATATGAAAAGTGATAAAAAAACAAAAAACTATTGACGAATGTATAAGGTGGTGGTAGATTATAGTCAGATTTAGCGCTAAACTAATTTGAACGAAAAAGAGGATATTGAATTAAGAAAGTGAGGATTTCTATGAAGAAGAAACTTATTGCAACAGTTATGGCAGCTACAATGGCAGTGACAGCGCTTACAGGCTGTGGCAGCTCATCGGCTTCATCAGCTAAAAAGGACATAAAGGTACCAACAAAGCCATTTGGCGATACGGTGAAGTATGACCCTTCGGTTGAGATTAATGATGGAAAGGATATCTCAATTGACCTGTGGGAGTGGGGAAGCGATGAATTATTTCAGAAGGTTATTGACAGATACACAGCTATTCATCCTAATGTAACTATAAACCTGGTGGATAATCCATGGGAAGATTACTGGACAAAGCTTCCTCTGGCACTCGATGGTGAGGACGGACCGGCACTCTTCGATGTACATAACAGCTATCATGAGAATCTTATCAACTATATGGCTCCGCTTGATATTCCTGTTGAGGATTTGGAGCAGGACTTTAATGGAGTAAACGCCCATGTGATTGATGGTAAGGTTTATTACATTGATTACGGAATGATGACAGGTTCTGTTTATTACAACAAGGAGATGTGGAAGGAAGCCGGACTAACAGATGATGATATTCCAAAGACCTGGGATGAAATGATTGAGGTGGCAAAGAAGCTCACAATCAAGGATGGAGACAATATAGTCCAGGCCGGACTCAATTTCAATAATGATTTCCACCAGAATTATCTGCTTGGTCTTAATTATCAGCTTGGTGAGAACCTCTTTAAGGAGGATGGAAAGACACCTAATGTCAATTCGGATGCCATGAAGAAGGTAATGCAGATGCTTGTTGATATGTACGACAAGGATCAGATTGGTTCAAAGGATTTTGGCGATAAATGCGCAGACAGCTTTGGACAGGGACAGTCGGCAATGGTTATTCAGTGGGGACATTATTACAATACACTTAAGACCACATGGAGCGATATAGATTTTGGCGTATTTGAAATTCCTACATTTGACGGAAATCCATATGCATACAATAGATATAACGGTGAGTCAACATTCGGTGTAAACAAAAAAGCACCAAAGGATCAGCAGGCAGTTGCACAGGATTTTGTAAAGTTTTTCCTCTGCGATGATGAGTCTCAGGTAGATTTCAATCTTGCTATGAGTACCTTCCCTGCAAAGAAATCCCTTGCAGACAATGAGGAAATACTTAAAAACCCATCGCTTAAGGTACTTGCAGAGCACATTGACCACTACATCTGGCCGGGTCCGATGCCTTCATGTGTTGAGGAGGATATGAAAAAGGCCGGAGAGGACATATTCTACAATGGAGTGGATATTGATACAGCTTTAGACAAGGCACAGGCTGATATTATAAAGGATATGAAGAACAGTTCATTCCAATCAGTCGAGAATCTATATAAGTTTGCAAAATAACAGGTAAAGATTCACTACGGAGGATTATTAATGTTTAAAAAATCACGTCCATTACAAAGTAAGAGTGAAATAATTTTAAGAAACATAGTTGTTTTAGCTATGGTAGTTTTCTTTATAGTGTTTTTGATAATACCAATTGGTATAGCATTTGCAGGAAGCTTTCATGAGTGGAATCCGTTAAGCGGAACATACAAGTTTTTGGGTCTGGAAAATTATAAGCAGGTGTTCACGAGCAAATTGTTCGGCAAATCAATGTTCAATACCGTAATTTTTTCGGTAGTTGTAATTGTTTTCAGAGTCGGTCTGGGACTGGGAATCGCGTATGCTATTTATTCAACGCTTATAAAGCATAAGAGCTTTTTCAGGGCAGTTTACTATATGCCTGTAGTAACGCCTATGGTTGCAGTGGCATTTGTATGGAAGTTCATGTACAATCCACAGATTGGAATCATCAACAAAATATTCGGGCTCGATATCAACTGGCTGATGAATCCCAAAACTGCTCTGATTGCAGTAATTATAATGACCATCTGGAAGGATTTTGGATATGCGGTTGTCATGTATATGGCAGGCCTGTACTCACTTCCGGCAGATGTCATGGAGGCAGCACAGGTTGACGGAGCGAGTGGCTGGCAGAAATTCAGATACATTACATTGCCGTTGCTTAAGCCTATGACACTTTTTGTAGTCATTACATCAATTATTTCGTATATCCAGGCATATGTTCAGATACTCATCATGACAGAGGGTGGACCGGGAACATCAACATATCTGGCTTCTTACATTATTTACGATGAGGCCTTTGTCAAATACAACTTTGGATATGCATCAGCACTTTCATTTGTGCTTTTTGTGATTACCGCAGTGCTTACCGTGCTTTCTTTCAAAGTATCGGGCAAGGAAGAGTAGGAGGAGAATATCATGAGAAAAAAAGTAAGCAGTATAGTTTTAAATGTATTCCTTCTATTATTGGGTATTGTTACAGTTTATCCGTTTATATGGATGCTATGCTCATCATTTAAGCAGAATAAGGAAATAATGGCGTTGCAGCAACATCTGCTTCCACAAGAGTTTACAATAGACAATTACATCAGCATGAATTCGCATTTCAATTTCATGAGGTTTTTTGGAAACAGTTTGTTTATCACGATTGTTGTAACCCTGCTTGTGGTATACACCAGTACAATCTGTGGTTTTGTATTAAGCAAATATAAGTTTAAGGGCAGAAATATCCTATTTGGCTTTGTATTGGCTACTATGATGATTCCATGGTGCGTAACAATTATTCCAAAATACACTATGATTCAGAAATTTGGATGGATGGATAGCTATAAGGCACTTATTATTCCGGCTATGTTCAGCGGATTTGGAATATTTATGATGAAGCAGCACATTGAGACCATCCCGGATGAGATTATTGAAGCTGCCAGAATGGATGGCGCTAATGAGTTTTATATCTTTCACAGGATTATATTTCCGATGGCAAAAAACGGAATTTCAAGTATAGCTATTTTTCAGTTCCTGTGGACATGGGAAGACTATCTGTGGCCTTATCTTGTAATCAATACCAAGGAAAAGCAGCTATTGGCAGTTGGTCTTAAGATGTTTAACGGACAGTATTCAACAGATTATGGCGCACTTTTTGCGGCAACGGCAATATCTATCATACCGGTTTTACTGATATATCTGTTCTTCCAGAAGCAGTTTATCGCAGGAATTGCGGCATCGGCTGTCAAGGGATAGCGTAATTTATATGAGAGGGAGTATTTCATGCAGGAAATATACAGAGTAAAGACAAGTCCGGTGGCATTATCGGACAATATGATAATAGGTGAAAAATACAGGATTACATTACTGACAGAGGCGCTTGTCCGTCTGGAATACAGTGAAGATGGCGTATTCGAGGATAGGGCAACACAGACAGTATTGTTCAGGGATTTTCCAAAGACCGGCTATCATGTGGTGCGTAACGCTGATGGAATTGAGGTTCATACATCAATGCTGCACCTGATATATAATGAGAAGGAGTTCTCATCACACGGACTGAGTATACAGATTAAGGGAAACCTGAGCGCATATCACAGCATCTGGCATTATGGCGAGAAGGTGCATGATTTGCAGGGTACAGCGCGTACACTTGATGACGTAAACGGAGAGGTTGAGCTTGGACACGGTGTCGTTTCACGCTTTGGATATTCAATTCTTGATGACAGTAAATCACAGATTTTACTTGACGATGGATGGATTGAGCCAAGAAAAAAAGGTGTGTCTGACTTGTATTTCTTTGGATATGGACATGATTATAAACAGGCGCTTAATGATTTTTACAGGCTTTGCGGCAAGACTCCGATGCTTCCGCGATATGCACTGGGAAACTGGTGGAGCAGATATTATAAATACTCAGAAGAAAGCTATATGGAGCTGATGGACAAATTCGATGAAAAGAATATCCCATTCACAGTAGCTGTAATGGATATGGACTGGCATCAGGTTGATGTGGACCCTAAATACGGAAGCGGATGGACAGGATATACTTGGAACAAAAAGCTTTTCCCGGATCCGAAGCGCTTTCTTGGAAAGCTCCATGACAGAGGAATGCATACTACCCTGAACGTACACCCTGCGGATGGTGTGCAGGGCTGTGAAGAAATGTATGTTGATATGGCAAAGGAAATGGGCGTGGACTATGAAAATGAGGACCCGGTTGTATGTGATCCGGCAAGCCCAAAGTTTATGGATGCATATTTTAAGTATCTTCACCATCCGAGAGAGGCTGAAGGTGTGGATTTCTGGTGGATTGACTGGCAGCAGGGCAGCAACTGCAAGGTTGAAGGATTGGATCCGCTATGGATTTTTAATCATTTTCATTATCTCGATAATAAAAGAGACGGCAAGCGTCCAATGACATTTTCGCGCTATGCAGGTCCGGGAAGCCATAGATATCCGATTGGATTTTCGGGAGATACACATATTACATGGGAGTCGCTTGATTTTCAACCGTATTTTACAACGACAGCGACAAACATCGGATATGGATGGTGGAGCCATGATATTGGCGGACATATGCTTGGCTACAAGGATGATGAGCTGACAGCCAGATGGACACAATATGGTATATTCTCTCCGATAATGCGTCTGCACAGCTCATGCAGCGAATTTAACGGCAAGGAGCCGTGGCGATTTAAAAAAGAGACTGAGGAAGCGATGGAGGCGGCGCTCAGACAGAGGCATTGTATGATTCCGTATCTGTATACCATGAACTATCGCAGCTATGCCGAGAATATGCCGCTGATTGAGCCTATGTATTATGAGTATCCTGAAAATGCAGAGGCTTATGAGGTAAAGAATCAGTATTTCTTTGGCAGCCAGCTTATGGTAGCACCTGTTACAACTCCACGTATTAAGGGACTTAATGTGGCAAAAACCAAAGTATGGTTCCCGGAGGGCATCTGGTATGATATCTATACAGGCATGCGCTATGATGGTGGAAGAATGCTGGAGGTTTACAGGGATTTGAGCAGCATACCGGTGTTTGCGAAGGCGGGAGGCATACTTGTGTGTGCAGATGCTGATGAGCTTGATGCAAGATCTGTTATCAAAAATCCTGATGTATTATGTGTCAGGGTATTCCCGGAGGCTGATGGTGAGTTTGAGCTATACGAGGATGACAATGAATCCTGCGGATATGTGGATGGCAGATGTGTGACCACAGCTATGAAATATTCTGCGGATAAAGATATGTTTGTCATTTCTCCGGCAGATGGAGATACATCATTAATACCTGACAACAGAACCTATAAGCTTGTCTTTGAAAGAAGAACCGAGACAGCAGCCGATAAGGTAAAGGTATCTGTGGATGGTAAAGAGGTATTGGCAAAGAATAAATATGATAAAGAAAACAGAAAGCTCATCGTTACTGTAAATGCATCGACAGCGAGCAAAATAAGCGTTGCAATATCGAAAGACACAGTAGCGCTTGATAATCAAATCGAAAAAAGATGCTTTGATTTCCTGAATCAGGCAGAGATAGGCTTTGTGCTAAAGGATGAAATCTACGGTCTTATTACATCGGGAAAGAAAACAACAGTGATTTTATCAGAGCTCAAGGCAAAGGAGCTTGATACAGAGCTGTATGGTGTATTGACAGAGATACTTACAGCCTGAGGCAGTCACCGGTCATACTAGGTGTGACCGGTGACTTTCTTTATTGTAAAAATAAAAAATGGATGATGCTATTATAGTAAACAGAAGTATTTTTATAAGAAACATCAGGAGAAACACTATGAACAATTGGGACAGAATGAGAGCGGGAAAGCTCTACAATGCAGACAGCACAGACATAGCAGGCTACCATGAAAGAGGAATGGGGCTGTGTGACAAATTCAACCGCACACCGATTTGGATGAAGAAGCGTAAGCAGCGTATTTTGGAGAAAATGATACCATCTGCAAAGGATGGTGGTGCATGCATCTTTGCACCATTTTACTGTGAGTATGGTGTGAATATCCTCTTTGGCAAGGGCTGCTTTGTAAACTACAAATGTACATTTCTGGATTGCGCACCGATTGAGCTAGGTGACGGAGTCTGGATTGGAGCAAATGTCACTATTGCGACACCTTGCCATCCGTTTTTGTCAGAGGAGCGTCTGCCGCAGGAATATCCGGACGGCTTCCATGACCTTGAATATGCAAAGCCTATAAGGATTGGTGACGGAAGCTGGATATGCTCGAGTGCTACAATCTGTGGCGGTGTCACAATCGGAAAGAACTGCATAGTGGCAGCAGGTGCAGTTGTAAACCGCGATATACCCGATAACTGTATCGCAGCAGGTGTGCCGGCAAGGGTGTTGCGCAAGCTTGACGAGCAGGATCGCATGAATGTGTGGGACACTTACATGAAAAATGAGGTGCCGTTGTCGCAGAGGGAAAGAGAGAGGTAATTATTGACCAACATACCAATAAATGGTCCTATAGTAACAACAACGAAACAACTCGAAACTATATAATGATATAAGGGAGGATTACGCAATGAAAAATTCATATAAGAACTGTAAAATACAGGACAACACAGCAGAGCTGATCTACGAGAACGGCAGTCTGTTTGTTACCATATTTGAAAACAACATAGTGCATGTTGCACAAAAATCCGGCATCGAAAGTGTTGCAATAGAAGAGGGCTTTATTCCGAAGGCCGCCACACCGAACGTGACCTGCAAGGATACGTCTGATGTCAAGGGGATCGCAGCAGAAGCCGGTGTAAGCGATGCAGCAGTTAAAGCAGTCATAAGTGCAAGGAATATTACTGTAAATGTGAAGGATAACGAGAAGCTTGATATTTATTACAAAGGGAAGCTTGTGCTTTCGGATTATGAAACAGCACGCAAAAAGAGTGAGAAGAATCCGTACGAGGATCTTGCCATCGCAGAGCTTGAGGGACATACTGTCGGAAAAGATGAAGAAAAAACTGACGCTGTTACCATCATCAAAAAGCTTGGAAAGGATGATGCTATTTACGGTCTGGGAGATAAGCCGGGATGCCTCAACAAGCGTGGATATTCATATGTAAACTGGAACACGGATGATCCTGCGCCACATGTGGACAGCTTCAAATCGCTGTACAAATCCATACCGTTTTTTATCGTGTTGGGCGATGAATATTGCTATGGAATTTTTGCGGATAATACCTACAAGACAACCTTTGATTTCGGTTATGAAAACACAGATTACTATTTCGTCGAGCATGAGAAGGGCGAGCTGGACTACTATTTTATGCCGGGAAATGATATGGCAGAGGTGGTAGGACTTTATACATCACTGACAGGCACCACACCGCTTTATCAGAGATGGATATACGGCAGCCATCAGAGCCGCTGGGGCTATTACACACAGGATGAGGTGCTTGATATAGCTGACAAATTCCGCGAGCTTGATATCCCATGCGATGTGATACATATGGATATCGATTACATGAACGGCTACAGGGTATTCACCTTTGATGACAAGAAATTCCCGGATGTAAAGGGCCTTTCAGAGAAGCTTGCTGACAGGGGTGTAAAGCTCATATCCATCATTGACCCGGGTGTGAAGAAGGATGAGGACTACTTCATGTACAAAGAGGGTATGGAGATGGATGCATTTGCACATGATACAGATGGCAGTGTATATGAAAATGCTGTCTGGCCGGGAACATCGGTATTTCCGGACTTCACAAAGCAAAGCGTCAGAAGCTGGTGGGGAGACAAGACAAAGATACTTCTCGAGCACGGTATCAGTGGCATATGGAATGATATGAATGAGCCTGCAAGCTTCAACGGACCACTGCCGGATGATGTGCAGTTTGAGTATGGAGCACATGAAAAGGTTCACAATATTTACGGACATTTTATGGCAAAAGCCACATATGAGGGACTTGCGAAAAATGATGGTGGAAAACGTCCGTTTGTACTTACCAGGGCTGCATATGCCGGAAGCCAGAAGTACTGCGGTGGCTGGACCGGAGATAATCACAGCATCTGGGCGCATATAGCACTTTCGCTCGAGCAGGTGTGCAATCTGTCAGTCAGCGGACTTGCCATGTGCGGCAGCGATATAGGCGGTTTCGGAAGTGATACTACACCGGAGCTTCTTGTCAGATTTTATGAGGCAGCAGTATTTGTGCCGTTTTTCAGAAATCATTCAGCGATGGGAACACGCAGACAGGAGCCTTGGCAGTTTGACGAGACTACGATAGATGCAGTCAGAAAGACAGTAAAGCTCAGATACAGATTTATCCCATATATCTATGATCTGGCACATGAGTGTGAAAAGACAGGAGCACCTATCGTGCGCCCGCTCGTATACGAGTATCCTGCAGATAAGCATGTGAGAAATATTTCCGATGAATATATGCTCGGAAGCTTTGTACTGGTTGCACCTGTGATCGCACCGGGCAAGGAGGTAAGAGAGGTTTATCTGCCTGACGGCGACTGGTATGATTACTACACAGGCGAAAAATACAGTGGCGGCAGATATATTTTAGCAGATGCACCACTTGATAAAGTACCTGTCTTCATAAAGGCAGGAGCCATTATTCCTGTTGCAGACGGAGAAATCCGCTCTACAGAGGACATTACAGAGGATAAGATCAGCATACTGACATATCCGGGCAAGGGCAGCTTCGTGCATTATCAGGATGACAATGAGACGTTTGCATACAGAAACGGTGCGTACAATGCTGTTGAGTATACACAGGATGGGGATAAGCTCGAGAAGAAAGTGTTGCATAAGGGATTGTAAAAATACATAACCTTAAATTTAAAATTCAATATCAACCTCAACAGGGCAGTGGTCTGAACCGAGCACATCGGTATGGATTGCTGCCTTTTTAAGCTTATCGTTGATGCGATTTGATGTGATAAAGTAGTCGATACGCCAGCCTGCGTTCTTCTCGCGTGCCTTAAAACGGTATGACCACCAGGAGTATATACCCTCGGCATCTGGATAAAAATATCTGAAGGTATCGGTAAAACCGGAACCTAAAAGCTCTGTCATTTTAGCACGTTCCTCGTCTGAAAAACCTGCATTCTTGCGGTTTGTTTTTGGATTTTTCAGGTCGATCTCATTGTGTGCGACATTCAGATCACCGCACAGTACGACAGGCTTTTTGGCATCGAGAGTCTTAAGGTATTCACGGAAATCATCCTCCCACTGCATACGGTACGGCAGCCTTTTCAGTTCATTCTGTGAGTTTGGAGTATAGCAGGTTACGAGATAGAAATTGTCATATTCGAGTGTGATGACACGTCCTTCCCTATCATGCTCCTCAATGCCTATGCCGTAAGACACAGATAATGGCTCATTTTTGGCGAAAATGGCTGTGCCGGAATAGCCTTTTTTCTCGGCATAATTCCAGTACTGGTGATAGCCTGGCAGGTCAAGGTCAATCTGTCCCGCCTGTAGCTTGGACTCCTGTATACAAAAGAAATCCGCATCTATACTGTTAAAAAAATCAAGGAAACCTTTCTGGACGCATGCGCGCAGTCCATTTACATTCCACGATATAAATTTCATGTCTTAATCCTCCATATAAGTGTGTGTATTAAAATCATATTTAAAAAGTATTTTTCTTACAAAAACGAAATCATGTAAGCAGGCAGACAGAGTATGTCTTTGTCTTTTGAGAAATCCTTTGTATATACGAGATATTTTTGAAGAATACGGTTTGAAAATTTTATTGAAAATTCATCCAGTGACTTATGGGTTTTATAGCCACTGGATTTTACTTCAATAGGGCAAACCTTATTTTTTTTGGCAATAAGAAAATCTATTTCGTAATTATGGCGTGAACTTTCATTAAAAAAAGTATAGTAAAATAATTCGTTGCCATTACACGTTAAAAGCTGTGCAACTACATTTTCGTAAAGATAGCCTAGATTAGTTCCTAGCTTGTCATTTAACAATTTTTCATAAATTATGTTTTCTGTGAAATCTTTGTCTTTAAACATCAATGTAGTAAACAGCCCGGTATCGCATAAAAATAGTTTAAACCGGGTTAAGTCTTTGTTGGTTGACATACCGGCACTTGGGTCATTTGCATGGTATGATACCAAAACAGTTTTTGAGTCTTTTAACTCTGCAATCAGTTCCAGTGTATTATCGGCGCGATTGTTTGTCAGTACGCTTGATACCTGATATCGCGAAGCATTTTTGTTTAGCTGCGCAGGAATTGCATCAAAAAGCATAGATATTTTTCCAGTGGCATCTATTTTTTTGAAATCATCTTCATAAAGATTCAGAATATCACGCTTTACGTCATCAACCTTACGGAAGTTATTGGTTTTGATATATTCATCAACTGCCTGCGGCATTCCCCCGACAAGCATATAAAGACGGAAATCACGCATCAATTTACGATTAATCTCTTCTCCGAAGGGTTTTTGAGAATCGAATAGCTTATGGATTAGGGGGATAGTTGTTTCATCATTCAAAGCCCATAAAAATTCTTCATAATCCATAGGATACATGTTTAGCTTTCTTTCTTCGCTTGGAATAAGTATATCCTGTACGTTTTTTTTGATAGAAATCAGAGAACCGGTTTCTATATAATCATATCGGTGATCTTTTACAAGTGATTTGATAGCCTGTCTTGCGCGGGGGCATAATTGTACTTCGTCGAAAATAATCAAAGACTCTCTCTCATAGAGATCGACTTTGTATTGGAGCTGCAACTGCAAAAACAGATAATTCAGATCTGAAATATCCTCAAACAGTTCACGTATATTTTTTGAGACGATTGAGAAATCAATGATTATATAACTTTTGTATTCATTTCGTCCAAATGACTCTACGATGGTTGACTTGCCTATACGACGGGCTCCTTCGATTAAGAGTGCTGTTTTACCATCGGAATCCTTTTTCCATTGCAATAATTTATCATATATTTTTCGCTTAAACATGACATTCTCCTAATAAAATTACAAAATCGCATTTTTTATTTTGATGTTTTACTACAAAATCGCATTTTTTATTTCAACGATTTACCACAAAATCGCATTTTCTTTTTTGCTATTTTACCACAAAATCGCATTTTTTAAAAGAGGTTTGAATCTGCAGATTACACTTTTTATATAAAATCGTTACTGTTCACACCGAACAGTGTGACCAGCAACATAAAATACGTATAATAGAGGAAGAAAATACGCAAGATAATACGCAAGATGGAGTCGGTTCATAAGCTGCACCAAGCTGGTGCAGAAATCAGAAATATGTGAAAATATGACATAAATATAATAAATCCGCTACACTATATCATATGATTACGCACATGATATAATGTAGCGGATTTTATTGTTGATTATTTTAAAGCTCAAGTAAAATTTCTTATAGCACATCGCTTCCATCAGGAATCTTTGAGATAATAGTTCTGTTAATCCTGATTAAGAATAATGTCGAAACAGTAAAGGATATCACCTCTGCTATAGGGAAAGCCCACCATACAGCGTGAAGTCCACCAAGCTTTGAAAGGATGTATGCTGCCGGAATTAAAACCACAAGCTGACGCATGATTGATACGATCATGGAAAAGACCGCCTTTCCCAAAGCCTGGAATACGGTGCCGACGATAATACAAAACCATGCGATGAGGAAATGCACTCCGATTATTCTGAGCGCCGGAACACCGATTTTGAGCATATCGTCAGAGGCGCTGAACATTCCAAGAAGCACATGTGGTATGAACTCAAAGCAGGCAAAGCCAACGAAGAGCAGACAGAATGCTGTTATCAGGCTGACCTTTATTGTCTTAACCATACGCTTTCTGTTCTGTGCACCGTAGTTGAAGGCGATGATAGGTGTGATTCCGTTGTTCAGTCCGAATACAGGCATAAAGAAGAAGCTCTGCAGTTTGAAATAAACACCGAAAACAGCAGCGGCAGTCGATGAAAAGCCGATAAGTATTCTGTTCATGGCATATGTCATTATAGAGCCTATAGACTGCATGATGATTGACGGAATACCGATAGCATAAATGGTTCCCATGATTTTGAAATCCGGGCTGTAGCCCTTGAAGCTCAGGCTGATTTCATGATTGAATTTGTGGTTGCAGGCAAAAGCAACAACGGCGGCCACGCACTGTCCCACAACAGTTGCCACAGCAGCACCGGTAGCACCGAGCTTAGGGAAGCCAAGCAGTCCAAAGATCATGATAGGATCCAGAATGATATTTGTGATGGCACCGCAAAGCTGTGAGGTCATGCTGAAAATAGTTCTTCCTGTCGATGTAAGCACCCTCTCAAAAAAGATTTCCGCAAAAATACCAAATGAAAAAATCATAACAGTACTCAGGTAGCTCACACCCATATCCATGATTTCGACATCAGCATTTCCAATCTGACTCATGTAAAAAGGCTTTACGATTGTAAGTCCGAGAATCAGAAATATTACGTAGCTGAATGCATATAGTACGGCACCGTTGATGCCAATTTTGTTGGCCTCGTCGTATTTATGGGCACCGAGTGACTTTGACAGCAGCGCGTTTACACCTACACCTGTACCGGTTGCGACAGCGATGATGAGTGTCTGCAAAGGGAAGGCAAGTGAAACTGCTGTGAGTGCGTTTTCGGACAGCTTTGCAACGAAAATACTGTCCACGATGTTGTATAGAGCCTGTACGAGCATGGAAATCATCATAGGCAAAGACATGTTAAATACAAGTCTGCCTATAGGCATGGTTCCCATCTTGTTCTCTGTTACAGGGGCTGAATTTGTTTCCTGACTCATAATTCCTCCTATTGTAAATGATTGTTAATTTAAAACTCCTACATTATATATGTACGAAGCTTTAGTTATTAAAATTAAAATCATCGGTAGATTAGCCGGTGTTTAAAATGTGCAACAAAGCGCCAATTACATATAATACCATGACTGCAGGATACTTTCAAGGTATTATATAACTGTTAAATCATATCATAATAGTTAATGAAAAAATGCCTCAAAAAGTATAGCATTGCAGGGTATAAATTACGATAACCGCTTGACAAAATGACAGAGAGATATATAATTAGTTCAAAAATGAATAATTCAAAAATGTATAACGAAGCAGCAAAATAGGAAAAGAAAAGAAGGAATATCACATATGAAATTTAACTTTGAGTTTGCAGAGAAGATTTCGCGAACCTACAGCGATGAGTGCAGACCACTGTGCCATGAGCTGAAGCTTCCGCAGACAGCCTTTGATATACTCATGTTTCTGGCGAACAATCCGGAATATAAGACGGCAAGGGATATAGTTGAAATAAGAAAAATCAAGGCAAATCTTGTGTCTGTAAATGTTGATAAGCTTGTGAATGAAGGCTATCTGGAGAGAAAACCTGTGGAAAATGATAGGAGGAAGACGGAGCTTGTCTGTACAAAAAAGGCCGGGACTGTCATTGAAAGAGGAAGGCGTATACAGCAGCAGTTTACAGCAAATCTGTTTGCAGGGATAGATGAGGAGCAGAAAAAGCAGCTGACGATTGTTATGGAACAGCTTGAGAATAATATGGATGAAATAATCAGGAGGAAATCACACAAATGAGCACATTAATAACTATAATAGTAACATTTTTTGCCGGTATGGGCGCAGGCCTTGGAACCGGCTTTGCGGGACTAAGCGCAGCAGCAGTAATAAGCCCTATGCTCATTACATTTTTGGGAATGGACCCTTATATGGCAGTGGGAATAGCCCTGTCGTCTGATGTACTTGCCAGCGCAGTGTCAGCCTATACATATGGAAAGAACAAGAACCTTGATGTAAAAAACGGGCTCATAATGATGGTCACGGTTTTATGCTTCACGGTTGTTGGAAGCTATGTATCAAGCCTTGTGCCGTCAGCAACAATGGGCAACTTTTCGGTATTTATGACATTTTTACTCGGAATCAAGTTTATAGTCCGTCCTGTCATGACAACAAAGGAGGCCATGCAGGGAGTTTCAGCTAAAAAGAGAGCTGTCCAGTCAATCATCTGCGGCGTGCTTATCGGATTTATCTGTGGCTTCATAGGTGCGGGAGGCGGTATGATGATGCTCCTCATCCTCACATCAGTGCTTGGCTATGAGCTTAAGACTGCAGTCGGAACGAGCGTATTTATCATGGCATTTACAGCCTTTACAGGAGCTGCCTCGCACTTTGCCATCGGTGGAAAACCGGACTGGTTTGTGCTGCTTTTATGTATTGCATTTACACTCCTTTGGGCGAGAATTGCAGCGGTCTTTGCAAACAAGGCATCTGCAAAAACCTTAAATCGTGCCACAGGTATTGTGCTTGTAATACTTGGCATCGTGGTATTTGCATTTTCACTTCTGAGCTGATTTTTCTTGAATATATAACTGCAAGCCCCGGCTGCCCGACCGGCACACACAGCTTCCACGCGTGCGAATAGCGAAGCTGCTTAGATACTGTAGAAATTATGCCATGAAACACAGAAACGCTCCTGCATGGACGCAGGGACGAGGAGAACCGCGCCACGGACGGCGCGTTTCGACGGTTTCGTCAGGCATAGAAGCCCTTCAAGCATAATTCCGTACAGTATCTTAGTAGCGCAGCGTAGCACGCGGGGAAGCTGTGTGTGCCGGTCGGGCAGCCGGGACTTGCATCATTACATAAAACAAGATAAAAATCATCATATGTATTTTGAGGGAATTGCGAAAAAATCATACCATTTTGTGCAAAACCACATATTTAATAGAAAGATTCACATAAAGATTATTGAGAATACAGTATTGTGCCCTTAGAAAAATAGTACTATACTAAATTCATCTGACGAATTCAGACTTGAGTATAAATAATAATATGATTAAATGGTCAAAAAGTATCATAAGATAGGAGGAAATAACAAACTATGTCTTCAAAAAAAGATGCGATGAAAAAGAAATTGGAAAACATGCATTTGGGTAAAAGGATCAACTATGGTTACAAAACGGTTATTACCATGATGCTTATTTCGGGACTGCTTTCGATTGCGGTCATTGGTGTGTTGTTTTCTAATATGTTAAACTATGTAAACAAGGTAAATGCTTCTGATCAGTCGGTTAAGATATGTAGAATAAATGTAACTTCAGCGGCAAGATATGTAAGAGAGATGGCACTTAATCCTGACAAGTCTACGTATGAAGATTATGAGCAGAGTGCAAAAACTTTGCTTGAAGATGTTGATGTGCAGTTAAAAACAATAAAAAAAGCAGGTATCGTTCCTGAGGATCAGTATAATGAATATGCAAAGGCTCTTTCTGACTGGGCGAATACCGGATACTCAATCATGGATAAGATTAAAGCCGGACAGAAGGATGAGGCTGTTGATCAGATTATCAATGAGTGTACACCAAAGTTAAATAAACTTGTTGAGCTTGCAAAGGAAATCGACAAGCTGACTGACGAAAGAAGCCATCAGGCAGTTGTAAGTACATATGTATGTGCCGCAGTCGGACTCATAGTCATCATTCTCTGTCTGATATGTGCAAGTCAGTTGGCAAAGAGAACAGGAAAGATCGTGCTTGATACAATCCTTGAGCCATTACATGCAATCGAGGAAGTGGCAAAGGAGCTGACAGAAGGAAATCTTCACAGCGAACTTGAGTACCATTCAGAGGATGAAATCGGTATATTGGCACACAACATGAGAAAGTCTATCCGTATTCTCGGCTCATATGTGGATGATATAGACAGGTCGATGAAGCTCTTTGCGGACGGACATTTTGATGCACAGCCGGAAGTAGAGTGGAAAGGCGATTTTGTAGGTATTTTACATTCATTTATGGAATTTGAAAAAAGTATGGCAGTCACCATAAAGGGAATCCAGAATGTATCAAGCGAGGTTTCAAGTGCGGCAGAGCAGGTAGCTGCAAGCTCAAATGACCTTGCAGACGGTGCAACCAATCAGGCTGCGGTTGTAGAGGAACTGACAGCGACAGTTGCGGGAGTTTCAGACCAGGTGGAGCAGAATTCAAAGAGTGCAAAGGAAATCAGTGGAAGAGTGGATGAGCTTGGTGGTGCAATTTGGGAAAGCAATGGAAAGATGCAGGAGATGGTTGCATCTATGCATGAAATAAACGAAGCCTCTAAACAGATAGATCAGATTATATCAACTATTAATGAGATTGCATCACAGACCAACCTGCTTGCATTAAATGCTTCTATTGAGGCGGCAAGGGCAGGAGAGGCAGGAAAAGGCTTTGCGGTTGTGGCAAATCAGGTAAATATGCTTGCCGATCAAAGTGCACAGGCTGCAAAGGAATCAGCTGCGCTTATAGAGACATCTGTGCAAGCTGTTGAAAAAGGCATGAATATTGCAGAGCAGACAGCCTCACAGCTTGAAGAAGTAGCAGAGAACTCTAAGGTGATTACAAAAGAGGTGACTAATATAGCTGATACACTGGAGACCCAGACCGGTGAGATCAAGCAGATTAACGAAGGAATTGAGCAGATCAATGATGTTGTACAGACCAATTCAGCAACATCACAGGAGTGTGCGGCTTCGAGCCAGCAGATGAGCAGTGAGTCAGAAAATCTGAGTGAAATGATAGCGAAATTCAAAATCTCAGACATTGAAGAGTAATATAATAGAAGGTGAAATTTAATGAGGGCTTTTGATGCATATAAAATACTTGACGAGCAGGAGGCAGGAAGTCTGATAGACTTAATTGCACCTTGTATGGATGATTATCTGTATATTATAGATTTAAAGAATGATACACTGAGGATATCACAGTCAGCGGTAGAGCGTTTTATGCTTCCTGATAAATTTATGAATGATGCAACAAAGCATCTTCGTACATTGGTTTATGAGAAAGACCGTAAGCTGCTCGAAAATCACAAGCGTAAAATATATGATGGAAAAGAAAAAAGGTACAACGTGCTATGTCGTTTGATGAACAGCAAAAATCTCCCGGTATGGATTAACTGCCGTGGGGAGGTCATCAATGACGAGGCGGGGAAACCACGATATATTATAGGCTGCATGAACGAGACAGGAACAAGGCAGCGAGCTGACAATATCAGTGGGCTGTTAGGTGAAAAGGAGATGGCATCATATCTCTATTCACAGCCTAAAGAGAAGCTGTCAGGTTATTTCATACAGATTGGAATTGACGATTTTGGGATAATCAATAATGTTCAGGGTCAGATATATGGCAACTACATACTTAAAAGAGTGGCCGAATGCATAGCAGAATGTCTCTCAAGCGGTCAGAGAATATATCATCTTGTTACAGATAAGTATATGCTTGTGGATATGCTTAGCAAATCGCAGGATGATGTGGTGCAGTTGTTCAAAAGGATAGGTGAAAAAATTGATGAGTTTATAGTTGATGAAAACTATAAATCAATCTTTTCGATTTCTGCCGGAGTGACAGATATATCAACACTGGCAGAGGGCACAATAGAGTGCAGGAAAAAGTCGGATTTTTCTTTAAAATGCGCAAAAAAAAGAGGCGGAGGAAGCATTTATTTCTTTGAGGCAGAGGATTATAAAGTGTCATTGCGCAAAAATACCATCCTGAGTGCGCTTCGTAGCGCAACTGTAAATGATTTTGAAGGCTTTGAGGTATATTACCAGCCTATCTTAGATAGTGCTGATCGAATAATCGGTGCAGAGGCACTTTTACGGTTTTTCATGCATTCGGATGAGGGCGATGAAATGATCTCCCCGGTTGAGTTTATTCCTTTACTGGAGGAGAGCAGGCTTATCATTCCGGTTGGAGAGTTTGTATTGAACGAAGCAGCAAAAATGTGCCGTGAAATGCAGCAGTATATTGCGGATTTCAGGGTAAATATCAATGTATCATATATACAGATTATGCGTGGAAGTATGGCAAATAAAATCCTTACTGCTATCCGGGCAAACAATCTGAGACCTGAATCCATCTGTATCGAAATGACAGAGAGTGGATTCATGGATATGACGCCATGTTTTTGCAGCTTCAGGAAAAAGCTTGATGAGAATAATATCCAGTTCATAATAGATGATTTTGGAACAGGCTATTCAAATCTTCGCTATATCAGTGAGATGAACCCGGACTATGTAAAGATAGATAAGGATTTTACGGCAAGGGCGATGAGCAGTGAGAAGGACTATGAGCTGTTCAGAAAAATTATAGAGATGGTTCACAGTATAAATATAAAAATCTGCATTGAGGGAATTGAGAAGGAAGAGTGGGCTTGCGCAATGAAAGAAATCCATGTAGATTATATGCAGGGATATCTGTATGGCAGACCATGCGAAAAAGGCGTGTTTTTAAACAACTATGGGATATAAGGAATATTTTCCGGGAGTTACAGACAAAAAGAATGCCAATGAAATATTTGAAAGAATATTTAAACGTACAGAAAAACTAAACATCAAGGTATTGGGCAACAGGAGGCAAGTCACATGCAAAATTCCAAAGAAAAAACTCTTTCCCAAAGGATTGCAGAGAGAATTATCAAATACATACTGGAGGAAAATCTGCAGCCGGGTGACAAGCTTCCGAACGAAACCGTAATGTGTGAACGGCTGAATGTTGGAAGAAGCTCTCTGCGTGAAGCTATGCGAGCACTCGCATCACGTAATGTAATCACCATACGCCAAGGCTCCGGTTCATATGTTTCCGCCACTCCCGGGATGATTGATGATCCATTCGGCCTGACCTTTGTTGAAGATAAACAAAAGATGATTAAAGATCTGATGGAAATCAGATTTCTAATCGAACCATCCATAGCTGCCATGGCCGCTATCCGTGCAGATGAGACAGATATCAAAAACATACTTACTGCATGTGAAAATACCGAAAAGCTCCTTCTTGCAAATAAAAATCACACTGAAAAGGATATAGCATTTCATGCTGCTATTGCCTTAAGCAGCAAAAATATAGTTGTTCCAAAGCTAGTTCCTATCATCAACAGTTCAATTCCTCTGATCAGTGAGTCTAAAGAATTCACCCTGCGGGATGAAACCATCGAAACTCATCGTGAAATTGCAGATGCAATTGCAGCCCACGATGCCGTCCGTGCCCACGATGCGATGTATCTGCATCTGATCTACAACCGGAAGCATATAAAATCCATAAATTAATGACTGTCCGGTTATCACCGGCCACACTGCGATGTGACCGGCAGTACCATATTTTATGGTTCTGGCGCTTGAAATAGTCGCCCAGCAACCTGTTTACATTATACATCATAAGTCATTTTGGTTGGAATGTCAAAGTATTGCTAATGATAAAACAAAAAGTTGATATATTACTACATAAGAAAGAAGGATGAAATTATGTATGAAATGAAACCAGAATATTATATCGGAATAGATATGATTGATGAAGAGCACAAGCAGTTATTTAAATATGCAGATGAAGCATATGAACTGCTGCATGATGAGTTTACACCGGATAAATATGATAAGATGGATATCATCTTGGAGAAGCTCCGCGACTACACAGTAAAGCACTTTGCTGACGAGGAGCAGTACATGGAATCAATACATTACAAGAAGATGTTTACACAGAAGGTTCAGCATATGGAATTTGTACAAAAGCTGGATGAGTTCATTGAGCATCATAGTGATGAGGAGATAGATCAGGATGAGCAGATCATGGGAATCCTCAAGTATCTCACAGACTGGCTGATAAACCATATCCTGTATGTTGACTGTCAGATACCGAAGCCACAATAAAGTACCTGAGTTTTAGCAAAGAGTAAGTACCGCAGGTCGCCGTCTGCCGTGGTAGCGCACATACTCCCCGTAAGCGAATAGCGAAGCGGCTTAGATACTGTAGAAATTATGCCGTGAAACACAGAAATGCCCAGCCATGGACGGCTGGGCAAGGCGTTATGCGCCATGGACGGCGCATAAAAGCCGGTTTCGTCAAGCATAGAAAGACTGTAAGCATAATTTCGTACAGAATCTTAGCCGCGCAGCGTAGCTTACGGGGAGTATGTGCGCTGCCACGGCAGGCGGTGGCATGCGGTCCGTAATTTTATAGAAAAATATAGCGTAATCAGCATATATTTGGTATAATTTGGATATGAAAAATAAGCGAAGATTTGCAATGGTCTCAGTTTCAGTAATCGTAGTAGCATTGATTCTCGAGGCGGGAATTTTGAAATATGTAAATGATGCAAATGCATATAAGCTATCAAAGGTGCTTCTGGATCGTGTTTTCACTGTGCTCGATAAAAATGACCAGAGTGAGGAGGAGCTTATAGAATCGTTAAAGGACGATTATATAGTCAGGGCAAAAGCAGTGTCATATATCGTAGATGCAAAGCCACAGGTAGAAAATGATGTGGAGGAATTGCAAAAGATAGCAAAGCTGATGTCGGTAGATGAGATACATCTGTTTGATGAAACAGGTTGTATAACCAGCGGCAGCGTGCCAAAATACTTTGGCTACAGCTTTGATTCGGGGACTCAGATGTCATATTTTAAACCAATGCTCACCGATAAGAGCCTTACGATGTGTCAGGATGTCACACCGAATACATCAGAGGGAAAGGCAATGATGTATGCCATTACCTGGAATGAGGCTGGCACAATGATGGTACAGGTGGGTTTGAAGCCGCAAAGGCTCTTAGATGAATTGAAGCAGAATGAAATATCTACAGTGGTTTCTGACATGCCTGTGTACAAGGGCATGGAACTTTATGTGGCAGATGCAGATACAGAACTGGTTAAGGGGGCCACAGATTGTGACAAAATAGGAAAAACCTTCCACGATTTAGGCCTTCCAACAGATATTAAGGAAAGCGATAAGCCAACAGTAAGGCAGATTAGCGTAAATGATTCAGGCTGCAGATGTGTAATCAGGAGAGGTGACAAATATATAGTGGCTGTCACCATTGACAAATCCTTTTATATGACGAACAGCGTAGTAGCACTGCTTGTAGTTGGCATATATCTTATACTCGCATCGTGCTGTATTATGTATATGTTTTCGAAGATTATGAAGGAAAAATATGAGAAAGAAAAGCTGTTGTATATATCGAATACTGATGCACTTACAGGGTGCCTGAACAGACATGCCTATGAGACAGATATCAATAAGCTTGATTTGAAAAAAGAGTGGATATATATATCACTTGATTTAAACAGCTTAAAGCATGTAAACGATACATATGGACATGCTGCGGGTGATGAGATGATTTGCGCAGCCGCAGCATGCATGATGGCAAGCTTTGGTGAGTTTGGCAGGGTGTACAGAATAGGCGGAGATGAGTTTGCTGTGATAATTACACAAAAGCCGGATGAGCTTGATGCTATGACAAAGCATTTCGACAGCAGTGTAGCCGAATGGAGAGGAAAAATCGTCGATTCCATGACCATCTCATACGGATGTGTAAGAAGTCTGGAGGAAGACTGGGAGTTTGTATACGATATTGCGAAGGAAGCAGACAGGAGAATGTATGCAAGCAAGGCGCGCTATTACAGTGACAGTGACATAGACAGGAGAAAGTAAATTAAAATAAAGATTCCACCAATACGGATATGGTATTGATGGAATCTTTTAAGTGGGAAAATAAATAATTAGTGGAACAGCTCTACAATAAATACCGCCACACAGGAAGCCACGGCGACGGTTGTAAGCCCCTTGCCCTTTAATGCAAATATCACTGCCGCGATAAGTCCTGCTGCTGCACCAACCCACCAGTTAGTAGCATAAAACACTGCCGGAATAGTCATGGCGGTTAAAACTGCATACGGAATATAGTATAGAAAAGATCGCACGAAGCTGTTGTTGATCTTTTCTTTTATTGCGATAAAAGGAATAACGCGGATCAGATATGTGGAGCCCGCGAGTATGAGTAAATATATAAAAAATACACTGTTTTTCATTATGTAAAATCTCCTTATACGCTTATTATCAAATATTTAATAAATCATTCCTTATCAGTATCATCTGCAACCGGAAACAGCAGCGAACCGATAACTGCAGCCACAATGGCTACAACAGTGATGGTGATACCGCTTGAAATCCTTGACAAAAACGGTATGTAGTAAAACATGCAGCTAAGCACGAGTGCAAGCAGCACAACAAACACGACCGCACGCGATTTCTTCATCTCAGGAACCACGATAGCCACGAACATGCCATAAATAGCAAGACTCAGCGCACTCATAAGCCTATCCGGCAGGATGCTTCCCAGTATAGCACCTATCAGCGTACCGACAGCCCAGCCAATGTATGGAAGAGTTGAAAGTCCTGCAAAAAAGCTTCTGCTCACAGAATCCTCCTGGCTTGCCACGGCAAAAATTTCATCAGTCATCATAAAGCCGAGTATCCATCTTGAAATTCCGCTAAATCCGGAATCCGCCTTCTGTCCAACCGAAATCGACATAAAGGAATATCTTATATTAATAGTAATCTGCGAAATAAGCATCTGGAAATACTGTCCCGGATGCATCATAATTCCGATGCCTGCAAACTGTCCGGCAGATGTGACAGTGGTCATCGAAATGAGCACAGCCTGCCACCAGGATAGTCCATATGACACCGCCATAATTCCAAAAGTAAATGAAACTGACAGATATCCCAGCGCAATCGGGATTCCTGCTGTCAGTCCTCGTTTATAGTTTTCCATTCTAAATTCTCCTTAGCATAATACAACAACATGTTATTCTAGCACAAATTTCATGAAAATGCACTTTCAAATTGTTTTTGGAAACTACACCTGACTTTAAAATTATGATAAAATAATACAATTAGAGGAAAAAGGTGTTATCGATGCATGCAATTCGATGTATACCTTACTGAACCACATATAAACAAAAATAGAGGAATGGTAAAATGAAGGTTGTAGTAGCAATTGATTCATTTAAAGGAAGCATGACAAGCATGCAGGCCGGGATGGCCTGTAAAGAAGGCATATTGGCGGCAATACCGAAAGCAGATGTGGTGGTCAGACCACTTGCAGATGGTGGCGAGGGAACTGTAACCGCTTTGGTAGAGGGCATGAATGGCACATATGAACATGTTGATGTAACAGGACCGATGGGACAAAAGGTGCACGCGACATATGGAGTACTTGAGGATGATACGGCTGTTATGGAAATGGCAGAAGCATCAGGAATCACACTTGTTGAAGGTAAACCTGATCCGTGGAAAGCAACCTCATTGGGTGTGGGAGAGATGATATTGGATGCCGTGCACAAGGGCTGTCGGAATTTCATAATCGGAATAGGCGGAAGCGCAACCACTGAGGGCGGCATAGGAATGCTGATGGCGCTCGGCTATGAGTTTTATGATGAGGATGACAATATTCTTCCACCGGTATTTGGCTCGCTTGCAAGGGTAAGAAAGATAAAGGCTGATAAGGTCCCTTCAGAATTGAAGCAGTGTCATTTCAAAATAGCATGTGATGTTACTAATCCACTGTGCACAGAGCAGGGCTGCGTATACATTTTTGGAAAGCAAAAGGGCGTACAGGAGCATGAAAAGGCACAGATGGATAAAATGATGAGACAGTATGCAGACTGTGTTGAGGAGTATGCGGGAAAAAGATTTAGCGAGACACCGGGAGCAGGCGCTGCGGGAGGTCTTGGCTTTGCGTTTCTTTTTGGACTTGAGAACGTGGAGCTTAAATCCGGCATAGATATAGTGCTAAACGCAATACAGCTTGACAAGGAACTGAAAAATGCCGATATCGTAGTGACCGGAGAGGGCAGGCTTGATGGACAGAGCGCCATGGGAAAGGTGCCTGTCGGAGTGGCAAAAGCAGGCAGAAAAAACGGCTGTAAAGTAATCGCACTAGCAGGGAGTGTCACTGACGATGCAGTGGCATGTAATAAAGAAGGCATAGATGCGTTTTTCCCTATTATAAGAGGGGCAACAACGCTTAATGAGGCTATGGATATCAAAAATGCTCAAAAAAATATGAAAAACACTGCAGAACAAGTTTTCAGGCTTATTGACATCAGCTCGCTTATGGAATAATATATGTTAGTAAAATTATGCGTGGTGCAGGGGCCGGATGAGATATAAAAGCCTCGTATATCATAGAATATTTAAATAAAAAAGGAGAAAAGCAATGGCTAAGGAGAAAAAATTAGTAGAGGCCATCACTTCCATGGAGGAAGATTTCACACAATGGTATACAGACGTTGTGAAGAAAGCAGAGTTGATGGATTATTCATCTGTAAAGGGATGCATGATCTTTAAACCCAATGGTTATGCCATCTGGGAGAATATACAGAAGAATCTCGATGCAATGTTCAAAGAGACAGGAGTAGAGAATGTATACATGCCAATGTTCATTCCGGAGAGCCTGCTCCAGAAGGAAAAGGATCACGTAGAGGGCTTTGCACCTGAGGTTGCATGGGTCACACAGGGCGGACTTGAGACACTTCAGGAGAGACTTGCAGTAAGACCTACATCAGAGACACTTTTCTGCGAGCTTTTCAGCAAAACAGTACAGTCACACAGAGACCTTCCAAAGGTATATAACCAGTGGTGCTCAGTAGTGCGCTGGGAGAAGACAACACGTCCATTCCTCCGCTCATCAGAGTTCTTATGGCAGGAGGGACATACTGTTCATGCAACAGCCGAGGAGGCAGAGGCACGTACAGTACAGATGTTAAACATCTATGCGGATTTCTGTGAGAAATATCTTGCAATCCCTATGGTAAAGGGAAGAAAGACAGACAAGGAGAAGTTCGCCGGAGCAGAGGCTACATACACTATAGAGGCACTCATGCATGACGGAAAGGCACTCCAGTCAGGAACCTCACACAACTTTGGTGACGGCTTCCCTAAGGCCTTCGGCATCCAGTACACAGACAAGGACAATAAATTACAGTACTGTCATGAGACATCATGGGGCGTTTCAACACGTCTTATCGGAGCTATCATCATGGTTCACGGAGATGACTCAGGACTCGTGCTTCCACCAAAGATTGCACCAACACAGGTTATGGTCATTCCAATCCAGCAGCAGAAGGACGGCGTCCTTGACAAGGCATACGACCTCAAGGACAAGCTCTCAAAGGATTTCCGCGTGAAAATCGATGCAACCGACAAGACACCTGGCTGGAAGTTCGCAGCACAGGAGGTTCAGGGAATCTCAACACGTATCGAGATTGGACCAAAGGATATCGAGAAAAACCAGTGCGTTATCGTCCGCCGAGACACAAGAGAGAAAATCGTTGTCTCACTTGATGAGGTCAATGAGAAGCTCGCAGAGGTACTTGAGACAATGCAGAATGACATGCTCGAGAAGGCAAAGGCATTCCTTGCAAGCCATATAAACGATGCACACGACTACAATGAGTTCAAGGCAATCGCAGAGACAAAGCCTGGCTTTATCCGTGCTATGTGGTGTGGAGACGAGGCCTGCGAGAATAAAATCAAAGAGGACACAACAGTTACAAGCCGTTGTATGCCATTTGGTGATCAGGAACAGATTTCCGACGTATGCGTATTCTGTGGAAAGCCGGCGCATAAGCTCGTATACTGGGGCAAGGCATATTAAATTCGCGCCTAATAAGCTCTGCCGCAGGAGGTATTTACTCTCACCAGACTAAGGAGTTATGAGAGCATGTGTCACAGTTGTATGCTGTGGCAATGTGCCCCTTTGGCGAGCGTCATTTAGAATAAAAAAGGAGAACTAAACGATGCGCATAGATTTACCGCAGAATGTCAACTTCATAATAGACACGCTCTACGAGCATGGCTTTGAGGCATATGCGGTAGGTGGATGCGTGCGTGACAGTCTCCTGGGCCGGGTGCCGCAGGACTGGGATATCACCACATCTGCAAAGCCTGCGCAGGTCAAAGCGATATTTGATCATACGATAGACACAGGTATCCAGCATGGCACAGTCACGGTCATGCTGGAGCATGTGGGCTATGAGGTCACCACCTACAGGATAGACGGAGAGTACGAGGATGCACGCCATCCAAAGGAGGTTACCTTTACCTCCAATCTGAAGCTTGATCTGGAGAGACGCGACTTCACAATCAATGCCATGGCATATAATCACAGGGCAGGGCTTGTCGATGAATTTGACGGCATAGGAGATTTAAAAGCACATGTGATCAGATGTGTGGGTTGTGCGCACGACAGGTTCAGTGAGGATGCACTCAGGATGTTTCGTGCGGTGCGATTTGCAGCCCAGCTTGGCTTTGATATAGAGGCACAGACTAAAGCAGCCATAAAAGAGCTTGCCCCTGCATTGTCAAAGGTCAGCGCAGAGCGAATCCAGGTGGAGCTTGTGAAGCTTCTGACATCAGACCATCCGCAGATGATGAGAGATCTGTATGAGCTTGGACTCACAGCGGTATTCATGCCGGAGTTTGATGTGATGATGCAGACACCTCAGCACAATAAGCACCATATGTACAGTGTCGGCGAGCATACGCTTCATACCTTGGAGCATGTGCGAGCGGACAAAATCCTAAGGCTTACTATGCTGCTTCATGATGTGGCAAAGCCTGTGTGCATTACGACAGATGAGGAAGGCCAGAATCATTTCAAGAAGCATCCTGTTGTGGGAGCTGATATGACAAGAAAGATACTCAGGCGCCTTAAGTTTGATAACAGGACTACAGACTGTTGCTGTAAGCTCGTAAAAGAGCATGATGACCGTCCGGCCATCACAGAGCGCAATGTAAGGCGAGCCATGAGCCGCATAGGAACAGAGCTTTTTCCGCTGTTATTTGAGGTGAAAAGAGCCGATACACTCGGACAGAGCATGTATAAGCGCGCAGAAAAGCTTGAATACATCGCAGAATATGAGCGTGTATACAGGAAAATCCTTGCAGACCACCAGTGTGTATCAAAAAAGGAAATGAAAATAAATGGCAGCGACCTGATTAAAATGGGAGTAGAGCCGGGACCGAAGCTTGGTGATATCCTGGACAGGCTTTATGAGCAGGTGCTTGATGACCCATCGCTCAATGAAGCACAAAAACTTAAAGAGCTTGCGAATAAAATAATAACCTCTCTCATATGATTAAAAAGCATCTGAATAGTTATGATGCATTAATCATATGAGGGGGGATTTTTTTGTATAATCAGCCTGAAGTGGCTTTGGAAAAATTTGAGCTTACAGTAAGCAGGATAATAAAGGGCAGAGGAGCATATATATGTGATACAGGCATCGGGCAGAAGCTGCTCGTGCCGTACAGAGGGCATGAGCAAAGGGCATGCACCCTGCGGGATACGCTGGCATTTATCCAGAGAAACGGTATGGATGTGGAGCAGATATCACAGACAAAGGAGCAGTGTATCATATCGCGAGATAACTGTGAGGACGCATACATATTGAAGGATTACAGAGCAGGCAGAGAGTGCAGCACGGACAGCATAGATGATATGCGTGGCGGCAGCAGGGCATTAGCGCAGCTGCACAATATATTGGAAAAGTATCCGCTGCCTTCGGATATCGAGGTAGAAAGCCTGCATGAAAAAGCTCAGCGCAAATGTGCGCAAATAGTAAAGCTTAAAAACTACATACTGCGTCGCAGCAAGACAAATGCTTTTGAGCATCTGTTTTATGAATGCTATGAGAGATTCTTAGAGCAGGGGCAGAAATCGGCGGAAATATTGTGTGAGCTGGAAAATAGTAAAACGTCGGTTCCGATATACTGTCACGGAGCCTTCAACCAGCACAATGTCGTGTATACACAGTCCGGAAGATGGCTCCCTGTCAATTTCGAGACCATGCATCCGGGATATCCGGAAACTGATCTTGCGGAGTACATGCGCAAGATGCTCGAAAAAAATCACTGGGATACAGCGGTTGCAGATGCAATTCTTGACAGCTATTGCAGCGTAAGAAGTCTTGATGATACATCAATGAGATTGCTTCAAGCACTGCTTTTGTTTCCTGAAAAATTTTGTAAGCTCTGCAATCACTATAGTAACTCGCGCAAGTCATGGGTATGCGACCGTGATGTGGATAAGCTTGCACAGCTCATACAGCTAAGCGGGGAGCGCGAGGAGTATCTGCATGCCATAGTGTAAGCAGTAATGCATATATATAGTGAATTTAATTGAAAAGTAAATGACTATGCGATATATTATTATTGTAGAAAAACGTTTAAAGCCAGCTATTAAAGGAAATACAGATGAAGAAATTTAAAAGATTATTTTGCATAGTATGCATGCTTGTGCTGTCACTTGCAGCATGTGGAAAACAGGACACGGATGATGGTGTAAAAAAATTCTATAACAGCATGAATGATACGACGGAGGCCGTGGGAGAAAGCACGCAGTCCGGTTTGAAAGCTGCTGCGGAGGAAAACGGAAAGTCCGTTAAGAAAAGTTCAGATATTCTCATAGTATCGGACATAAACAGTGCCAACGAGACGATCAGGGTATACAATTACTCGACAGGAGTGCAGTATCAGTATTACTATGGGCTGACCACCGGCTTTTTCGACAAATATGGCAATCACATGTCAGTTTCAGACATACATCAGGGTGATGTGGTTGACATATCAGGGGCAGATTCAGACGGCAAGGCAAAGCGGATACAAAAATCCGATAAGGTGTGGACAAACGACGCAGTGACCAATTTTTCTGTGGATAAGGATAAGAGCGTGCTTGAAATCGGAAATAGCAGCTACAGGCTGGGGGAGCGCACCATGATATTTTCAGGCTCGGATGTCATAGATACTGACAGCCTAACGGCGCAGGATAAGCTGGCTGTTGTCGGGATTGACAAGGATATAGTGTCAATTTCTGTCACAACAGGGCACGGCACACTGCAGCTTAGCAATACATCGCTGTTTGAGGGCAGCTTTTTGCAGCTCGGAGACAGGATATTTGCAGAAATCACTAAGGATATGTCGCTTGATGTGCCGGAGGGCAGCTATACGCTCGCTGTGGCCAACAACGGCTGGGGAGGCAGCACGGATATTGAGATAAAAAGAGGCGAGACTACAAAGGTAAATTTAAATGATTTAAAGGGTGAGGGTCCTAAAAAGAGCAGCATCCTTTTCGAGGTTGACGTGCAGGGAGCAAAAATATATGTCGATGGCAGTGAAATCGACTATACGAGCCCGGTTGAGATAACATACGGAAAACACACGCTTAAGGTAACAGCCGATGGCTATGACACCTGGACGAGGACGCTTTACGTGAACTCAAAGGAGGCCACCATACAGATTACGATAAATGACGATACGGACAGCTCTGCAAACGATTCATCAGGTACCAAAACTAACAGCACCGGCAGTTCACAAGCCACCGCACAGACACCTTCCGAGACAGCCTCAGAGAGGGCTGATGAGAAGGACAATCAAAGTACATCTCAGGGCAGCACCACCGGCAGCTCGCAGAGTACAAATTCATCACGGGGAACCAACAATAAATCCTCTGACAGTTCCAAAAATAGTCTGACAAATAAGGACATATCCGATTATCTTTCAACATTAACCTCTTTATTAAGTTCAAAGTAAGGTTTTAAGAATGGTAAAAGTACATAAAAGCCTAGGAAATAGCGCATTTTCCTTGACAAACCCCATAAAAACAAGTATATATATTCTTGTAGGTAATTTGGGAATACAGCTCGAATTATATAAATTATGAAAATCCAGAGGAGGAATTTTATCATGAACAAAGCAGATTTAGTTGCAGCTATGGCAGAGAAGGCCGGAGTATCAAAGAAGGATGCAGAGGCATCTTTAAAGGCATTCACAGATGTTGTTGCAGAGGAGTTAAAGAAAGGTGAGAAGATCCAGTTAGTTGGATTCGGTACTTTCGAGGTATCTGAGAGAGCAGCAAGAACAGGAAGAAATCCACAGACTGGCGCTGAGATGACAATTGCAGCATCTAAGGCTCCTAAGTTCAAGGCTGGAAAGGCTTTAAAAGATTCTCTTAACTAATAAGTTAGACTATCACGGAGTAGAAGAATGGGTGAAGCCTTTAAGGCTCCGCCCATTTTTGGCTATATCCACTGAAATCAGGGTAATGGTTATGAATTGATTTATTATAGGTAAGACACAGAGGTAACAATGAGATTAGACAAATTTTTGAAGGTATCGCGTCTGATAAAGAGACGTACAGTGGCAAATGAGGCATGTGACGCAGGCCGTGTCACAGTAAACGGCAGACCGGCAAAGGCATCTGTAAATGTCAAGGTCGGAGACATAATAGAGATAGCATTTGGACAAAAGACAGTCAAGGTTAAGGTGTTAAATCTCCTTGACACAACAAAGAAGGAAGAAGCAAAAGATCTTTTTGAGTATATATAGGTTATATTTTCATGAATCCCGGCATATATTTACATATGCGATTCCACAGATGGCATGTATATGTGCGGCTGTCTATGGAGCATATTAAAAATTATGTGAGGGACAGGAAATGGAAGAAATATCAGGCACAAAGAGTCATAAGCTTATCTTGAATAATCGCAGAACAGGCAGCTTTACAGGCATTTTGGATGTGCTCTCCTTTGATGTGGGAGAGATACTTTTGGAGACGGAGCTGGGCATGCTTGACCTAAAGGGCAAGGATCTTCACGTAAACAGGCTAAACCTTGAGAAGGGAGAAGCCGATATAGAAGGTGAGATAGACATGATTACGTATTCGAAGGTACCGGAGGTGACCGGAAAGAAAGATAAAATGTTTGGCAGGATATTCAGATAAGCACCTAAGGAGGAATAATGAGTAAACGTCGTGCAAAGAGAAGGGGCGGAACTTTAAGTGTTTCCATCATAGTTATAGCATTTCTTGTGGTTATGGTAGTCCAGGTTGTGCAGCTAAAGCAGAAGGAATCTACATATGCCGCACAAAAAGCGGAGCTTGAGAAGCAGTATACTAAAGAATCGGAGCGTGCTGATGAGATAGAAAGCATGCAGCAGTATATGCAGAGTGACCAGTACATAGAGGATATAGCAAAGAGCAAGCTGGGGCTTGCGTATGACAATGAAATAATCTTCAAGGAAAAGGACAAATAATTTTTGAAGATATAGTTGCGCTTTTTCGTCAAAACCTTCATTTTTGACCACATATAATCGTTGAAAAAAGATGGAGGCAAAAAGATGAGGATTGCAAATTTAAAAAAGGCTGTGTGGGGGCTTATGGCATTTGCATCCACACTGGTGTGTGTGATGGATTGTTATCCGCTGATACCTGCAGTGTATGGAGTTTATTGTCTGAGTAGTGGACATACGATTATTTTTTACATAGGATTAATTATTGGAATGGGATACTTTATATCGATACCGTCGATATGTAAGTATCTCTTTATTATTGCGGTGATTTACTTTGGGGAAAGGCTATTTGTGAGAAAAAGCAGTAAAAACGGATGTCTGACAACAGCCGTTGTAGCAGCTTGTGCCACGGCGGTGATGAATCTGTCGGTAACATTTCTGGGAAGGCCGGATACGGATGAGATAGTGTTGTCGGTAGCAGAGAGCCTTGTTGTGTTTTCGATGGCCTTTGCGCTTTGCAGAGCATGCGAATATTTAAGGGCTCTTGAGCACAATGAAAACCCGGTCATAGCAGGACTTCTGCCCGACAGGGAGGAGGCATTTGCCACAGCAGTTTCTGGACTTTCAGGCATTATTTCGACTGCAAATGTCATGGCTGTAAATTGTACGGCAGATAAAATCCCTGATGAGAGTGAGAAAATACAGCTTGAGGTGACAGGGAGACTTTGTGCATGCTGTGAGGGCTGCAGTGTGTGCTGGACAAGCGGGGCTTCGATTTCCGACAGTATAAAAATGCTTGCTGATGCAGTGCGCAAACGTATGAAAACAGAGGAAATTGTGCAAAACAGATATGTGGATGGCTGCCCGCACTATACGCGCATGGTGGAAGCCGCCACAGAGGCATTTGCCCGTATTGAGCTAAATGAAGCCTGGTACAGGCGTCTCACAGAAAACAGACGCATCATAGCCGCACAGCTTGACGCTATGGCAGAGCTCATGGATAGCTGGTGCAGGGCTGAAAAATGTATTGATAAAAAAAGAAGGCTGCGTCTTTCAAGAGTTTATGTATATACAAAAGAGGCTGGTATACAGGTGGAAAATGCCCATATTTATGAGAACGCAAGGCAGCAGGTATGTATAAAGGCAGATGTCTGCACCAAGATAGATGGCGGGATTGAAATTTCAAAGTATGTGCAGGCGGTTTCACGCGCCATGGGAGTGAAGCTCAGGCAGGCACATGGGACAGTTTCAATAATATCCGATGAGAGGACATCTATTGTGCTTTACGAGGAGAATCAGTTCTATGCACTTTCGGGGGTGGCGACCAAAAAAAAGACCGGCTCTCAGGCAAATGGCGACAGCTGCAGCATGTTTCAGCTGGATGATGGCATGTATCATGTATGTGTATCTGATGGCATGGGCTCGGGCAAGCAGGCGCAGGCCGAGAGCACACTGGTGGTGGATTTGCTTGAAAAGCTTTTGGAGGCCGGCTTTAGCAGGGAAAGTGCCCTAAAGCTGATGAACTCTGCCATGGTCATATCGGCGGGCGAGGAGTCCTATTCCACGGTTGATTTTGCTACGATAGACATGTACACAGGTGAGCTTGAGCTTACCAAAACAGGCGCCGCACCGTCATTTATCAAATCAGGGAAACAAGTAAGTGTTATAGAAAATGAATCCCTCCCGGCAGGGGTCGATGTCTGGCAGGAGAGCAAACATTCAAAAAATACACTTCAAAGTGGCGATTTCCTTGTCATGGTGACGGATGGTGTGCTAGAATATCTGCATGTAAAGGACAGACAGGGGAAACTTATGGATATCATCGCAGGCGTCAAAAGTGACAATGCAGGCGTGATGGCGCAGGAAATTCTGGACAGGGTGCTGCTTGACACAGGTGGATACGCCATGGATGATATGACTGTAGTTGCAATAGGAATCTGGGAAAAATAATGATTAGACGGACAAAAGAATATATTCTGGAAAACAAAATGATAAAAAATCACAGCACGGTGCTTGTTGCGCTGTCGGGCGGTGCGGATTCGGTCTGCCTTCTGCTGTTGTTAAATGAGATAAAAAGACAGTGCACAGATGAGCTTGATTTTGCGCTGGAGGCAGTACATGTGGAGCATGGCATCAGAGGAGCCGAGAGCAGGGAGGATGCGAGGTTTGCGTCAGATCTCTGCGAGAGGCTTAACATACCGTGCCATGTGCATTCTGTGGACGTACCGCAATATGCAAAAAGTCATGGACTCGGACTGGAGGAGGCCGCCAGGATATTGCGCTATGAAGCGTTTGAAAAGGAAGTCGCCAGGATATTGCGCTATGAGGCGTTTGAAGAGGAGGCTGGCAGATATCCTTGCGAAACTGCCGATGCATCAGACCAAAAGCAGGGTAACAGCAGGCAGGCAGTCGTTGCAGTTGCGCACCATATGGAGGACAACGCGGAGACAGTTCTTTTTCAGATGCTTCGCGGAAGCGGAGCGAAGGGACTCGCCGGCATGCATCCGGTTTCCGTGAAGAACGGTGTCACCTATATCAGGCCGCTTTTATCAGCAACACGCGCACAGATAGAGGAATATCTAAAGGAAAACGGACAGGCTTTTGTCACCGATGCCACAAACACTGACACAGCCTACTCCAGAAATAAGCTGCGCCATGATGTGTTTCCACTGCTTTTGCAGATTAATGACAGGGCGATTGAGCATATCAATGAGAGTGCAGGACAGCTTGCGGTGATGAATGATTTTTACGAGCAGCAGCTAAAAGAGGCGTGTGACAGCATGGTTTCAAAAAAAGAAGGCAGGGTGATACTTGAAATCAGTCGCTTTGAGAGCCTGCATCCGGCATTAAAAAGCGGAGTAGCGCGCGAGTGTATACATCTGGCGTCAGGGCGGCTCAAGGACATCACGAGCACGCATATCGGTGCCCTTGTGAAGCTTGCAGGGCAGCAGTCGGGCAGAAAAATCAATCTGCCGTATGGTATTATTGCGGAAAAATCATTTGGCGAGGTGATACTCTTCGCCGAAAGGTGTGACGATGAAAAAGAAGAAATTCACATTACGCAAAAAGAGCTTGAGGTACTGAGTGCCACGGGAGAGCAAAAAAACATAAAGCTTTCGGCAGATGGCTCATATGTCACACTTTGTATACAAGATTTTAATGGTAAAATGGACGAAATTCCCAAAAAACCATATACGAAATGGTTTGATTATGATAAGATGAAGAAAGGCTTTGAAATAAGAACAAGAAAAGCCGGTGACTATATAATTGTGGATGACGAGGGCCATCATAAGAAGCTGAAGCAGGTATTTACAGGTGATAAAATTCCTGCACAGCAGAGAGCGGGGCTGTGGCTCATAGCCCATGAATCACTGGTGCATGCCATTATCGGATACAGATCCGGCTGCAGCGCACTTGTCACACCACAGACAGGAAAAGTACTTAAGATCACATTTTACGGAGGAAAACAAAATGGATTTTTCAAAAAAATATGATATTTCGGTTTACCTGACAGAGGAGCAGCTCAATAAGCGTATTGCAGAGATTGGAGCGCAAATCACAGAAAAATACAGGGGACAGTCAGTATATCTCATTTGCATACTCAAGGGCTCAATATTCTTTACCACTGAGCTTGCAAAGAGAATTGATTTGCCTATGACTATGGATTTCATGTCGGTATCCAGCTATGGCTCAGGCACAGAGTCATCAGGCGATGTCAAGATTAAAAAGGACCTTGAGCATTCTATCGAGGGAGAGAATGTCATCATCATAGAAGATATCATTGATTCGGGAAATACTCTTAGCAGGCTTTCAAAGCTCCTTGCCAAAAGAAACCCGAAGAGTCTCACAATCTGTACACTTTTGGACAAGCCTGAGCGCCGTGTGGTTGATGATGTAAATGTAGACTACGTGGGCTTTGTGATTCCTGATAAGTTTGTGGTAGGCTATGGCCTTGACTATGATCAGAGGTTCAGAAATCTGCCTTACATCGGCTTCGTCGAGGGCGAAATAAAATAAAAAGGAGAAGTAAATTGAATAAACAAAAAAGCGGTATGCGCGGAATAGGCGTATACATTATCATTGTATTTGCAGTAATCTGCATCTGGTACTGGCTGAGCGCCGGGGCTACATCAAACTCTTACACACAGAGTCAGTTCGAGAAGGATCTTGACAAGAATCAGGTGAAGAGCGTAAAGGTAGTGCAAAACAGGGAGATACCGACAGGAAGTCTGGAGGTGAAGTTCAAGGATGGCACATCAAAGGTGCTTTATGTATCAGATGTAAACAATATCGAAAAGACCATGACAAAAGCAGGGTACACCGACTATACAGTTGCGGATGTTCCGGCTGAGAGCTGGATTATGACACTGCTTCCGTATCTTTTGGTATTCGGAGCCATGTTCATACTCTTTGCAGTGATGAACAACAACGCAGCAGCACAGGGCGGCGGTGGCAAGATGATGAACTTCGGCAAGAACCGTGCGAAGCTCACTACACAGGAGGAGAACCATATCAAGTTTTCTGATGTAGCAGGCCTAAAGGAAGAAAAGGAGGAGATTGCAGAGATCGTTGATTTCCTTCGTGATCCGGGAAAATACACCAGACTTGGAGCAAGAATCCCAAAGGGTGTCCTTCTTGTAGGACCTCCGGGAACAGGTAAGACTCTCCTTGCCAAGGCAGTAGCCGGAGAGGCAGGGGTACCGTTTTTCACCATTTCAGGATCTGATTTCGTGGAGATGTTCGTCGGAGTCGGAGCCTCACGAGTGAGAGATTTGTTTGAGGATGCCAAGAAAAATGCGCCTTGTATCGTATTTATCGATGAGATTGATGCAGTAGCCAGACGACGTGGCACAGGAATGGGCGGCGGACACGACGAGCGTGAGCAGACATTGAACCAGATGCTTGTCGAGATGGATGGCTTTGGTGTCAATGAGGGCATTATCGTCATGGCAGCCACAAACCGTGTGGATATACTTGACCCTGCTATCATGCGTCCGGGACGTTTCGACAGAAAGGTTGTAGTAGGCAGACCGGATGTGGGCGGCAGAGAAGAAATTTTAGGTGTCCATGCCAAGAAAAAACCTCTTGCAGAGGATGTAGACTTAAAGCAGATTGCACAGACTACCGCAGGCTTCACAGGTGCAGACCTTGAGAATCTGATGAATGAGGCAGCAATCCGTGCAGCGGGCGAAAACAGAGAATATATCACACAGGATGATATCAGAAAATCCTTCGTCAAGGTTGGTATCGGAGCTGAGAAGAAGAGCCGTATCATCTCTGACAAGGAAAAGCGCATCACAGCCTACCACGAGGCAGGACATGCAATCCTTTTCCATCTGCTTCCGGATGTGGGACCTGTATACACAGTTTCAATCATCCCTACAGGAGCAGGCGCAGCAGGCTACACCATGCCTCTGCCTGAGAAGGATGAGATGTTCAACACAAAGGGACGTATGCTTCAGGAAATCGTAGTAGACTTAGGCGGTCGTGTCGCAGAGGAGCTTGTGTTTGACGATATCACAACAGGTGCATCACAGGACATCAAGCAGGCTACAAAGCTTGCGCGCGAGATGGTTACCAAATACGGTATGTCAGACAATATCGGCCTTATCTGCTATGCTGATGATGAGGAGGAGGTCTTCATCGGACGAGACCTCGCCCATGCAAAGAACTACAGCGAGGGCATAGCATCGGCAATCGATGTCGAGGTAAAGCGTATCATCGACGAGTCGTACGACAAGGCAAAGAGCATGATAGCAGAGTACCGCGATGTGCTTGACAGATGTGCAGCACTTCTTCTTGAGAAGGAGAAAATCACAAGAGATGAGTTTGAAGCACTGTTTGACGAGGACAGCAAAACAACAGTTGGACATAATATTTAAAAAATAACTATACTTTTGTGCAGAATCACTATATGAAAAATATTAAATATAACTAAAGTACTATACAAATTGCATAAAAACAAACTACGATTTTTATGCAATTTGTGAACACTTATCGTTATAACCGTGATATTATAATAACCGTAAAACCCCCCAATACATTATATAGTTTTTGCTATACCCCATAGTAAAAATACCTTCTCCTAAAAGGCAGCCGATCGTAGGCTGTCTTTTTTAATTTCTATATTATAGCTACAAAGTAAGGGATTGTGTGCCCGGGATGGTGCTTTGGTGGGGGATTGATGCCCTTACTGGAGCGCATAGAGAAGTTGCTTAGAGTCTGTCAGAATTATGCTTAGAGGAGCAGAAATGCCCGGCCATGGACGGCTGGGCAAGGCGTTATGCGCCATGGACGGCGCATAAAAGCCGGTTTCGTCTGTCATAGAAAGATTAAAAGCATAATTCCTACAGACTCTTAGCAGCGTAGCGTAGCGAAAGCGAGGGCATCAATCCCCCACCAAAGTATCGTCCCAGGCGCGCAATCCACGTATTAAAGAAAATAATTTGGTTACGATAAAATATGCTTGCATAATCACATCTATTGTGATAAACTATGCAAGTATCGTAATTGAATACATGGGCAGATTCCCGAGTGGCCAAAGGGGACAGACTGTAAATCTGCTGCAACTTGCTTCGATGGTTCGAATCCATCTCTGCCCATTAAAAAACCTCAAGTCGTATGACTTGAGGTTTTTGTGTTATTCTGAAATTATCATTTAATCGGCCTGCGCCCCGGTGGCGGTAAGCACAGACTCCCATGCCATCGTATCAGGCCAGTCCTTTGTATCAAAGCCATCACGGATACATCTGCTGTAGTAGTCCAGCTTGTTTCGTATCGGCGAATCATCTGTGAATCTTGCATCATCATAGATGCCGTTAATATAATCATCTATCGCGGTTCCGAATATTTCAGAGCGGTCCTCTGTTGCAAAGGTCATGCCGTAGGAATCAATGAAATACCCGGATATGTGGTTCGATGGATCATCCGGATTGTAGTTTGCGTAGCTATCATCATAAGAGAAGCTGTCAGGGTTAAAGCTGTTCCATTTCCCCTCAGAAAACTCGCTCTTTTCATCGTAGGTGTGTATGAATGTAAGCCTCTGGTCAATCAGATGGGAAATCTCATGGCCTACAGTGTAGCTGAAATCCCAGCTGTAGTTGCAGTTTAGAACTATTACATTGTGGTTGTTTATTATATTTACGAATCCACTTGGCTCATTTATCATATCTGAGTGGCCTGATGAAATATCACCGCACAGATAGATTCGCATGCCTCTTATATCGCCATAACACAGCTGTGTGAAAAAGTCATCAGGGAAACAGTCAAGTATTTCCTCAAGCGAATCCAGAGCAATCGACAGCTTATCCTTGTTCTTGAATTGATGGATATCGTAGTAATCAATTCTCTTTGGCACCTCAGGCCCGAAATATATGGAAAAGCCGTATTTCTGTTCAAGGGCTGTGATACGTGCATTTATGTCGGATAAATCACCCCAGTCATATGACGCGGTGTCAGGTATCAGGGTGACCTCGTCGCCGTATGTATTGTAGTCGGAATCCTTCCCGGCCTCTTCCATAGCTTCCTGATTTTCATCGGTACTGTCAGCGGGGTCTATGGCAGAATATGGGGATACATATGAGCCATCATCGCGTAAGGCCTGTAGCAGTGTATCACAGTCATTGTATGACGAGATTTCGGCTTTGCTGTCATTCTTGCCCTTGTCGAGTGACCAGATGAGAATTTCCGGGTTGCACTGCGCTGTGTACAAAAGCATCATCACACAGTTTGCATCAGGCAGATATACCGAGTTGGCAGAACAGTAGGTCTTGGTATCGGCTGCCGCAGAGTCGGATGAGCTGTCGGACATTTTGCCTGTGTTTCGAGTCGCCAGGTTGTATGAAAAGGATGAACTGACACCGGTGGCGGGTGAATATTTATAGTAACTGATGATGTTGTCCGAGGATAAATCCTGGCATCGTATGAGCATGTCACCATCCTCTGCCAAAGTCACATCCACCACATCCGGCAGTGAAAAAAAGCTGTTTTCTCCATCGGATGAATGATAGTTCCAAATATTGTTGGCCGTATCTGCCTCGATTACAAAGCCCTTTGAGTCGACACATGACATGGAAAAACTTTGTCCTTCGTAGGTTGAAAGCACTGTGTTATCGTCAAGCCTTATATCAGAGACTGCATATTTGTAGGTATCGGGTGTGACACCTGACACGAGAGCATATTTTCCGTCAGCGGAGGTGGCAATCTGTGAGACATCATAATAATTGCCGGGATTCGGCACATCGCCATCATCAGAATCTGATGTATCGCAATTGCCATCATAGTCCTCAGGATTATATTTGCAGGTTTTTATCTCCTTTAAATCCTTATCATAGATTGTTGCCCTGCCGGCATCGGAATTGATGAGCCAGAGTCGGTCACCTTTTATCATGTAGTCATCACAGTCGGTTTTGTCGTGAGTGAGGCTTGCCGTGATTTCATTGGACCAGGGATTATATACATCAAATGAATACTTAACGGATTGATCATCGGTCTCTATGATGGAATTATTGTAGCTGCCCTGTCCTACCATTAGGATGTTATCACCAAACTGTCTTGTATCATTGTACGGCTGCCCCTCAAAGGCGACATTGTGCAGGATAGACAGGTTGCTGCTGCCTTTAACACTTGTGGCATCCTCCCAAAACGCAGGTGATTTGTGCAGAATAGCCTGCTTTTGTGCGGGACTCTTGAATAGATAAGAGACATCCGAAAAAGAACAGGCTGTCATGGAGATTGCACTGAAAAATACCAGCGAATATGTAATTAAAGTGGTTACATGTTTGCGTTTGAACAATTTTGCCTCCTTTGGAAGGTGGTATATATGCAGGCTATTCCTCAGCAGCATGTGCGGTGGAAACTCGTGCAGTAGATTCTCTTTCAATCAGCCTTGGACGTAGCTGTGTGCGGCTGATTGGAATATGGTGAATGAGCGAATTCAATATAATATATGCACAGCGGCCCAGATCATTACACTCCTGTCTGACAGTGGTAAGAGGAGGGGTAAGGGCTGCGGCAAACTTGACATCGTCAAAGCCGACCACACTTATATCATTTGGCACATTGAAGCCGTGCAGCTGGCACTCGGAGATAACACCCTTTGCTATAGTGTCGCTTCCGCAGAGGATAGCGGTGGCACCTGCTGCAATAAAATTTGAAACGTAATACTGTGCGGTTTCAGGAATATAGTAGCCGTGTCCCATGAGCTCCGGGTAGATTTCAAGACCGGCATTGCGCATAGAGTTTTCAAAGGCTTCCTGACGCTGATCCGAAACCAGGGAAAAAAGAGAACCATTGATAAAGGCAATCTTTTTATGGCCCAGATTGTGCAGATGCTTTACAGCCATGTCAATGCCCTCGTAGCTGTCGGTGCCTACATAGGCTACATTGGGATTGTTTTCTATATAGTTATCAAACAAAACGGTAGGCATTGTAGTATTTTTGAGCTGCTGCATCCATTCATCGTGAAGAGCAAAACCTACCAGAAATGCGCCACAATAGCCATTCTTTAATATATATGTATCATATTTTTCTTCTGCCTGAAGCTGAGGTGTGACAGGGATGATGTCCACGTCCCATTTGTGCTTAAAAGCATTCTGTTTGAAACCAAGCACTACATCATATCCGAACTCATCGATAGACTCGTAGTTCATATTTTCAATAAACAGAGCCAGCTTGCGGTTTTCTACCTTTCTGGAGCGCTTTGTGCTGTAGCCCATTTCGACAGCAGTGTCTAAAACTGTCTGACGAAGCTCCTCACTTATATCGCTGGCACCATTTAATCCCTTTGAAACAGTGCTGATTGACACGCCCAGCCGGGCGGCAATATCCTTAATAGTAGCCATAGTATTTGTCCTTTCTTATGTGATAATTAAATTATACATTTACTATCAGAAATAGGCAATATTTTCTGTAATAAATTTTTCGAAAAAAATCTTTGAAACTGTGGTAATAACTACCAAAAAATGAATGTAAATTACGTGAAAAATGGCAAAAATGAGTTTAAAACCACTAAAAAGATTGACAAATCTGACAATAGGAAATAAAATAATCTCAGATACGAAAAAAATAGAAAATTTTAGGAAAGAGGAATGGTAATTTGGAGGCCAGAGAAAATCTCAGAGGCTCCGGAATACTTCTTTCAATCTCGAGTCTGCCGTCACCATATGGTATAGGTACTCTTGGGAGAGAGGCTTACAATTTTGTTGATCTCCTTGGTGATTTGAAACAGAAGTACTGGCAGGTTCTTCCGGTTGGCCCCACCATATTTGGCGATAGTCCATATCAGCCATCATCAGGCTGTGCGGGCAATATCTATTTCATAGATTTAGATAAGCTGGTAGATGAGGGGCTGTTAGAGAAGGAAGAGATCCTGGGGTATAACTGGGGCACAGACGAATCAGAAATTGATTATGCAGCATTGCATCAGAACAGATGCAAGATTTTACAAAAAGCGTTTGAAAGATTTGATACAAATGCACAAGAGTTTCAGGATTTTGTAAAAAAACAGTCGGAGTGGCTTGAGCAATATGCACTATTTATGGCACTGAAAACCGACAATTTATACAAAAATTGGAGCGAGTGGCCAAGTGAGTATAGAAATCCGCAAACGGTTGCGCTTGAAAAGTACCAAAAAAAGAATTATAATACAATTACTTTTTGGAAGTTCTGTCAATATAAATTCTTCGAGCAATGGGAGGATTTAAAAAATTATGCTAACTCAAAAGGAGTCTACATAATAGGCGATATCTCATTCTATGTAGGATATGACAGTGTGGATGTGTGGGCAGAGAGACAACTCTTTATGATGAGCGCAAACGATACACCAGAGTATGTTGCAGCTGCCGGTCCTGATAAGTATTCAGAGAGCGGACAGGTGTGGGGCAATCCGATGTATGACTGGGATGCCATGAAGGAGGACAACTTCTCATGGTGGAGAAAGCGAATGCGTGTATGCAGAGAGCTTTTTGATATTGTCAGGATTGATCATTTCGCAGGAATTGTGAAAGCATATGCGGTACCGTACGGACAGGATAAGAGCCTATCCGGGAAATGGTTCAAGGGACCGGGACGCAGGCTTGTCAATGCAATTAACGAAGAGCTTGAAGGGGTTAATGTAGTGGCTGATGATTATACATCAGCAAGCCTTTTACCGGGAGTGAAAAAGCTCCTTGCAAAATCTGGCTGGATGGGAACTAAGGTCATGATGTTCGCTTTTGATGGTGATCCGACAAACGAATATCTGCCACATAATTATACCGATTCACATGTAGTTGCATATATTGGCACACATGACAATGAGACGATAGTTGGTTCATTCAGTGACAAGACAGATTATGAGCTTGCTTATCTGTATGAGTATCTGAATATTGAAAATAAATCACAGGTTCCAAATGCTCTTATCAGGGAGCTGTATCACAGCACCGCAGAGCTGGCGATAGTCCAGATGCAGGATATATTAGAGCTTGGAAATGAGGCGAGGATGAATTATCCTTCGACAGTCGGACATAACTGGAGATGGCGCATGACAAGTAAGCCACACAGATTGGACAACGAAAAGATAGCCTGGATTAGAAACATTGCGGTGGTTTACCGCAGATAATTAATTTGATATAAGTTGCACGGCAATTTATATATATACTTTTTTACATTTTATATTCAAAAAGGAGAGGAAGATATGAAGAAGAAAGTATTAGCATCTTTACTTTGCGCTTCTATGGTAGCAACAATGTTTGCTGGATGCGGAAGCGGCAACGGAGGAAATGGAACAGAGAAAGCCGACAAGAAGGACGGCGGTAAGGAGACCATTACAGTAATGGGACCTGCAGAGGATTTAGACGATGCACAGGGCGCTTGGCTTAAGACAGAGTGCGAGGCATTCGCTAAGGCAAATCCTGATTTCAACATCGAGTTCAAGTATGTTACATCATCTGAGCAAGATGCAAAGGACGTTGTTACAAAGGATCCTAAGGCAGCAGCTGATGTTTACATGTTTGCAAACGATCAGCTTGAGCCATTAATTAAGGCTAATGCTATTGCTAAGTTAGGCGGAGATACAGCAGAGTATGTTAAGTCATCTAACTCAGAGGCTATGGCTGCAACAGTTACATATGATGGAGACATCTACGCAGTTCCTTATACATCAAACACATGGTTCATGTACTATGACAAGAGAGTATTCTCTGAGGATGATGTAAAGAGCCTTGATACAATGCTTACAAAGGGTAAGGTTTCATTCCCATTTGATAATGGCTGGTATCTCAATGCATTCTATGCAGCAAACGGATGTACAATCTTTGGAGATGGAACAGACAAGGCTGCCGGATATGACTTCAGTGGAGATAAGGGTACAGCAGTTACAAACTACATCGTAGATTTATTTGCAAATCCAAACTTTGTAATGGATAACAATGAGGGATCACTTGGTCTTGCTGGACTTAAAGATGGTTCTATCAACGCTTACTTCAATGGTAACTGGAACTATGACAAAGTTAAAGAGGCACTTGGTGAGGAGAACGTTGGTGTTGCAGCTCTTCCTACAATCAATATTGGTGGAAAAGACTGCCAGTTAAAGGCATTCTTAGGATCTAAGGCTATCGGTGTTAACCCTAACTGCAAGAACCAGGAAGTAGCAGTTAAGCTTGCAGCATTCCTTGGCAGCGAGGACGCACAGCTTGCTCACTTCAAGTTAAGAGGACAGGCTCCTGTAAACAAAGATCTTGTAACAAACGAGGAAATCGCAGCAGATCCTGTAGCAGCAGCTATGGCTAAGGTTTCATCTGATTGTTCAGTAGCACAGCCTATCATTGATATGGCAGGTTACTGGGATGCAGCTACACCATTCGGTGATGCTTTCCAGAACGGTGCAGAAGGCCAGATTACAAAGGACAATGCAGCTCAGAAGACAGAGGACTTCAATACTCAGCTTAATGATTCTCTTAAATAATTAAGTAGATCAGATTATGATTCCAAGGTTCCGGGTAGCCGGAATCTTGGAATAAATTAGTTTAAAGGAATGGCATATATAATGCATGCCAGGAGGAAAAGTATGATAGGAGCAAACAAAAAGAAAAAAGTTTCGGAATTTGCTACTCCGTATACTGTTGGCAATGCCCTCACAAAAGGCGGAGCTACAGTTAAGCTATCGGCACTCGTAATGGGTCTTGCCAATATGGCTCATAAGCAGATTATAAAGGGTCTGATTTTTCTTGCTATAGAGATTGCATATATAGCATATATGGTTAGCGCTGGTGCTTATTACATTTCCATGCTGCCTTCACTTGGCTGGAGAAAACAGGAAGAGGTATTTAATGAGCAGAAGCAGATTTATGAATATGTTGCAGGCGACCAGTCAGTATTATTACTGTTATATGGCGTCATAACAATTGCCATCACAGTATTATTTATTTACATGTGGTGCGAGAATTTAAAGAGCGGATATAAGGCAGAATGCCTTTCAAAAGCTGGAAAAGAAATCAATTCTTTTGGCAAAGATGTCAAGGATTTATTTGATAAAAACCTACATAAGACACTTATGTTTCTCCCACTTATGGGAATATTTATTTTTACAGTTTTACCATTGCTGTTCATGATTCCAATGGCCTTTACAAACTATTCAGTAAAGGGTGATCATCTGGTATTGTTCGACTGGACAGGCTTTGCCTCATTCGGACAGGTGCTTGGACTTGGTGGTAAGCTTGGTAAGATATTCTGGAGAGTACTCGGATGGACAATCTGCTGGGCTGTATTTGCAACCTTCCTTTGTAACTTCCTTGGACTCCTTCTTGCTATCGTTATCAATCGTAAAGAGACACATTGCAAGGCATTCTGGCGTACATGCTTTGTTATCTCAATTGCGGTACCGCAGTTCGTATCACTCCTTGTAATGAGACAGATGTTCCAGCCACAGGGTGCTGTTAATAACCTGCTTTTGGAGTGGGGCTGGATTGATAACCCGCTTCCATTCTGGACCAACACTATGTGGGCGAGAGTTTCTGTTATTCTCATCAACTGCTGGGTAGGTATTCCGTATACCATGCTTCAGGTTACAGGTGTATTACAGAATGTGCCTTCAGAGCTTTATGAGGCTGCAAAGATTGATGGTGCAAACGCAGCACAGATCTTCTTTAAGATCACACTCCCATATATCATGTTTATCATGGGACCATATATCATCACACAGTTTACCGGAAATATCAACAACTTCAACGTTATCTACCTGTTATCAGCAGGAAAGCCTACACCTGTCGGAGACAGTGCAGGAAAGACGGACCTTCTGGTTACATGGTTGTACAAGCTGACTATTGATAATCAGGAGTACAATATCGGTGCCGTTATCGGTATCCTCACATTCATTGTACTTTCTATCGTAGCGCTTGTTACATACAGAAATACAAAATCATACAAGGATGAGGAGGGATTCATGTAATGAGTAGTGTAGCAAAAGCAAAAAAACCTATGTCTGCCGGACGTGCTAAGAAAGTAGCAAAGAATTCCCTTGTTCATATCATTCTTGGAATACTTGCTGTAGTATGGTTGTTCCCAATTTTCTGGATTATTATGACAAGCTTTAGAGCTGAGAGTGGTGCTTATACAAAGTACTTCTTCCCACATGGCCTTACATTTAGCAACTATACAAGGCTGTTCACAGAGACTACACTGTTGAACTTCCCGAGAGCATTTTTTAATACACTGTTTATTTCAGTGATCTCATGTATCATTTCAACAGTATTTGTACTTTCTGTTGCGTATAGTATGTCACGACTGAGATTTAAGATGCGTAAGCCTTTCATGAATCTGGCTATGATTCTTGGATTGTTCCCAGCCTTCATGTCAATGGTTGCCGTATACTTTATCTTAAAGGCTATCGGACTTACAGAGGGAAGTATGCTTCGCCTTTCATTGATTCTCATATACTCAGCAGGAGCAGGAACAGGCTTCTATATCGCAAAGGGATTCTTTGATACTGTGCCTAAGTCTCTTACTGAGGCGGCTATCCTTGACGGATGTACACAGTTCCAGGTATTTTACAAGGTTATCCTGCCACTCAGTAAGCCAATCGTAGTATATACAGTACTTACAGCATTCCTTGCTCCATGGCTTGATTTCGTATTTGTAAGGGTTATCGTTGGTCCAAACGACAAGTATTGGACAGTATCTCTTCTCCTTTACAACATGCTTGAGAAAGAGTTTATAAACGGATGGTTCACAAGATGGGCTGCTGCTGCAGTTATTGTATCAATACCTATCTCAATACTTTTCGTTATCATGCAGAGATTCTACGTGGATGGACTTACAGGAGCTGTCAAAGGCTAATTTGGTTTTATTTAGGCCGCTGCACTTTTGTGCGGCGGCTTTTGGTTTATATTGGGTTGTGGCAAACTTTGGGGGTGTGTGGCAAACTTAGCACTTTCAGGTTGTGTGGTGCCGGCATGGCACACAGTATATTCCTCAGGAAAATATGAAGTCAGCCACGGGCTTTCTTCGCTGCTTGGATTTGGAGAGATGAGGTGTGTGGCTTGTTTGTGGGGCATGGTACCCCGTGGCAGTTCATATTTTTCTTCGGAACACACTGTGTACCCTCCGGCCGGAGGGTACCGTGTGCTAAGTTTGTTGCTACCTTGTGAAAGATGTGAGAATTGAGTTAACTACATACTTATGAGTAATGCTGGCTGCGTTGCAGCGTCGCAAAATATCCGGTGGACGATTGTTCAGTGCGTATTGAAATGGAGTGTGGACAAAGCAAGAGAATCGTATGTTTTAGCGAATATGTGTAGTGATTTTGTAGATACAAATTTGCTCAGAATTTAGTTTAGAAAATAAGAAAAGGAGTGCGTATGATTAATAATAAAATAGGCGGCCGCAATATGGTCGGCAGGGCTGTGAATAGATTGGCGGGCAGGTTGACTGCTGTGGCATTGACGGCAGCTATGGCGGTGTCAATGCTTGTGGGATGTGCTGCGGGTGGAAAGAATACCGAGACGGCAGCAAAGAAGGAGTACAAGCCTTCTGCTATGGAGCAGATGAATGCGAAAAATGATCCTAATGTGATTCAGGACAATTACAGGACCTGCTATGAGGTGTTCGTATACAGCTTTTTTGACAGTGACGGTGATGGCATTGGGGATTTAAAGGGACTTACAGAGAAGCTTGACTATATCGAGGGACTTGGCTGCAATGAAATCTGGATGATGCCTATTATGCCTTCTCCTTCATACCACAAGTATGATATTACGGATTATATGAATATTGACAAGCAGTATGGTACTCTGGATGATTTTGATGCGCTTATTACGGAGTGTCACAAGCGAAACATCAATGTGATTATTGACTTTGTAATAAATCACACATCTAACGAGCATCCGTGGTTTAAGGCGGCTGCTGATTATATCAAGTCGCTTCCTGATGGGGCAGAGCCGGATTCTTCGGAATGTCCTTATGTTGATTACTATAATTTTAGCAAAACCAATACCGGAGGCTACAACCAGCTGCCGGGCACGAATTGGTATTACGAGTCACAGTTTGTAGACAGCATGCCTGACCTTAACCTGCAGAGCGAAGCTGTAAGAGGGGAGATTGACAAGGTTACATCCTTCTGGCTTGACCGCGGCGTAGATGGCTTTAGACTGGATGCTGTGATTTATTACAATAATAATAACCAGACCGAGACTATAGATGACCTCACATGGCTTGTAAACAATGTGAAGAGCAAAAAGGCCGATGCTTATATGGTTGGTGAGGGCTGGACTACATACAGAGAGTATGCGAAGTACTATAAGAGTGGAATTGACAGTATGTTCAACTTTGATTTTTCACAGCAGGATGGATATATTGGAAAGGTGTTAAATGGTGCAGCAAATCATGGTGCCAGCACATACGGCAATGCTTTGGTTGATGTGGAAAATGAGATAAAGAAGTATACAGACTCATACATTGATGCACCGTTCTATACAAATCATGATATGGGACGCAGCGCAGGATATTACAACGGAGATAATGCCGAGGAGAAAACCAAGATGGCGCAGGCCATGAATCTTCTTATGCCCGGAAATGCTTTTCTGTATTATGGAGAGGAAATCGGCATGAGAGGCACAGCCAATGATGAGACGAAGCGTCTTGCCATGAGATGGAGCGGGGATTCAAAAGCTAAGGGAATGTGTGTGGGACCTCAGAATGCAGAAGAAACCGAGCAGACATATGATACCCTTGATAAGCAGATGGAGGATCCATACTCTATTTACAACTTTGTGAAGCAGACAATATCAATAAGAAATGCTTTCCCGGAGATAGCACGAGGTACAAATACCTTTGAAAAGGATCTGTCAAATGATAATGTGTGTATATTCACAAGAGAGTACAATGGTGAAAAAGCAGTGCTTATATTTAATCCATCAAAGGATGAAGCAAGTGTGGATGTGTCATCGCTTGGAGTAAATGATGCTGTTGCAATGCTTCAGACTACAAAGAAAGCACCATCATATAAGGATGGAACGGCAAAGCTGCCAGCGTATTCGGTGCTTGTTTTGAAGTAAACTATATTTGATGAGAATAAAATTTAATAGTTTAAAGGAATTTGAAGAAGAAATATGAAAAACCGCCCGACTGGGCGGTTTTTCAGCTATACCATTTCATGAAGCATATCCACAATCACTTCTCTGCAATGAGCTCCGAGATGCTTTTGTTCCTCTTTGCTGAGTGTTTCCGGATCAATAGGAGTGCCATAGCGGATAACCACATGCCTCTTTTTGACCCATGGAAGGTGATCCTCGAATATTTCATTTGTTCCCATGATTGCCATTGGCACTATCTTGCATTTGCTCTTTGTGGCAATCTTGAAAGTACCTTCTTTGAAAGACTGTACATCTGTCAGGTCATCTTTGTTTTTGCAGCGTGTGCCCTCAGGAAATACACATATGCTGATGCCGGATTTGACCTGATCTATGGCTGCAAGCACAACCTTTAGTCCCTGCTTGATGTCATCCCGGTCCAAAAACAGGCAGTGCAGGCGCTTCATCCAGAGACCCAGTACCGGTATTTTTGTGATGCTCTGCTTTGAGATGTAGCCGGTCAGGCGTGGACATCTGGAGTAGGTGATTATGATGTCAAAGAAACTACGGTGATTTCCTATATATAGTACAGCCTCGTCCTTTGGCACATTTTCCTCCCCTATAAATTCAATGTCTGCTCCGCTTAGGAATATGATGACACGGAAAGCCCACTGTACCAGGCGAAGCTGTGCCATATCGGCCCATGCCGGGGCAAATTTGTGTATTATCCACATGGCTCCGAGCACCGGAAGACCGAGCAGCAGATAGAAAAATACGAATATTACGATTAAAACTGAACGCATATTTGACCTCTCTTTTTCATACTCTATATAAATTGTAGTTCAATACTTGATATTATATCATATCATAAGCGATATGATAAGAAAGAGAGGAAAAAATGTCAGAAAAATTGAAAAAAATTCTGGTGATGGCTGCAGGTGTGCTTGTTATATTGGAAACGACAGTGATTTCGGGCTGCCGCGCAAATATTTCAGGCACGGAGAGTGACAGGATGGTTGAGTACACGGTGATCTGCGGGGATGAAATCCCGGAGGAGTTTAAAAAGCAGATAAATGAAAACAAGGCAAAGGCGATGAAGCTGACGTACAAGGATGATGAATATTTATACATAGCGGAAGGCTTTGGCACAAAGGAGACAGGTGGCTACAGTATTACGGTTAACCAGTTTTATGTTAAGGATAAGGCAATGTATTTTGATACGCGTCTGATAGCCCCGGATAAGGGCGAGAAGGTCAGCAATCAGGCGAGTTATCCGTATATAGTAATAAAGACGGAATTGAGTGAAATGCCTGTTGTGTTTGAGTGAAAATTTCGTAAATTGTGTTAAAAGTTGCGAAAAAACTGACAATCAGTACTAATGCCCTATTGCTATCACTGCGATACTTTGCTATAGTAAAGTTACTAGATATTGTGGTGACATATTTATATATTCAAATATATTGATTGATATAATTGTTGATTAATTTGACCTGTTTTATATTTATACAGAGATTGATTTCATATATATGACACCGTCGTTACAATACTGGTTACCATGAGGACTATAGTTATGTGCCAGTGGGCATATCCACAATAAGGAGGCTTAAAATGGAACAGACAGAAATTAGAAAAGTCAGAGCATCGATTCACCAGCAGTGTGGCAACAGGGTAAAAATCCAGCAGGATCTTGGCCGCAACAAGGTTGACATTCAGGAGGGTGTTATTCAGCAGGCATACCCAAGTGTGTTTACGGTTCTGATAGATGATGAGTTTGAGCAGAATCCGCCACAGCTCTTATCTTTCACCTACACTGATGTGATTACAAAAGATATAAGGATGCAGCTTTGCTAGTATCATGAAGTAAAGATGTTACATCTTTATTATAATGATCATGAATTTAAATATTTGCATCTGCATAAAGTTACTCCATCTTGAATATGTATTTTATATACATATTTGAAGTGGGGTATTTTTTATGGAATTAATTACACAAAAAATCAGACAGTGCATAGAAAAGGTAAAGGATATGTCGCAGATTGGCTTCGACAGGGATTATGTCATAAAGGACAATAAGCCTGATGTTTCCAAAGTGGTTTGTCAGAACGGGCAGGTAAAGATTGACGAGATAAAAGCGTCAGGCGAGAATATCTGGCTGAGTGGAAGCATTGAATTTGAAGTGCTGTATACGAGAGAGGAAGTTTTTGAAGGCGATGAGCCGGAGGAAAATATCGGCGGAAACAGAGTGGAGCATATAAAGGATGCAATACCGTTTCAGGAGAAGCTTGTTCTTCAAGGAGTCTGCGAGAAGGATACGGTTCGTGTGTATACCGGGCTTGATGAGCTTACGGTTGGGGTTATCAATTCGCGAAAACTCTCGGTCAGAGGCATTATAAGCGTGGAGCTTTATGGAGAGAAGGAAGAAAATCTTGAGGTTGCACAAAGGATTGATGACAAGGACGTGGAGCAGCTTATGGGGCAGATGAAGGTGCTTAAGCTTGACAGTGTTGTAAGGGATATTGTCAGAATTAAAAATGTCGTCACCTTGCCAAAGACCAAGCCGAATATATGCAAGCTCATATCAAGTCTTGTTGATATGAGAAATCTGGAGTATACATACGAGCGTGACCATATCACACTGACAGGCGAGTGCCATGCGTGTATAGTGTATCTGAGTGAAGAACAGGAAATTTGCTGCTTTGAGGTGCAGGAGGGATTTTCAAATGAAATACGCTGCGAGGGTGATGATGCCGGAAATATTGCCTGGCTTCGCACACAGCCTGCCATGCATCAGGTTGAGGCGGAAAATGATTACGACGGAGAGCTCAGGCAGCTTTCGATTGAGGCAGCGCTTGCGGTGGATGGAAAGGTCTGGAGTGAGGAAACAGTAGAGGTGCTCAATGACATGTACAGCGTATCATGTCCGGTAAAACCTGTATTTGAAAATATGAAGGTATGCAGCCTTCTTATGAAAAATGACACAAAATGCCGTATTTTGGAGCAGTTGTACAGAGAAAACAGCAAAAAGAGAATTTTAAGAATATGCGGTACAAAGACGCAGGCCGCTATTGCACAGATAAAAAATGCAGACACAGGAATTATTGTGTCAGGTGTATTGCAGGTGAACTGTGTGAATATTGTGGAGGATGATGGCTGTCCGATAGAGATGCATACAGACTCTGTGCCGTTTGAACAGTTTGTTGAGATACCCGGCATGGATGCCAACACCTGCTGCGAGGTAAATCTGCAGGTAGACCAGGTGCAGGTCAATCTGCTCGACAACAGCGAATATGAAATTAAGGGTGTTGTCAGCATAAACGCTATTGCCCTGCAGCAGGATGAAGTGTCAGTCATAATATCGGTGGAGCAGGAAAAAACAGCGTCTGATACTGAAGAGGAAGCAGCTCTGGTTGGCTATATAGTGCAGAAGGATGATAAAATGTGGGATATTGCAAAAAGATACCGCACCACTGTTGAAAACATAATGGAAATAAATGCTCTGACATCAGATAGCATCAAACCTGATGATAGACTTATAATAGCGCGCATGTGAATCATAAATTAGTGGCAAAATACCTTTTGACCTTTTAATCATATCATTATATAAAATGTGGAAAATTCTGTAAATTTACAAAAAGATGTGGAAAAAAGATTCATTTTGTGCGATAATATATCCGAATGTATATTGAACATAAATTGTGGAAGGAAAGGTCAATCTGACCGTCGTATTACAGGAGGAATAAAATGAATCAGAAATGGACACGTGCTATATGTACTGTGTTAACATCGGCACTCGTTTTTACAGGACCGGCAGTAGAGGGCACTACATTTAGCGGATACATAAACAGTGGACTTGAGAAGGTATATGCCAAGACACAGAAGCAGAAGGATGCAGAGAAGAAGAAGTCACAGGCTGAGCAGGATCTCAAGGATAAGAAGAATGAGATTAATGGTCTAAAGGATCAGCAGCAGACTACTGCTGATGATATAAAGAATAAATCCGCAAAGCTTGATGAGATTCTTGCAGCACAAAAGAAGCTTCAGAAAGATATCACAAGCAAACAGGCAGAGATAGAGCAGAATCAGAAGGATCTTGCAGCAGCTCAGGAAAAGCAGCAGGAGCAGTATGACGCCATGAAGAAGCGTATACAGTTCATGTATGAAAACAGCGCTGAGGACAATATCTGGACAGCAATTATTGAGTCAAATGGTATCACAGATATGCTCAATCGTATAGAGTACGTGTCAGATGTATATGATTCGGATCGTGCTCTTATGGATTCTTATCAGGCAGCAGTTGAGCAGGTGAAGGAGATTGGTACTAAGCTTGACAACGACATGAATGAGCTCACAGCCATGCAGGATGACTATGAGAAGCAGCAGGCAGATGTCGAGGCGGCTATAGTAGCTCTTGAAAATCAGAAGGAGCAGTATGCAAGCCAGATAGCTCAGGCACAGCAGCAGGCAGATAATTATCAGAATATCATTACGGCACAGGGCAAAATCATTCAGGAGCAGGAAGCAGCGGCAGCAGCTGCAGCCGCAGCCGCTGCCAGAGCGAACAGCTCATCAAGCAGTCCAAGCTATGATGGTGGTGGAGCCGGTAAGGGCGGAAGTATTGCCAGTGACTATGCAGCAGGCGGTGGAAAGAACCCGGGTGCTTCAACAGGAGTTTCAGGAAGCTCTGTAGTATCATACGCTATGCAGTTTGTGGGCAATCCATATGTATGGGGTGGAAACAGTCTTACAAACGGTGTAGACTGTTCGGGCTTTGTACATGAGGTATATGCACATTTTGGTATCAGCACACCGAGATATTCACAGGCATTTAAGTCTGTGGGACAGGCCGTATCCTTCGATAATATACAGCCGGGAGACGTAGTGGTATATCCGGGACATGTAGCTATATATGCAGGTGGTGGTGTTATAGTGGAGGCACAGTCCACAAAGGCAGGAATCACAGCAAACAGAAGCGTACAGTGTCATACAATACTTGCTATACGGCGTCTTGTATAGGATGGTTAGGAGCCGATAAGTATATTTATTATACTTACCGGCTCTTTTTATTTTTATCACAAAGTACTGAATTGTTACCAATAAAGTAAGGGGCGTAAGACGCGGACATGCCTCCAGATGCAAGGGGCTCTCAATAAGCGACTAGCGGAGCTGTTTAGAGTCTGTAGAATTATGCACATGGAACACAGAAATGTCCTGCCATGGACGGCAGGGCAAGGTGTTATGCGCCATGGACGGCGCATAAAAGCCGGTTTCGTCGAGCATAGAAAACCATACAGGCATAATTCGTACAGCCTCTTGACAGCATAGCGTTAGCGCATTGAGAGCCCCTTGCATCTGGAGGCATGTCCGTGTCTTACGCCACGAACCAATGTTAGTAACCGTCAACAAACTCATTGTAATAAATAATAGCAATTTCCAACCATAAGGTGTATTATAGAGATAGACGGCACCAATTCGCACAAAACGAACTAGCAAGCCTGTAAATAAAGTAAGAAAAGCAGGAGGAACAAGCCATGCAGATGGAACAATTACAAAAAGACATGATTGCAGCAATGAAAGCAAGAGACAAGGTAAGAAAGGATGCTATATCCTCACTTGTATCGGCAGCCAAAAAGGCGGCAATAGATGAGGGCTGCAGAGACAATATACCGGAGGAGCTTGTCAACAAGGTCATCCTTAAGGAAATGAAATCCGTGAAGGAGCAGATTGACACATGCCCTGCCACAAGAACAGATCTGCTTGATGAGTACAATACCAGATATGCAATCTTTGAGGAGTACGCTCCTGCAATGATGTCGGCAGAAGAGGTAGAAAAGGAGCTCACAGAGCAGTTTTCGGATGTAATTGCAACAGGAAACAAAGGACAGATAATGAAGGCAGTCATGCCGCATTTCAAGGGCAAGGCTGACGGAAAGGTCATAAATCAGGTGGTTGCAAAGCTTTGCGCAAAATAAGAAAACACATCACAACAATTATACTTGCAGTGCTGGCTGTCATAGCCGGCGTGTATGCATATAATTATCATGATATGAAGCAGAATATTGTATACAATGAGCATCTGGAAGACGTGGCTGTTAACGTGAATGGGAAAGAGCTGACATTGCGCGATATGGCATTTTATGTGGCATATGAGGAGATGAATGTCGAGAAGCAGGCTCTTGTGTATGACTCCGATAATCCAAACAAGTATTGGAATATCCACACAAACGGTGAATTTGTCCGTGTTGCAGCGCGCAAAGCAGCTATGTCCATGGCCATTCACGATGAGATTTTTTATGAGATGGCCAAAAAAGAGAGCATTACACTTACTGACGACGAGAAAGCAGCTTTGAAAAATTCCGAGAAGGACTTCTGGTATGATTTGTCTGATATAGATGGTGCAAAGAAGCTTGGAGTCGAAAAAAAGGATATTTATTCGTCCATGGAAAAGTCTGCAATAGCCCGGAAATATCAGGAAATATATGCAGGGCTTGACAATGCAGATATAACGGATTATGATTTCTCGGGAGGCAGATATGAGAAGCTGCTGGAGAAAAATAACTATAAAATAAAAGAAAAAGTGTGGAAAAGAGTCGATATGGGAAACGTTACTCTTGATCACTAGAAAGAAGATTTTATGTCAACAAAAATTGGAAGAAATGACCCTTGCTGGTGTGGCAGCGGAAAGAAATATAAGACCTGTCATGCGGCATTTGATATGAAGCTTGAAAAGCTTGCTGAGGCACATCATAAGATACCGAGCCATTCAATCATTAAGACACCTGACCAGATAGCGGGAATCAAGGAGAGCGCCAAGATAAATGTCGCAGTGCTCGACTACATAGGAGAGCATATCCACGAGGGTATGAACACAGCAGAGATTGATAAAATAGTCTATGATATGACCACCAGCATGGGCGGCATCCCTGCACCGCTCAACTATGAGGGTTATCCTTACAGCGTATGTACATCGGTAAATGAGCAGGTTTGTCACGGATTTCCTTCAAAGGACGTCATCTTAAAGGATGGTGACATCATAAATGTAGACTGTTCTACAATTTTAAACGGATATTTTTCGGATTCATCAAGAATGTACTGTATCGGAAATGTAAGCCCTGAGAAGAAAAAGCTCGTTGAAGTCACAAAGGAGTGTGTGGAGCTTGGACTCAAAGAGGTAAAGCCGTGGGGCTTCCTCGGAGATATGGGACAGGCGGTGCACGACCATGCATTTGCAAACGGTTACACAGTAGTGCGTGAAATCGGTGGACACGGAGTGGGACTTGAATTTCACGAGGATCCGTGGGTAGGCTACAACACCAAGCGCGGCACCGACATGGTCATGGCACCAGGCATGATATTTACCATCGAGCCAATGGTCAACATGGGCAAGGCCGATATCTACGTAGATGACAAGAACAACTGGGAAGTATACACTGACGACGGACTTCCATCAGCCCAGTGGGAAATCATGGTACTCGTCACAGAGGATGGCCATGAGGTGCTGAGCTGGTAAACCGGTAAGTATTACGAGAGTGCCTTTATAAAAGGATATTATTTCATAGGTTATAACATTATAAAGGGCGTGTGAAAAACGAAGTTTTTTTCACACGCCCTTTTGTATAATCCCATACAGAATCTAGTAAGTGAAGCGTTAGCTTCGGGAGAGCATTTCTGCATCCACGGACATGGCTTATAAACTCATAGTAGATTGCTTCGCATAAGTACCCTAAATTTACCGGAGAGTATGCGGTGTGTTCCGAAGAAAAATATAAACTGCCACGGCGTTCCATAAAATGTGGATACGACAATTCATAGCAAACTATCAATAAACTATCTGCAAATGATGCCGTGGCTGATTTTATATTTTTCTGAGGAATATACTGCATGCTATGCCGGTCTTCACAGCCTAAATATGCGAAGCCACATAAGCGATGGCGTCCCTACAGATTTGTATTCACCCCATTTATGGTCGCATTCTCATTCTCCCTCATAGGAATGACGAGACACTTCTCCCCATTGATGACCTGCGCATGAATCTGTGAAGCCTTCTCCGGCTTTACATGAAGCACCACATCATAGGTCTTAATTTGGGCAGTGTAATTATCAATCTCTTCCTGCTTCTCAAGAAGCTGTGAGGTGCGCTCCTCAATCTGATTATTTTTCTCCTGAATAACAGAATCCTTCTCCTCAAGCTGCGCATTTTTCTCATTGAGCTCGAGAGTTAAATCGCCGACCTGGCTCTCAAGAGCAAGTTTTTCCACACGGATTTCATTAGCTGCAAGAGCCTTTGAATCAATGACATTGGCTGCGATAGGCGGCTTGTTACCGAAGGCCTCATTGACGGATTTTTCAATGCGTGAAATCTTTTCCTCAGAGACATGGCAGTCACTAAGCACCTTGTTCATAGCCTCGCTGTCGAGAATGAACGGATCGTCGTCATCATCGTGGGTCTCAGCGTAGTCATCAGCCATCTCGGACAGATTCTGCTGGATATCAAGCAGTTTGTCATCCGTGCTCTCGTCCTCGGCACCTAGCACGTTTCTGACGATTGAATGAAAAGCCATCTTCTGCTCAGTAGCTGTGCGCTCCACACCGCAGCCGAGACCGTTTGTCATAAACTCAGAGTGCGGCTCCTTGGTATTTTTCGTATAGAAAAGAGTGGAGTGTATGTCAGTGCTCCTATCATTGAAAGCAGGGAATAAAAAGCCTGTCTCAGGTGCACCGACCACCCAGTCCCTTATGCGGGCTCCGATACGCTGCTCCTTTTCCAGATAGCCAAGGCCAGGCTTTGAAAGTGTGACAGGGCAGATGGCGCAGAGCATGTATTTGTACACCTCCTCGGACTCATCCACGTTGATGTTGTCCTTTGTGCGTGTCATGACATCGTAGCTGTCGAGATACAAAAGAATCAGATAGTTTCCGGCCTCATCGTAGGTGTCGATGACCAGGTCATAGTATGTATCGAGCAGAGTCTCATCATTAAGCTCGCTGTCGCGAAGCGCCATGAGAATCTGCTGGCGGCCTCCGACCTCTTCCTCTTCAAGAGGAAACTGCAGATTGAGCAGGTTGTTTCCGAGAGTGCCGGAAAGCACCTTGTTTGAAATCTCCAGATATTTGTAGTATTCATCCTCCTCAAGAGTGAGAAATTTGCCACCGAATTTGCAGACCTTTTCATGGTTGCAGTCCACGTAGCAGCCGACCAGACGACTGAAGGTTGCCTGGTCTTTTTTTAATCTTCGTTTTAGTTCCAATACTTCTTTTTTGTTCATATTATCCTCGCATTATTTTCATACCATTCAAAAATTTCCGTAATCACATTATATGTATGGAATAAATATTTGTCAATTGAGCGGCGCCTTTTATGTCCCGCTGTCAATCAAGAAAAAAGATGACAGACCAACCACAAAATGCTATAATTTAGGAAATCGACGGATTATGATATAAAGGCTGACACAGAGACATCCACAGGTGTCTCTGTTCTTGGATTGAGGCATAAATGGAGCAGAAAATGACAAACAATCACATTACAATAGGCATTCTCGCACATGTAGATGCGGGAAAGACAACCCTGTCTGAGGCCATGCTTTACAGCACCGGGCAGATTCGCTCACTCGGGCGCGTGGACCATCAGGACGCGTATCTGGACAACGATGCGCAGGAGCGTGAGCGTGGAATAACTATTTTTTCAAAGCAGGCAAGGCTTGATATTTCGCGTGGCACAAATGCGGCAGATACAGCACATACAGAAGATGTAGCACGTACGGCAGATACAGCTCGTACATGGCATGTAGTCATGCTTGATACACCGGGGCATGTGGATTTTTCGGCAGAGATGGAGCGTACCCTTCAGGTGCTCGACTATGCAATACTTGTAATCAGCGCAACTGATGGAGTGCAGGGGCACACGCGCACACTGTGGAGACTTTTAAAGCACTATAACGTGCCGACATTTATTTTTGTAAACAAGATGGATATGCAGGGCACGGATGCGGAGAAAGTGCAGGCAGAGCTAAGGAGCGAGCTGAGTGATGGCTGCGTGGATTTTTCTTCACAGGATTTATTTGAGGAGCTTGCCATGTGCAGCGAGCCTCTTTTAGATGAATTTATGGAATCGGGAGAGCTTGCGGATGCACATATTGCGCAGGCGGTGGCTCAAAGGGAGGTGTTCCCCTGCTTTTACGGCTCGGCACTTAAGCTTGACAGAGTGGATACGCTGATTCAGGGACTTTCGAGGTTTATGTGTGAAAGAAATTATTCTGACGATTTTTCTGCCCGCGTATACAAGATAGGCAGGGATGACAGAGGCAGCAGGCTGACATTTTTAAAGGTTACCGGAGGCTGTCTTAGAGTCAGGGACAAAATAGAGTACAAAGCGCATGGCGGTGACGAGGCGAAAGGCCCTCTGATTGAGAAAATCGATCAGATAAGAAAGTATTCCGGCGAAAAATATGAGATAGCTGATGTGGCAGAGGCGGGGGAGATAGTTGCTGTCACAGGTCTTAGCTCGACATTTCCGGGGCAGGGGCTCGGGTTTGAGCAGCAGTCCAATATGCCAATCCTTGAACCGGTACTAAACTATAGGATGATTCTGCCGGATGATGTAAATCCGGCGGCATTTATGGAAAAGCTAAAGCAGCTTGAGGAGGAAGACCCACAGCTTTACATAGTGTGGGTGGAGGAGTTTAAGGAAATCCATGTGCAGCTCATGGGACAGGTGCAGATGGAGGTGCTTGTGCGTCTCATAAAGGACAGGTTTGGTGTTGTTGTCACGTTCGGACCGGGCAGCATTGTATATAAGGAAACGATAGCGAGGGCTGTCGAGGGAGTAGGACATTTTGAGCCGTTGCGCCACTATGCAGAGGTGCATCTGCTTTTGTCGCCGGCGGAGCGTGGCAGCGGAATCACAGTTACATCCACTTGCAGTGAGGATGTGCTTGACAAAAACTGGCAGCGCCTCATAGCCACACACGTTGAGGAAAAGGAGCACAGGGGTGTGCTCACAGGCTCAGCGCTTACCGATGTGAAGGTCACTATTCTTACAGGAAGAGCACATGTAAAGCACACGGAGGGAGGCGATTTCCGCCAGGCTACATACAGAGCAATCCGCCAGGGGCTTAAATCCACAGAGAGCGTGCTGCTGGAGCCATACTACAGCTTTATCCTACAGGTGCCGATGGAGTATGTCGGCCGTGCAATGACAGATCTGGAGCAGAGATTTGCAAGAGCCAGGAGCCCGCAGTTTGCCACAACCGCTGCGAGGGAGATGGCAACAATTACAGGAAAGGCACCGGTTGCGACAATGCAGGATTATGTGAGTCTGGTGCATGCGTATACAAAGGGGCTCGGGCACCTGACACTGGAGCTGTGGGGTTATGATGAGTGTCACAATCCTGCGGAGGTGATTGCGCAGATGCACTATGACAGCGAGGAGGATTTCCGCAATCCGACAGGCTCGGTATTTTGTGCGCACGGCTCAGGCTACGTGGTGCCGTGGGATGAGGTACCGGAGCATATGCATCTGCCGTATGTCTATCACGGGGATGAGTCTGAGGAGGCACTTGCAGCGAGTGCCCGCACACAGAATGCATTTTCAGCGGAGGATGCGCAGGCGCTTGCCGGAAACCGCCGCAGGATGAGCTTTGAGAAAGCTGTTTCAGGTATGTCATCAGTGGAGCTTGATGCGCAGCTTGCAGATGTTTATGCCAGGGAGTTTGGCATGGGCAAAAACGATATTGCAGAGGATCAGAGGCGCAAATGGTCAGGTAAAAAGAAAAATGAGTATGAAGGCCTAAGTGGTAAACCACGCACCGTAAAGCATGATAAGCACGGCAATCCGATTTATCCGAAGAAATCCCCGGGGGAAGAGTACCTGATAGTTGATGGATATAATATAATATTTGCATGGGAGGATTTAAAGGAGCTTTCACGCATAAACATTGATTCGGCGAGAGATGCGCTGAAGGATGTTTTATCGGATTACCAGGGCTATAAGGGCTGTCATCTGCTGCTGGTGTTTGATGCGTACAAGGTGAAGGGCAATGCCGGAAAGAGAGAGACCTTCCACAACATAGAGGTCGTGTATACAAAGCAGGACGAGACAGCCGATGCATTTATCGAAAAGACTGTGTTTGGCATACGTGACAGGTACAAGGTAACAGTGGCAACCTCTGACGGACTGGAGCAGCAGACGGTCATGAGCCTTGGGGCACTGCGAATGTCAGCCCGCGAGCTTAAGGAGCATATTGAGATGACGAAGCGTGCCGGGATGGAGGCATTCATATCAGGATAAACGGTCATGAATGGTAACAATATGTGTATAAAGAGATGTTTATAAAGACATTTGTATGTCATAAGCAGAGATAAGGAGACAAGAAAATGGTAGTAAACGAAAGCATGTACCAGCTCGGAAGCGTGCGCTCAGCAATCAGGGAGCTTTTCGAGTATGGTAAAAAAAGAGCAGCAATTGTAGGTAAGGAAAATGTATATGATTTCTCAATAGGAAACCCGAGCATACCGGCTCCGCAGATAGTAAACGACACAATAAAGGAGCTTGTGACAGATTATGATTCTGTTGCGTTGCACGGCTACACGTCAGCACAGGGAGACGTGGAAACGAGAGCGGCGATAGCTGAGTTTTTGAACAACACACATGGCACACATTTTAATGCGGACAACCTTTACATGACAATGGGAGCAGCGGCATCGCTGTCAATCTGCTTTCGTGCGTTGACAAGCGACGCATATGATGAGTTTATTACCATAGCGCCATATTTCCCGGAGTACAAGGTATTTGTGAATGCAGCAGGAGCAAGGCTTGTAGAGGTGCCTGCAGATACAGAGCATTTTCAGATAGATTTTGAGGCTCTTGAGGAGAGAATCAATGCGCACACCAGAGGTGTCATAATCAATTCACCAAACAACCCATCCGGCACAGTCTATTCTGAGGAGACCATCAAAAAGCTCTCAGACCTCCTTGAGAAAAAGTCTAAGGAGATAGGAAGACCGATATTCATTATCGCAGATGAGCCGTACAGGGAGATAGTTTACGACGGAATCAAGGTACCGTTTGTGACCAAATATTACGACAACACACTGGTATGCTACTCATACAGCAAGTCACTTTCGCTGCCGGGAGAGAGAATAGGATACGTCCTCGTGCCTGATGAGGTGTACGATAAGGCTGAGCTGTATGCAGCAGTCTGTGGTGCGGGAAGAGCACTCGGCTACGTGTGTGCACCAAGCCTGTTCCAGAAGATGATAGTAAAATGCCAGGGGGCAACCGGTGATATCAATGCCTACAAAGAAAACAGAGACCTTCTGTACGAGGGACTCACAAGGATAGGCTATCACTGCTTCAAGCCGGACGGAGCCTTTTATATGTTTGTAAAGGCACTCGAGGATGACAGCAATGCATTCTGCGAGAAGGCAAAGGAGGAGGATGTGCTCATAGTAGCAGCAGACGGCTTCGGCTGTCCGGGCTGGGTGAGAATATCATACTGTGTGGACAGGGAAATGATAAAGCACTCTATGCCTGCGTTTGAAAAGATATACAACAAGTATAGTAAATAATAGTTACAAAAAAATAATCCAAAAAAGCGCCGAAAATTGTCTAAAAAATATGTAATTTTCGGCGCTTTTATTATGCAGTTTTCACAAAGTTGTCTCCGTGTGACCGTTGTGTGACCATTGTTTTGTATAATGGAATGAAGAGTGGGAATATAAATAAAATCGTAACGGAATAGTTACAAAAAATACTATAGAAAAGGAGATATGAGAGTGTTTAATAAAAAACTTAACAGGTTACTAGCAATCATGCTAGCTTCTGTAATGGGTGCGACATCGCTTCCGGCAACACAGGTAAGTGCTGATACACCCTCTTCAGAGTATGATATATCTAACGACGCAGCTTCGGATGATATATCTGACAGTAAAATTCCAGATGAACAGGATTCGGATAATAATGCCACCGAGGAAAAACAGCCACAGCAGCTGACGGTAGAGTATACACCGGCGGATGATATTTATGTGGGGAACAAAGTTGTTCCGGTGGTAAAATCCGACAGGGCGGATGCAGCCGTTGACAATTTAAAATACACTGTTGTAGAAGGCAAAAATCTGATTGAAAAGGATACAGACTTTGCATCAAACGGTATATGGACAGCAAAGGATACCGGAACTGTAAGGATAAAGGTGACAAAAGCAGAAGATGACAAATATAAGTCAGCAGAGGCAGAATATACTGTTACCATCAAAGAATATGATTACAGCAGTATGAATAACAGCCTGACAGGGACAATGCTGCAGGGTACACAGTTTTATGTAGAAGCACCTACATTATCGCTGGCAAGTGACAATCAGGCGGTATATGTGGTTAGAAAAGGTGATGAATGGATTGAAGCTGATAAATATCAGCTTATGCCACAGCAGGGTGATAACAGACAGACTCTTGTAATAGCACGTAAGGACAAGGAAAGCGGAGCTATCACAGATATTGGAAGTCTGCGGCTCGACTACAAATATGATACACAGCCTCCAAAGATAACATTGAATCCAAAGGAGGATGATAAACCTGCTTTCACAAAGGATGCTGTGGATTATTATGGAAATGTCAGAAAAGTAGACATGAATATCCACGATGTCTCTTTGGATGATGGTTCCACACAGCTTTGGGTAAAGGTTGATGACCGGGAAGAATTCGATGTATTTGATGTCGATAATGCCCAGAAGCTGATTGATGCAGGAATAGAGTATAGTGAGTGGATCGTGACAGGGGCTGATTATAGCAGCTGCATCACATTTGGTACAAAAGCGGATGAGGAACACAAATATCAGATAATCGGAATGTATGCGAAGGATCAGGCGGAGCATGAGTGTAATGATACAAGCTCAATAGAGCAGCCGTTTTATGTGGATAGAAAAGCGCCTTCAGGTACTATTGGATATGATGCTGATTTAATAGACGAGCAGAATATGGTCAGTCAGCAGGCATCAAATGTATATGGACAGCTGGAGGATATCAGCGGAATAAAGCAGGCATTCTACTATGTGAATAAATCAGATGAAAGTGGCAGTATTTTAAATGATGAGCAGGTAAAAGCGCTTGATGATTCAGCATGGAAGCCGTTAGAGCTTATTGAGGATACATATGATGCCCGATATAAGTACAAGATTAATACATCTGATCTGAAGGATACTTCATATAACGTATATGTAAAGGCTCAGGACAATTGTAATGGCGAGACAGCATTTTTCTCCACATCGAAGCTGGTTGTTGATACCCTGCCACCGGAGCTTACAGTGTCCCAGGATACCATGACAGCAGCCGATGAAAAAGGCTGGCATAAGGATGATATAAGCTATATCGTTAAGGCTGATGACAGCTTATCAGGAATTAAGAGTGTTGAATACACTGTATTTGATGGGAAAAGGAAAATTGTATCAGGACAGACTGTTGAGCTTGACGAGAGCGGGGAAGGAAGGATAACCATTCCGGCAGCAGAGCAGTTTAACGGAATTGATCTGATGCTTTCAGTAAAGGCAACTGATTATGCCGGTCTTAAGACAGAGGTTAAAGGTGACAGCTTCAAGTTCAGCATGGACAGTCAGTCACCTGATGTCAGTATAGAGCCTGAAGCGGGCAAAAACAGAAAATATTTCAATGACGATGTCCGTATAAAAACAAGTGTAGCTGACAGCATTTCAGGTGTTGTATCAGCAAAATACCAGATAGTGACAGATGATCAGTCAGTATCGGATGATGAAGGTGCATGGAATGAGATTGATGAATCAGGAATCATAAATGTATCGGCTGAGGCTTATCTGGATAAAAAGACAGATGTATATGTTAAAGCTGTTGATGAGGCAGGAAACGTGACTGTAGTGGATTTGACAGCAAGCGGCAGCCAGCCATTTTATATTCACAAGGCAGCGCCTGCAATAACAGTGACATATGGTACACCTGAGCAGCCGGATCCACAGTGCATCAGCAGTGTAAAAGGCACTGAGTATTACAGGGAAAACAGGATTGCAACCATTTCGGTAAAAGAGAATGAGCTTTTCTTTGACCCCGATGAAACAAAAATCAATGTAAAGGTTGATGGAAATGAACAGACACAGTCAGATGCATGGTCTGAAAAGTCATACTGGGTAAAGACAGGCGAGGGAGCAGAAGCTGTTTACAGTAAGCAGCTTGTATTCAATGCAGGACACAAGTATGAGCTGAGTGTCAGTGCAAAAGATTTGTGTGGTAATTCAGATAATGGATTTGAGATAGAAGGAGACAAATCAGCAGAGTTTGTAATTGACGTACAGTCGCCGACAGGAAATATCAGGTTTGACGGACTTTCAACAGGCATGGATACCGTGTGGGATTTATTGCTGCCAAAAGACAAATATGAGATTTCAAGATTTGCTGCCAAGAAGGTCAATATTGCCGGACAGCTTGGAGATGAGCATGGCGGCATCAAGTCAGCAGAGTATTTCGTTTCAGCAGAGGATGCAATAATTGACGTAGACAGTATTCAGGAGGCTGACTGGAAGACACTTGACAGCCTTAATGAGGATGGCACCTTCAGTGAACCGATAGAATGCGAGAACAAAAACTGCGTGGTATATGTCAGGGTTACAGATTTAAGCGGTAATGTTTCATATATCAGCACAAATGGATTGGTAGTTGATACATGCGCACCGGCAATATCAGTCATCACACCTGAGACAGCATCAGGAGTGTACAGTGCAGATGTGCCGGTAAGTATAGAGGTATCAGATGAGAATGCCACAGGAGTTGCATCAGGAATAAAGAGCGTAAACTATACGGTAACAAATATGGGACAGACGACACAGGATGGAACATTATATAGCTATGATAAGACAGCAGCGGGCTTAAAAGATCTGGAAAATCATGTAACAGAGCAATTTGACATAAGCGCGGCTTCAAACAACAGTAATGAAGTGCGTATAGATGTTACCGCAACAGACAATGCAGGAACGGCATACACAGTAACAAAATACATAAAAATAGATACAACAGCACCAACAGTGCAGGTAAGCTATGACAATAACAGTGCAGATACATCATTTGGAGACACAGCATACTTCAAAGCACCGCGAACAGCAACCGTAAAAGTAACAGAGCGTAACTTTGATGCATCAAAGGTAGCAGCGGAAATAAAAGCCGCAGCAGGTAAGGCACCTGCTCTTTCAAACTGGAGCACAGAAGGTGGAAGCGGTAACGGTGATGATACAGTACATGTTGCCACAATATATTACGGACATGATGACGATTACACATTTGGAATCGGAGTAAAAGACATTGCGGGAAATGCCGCAGCAGGAGTGGATTATGCAAATTCGCTTGCACCGACAAAATTTACAATTGATACGACAGCACCTGTTATTTCGGTAGTATATGATAACAACAGTGCATCAAACGGAAACTATTATAATAACAAGAGAACAGCAACTGTGACAATCACAGAGCACAATTTTGATACAAGCAGAATAGCACTGAGCATGACTGCGCAGGATGCAGGAAAATCAGTAGCAGCACCGGCATTTGGAAGCTGGTCAGATAATGGTGATATACATACGGCAACATTAAGCTTTGATGCGGATGCCACATATACATGGTCACTTGCATATACAGACAAAGCCGGCAATAAGGCAAAAGACCTTGCAAAGCAGGAGTTCTGCATAGATACGACAAAGCCTGTTGTAACAATCAACGGAGTAACCCCGGGCTCAGTAAACAATAATTCAGGAAATATGTCATTTGTAATAGAGTGCACAGATACTAATCTTGAATACTTTTCACCGGTGCTTACAGTTGAGGTATATGAAAATAGCAGATTCGTAAGAAAAACGATTACCGGAAATGTGATATCAATTTCAAACGGACAACGTGTAGAGTTTAGAAATCTCAATGAGGATGGAGTGTATTCACTGACATGCCATGCACAGGATAAGGCCGGAAATTCTTATGAAACAGTCAATATTATAGATGCAGGCGGAAAGCAGGTGACAGAGACTGCAGGGCAGGGAGAAAAATTGATGGATTTCTCCATAAACAAAGGCGGTTCAATCTTCTCGCTGGATGACAATACGATGAAGCTTGTAAAGGATTACTATGTGCAGAAGGTATACCATGATGTGGTAGTCAGAGAGATAAATCCGGATGAAGTTACCAGCTGTACTGTCAAAGTAAATGGAAAAGCACTTAAGCAGGGAACAGACTTCAGTGTGAATAATGTAAGTGAAAGCGATGGCTGGCATAAGTACGAATATGTGATATCAAATGCGGTATTTGAAAAAGAGGGTCAGTACAATATCGTTGTGGAGACAAAGGACAAAGCAGATTCAGTTGCCTACAGTGATGTGAAGAGTGTAAATATTGAATTTATTGTGGACAAGACAGCACCTACATATACATTGACAGGTGTAGATAAAAACAATGAAAACTATATTGGCTCAAAGAATGCAGTATTGATGCCGAAGGATGATGGCGGAAAGCTTGGACGTGTAAAGATTACTGTAGTGGGCAAGGATGACAAAGAAAAAAAGGTTATCAAGGAAATGTCGGGAGACGATATGCTTGACTATCTGGACAAGCATGACGGAAAGATAGAGTTTGAAGTACCTAAGGAGGTGCTCTCTGCAAAAGACGGTGATTCAAGGCTTATGGTAGAGTGTGCAGACTGTTCTGTTGACGAAGGTGGAAAGACCAATAAAGTGAAAAAAATATATGGTAAGGATACAGAAGCAGATACAGAGATTGCCGAAGATGATGTACCTATGGAATCAAATTCGTCAGATGTCAAATCAGTAGAAACAAATAATGATAAGGCAGTATATATAATTGGAGCAATATTATTATTTGTACTTATAATTGCGATATTGATAATCGTTTATTATATGAGAAAAAAGATGAAAGAAAAGAAAGACAATGATGAGCAATAAGATAATTACCTATGTATTTACATCACCATGTGGTGGTGTGGGAAAAACAACAATGTCTGTGGCATGCGCGAAAGCGCATGCCCTTCAAGGCAGACTTGGCAACGAAGATTTTGAATTCTGGGAGGAGTGAGTATGAGATTTGAAATAGCAGCTGACACGGACAGAGGAATCGTAAAAGAAACTAATCAGGATAGTCTGCTGGTAAAGTGCTTCTCAACATGCAAAGGAGACATGGCATTTGCAGTATTATGTGACGGCATGGGCGGCTTATCGAAGGGTGAGCTGGCCAGTGCCACTGTAGTCAGAGCATTTGACAGATGGAGTGACGAGCAGCTGCCTGAGCTTTGCAAATCGTCGAACCCGGATATTGACAGTCTGATTCTGGAAAGACAGTGGGATGAAGTAATACAGCAGCAGAACGAAAAAATAAAAGCATATGGCAAAGCACATGCAGTAAACATGGGAACAACAGTGGTAGCGCTGCTTGTCACGCAAAAAGCCTACTACATTATAAACGTGGGCGATTCCAGAATATATAGCCTTTCAGACCATATAGAAAGGCTTACGACAGACCAGACATATGTACAGCGGGAAATTATGAATGGAAATATGACACAGGAGCAGGCTATGAGAGATCCGCGAAGGAATGTACTGCTGCAGTGTGTCGGGGCATCAGCAGAAGTAAAGCCGGAGTACAGGACCGGGGCAATGAAAAATGGAATGTCACTTCTGCTTTGTTCAGATGGCTTCAGGCATGAGGTATCAGAACAGGAAATCTATGAGATGCTGAAAACGGCAGCAACTGTAGATGGGCAGAATATGCACGACAGACTGGAGCAGCTCATCAGACTAAGCATGCAAAGAGGAGAGCGCGATAATATAACAGCAGCGCTCATAAAGGCACAGTAGGAGGAACAGATGCTTGAAATAGGCTCTTTAATTGACGGAAAATACAAGATACTAAACGAAGTTGGACACGGCGGAATGAGCGTTGTGTACCTGGCTATGAATGAAAGGGCAAACAAACAGTGGGCAATAAAAGAGGTCAGAAAGGATGGAGTAAAGGATTTTGAGGTAGTAAAGCAAAGTCTTGTTGCGGAGACCAATATGCTCAAAAAACTGAGCCATCCCAGTCTTCCTGATATTGTCGATGTCATAGATGAGGATGACAGATTCCTTATCGTAATGGATTATATAGAGGGAAATTCTCTCAAGACAGCATTGCAGGAGTACGGAGCCCAGTCGCAGAAAAATGTGATAAAGTGGGCCAAACAGCTATGCGACGTTCTTGGGTATCTGCACTCACAGAACCCGCCAATCATATATCGTGATATGAAGCCGGCAAACATAATGCTAAAGCCTGATGGAAATGTGGTGCTTATAGATTTTGGAACAGCAAGGGAATATAAGGAAAATAACATAGAGGATACGACATGTCTTGGCACGATGGGATATGCTGCACCGGAACAGTTTGGTGGAATGGGGCAGACAGACGCGAGAACAGATATATATTGTCTGGGAGCCACAATGTATCATCTTGTTACGGGAATGAATCCCTGTGAGCCACCTTACGAAATAAGGCCGATCAGAGAAATTGACCCAACATTGTCAGGTGGTCTTGAACGTATTATTACAAAGTGTACACAGCCGGATCCAAACAACAGATATCAGAGCGCAGCTGAGCTGATGTATGACCTTGAGCACTATACAGAGATTGATGACATGTATAGGAAGAATCTAAAGAGAAAGCTTGCGGTATTTATCACCACATCAGTTTTGACGATGCTGCTTGGAACAAGCACAGTATTAAGCTATTGTGCGGCAGAACACAAAAAAAATGAAAACTATAATAGCATATTAAAAGAAGCGGATACCTATGACAATTATGACAATGGATATTACACGGCTATAGTCACCGACCCGACAAGGACGGAGGCATATCTTAAGCTGAATGACAAACTGACAGACGATTTTGTGCTGGACAGGGATGAGGCGCAGATATTGAACAGGCTGATGGTAGGTATAGATTGCAAGGACCACAATGGCCGGGTGCATACATATGATGTCATGGCAAAGCTGAAAGAAAAAAATCCAAAGGGATATGAGGATGTATGCTATAAGATTGGTGAAAGCTTTTTATTCTACTACGAAATCAATGTGGAAAAAGACAGATACTCCAGTGCGGCGCAGTGGTTCAAGGAAGCGAAGGAGAATCATCCGGAGGCAGGAATATACTGTGAGATATCAGATTGTCTGACATTGATTAGCCAGTATGATGGAGCAAAGATACAACAGACAGAAAAAACATATGAAGAATACAAAAAGCTATGGAAGCAAATAAATGAGCTATATGCAAAATCAGAAAATTTTGACAGCTTAGACGCAAAGATTCAGGTATGGAATGAGATAGATGATATAGTTGACACAAATATCACATCATTTATAGCAGTGACAGATAAGGATAAAGTTATGGATTTATTACAGACAATAAAGGACAAAACAGAAAAGCTGGATAAATCCATAATGCGCGAGCAGATAACAGGATTGCAGGATAATATAGACAAAACAATTGAGAAGGCACAGAGCGTGAAGGAGGAAAACAAAGATGACTTATAATCAGTACAGGATGATATTTTACGTATCCTTCACGGCATTTGCCATAATGCTTATAGCTTCAATAGTCATACTTATAGTGCTTGAAATACCTAAGGTCATAGGTGCACTTACCGGAAAATCTGCCCGGAAAGGAATTGCAGCAATTGTACAAAAGCAGACAGCGGGACATATTGACATAACATCGTCCGGTCCGATAGCACCGTCATATAACCTGGCAGGGGAGAATAAGAAAAAGCCGGGATATACACAAAATATAGATGAAACTACTGTGCTGGATGCACCGACAGAAGTATTGCAGGATGAAACCACAGTATTGGAAGATATAACCGAAAAGCTGCAGAAAACCAATATCAGGTTCGAAGTAACAAAGAAAATAGAATTTTTACATACGACAGAATGTATCTCATAAGGAATGGAAAATAGCGAATGTCTAAATTAAAAGTAAGCATAAAAAAATCGACCGTTACTGCCATGATGAAGGCAGGACGAAAGGAAAGAATAAATGAAACCGAACTAAGCCAGCTAGCCAGAATAAAACCATGTGGAATCATGCATGTGACAAAAACAAAAAAAGACAGTGTCATATATACGTGCCCTGCAAATATAAATCTTACCGATAGATTGAAAAAAGCCGTAAGCAAATATGATTTCTTTTTCATGATTGAGCAGATAGTAATAATGGTTGAGGATGTATACAATAACGGACTGAACGTAAACAGTGTTCGTTTTAATATGGATGACGTATACATAAACGAGATGACAAAAGAGATGTACTTTATATATTTTCCGATAGTAGGAGGACAGGAAAGTGCAGATATTGTCGGGTTTATAGAAAACATAATTTATACAATGACACCTGTTATCAATGAGGATACGAATTATATATCCAGATTTATGTATTATGTCAGAAGCTTCCATGGCTTCAACGGCAATGCAATAGAAAAATATATCTCACGCGAAGAGCGTGCAGTTGTGAACGTGCTGAAAAACAAAGCAGTGACAATGCAGCAGACAATGCAGCAACAGATAATGCAGCAACAGACAATGCAGCAACAGACAATGCAGCAACAGATAATGCAGCAGGTAATGCAGGGCAGCATGGATGGAACTACAGTGTTGTCAGATGATGGCATATCCGTACAGCAGATACAGCAGATGCAACCGGTGAACTATCATTTTGCAAGTCTTACAAGGCAGGTAACAGGTGAAAAGATAGAGCTTGGCAAACCATCGTTTGTGCTGGGAAAGAATCCGGAAAAGTCAGATTATGCGGTAGCAGACAATACGAATATCAGCAGGGTGCATGCAGTGATAACCATGCGAAACGGACGTTATTATGTAATGGACCAAAATTCTACCAATGGCACATTTATCAATGGAAGGATAATAAAGGCGGGGCAGGAAACAGAGATATTACCGGGAGACTGTCTGATGTTAGCTAATGAGGAATTTATATTTAATGAATAGCTTTAAATATAAAAGGTGAGGAGAATAATACTATTATGGAACTAAAAGAATTAAGTCGCAGAATATCAAGGTACCGGGCAAATGTAGAAAATCTGCAGCTTGAGAAAAACAGGCTGCTTAATGAAATAGATGCTTTGGATCAGGAAGCATTGAAAATAAAGGAATATAAATGGCAGGCGCAAAACCGGTTTAAATGCAGAGTTGATAATATAGCCGGCATGGACAGATATAGCAGTCGTAATATAACAAATCTGAAGGGCAGACTTAAGAGTATTAATTCATTAAATGATGGAAAATCGTATGTAGCCAATGCGATGAATGCTATAGATTCAATGCTGAGAGATGTAGAGAATGCAATCAGGAGCAGAAATGACAGGATATATGAAATAAACCAGCAGCTGTGTACATATGAGGACAATATAGAGCAGCTGAGAATAAAAAAAAGAAGAATGGAGAGTAAGTAATGGGACAGTACAATTTAAGGTTTGAGCAGGAGGAATTTACAGAACTTGTGCGTTTATACTCAGAACTTGCAAAGATTGCAGATAGACAGATGAACGAATATCAGATGATACTTGATATTATAAACACAAATGCAGTTATAAGCGGTGAATTGCACGATAAGCTGGAAGTGTACGAGGATGCTGTTCATACATATCAGAGTATACTGGGAGAATCCTTCAGGGAAATGTCGAAAAAACTTAATGAATTTGTGAGAGATGTAGATGAGGCAGATGGAGATATATATGGTATAGGAACATATGAAGCGTATTAGAAGGAGGGGTGACGCATAATGAAATTTAAGGATTTTACGCAGGAAGCGTACGATGACATACAAAGCTATATGGGAGGAGAAGAACAGTGGGAGGAAATAAACAAAACCTACGGTGTAGTGGAAACCAAAGGTATATTTCAATATGATTATGAATCACAGCTAAGAAACGCGGCAACAGAATATCAGAGACAAAATGAAGAGGCAAGCAATAGTGTAAGAAGGATGTTTGATAATGTAAATGGAGTGGATGATCTATATGCAGCCAGGTTTCGGGACGAATATATGGACTTGGAAAGATTCAGCACTGCAATTAAAGAACTGGCAGCTCTGATTAATGTAAGATCCGTTGAGAATATATATACGATGGATTGCCAGACATTGAAAACAAAAGCTGGTAATATACAGGCAAAAGTGGACTCGAAGATAACAGAGTATTATAAAGAGCGATTCTATTCAGTGGATTCTAATGGAAAGACAGTTATGAACTGGGACGAAATAAACTATGAGATGCGGAAGGAATTTGTACCAGATGCAGAGCTGCAGGCACTTGTATCAGTATTTCCAAAGCTGTCCACAGATGATGAGGAAGAAACCATAGCAAATATAGAGAACATGCTGCGCGCAGGTTATGGAAACGCCAAGGATGATGAGTGGATAGATAATGCAGATCTGGAAGACCCTAAGTATTACAGTGTGAGTGTCACGAATACATTTAAGAGGGCGGTGGATATATATAAGACAAGTATGGATATAATTGACTATTACAGCGAAAAATGTGCATACAGAAACGACGAGATTAGTGATGAAGCGCTTGAAGAGATGAAAGAGCAGTACAGAGTGTCATCCCTGTTTAAAGCAATGGTTGATAGCTACCCGACAATAGGAGTTGCATATAATGGAAAAAACGATGGATTTACAATACATTCCGATAAAGAGAAAAATGTGACCGTATCCGTATGCCTGAAAGAGCTGCCGTTTGATGTAAGCATATGCAAGATTACAGACAGCAATGACAGGGAGATATTGGACAAATATTATAACGTCAAGGTAACAAATGGAACTATTAATGAAAAAGTAGGAAAAGAAAATGAGAAGGTCAATCAGATAGATGCGTATGGAATGGTAGATAATCAGATTGTAAGCCATGTACTTCCACACGGCATGATTGAGAATACAAAGCAGAATCTTGAAAATCAAAAGGAAGAGGAAAAGACTGAATGCAGAGTATTTTTTGATGTAACAAGTAATACTTTAAAAGGTAAGATTATTGATGAAGCTATAGGCCTTTCAGCGGTAATAATAAATGAAACCGTAGGAGATAAGATTAACAAGGCTAACGCAGCAATAAATTATTTGAATGACTTAAATGCAGCATATGATGAAAATAATGAAAATGTACAAAATAATGCAGAAATTGATGAAGCAAAAGACAGACTGACAGAAACAGACTTTACATGTCAGGACATGATAGAAGATGCCAATTATTTCGGCATGGATATGGAGATAACCAGGGTAGGTGACACCTATATCTGTGATAATATCACGATGGATGTGGAGAAAGTGACGAAGATGGTGGATGCATATAATGCACAGGCAGAGCCGAAACAGCAGGTAAGTATTGATGACTTGGAGGACTATGCCAGGGGAGCAGGTGATAAAAATCAGAGAGAGGATGACGAAGACTATAAGGCTTTGTGTAACAGAGTAAAGGAATATATGAAGTACATTTTGGAAAATTGAGATAACAATAAATAGGCATGAATGCAACGCAGACGGAAAGGAAAATTTATTATGAAGAAAGCAATATCAGTTCTTATGGTAGCGGCATGTATGTTATGTATGGTGACAGCATGTGAAAAAAAGAATAAAAAGGAAAATGATACATCAGCAGTTCAGGCAACAGAAATAGATTGCACGGCAGCAGAGCTTGTGACCACAGAGCCGGAAGGTGAAATCACGATATCAGAGATGATAGATCAGAGGATTAAAGAGGAAGGAAAGATAACGTTATATACGATGTTAATTGGTCTTTCAGAGACTCCTTTGGAAATAACAGAGGATTTAAACGTAAATATTATATCGTATGATGGGAAAGAACTTATCGATTATGGAAATAGCTCTAATCGCAGAGGGGAGACCAGACTTGGTGACATAATACATAATAAAGTGGATTATTCAACATATAATATAGGCGCATATGGTGGAAACTGGAAGCGACATCGTTATGTGTCTGGTGGAGACGAAAAGTATGTGGAAGAAGAAGGCTATGTACAGCGCGAAATCACTACAGATGATTCGGGAAATAATACCCAGATGGAGACACTGTATTCGTATTCAAAGGGAACTCTTTATACAAGAGAGGAGGGAAGTGAGGTATGGAATCAGACAGAGAAAGAGGACAGTCTAGATATAGTATCATTTGGAACATTTGAGAGGATAAAGCTGGATGGAAAAACATACATGACATTCTGCGTAAGAGATAATTTGAATCTGATAAAGTATTATATAATTCCGGACAATAAATTCACAGAGAACAAGACAGTTGTATATGACACTCCGGGAACAGAGGGAACCACAGTCAATACAGTGGATTACCTCAAAAAATACCAGGCGGTTCCCAAAGAAGAGCTGGAGCAGATGATAATTTTCCCAGGCAGCGAAAAAGCGGAAAGCTCACAGGCTGCAGATTAAATACGGTATGATTGCTTATGCAATTATATATAAAAATTATTTTAAGGAGGACATGAAAATGGCAGCAGGACAGATCAGAATGACACCTGACACAATGAGAGAAAGGGCAGGAGAGTACAGGACAGAAGCAGATAATGTACAGAGCGTAATCGACAAGATGGACAGATTACTTGAAACCCTGCTCACAGAGTGGGAGGGCTCAGCATCAGAGGCATATGCCAACAAGTTTGCAGAGCTCAGACCTTCATTTGTAAAAGGAAAAGAGCTGATCGATGATATCGCAGCGGCACTTGACAAGACTGCAGAGGCAGTAGAGTCAACCGATACACAGATAGCAAATCAGTTCAGCATGTAAAATTCATTCAATGCCGGATTCCACACCACAGGCTGTGGTGTGGAATTGTATTGTATTTGTATTGTGGCTTTATTTCAAGAGCAGCAGAGCTGCTTTTAAAATAAGACCATAATTTTATACATTAACAGGAGGACAGAAAAGTCATGATAAAAAGCGGAGACAGTAAAGAAATAAGACTTAAGGAATTTAGCTATGCGCTGGAGAGAATGGAGAGTTTAAAATCAGGAAATGAGCTGACTAATAAGATAGTTGAAATACAGGGAACCCAGATACACAGCAAAGGAGACAGCGTGCCGGAAATAGAGAGCATAAATACTTTTCTGACAACGATTTCATTTGCCGTGGAGGATTTATTTAATAATACATATGAGGTATTGAATAATTCGCTAGAGCAGTATATAGCCTCTGATGAAGCGATTGGAAAATTATGGGAACAAATACAGAACGATAATGACGAAAAGGACAGTTCGGACCCATTCAAGGATGTAGTTATTAATTTTCAGTCAGGACATGATTATAGATTAAATGAGATATTAGGTGACGTTAAATTGAAAAAATAATCCGGAGAAATTACATCATGATGAGATTGTTTAGGGCTTTGTGCAACAGAGTAAAGGCATATATGAAGTACATTTTGGAAAATTGAGATAACAATAAATAGGCATGAATGCAACGCATACGGAAAGGAAAATTTATTATGAAGAAAGCAATATCAGTTCTTATGATAGCGGCATGTATGTTATGTATGGTGACAGCATGTGAAAAAAAGGATAAAAAGGAAAATGACACATCAGCAGCTCAGGCAACAGAAACAGATTGCACGGCAGCAGAGCTTGTGACCACAGAGCCGGAAGCTGAAATCACGATATCAGAGATGATAGATCAGAGGATTAAAGAGGAAGGAAAGATAATGATGTATAGGATGCATTTTGGTCCGTCAAAGACACCTTTGGAAATAACAGAGGATTTAAAAGTTAAGATTATCTCATATGATGGAGATAAACTAACAGGCTATAAGAATCCTGATGATTTCCTTATGGAGACCAGACTTGGTGACATAATACATAATAAAGTGGATTATTCAACATATGATATAGGCGTATATGGTGGAAGTTGGAAGTGGCATGATACCAAGTATGGATATGAAAAGTATACAGCTGAGGAAAGGTATGTACAGCGCGAAATCACTACAGATGATTCGGGCGATAATACCCAGATGGAGACACTGTATATGTATTCAAAGGGAACTCTTTATACAAGAGAGGAGGAAAGTGAGGTATGGAATCAGACAGAGAAAGAGGACAGTCTAGATATAGTATCATTTGGAACATTTGAGAGGATAAAGCTGGATGGAAAAACATACATGACATTCTGCGTAAGAGATAATTTGAATCTGATAAAGTATTATATAATTCCGGACAATAAATTCACAGAGAACAAGACAGTTGTATATGACACTCCGGGAACAGAGGGAACCACAGTCAATACAGTGGATTACCTTAAAAAATACCAGGCGGTTCCCAAAGAGGAACTGGAGCAGATGATAGTTTTCCCGGGCAGCAAAAAAGCGGAAAGCTCACAGGCTACAGATTAAACACGGTATGATTGCATATGCCAACAAGTTTGCAGAGCTCAGACCTTTATTTGTAAAAGTTTATCAGAACAAGAGGAGAAGCAATATGGCAAGTCTGTTAGAACGATTAAAATATATAATAGAAGATATTTTTGGAAAGAAAACCTATGCAGAATCTCAGAGAGATAAATATAAAAAAGTAGTAAGGAATTTGGAAAAAGAGTTAAAGAAAACAGACAATTTAAGTGATGTTATGGATCAATTGGCAACAGATTTCAATACAATGGAGATGAATCCGGATTCTGCTCAGGGAAAACTCAGCGACACTTTTGTAACAAAGGAAAGTGAAAATCGCGAGGCAGTAGAAAAACTGGGGGCTGATTTTAAAGAAATAATTGCAGAGGTAAAATCAAAATTGGAATTTGCAAGAAATGAATATAATTACTGGTGTGACGAAGCAAAACGTGAAGATGATGAAATGAAGATATATCAGCAGCAATATTATGAAGAGGAAGAGAGATTAAGAAGAGAAGCTGCGGAGGAAGAGGCAAGGCGAAAAAGAGAAGCGTCATAGGTTGATTAGTTAGTTATGGGAAAGGAGAATGTATGCAGGATTTTAAAATGTCAGGAAGCAATATGAATGAACTGCTGACTAACATGAAAGCAATAAAGGAAAGAATAGATGATTCCTACGATGAATTGACCCGGCTTATGTTGCGTATTGAGAGTGATGAATTGTGGAAGGGAAAAGAGAAAACTACTTTTATGGCATATATGGGGCTGATGCAACAATATCATAAAAGTTTTTCAAAGGCTAACGGTGACAATCCGGTGCAGCAGGCAATCGATGCATTAAAATCTCATGGTGACAGAGTAGATGATTTTTATGATGAATTTCAGGAGTATAAGGATATGGAGGACATGCAATGAAATTTACAGAGCATGAAATGGTGTTTTTTAATAGTATTACAAAAGGAAATGATGTATTTGGAATTCCATTAAAATTCCGGACACAGAAAAGTCACGAAGAGGAAGTTAAAAAAACTATAAATGGATTAATAGAAAAGGGTGTGCTTGCATCTGAAACAGAATTGACGAAAATGGGATTTTTGCCGGCAAGAGCATTGGAATGTTATAAGGAAAGCCGGAATCATGTTATTATAAATTATTTACATATTGCACTTTTGGAACAAAGAGAGGCAATTGTGATCATTCCCTTGAAAAATAGAGAATATGAGATGTTACGGCTGCCGAGAGTCGCTGTCTTATATTTATTATTGAAAATATATCCGGTATTACAGACTGGAACAGTATCAGAAAAGGAGCTTTTACAGCTGCAAGACATTGATTCTTTTTTAAGAGAAGTAAAAGACTGCAAAGAGAATATCATGATAGGAGAATTTCAGGATAATGCATTAACAAAAGAATGGCTTTATTATTGGAAGAATAATCAGATATTTGAGTATGACCTGAATCGGCAGATAAAAAGAGAAGTGGATGCAGTACAGGTAAGAAGAGAATTACTGAGACTTCTGGCAATTGATGAGGAGGTAAAAAATTATGCGTAGTAGCGTAGATACGGCCTGCAGCGGATCCTCAGAAGAAATAAAAATAGGTGCCGGTGTTTTGGATTATATAAGTGAATTGGGAAATATCCAGGCAAAGATTTTGGAGGCATATACCTATAGTGAACAGTGTGTACAAAATATAGAATCAGAGGATACATATCAGGGGGAGGCCAGAGAGGAGATGCTTGCATTTTTTAAATCCCTAGCCAGTAATATGCAGAAAATGACATTTTTGTATCAGGCGGCAGGAACGTACATTCAAAATGCTTATAATACTATGTATTATAATGAACAGCAGGTTGTGGAATGGGTCATTGGACAAATTGGAGGAAATGAATAAAGGTTATGGAAGAAGAAATAAAAAAAGCATACATGGATTGGAGTGAAAAAGGTGTAAGCTATTTAAATTGTATGTATGTGTATGATATAATGATGGATGTGGACGAGGCACTGCAGACCTGTGATACCATTTTAGATGAAATTGACCTGGGAATTGACTATACATCTAGGGAAAAGGATATTGACAGGCTTTTAGAGGGGCATGGAACCCTTCACCGTTATATTGATGTCTTAAATTGTTACGTGGATGATAAGCTGGATCAGCCTTTAAAGAAAGATTTCAAGAAAAATGCTACAGAAACAATCAGCCGAATCCATCTGGAAGACTTTGAGGTAGATAATACACTGGGACTGACAGAAAACAATTACATAACCGGCGGAATGGGATATGCCGGAACCATGGTAGAACAGGAAAAAGCAAAGCTGACTTTTGCAGATTTTATTGGAACTTCTGACGGAAAGGCGGATGGAAATGGGCTTCATATATCGTATACCAATGGAAGTGTAGAAGATTTTGCAAGTATTTTTGCAGCACAGTATGAGGCAATGAAAGCATCCGGAGCTTTGGGAGAAGACAACAATCTTACCCAACAGGAATTTTTGGAGCAGTTTTATAGGCAGGGAGAATTTACCCATGACAGCAGTAACCCATTTTTAAACTTTGTTTCGTCCGTATTGGATATCACAATTATCAAACCTATCATAGAGGCATGTACCGGAGAAGATTTGATAACCGGAGAAGACCTGACAGACATGGAACGTGGACTTAAAGTGGTTTTTGCAGTGGTGGATTTGGTTACACTTGGAGGAGCCATTGCAGCAACAAAGTTCTCGGAAATGGGATTAAAAGAAGGACTTAAGGCATTTGGAAAAACAGCCCTGATAGACTTTGCGGGAAATACAGCAGCCTGCGGTGTGGGTGCGCTGGGAGAAGCCTTTGACTGGCCGGTACCGGTAACAATGATGTTGAGTCTTGCAGCAGGAATCACGGTAAGTATTTCGGGAAATAAGTTGTTATTTAAAAATGCAGATGGGATAGAGATTGGGTCGAAGACGCTGAGTGATGATGATTTGAAAATTGTTGAACAGACAATTGAGGGAGAGAATTATTCGAATTTGACAGAAGTGGTATCGGCGAAAGAGGCAGAGGTATATCTGCATTTTCTGGAAAGTGGAAGTACTGAGGGAATGACAGAGTCAGAACTTAAGGCGGTACAGAAGATAGAAGAACTTATTAAATCAAATAAGATAGATTATGATGGAATATTAAAGATTCGAAATGAGACGGTAAAGTCTGATGTGGAAGTAGTAAGAAAAACAACAGAAGACAGTGTAGAAGATGTGGGGAAGAGTGGTAAATACTCTGAAACAGAAATAAGGAACATTATATATAATCTAAAGGGCGATGGATTTAAAAACAACCCTTTAAGACAAGCATATGAGAATGAAGTTGCAGGCTTAAAAGCATATGGGGGTGAATTACTTACAAGTGGAATGTCAGAGGAACAGGTGGCACGGACATTGAATCAAGCGAGAAGGGACTTAGGGATAAAATATAAGAATGCCACCCCACAACCGCTTAGAGACTATATTTATGAAGTTAATATGCGAAGATATGGAGATAAGTTGGGCCCAACATACGATTATTTGATAAAAGTAAAGAGAAAAAGTAATATGGATATAATTAAATCATCTTCAACCCCTAATTCTAATATCGATAATCTATTATTGGGATTTGAGGAATGGCTAAGGAGGCAGTGATATGGATAAAATAATTGGCATAAGTAATATCGAGATTTATGAGTTTTGTAAGTTAAACTTAGAAACAGGAGAAAAAAAGTTTTTTGATGATTATTCCGGGTTTGAAAAGTTTGACGGTTTTTATTTTAAAGATAGAGAAAATTTTTTTGTTATATTTGCGTCAGAAGAAGGTCCGAAATTGTATTTTAAGGATAATGTATATCAACTAAGAAAAGATTTACATATTAGTTTAAAAGAAATGGATACAGTGAGAGAGTTTCGTATTGAGGAATATAATATTTGTATCAAGTATCGTACGTCACCTTATATTGGATTTGATGTATGGTCAGATCAGGAAGATGTGGATTTATTTTATCAGATTGAACAATCATATAAAAATGATGAATATTATAAAAAATTTACAAAATAGAATTTATTGGGGGCATACTTTCGGATTCTCAGCAACCTACAACTCTTGCATGTCTATTAATATAATTGTTGAAAAGCAATTAAGAATTCATAATGTTAATAGAAACTAGTAAAATTTTGACAGGTTTTGAGAACAAAATGAATTTATCTAACAGGAATTTTTGGAGCAGTTTTATAGGCAGGGAGAATTTACCCATGATAGCAGTAACCCATTTTTAAACTTTGTTTCGTCCGTATTGGATATCACAATTGTCAAACCTATCATAGAGGCATGTACCGGAGAAGATTTGATAACCGGAGAAGACCTGACAGACATGGAACGTGGACTTAAAGTGGTTTTTGCAGTGGTGGATTTGGTTACACTTGGAGGAGCCATTGCAGCAACAAAGTTCTCGGAAATGGGATTAAAAGAAGGACTTAAGGCATTTGGAAAAACAGCCCTGATAGACTTTGCGGGAAATACAGCAGCCTGCGGTGTGGGTGCGCTGGGAGAAGCCTTTGACTGGCCGGTACCGGTAACAATGATGTTGAGTCTTGCAGCAGGAATCACGGTAAGTATTTCGGGAAATAAGTTGTTATTTAAAAATGCAGATGGGATAGAGATTGGGGCAAAGACGCTGAGTGATGCTGAGGTTAAAAAAATCGGGGATGTGTTGGATGAAACAACAAATTCTAGCTTTGCAAATAAAAATTTGGGAGAAGTGTTAAAACAACAGGGATTAACATTAGAAGAATTTAATAAGTTAAGATTGACGGATGTAAAGGATTTAACAAAGGAGCAAATCGCACAGATGAAGGCAATACGCGAGGCAGTTCCAAAGATAGATGCTAACACTTATATTCAAAAGACAATACCGGTTTCGGATATAGACAAGTATATAGGAGAAGATGGCTGGTCTACAATTGGCGGTTATGTGGCAAGATATGATGATGTATCACACATAAAAGGATATGATAATGTTGTGGAGTCGTCGCGACTTGATTATGTAACAGGTGATGGAGTAAGACCGTATCCGGAAGGTGGAGATACTTATGCATATATTAAATTCAAGACAACAGATGCAGAAAAAATAAAGACACCATATGGGGAAATATTCGGTGGAACAAATACAGATGGTCCTCCTTGTACATTAAATGGATTTACAGGTGCAAGGAATGGGCAAATTATACCCGAGTGGTCTTTAAGTGGTGAATATGTAAAACCTAAGAAAGGTGCGGAATTACATAAAGTTGTTAATGGAAAAGATACTGTTGTTGCAATATTTGATGGTAAACATTTTGTAGAAGTGAAAGGAAAATAGAAAATGATAAAAAATGGTGAATTTTGTGTATATAATGGAAATGAGTACGAATTAAATGAGGATAATGATGGAAACTTAATAATAATTACAACAAATCGCGAAATAATAGATGCAACGTTTGTTGATGAATATAATAGCGGAGTATATAGTAAAATAATTTCGCCAAATGAAATTCAAGAAGCATATGAGTGTAGAACTTATGGTTTGATTAATGGTTATAAGGTTAGTATTAGGAAAGAGTTGAAAGATACTTTTTTTGTAGGTACAGGTGATAGAAAAATTGCTGATATACTTGGATTGAATAGAACAGATAAGTACTTGTATGAGAAAGAAATTGCCAAGGATAAAATAGAAGTAGTTCAAGAAAAAAAGAAAATAGAAGTATGATTGAATCAAAATAATGCATACTGCACGGGAAAACTTGAAAAATGATGAATAGAAGGTAATAAAATGAAAACATTAGGAAAAATAGCAATATAAGTATGTAGAATTAAAAGATGTAGATTGTATTGTTCAGAAGTGGACACCATATAAGGAAAATATATGATAAAACATTACTAACCTAAAAATTGACATAAAAATGCAAATACGATAAAATTTTGCGTATAAAAGGGCACACTTATGGAAACGTAAGGTCGCAAAGCTAGAGTCTAACACGGAGTAACATTTATGTAATGACAGATCGGCTGCAACATCCGGTAATATCGGACGCTGCAGCCTTTTTGCATATAAAATTTTACCTAAAGGAGGAACATGAAAATGGCATCAGGACAGATCAGAATGACACCTGACACAATGAGAGGAAGGGCTGGAGAGTACAGGACAGAAGCAGAGAATGTACAGAATGTAATCGACAAGATGGACAGATTACTGGACACACTGCTCACAGAGTGGGAAGGTGCAGCATCAGAAGCATATGCAAACAAGTTTGCAGAGCTTAGACCTTCATTTGTAAAAGGAAAAGAGCTGATCGATGATATCGCAATGGCACTTGACAAGACTGCAGAGGCAGTAGAGTCAACCGATACACAGATAGCAAATCAGTTCAGCATGTAAAATTCATTCAATGCCGGATTCCACACCACAGGCTGTGGTGTGGAATTGTATTGTATTTGTATTGTGGCTTTATTTCAAGAGCAGCAGAGCTGCTTTTAAAATAAGACCATAATTTTATACATTAACAGGAGGGTGTGAATGAATATGAAAAAGTATAGGAGAAAAGAATAAATGTTTAATCGTGATTATTTAGAAAAATTAAAGCAGTATGTAGGTAAAGATATTCAGTTGGTAGAGAGTGACAATGAAGTCCATATCTATTTGGATTCTGAAATTCAATATTTTTTAAGAAAAAAGGAACAAAAGTATATATTGTATGTTAGTGAAAGAGGAAAGGAAACGGAAGAAAAAAGATATACATCAGAAGTGGATATGAAAAGAAATTTTGCATTATGGGTAAAGAGTAATTTTAGTGAAAATATTAAATATCCATTTTCAGGAAAATTTAGAGAAGTTACCAGTGTAGAAGAACTAAGAATATTGATGCAGCAATATGCAGACGAAAAGATGTATTCCATAAATGACCCAAAAGAAGAGAAAATTAATATATTGAAAAGTGAAGATGGTCAGTATAGTATTTTCTTTTTGGATAAAAACGGTAAGAAATACATATTAGAACAAGAGACAGAAAATCCATTTGTGTTCAAAAGATTTTATAACGAAGTAACTTATTATGGTGAAACGATGAGACAAATTAGAGAGTATGAGGAAGTTTTTGAAGATAAGTTAGAAGATGATGTGAAAATACAGTTGTTAGGCTACTAAATGAAAGAGGGAAAATGAGTATCAATTTAGAAAAAGCATATTTTAAAAAGTTGGAAGAATATGTTGGAAAAAAATTAAATATTGTTTCAAATGAAAATGAAATAACAATTATATATGATGTTGAGACATCTTATGTCTTGCAAGAAGAAAAAGAAATATTTTATTTTTATTGCATACAAAGGAATGAGCGCATAAAAATAGCTGAATATTATTCAGAAAAAGAAATGGAAACAAATTTTGCAATTGCAATAAAAGGTTTTTTTAGTGAAGGAATAGATTACAGTGGTTCAGAGGAAATAGAAGGTGTGGTAAAACTTTCGGATGTTAATGAAATAATGAAGTTACATATCGGTGAAAGTTATTACTCAATTATGAATCCACAAAAATTAAAAATTAATCTAGAAGAAAAAGGGTCAAATAAATATAATATTTATTTGCTTGGACCAAATGGTGAATGTGAGTATATCGAAGAAAATGAAGAAGCTCCGTTTGTGTTTGAAAGGTTTTATAATGAAGCGGTGTATTTAAAAGTGATATTAGAACGAGTTAGAGGGTATGAAGCAATATTTGAAGAAACATTAAGTGAAAAAGAGATATATGATATTATTAAGTAAAGTGTGTCGTAATTGATGAGAACAAGTGACATAGGAGGTTCAGAAAAAACTTAAAAAATACAGAAATAGGAAATAGTGGAGGAAAGTATAATGACAGTAGAAGAAGTGAAAAAGATTATTGATGAAGAGAGTTTAAAAGGAGGAAATCTGTTTGAAAAAAGGAAAAATAAAGAGAATGAAATGGTAATTATGAATGTTGCAGAGCAATGGTTGGTATATGCAACTGATGAGAGAGCAAGTAAAATAACAGGTTCAGAAAAAAAGTTTAAAACAGAGGAAGAGGCATTAGATAATTTTATTACAAGATTAAGGGCATTAAATGTATTAAAAAACTGAGGTAATTTACGGAAGTAATACGTTTAATGGTTCAGTTATCTACGGAAGTAAAATTACGCTTTATACACGCAATGAGCTTTTAACATTACCAACCTATAAATTGACATAAAAATGCAAATACGATAAAATTTTGCGTATAAAAGGGCACACTTATGGAAACGTAAGGTCGCAAAGCTAGAGTCTAACACGGAGTAACATTTATGTAATGACAGATCGGCTGCAACATCCGGTAATATCGGACGCTGCAGCCTTTTTGTATATAAAATTTTACTAAAAGGAGATTATAGTAGATTGGCTTCATATAAAGGAAAAGCAGCAGTTGAAGGATGGGGGAAAGGAGGAGCAATACAGTATGAACTTTCGTCAACGGTAGAATTAGAAAGATTAGGATTATTAAGAGAAATAAACTAGTATGGAGGTCAGAAGATGAAAATAGAGGATGCAAGAAAAATAATACAAGAGGAAAGTCTTCAAGGTTACAATTTATGCGAAGAACGAGAAAATAGAGAAAATGAAGTAGTGCTTAAGAAAGAAAATGAAAAATGTTGTTACACGCAATGTGCTTTTAACATTACCAACCTAAAAATTGACGTAATAATGTAAAGAGGAGCATCGTAATGGAAGATAGTGAAAAGGTTATTGTAAATTTTGTGAATGAAAATAATGGAAAAAGACATGAATTGGAAATCCCCTTGAATATAACAGCAAAAGCTCTGGTGACTGCATTAAACAAAGCATATAATCTGCAAATTGATGAAGCCAATGAGAATGAATGTTATATGGCCTGTGAGCAGCCAATTGCATTTTTGAAAGGAAACAGGATGCTTGAGGATTTTGGTGTTAGGAATGGTTCGACAATTATATTTGGGAGAAAATGAAAATGGAAAATTATGGATGGTCAATAGAATTAAATCCGGGATATGTTCTGATAATAGGGAATGCACATGATGCACATATACAGCTTGACAGTGCATATGGTAGAGCTGTGAGAGTAGGATTGCAGGTGAAAGATGATATATCATGTGCTATGTTATCGGAATATAGTTCGTCATACAACACATTAGTAAATGGAAAAAGTATTCAAAGGATTGCAACAGTAAAAAATCATGATTTCATATCAATAGGAGATTTTACTGCATATTACAATAATGGAAAAATTTTCTTTGATTATGGAGCTATCAGAACAAATGGAGTTGAGGTCAGACCGGAGAGCTTGGATATACATACAACATATCCTGTCTTTATTCGTAATACGCGAATACAGGCAAAAAGAGATAAAACTCCAATAGAAATATTAGATCCGGGTACTATTCCGACAAAACCGGAACTCAATCTGGTTACTTCATTGATGCCTTCGATTATTATGTTTGCTCTGGTAGTGCTGCTTAGAGGAGTGATGAGCAAGTCAAATGGAGCTTTTGTTGCATTTAGTATATGTTCCATGGGTGTTGGAGTCTTTACATCCATATTTGGTATTATAAATAAACAAAAGAAGTATAAGAAAGACCTTGTAAAACGAAGAGACACATATCTTGAATACATAGCAAAAAAACGTAATGAGATAGAAGCTGCAAGAAGAGAGGAGTTAGATTGTCTAAACGCTCAGTATTATAGCATAGAGCAGGATATTGAACATATAGAGAATTTTGATCCGGTATTATTTGATCGTATATCTACAGATGAAGATTTCCTTGAAGTGTATCTGGGGAGGGGAAACGTTGAGTCATTGCGGCAGGTAGACTATAAAAAACAAGAGAAACTTGAGGTTGGAGATGATCTTAGCAGTCTGCCTGAGCATGTGGCAGGAGAATATATGGATATTGAAAAGGCGCCGGTTGTGATGAGTCTGAAGGATGCTAATGCGGTGGGGGTTGTCGGAGATGCGGATTCGTTGTATTCGATTATGAAGAATATGATTATGGATATTATCAGCAGACAGTATTATGGTGATATCTGTATATATGCATTACTTGATGATAATATCGGAAAGTATAATTGGCTTAGGGGAATAAAAGCTTTGAACAGCTCGAATGGCAATAGAAATATAGTTTGCGATCAGGAAAGCAAAAACAGAGTATTTGAAAATTTGTATAAAGAGCTTTCTATACGTAAAGATGAAAAAGTACATGGCAGATTTAATATAATAATTGTAATGCAGGACTATGGCATAAAGAGTCATCCTATTTCAAAATTTATAGAGCATGCATCAGAGCTCGATACTGTTTTTATATTTTTTGAATCAAAGCCGTCTTTGCTGCCATTATATTGTAGCAGAATAATTGATATATTCGACAATGAGAGTGCTATGATATATGATTCGGTCAATAAGACGCAAAAGAAATATTTTGAGTATGAGAATATACCTGATTGGCGTGTACAGAAGGCGGTCAGCATTTTGGAACCGGTGGAGTGTGAAGAAATAAGCCTGGCAGGCTCTTTGCGTAAGAACATATCTTTGTTTGAGCTGCTTGGAATCAACTCGGTGCAGGCATTGAATTTGAAGGAGAGATGGAATTCATCAAAAATATATGAAACAATGGCAGTTCCGTTGGGAGTAAATGTGAAGGATGAGATTGTTTATCTAAATCTGCATGAGAAATTTCACGGTCCGCATGGACTTGTGGCCGGAACAACAGGCTCAGGAAAAAGTGAGATTTTGCAGACGTTTATACTTGGGGCAGCAACGTTATTTCATCCGTATGAAATAGGTTTTGTCATAATTGATTTTAAGGGTGGAGGAATGGTTAATCAGTTTAGAAAGCTGCCTCATTTGATTGGTGCCATAACAAACATTGATGGAAAGGCAATAGACAGATCACTCAGGTCAATAAAGGCTGAACTGCTGAAAAGACAGAATCTGTTTGCACAGCTCAATGTTAATCATATAGATAAATATATAAAGGCATATAAAGAGGGACAAGCAAAAGTGGCATTACCACACCTTGTCATTATTGTAGATGAGTTTGCTGAGTTAAAGGCAGAGCAGCCGGAATTTATGAAGGAGCTGATTAGTGCAGCCAGAATAGGACGAAGTCTGGGAGTTCACCTGATACTGGCAACACAAAAACCGGCAGGACAGGTTAATGACCAGATTTGGAGTAATTCAAAGTTCAAATTGTGTCTTAAAGTACAGACGCAGGAGGATAGTAATGAAGTCTTGAAATCTCCTTTAGCAGCAGAAATAAAAGAACCGGGCCGGGCTTATTTGCAGGTCGGAAATAATGAGATATTTGAATTGTTCCAGTCGGGATATTCCGGCAGCCCCGAGAGCATAAATGGTGAAGATGATACACCGTTTGATATATATGAACTTGATTTTTCTGGAAAAAAGAATTTGGTATATAAGCATAAGCTCGAGAATTCAGAGCAGTCAAGGTCACAATTGGAGGCGGTTGTCGAATATGTAGATAAATACTGTAAAGCCAATGGAGTAAAAAAACTGCCGGATATATGTCTGCCTGCGCTGGAAGAAGTGATAGTATATGATGCCGAACTGGCACATAATGATACCCCTCTTTCCACGACTGCTGTAATAGGAATATACGACGATCCGGACAGGCAGAGACAGGGGCGGACAGTAATAGAGATAGGTAACAAAAATACTATTATCATAGGAGCATCGCAGTTTGGCAAGACCAATCTTCTCGAATTGATAGTGAGGAATCTGGCAGAAAACTATTCACCGGAAGAGCTTAGCATATATATTATTGATTTTGCATCAATGGTACTTAAAAATTTTGAGAAGCTGGCTCATGTAGGAGGTGTAGTATGCCCATCTGACGATGAAAGGTTGAAGAATCTGTTTAAATATCTGAGTGAACAGATAGAAGAAAGGCGTGAAAGACTGCTTGAAGCGGGAGTAAGCTCATACACATCATATCGCGAGGCGGGATTTACAGATATACCTCAGATAGTGGTACTCATAGACAATTATACTGCATTAAAAGAACTGTATCTGCAGGATAGTGACATACTGCTCAATCTGTGCAGAGAAGGTGGCTCTGTAGGAATAAGTTTCATTATTTCAAATTTACAGACAACAGGACTGGGATATAAGTATCTGGCAAACTTTTCTGGCAGAATAGCTATGTTTTGTAATGAATCAAGTGAGTATATGACTCTTTATGGAAGCTGTAAACTCAGACCGGATGAGACTGCTGGCAGGTGCCTGACAGAAATTGATGGGGAAATATACGAGTGCCAGACATTTTTAGCGTTTGAGGGAACTAAGGAAATTGAACGTGTTAATAATATGCATGCATTTGTAGATCAGATAAATGCTGTATATGGGAATATCACTGCTGACAAGATACCGGAAATTCCTGAATTGCTCACACCGGATTATGTGGATCACACATTCAGAAGAAAAAATGATGAGAACATTATAGGAATTGCATACGACACAGTCGCCCCGGTTTACACAGATCATAATAAATGCAATATCATAACTATCTCCGGAGCTGATAATATGGGCAGAACAAATTTTATAAAATATTTTGCGTTGCAGATGTTAAACAGAGAAATAGATACTCATATATATATAGCTGATGATTTCAGGCGCAAGCTGTCTGATATCGGTCAGGAAAATGTAAGCTATGATCTGGATCCGGATGAATTTATACAGAAAATAATAATGATAGAGGTTCTCTTAGAGGAAAAATATAAGAGACTCATCCATCAGGAAAATCCGGAAAAAGAAATCACCCTGATTATAATAAACAGTCAGGAGGTATATACAGCGATATCAGATAGCAAGGATGCTCTTAATGCTCTTAAAAATATTATGGGCAAATATAAGGTATTAAATGTGTATCTCCTGTTTGGGGCAGTACCAAATGCACAGATAGCATATGGTTCGCCTGATATATATAAAATGATGAAGGAGACTAAAAGCATACTGTTTTTTGATAACCTGGATAATTGCAAGATAGTGGATATACCGCTGGCTATAAAGAGAAAGAATCAAAAGAAAATCGAACCGGGTGATGCATATTATATATTCGAGGATGAGGTCAGTAAGGTAAGGATACCACTGGTCTCAGATTAAATACGGTATATTAGCACCTCATAGTGAAGGGGCAGTAATGATAACGATAATGTTAGAGTTGCAATAGAAATTACGGTGAGAGTTATATAGGTGTAGAACGTATGGAATTATAAAAAACATTAAAGCTAATGTAGAAAAAATGAAGAATATTATTATGATGGAAAATTTCCAAAACAGCCCTGATAGATTTTGTGGGAAATGATAAAACGCTCTATGCCTGCTTTTGAAAAGATATACAAAAAATATAATAAATAATAGTTGATTATAACGAACAAAAAATACGCAAATGCCGAAAATTGTCTAAAATTATACAGTTTTCGGCATTTTCAATGTATACTTTTTACAAAATCCGTGGAAAAGGGCTCCGTGTGACCGTTGTGTGACCAAAGAGGTGTATAATCTTATTCAAGAGGAAAACGTATAAATAAAATATGAGGATAAGAACGCGTGCTTTGAGATAAGGAGTCGGAATATAATAGATTATCACAGAGCATACATAGGGACGAAAATGGAATTAAAGCCAGAAGCATTTAAAGGGATAATGTTCAAGGTAAAGAGATCGGAAAAAATTTAAAAAAAAATTTAAAAAAGTACTTGCATTATTCGTTTGACCATGATATTATAATACACGGTTCGTTGGTCAAGCGGTTAAGACGCCGCCCTCTCACGGCGGAAACACGGGTTCGATTCCCGTACGGACTGCTAAGTATTTAAAGCCGGTACATTCATGGAAGCATGAATGTACCGGCTTTTTCGTTGTATATATTCATATATGAGGCAGAGCTATTTATGAGCAGCTGCAGCTGAGGGACAGGACACAGCTTGCATGCTTTTACTATAAAAGTATGGTATAACATGAAAATATCTCAATAAGGAAATCTGCCCTTGCAATATACCCCACTGGGGTATATAATACTCTTGAAGACAGATACCCATAAGGGGTATAGTTAGACATGTAAAACAAATGCATAATGCGGAACAAAGAACAAATGGAGGTAGCCATGACAGAAAAAGAAACCCAATGCTGTTGCTGCAACCGCAAAAAAGAGCGGTCAGAGAAGGAATATAAGGATCTCATCAACAGACTCAGCCGTATAGAGGGACAGATCCGTGGAATCAAGCGTATGCTGGATGAGGATTGCTACTGCCCTGACATCATCACACAGGTGGCGGCCGCAAATGCTGCGCTCAACAGCTTCAATAAAGTCCTTTTGACCAATCATATAAAGACGTGTGTGGCAGATGACATAAGAGCCGGCAAGGATGAGACAATAGATGAGCTTTTGAACACACTGCAGAAGCTTATGAAGTAGTATTATAAGAAGGCAGGTATAAAAATGAGTACAATAATCACAATATTAATAATAGCAATAATTGCCGCTCTGGTAATTGTGGGCTTAAAGGAGACTATAAAGCATTCAAAGGGCGAGGGCGCCTGCTGTGGCGGTGGAGCCATGAAGGAGGACGAGGAAGCCACAGTACAGCTTACAGGCGAGATAGTCACGAGAGCAGATGTGCACATAGACGGAATGCACTGCATGAACTGCAAGAACTCAGTCACACGCTCACTTCAGAAGATGAGCGGAGTATCGGCAGCTGTGGATTTAAAGCATGGCGTGGCACATGTTGAGGCAACCAGAGAGCTAAGCGATGAGGAAATCACATTTGCCATCGAAAGATTGGATTTCAAGGTGACAGGAATTGAGAGATTTTAGAAAAGGCTTCTGAATAGCTAGATTCGAATAGTAGAAAGAAGGAAATACAGACAGTATGAAGCAATATACAGTTACAGGAATGAGCTGTGCGGCATGCTCTGCCAGAGTGGAAAAGGCTGTCTCTAAGGTTGATGGTGTGACGAGCTGCTCTGTCAGCCTTTTGACCAACTCGATGGGAGTCGAGGGAAGCGCGACAGATGCGCAGATAGTGGAGGCGGTAGAGCAGGCGGGCTATGGAGCGAGTCCCAAAGGCACAGCAACAGAATCAGAAAATGACAAAGCGAATAACAGCTTAGAGCAGCTAAAGGCAGCGCAGGATGCGCTTGTAGACAGGGAGACACCGAAGCTGCGCAACAGGCTTATAGCATCGCTCATATTCTTAGTTGTTCTCATGTATTTTTCCATGGGACATATGATGTGGGGCTGGCCGTTGCCTGAGTTTTTCAATGGAAACCATGTGGCTATGGGGCTTTTGCAACTTCTGCTTACAGTGGCGGTAATGGTCATAAACCAGAAGTTTTTTATCAGTGGCTTTAAGGGCTTGATTCACGGCGCTCCCAACATGGATACGCTTGTTGCGCTTGGATCTGCGGCATCGTTTGGATACAGCGTGTATGCACTTTTTGCCATGACAGCTGCGCAGGTGAATGGCGATATGGATGCGGTCATGTCATATATGCATGAGTTTTATTTTGAATCCGCAGCCATGATTTTGGCACTGATTACTGTCGGGAAAATGCTTGAAGCGCACTCAAAGGGCAAAACAACAGACGCTTTAAAGAGCCTGATGCAGCTAGCCCCAAAGACAGCAACCGTTGTAAGGGATGGCGTGGAGCAGGAAATTTCTGTGGATGCAGTGAAAAAGGGCGATATTTTCGTGGTCAGACCGGGGGAAAATATCCCTGTGGACGGTGAAATAATAGATGGAACAACCGCTGTCAACGAATCGGCACTCACAGGAGAGAGCATCCCTGTGGATAAGCAGCCGAAAGATGCAGTAAGCGCTGCAACAGTGAACCAGTCAGGCTTTATAAAATGCCGCGCAACCAGAGTAGGCGAAGACACCACACTCTCACAGATTATACAGATGGTGTCTGATGCCGCAGCGACAAAGGCTCCTATTGCAAAAATCGCTGACAGGGTATCGGGAGTATTTGTGCCGGCGGTTATTACAATTGCAATCATTACAATAATAGCATGGCTTATAGCCGGTGAGACCGTGGGCTTTGCGCTTGCCAGAGGCATTTCGGTGCTCGTGATAAGCTGTCCGTGTGCACTTGGACTGGCAACTCCTGTTGCGATAATGGTAGGAAATGGCAAGGGCGCAAAGAGCGGTATACTCTTCAAGACAGCGGCAAGCCTTGAGGCAACAGGCCGCACACAGATTGTGGCTCTTGATAAGACAGGCACCATAACAAGCGGTGAGCCGAAGGTGACGGATATCGTGCCGGATGAGACATTTTTTGAGGAAATCGGCAATCATGCCGGAGCGCTTCTTGCAATAGCCGCATCAGTCGAGGCCAAGAGCGAGCATCCGCTTGCAAAAGCCATTATGGAGCGCGCTAAAACGGATGAAATCGCTGTCGCAGAGGTGACGGATTTTAGCGCTGTTGTAGGAAATGGTCTGACTGCAATACTTGCAGGCAAAATGATAAAAGCAGGAAATCTTGCTTTTGTCAGCAAATTTGTAAAAGTGTCAGATGATATGCGTGCGAAAGCTGTCGAATTTTCAAAGGAAGGAAAAACTCCTCTGTTCTTTGCCGCGGATGACAGGCTTTGCGGTATCATAGCCGTTGCGGATACAATAAAGGAGGACAGTCCGGAAGCTGTCAGACAGCTTAAAAATATGGGTATCAGAGTTGTTATGCTCACCGGTGACAACGAGCAGACTGCCAATGCCATTGGAAAGCAGGCGGGAGTTGACGAAGTCATCGCAGGTGTGCTTCCGGATGGTAAGGAGGCTGTCATAAGGAAGCTAAAAAAACAGGGCAGGGTAGCCATGGTTGGTGACGGAATCAATGATGCACCGGCGCTCACACGTGCGGATATGGGAATTGCAATCGGCGCGGGAAGTGATGTGGCAATAGATGCAGCGGATGTTGTCCTGATGAAGAGCCGACTGATAGATGTACCGGCAGCAGTGCGGTTAAGCCGTGCTACATTGACAAATATACACGAAAATCTGTTCTGGGCATTTTTCTATAATGTAATAGGTATTCCACTTGCGGCCGGTTTGTGGTATCCTTTATTAGGATGGAAGCTCAATCCGATGTTTGGAGCGGCGGCGATGAGCCTGTCGAGCTTCTGCGTTGTTACCAATGCCCTGCGGCTGAATCTGTGCAGGGTGTATGATCCTAAGCATGACAGAAAAGCAACACCAGATAGAAAAAACAAAACAAATAAACCAAATGAAAGTGAGGAAAAATCAATGACAAAGACAATGAATATCGAAGGAATGATGTGCGGCCACTGCGAGGCAAGAGTAAAGAAGGCACTCGAGGCGCTTGATGCAGTTAGTGAGGCAGCAGTAAGCCATGAGAGCGGAACTGCAGTAGTGACATTAAGCTCTGACATTTCCGATGAGAAATTAAAGGAGACTGTAGAGGCTGAGGACTACAAGGTTACATCAATTCAGTAATCAGTCAGACAGTATAACAATATGAAGAAATATATAGCATTGGTATTGGCTGCAGTGCTGGTGCTTGGGATTTTTACAGGATGTGGTAACAAGGGCAACAAGGCGACAGAATCACAGACGGATGAGAAAGCCACGGAGTCGGTGAATTCTGCAGAAAATAATACTGAGGATAGTACGCAAAACAGTACAGAAAATCAGAATGTGGCTGACACAGAGCAGCTCACCACAGAAAACGGACAGGAGAGCTCAGTTCTTGCCTGTCCGTCAGTAAACGGTAAGCTGCATGTGGAGGGCAGCAAGCTCGTTGATCAAAATAACAACGAGGTGCAGCTCCGCGGAGTCAGCACACACGGTCTTGCGTGGTATCCACAGTATGTGACCAATGATTGCTTTGCCACACTGAAAAGCTTTGGAGCAAACGTGGTGAGGCTCGCCATGTACACCTACGAAAGCGGTGGCTACTGCACAGACGGTGACAGGCAGCAGCTTGAGACACTTGTGCAAAACGGAGTGCAGTACGCGTTCAACAACGACATGTATGTCATCATCGACTGGCATGTGCTAAACGAGGGCAATCCAAACCGCTACAGTGATGTGGCAAAGACATTTTTTGCCAAAATGGCACAGCAGTATGCCTCATACAACAACGTGATTTACGAGATTTGCAATGAGCCGTGCAAAGGTGCGACCTGGGGAGATGTGAAGTTTTATGCCAGCGAGGTCATTCCGTCAATCAGAAGCTACGACAAGGATGCAGTCATACTGATAGGCACACCTAACTGGAGCCAGGATGTGGATGAGGCAGTCAAGGACCCTGTCACAGGCTATGATAATATCATGTATACACTGCATTTCTATGCCGCAACCCACAAGGAGGACTTGCAAAACAAGCTAAAATCGGCGGCAGACGCCGGACTGCCGATATTTGTATCAGAGTTTGGCATCTGCAGCGCCGACGGAAACGGTCAGGTGGACATAGATTCCGCAAACAGCTGGATCAGCCTGCTCGACAGCTACGGCATCAGCTATGTGTGCTGGAATCTGTCCAATAAGGACGAAAAATCAGCGCTCCTAACACCTGCCTGCGATAAGACAAGCGGCTTTACCTATGAGGATCTAAGCGATGAGGGCAAGTGGCTGTACGGTGTGCTCACAAGTCATGTGACACAGGTCTTGAATTAACGAAAAGCCTCAGATGTACGGAAAACGGCGCACCTGGCAATGCAGGGATAGAAGCATCCATGCACTCAGCCGGCATGCACATGAGGCAGATGCAGATACTTCTCTCTGGTGGCAAGTCCGCCGCGGATATGGCGCTCTGACTTGTTAATATCGAGAATGTGACGCGCTTTTGCGGCAAGCTCCGGGTCAATGCGAAGCAGCCTGTCAGCATCCGTGATATCCTTGTGCACAGTGGATTTGCTGATGCCAAACTGCTTTGCAGCCTGACGCACCGTGGCATTGTTTTCAACTATGTAGTTGGCGATTTCCACCGCCCTTGTCTCAATATATGATTTCAAAAAATACTCCTGCATATTCTGTTGTTACAGTTTATGCAGGAGTATTTTTAATATTACACACAGGTTGTAATTCTATTTACGTTTTTCGTAATAAAATAAGAAAACGGTTTCTTAACCGCAGGAAAGATGTATCTTAAGTGAATTAAGCGTATGCGGATGCGATGAGCTCAATACATTTATCGTATCCAAGCACAGAGCTGTTTAGCACCAGGTCATAATTTTTCCTGTTGCCCCACTCCTTGTCGGTGAAGTATCGGTAATTTACAGAGCGCTTCTTATCGACATCCTTTAGCAGCTTTTTGACCTCGTCATCGCTTTTTTGGTAGAGCTTTTTTATTCTTGCAGCCTTCTCAGGGGTGTTTGCCTCTATAAAAACATTCAGCACATCATCCCTGCCAGAAAGAATGTAGTCTGCGCAACGTCCCACAATAACGCATGGCTCTTTTTGCGCAATATCCTTGATGAGCTTCTGCTGGATATTGAAAATCTGGTCGGAAAGAGAAACTCCTGTGATGTCGCGCCCCACAAATGCATATGAAAAAATACTTCCGGCAGGTGCATATTCGCCCTGGTTTGCGACAATCTGCTCAGAGATACCGAGCTCCTTTGCCACATGCTCAATTATTTTTTTATCGTAAAACTCAATGCCGCATTTTTGAGCAATCTGCTCGCCGATAAAGCGACCGCCACTGCCAAACTCTCGGCTTATAGTGATTATTTTAAAACTCATGATGAAACCTCCCAGCCTATAAAAGTGTTTATTATTCATTATAACGTAATTGCACATAAAATCAAAACAGAAATTTAACAAAATCGCTTGCAGATAAGCACTCCGTAATCTATAATGACATAAGAAAACATGTTGCTTTTACGTAATCAATGAGATGGCAGCAGATAACATATGTTATGTTTTTGTTATTGTTTACACCACTGTGTGGCAAACAGCAATTACGTGACGTTTCAAAGATTGTAAAACAGCAGCATAGCGAATAAACAATTAGGAGGAAAACATGGATCAGGAAAAGGTCATAGTCATAGACTTTGGTGGTCAGTACAATCAGCTTGTTGCGCGCCGTGTCCGCGAGTGCAACGTGTACTGTGAGATTTACTCATACAAAATAGACATTGAGAAAATCAAAGAAATGAATCCAAAGGGCATCATCCTTACAGGAGGTCCAAACAGCTGTTATGAAGAGAATTCACCATCATACCGGAAAGAGCTGTTTGAGCTGGGAATACCGGTGCTTGGCATCTGCTACGGTGCACAGCTTATGATGCATAAATTAGGCGGAAAGGTAATCACACCTGAGGTTGGAGAGTATGGAAAGACAGAAATCACATATTCTGCAAACGGCGTGATGTTCAAGGATCTGCCATCAGAATCAGTATGCTGGATGAGTCATTTCGACAGAATTGCAGAAGCTGCACCGGGCTTTGAGGTAGTTGCGCACACTGCAGACTGTCCAATAGCCGCAACACAGAATGTTGAGAAGAAATTATATGCAGTACAGTTCCATCCGGAGGTACTTCACACCAAGAACGGAACACAGATGATTTACAATTTCGTCCGTGGCGTATGTGGATGTGCAGGCACATGGAAGATGGATTCATTCGTCAAAAACACAATCGAAGAAATCAGAGAGCAGGTCGGTGACGGCAAAGTGCTCCTTGCACTTTCGGGTGGAGTAGACTCATCAGTACTCGCAGCACTCCTTGCCAAGGCAATCGGCAAGCAGCTCACCTGCGTATTCGTAGACCACGGACTTCTCCGCAAGAACGAGGGCGATGAGGTAGAGGGCGTATTCGGCAAAGGCGGTTCGTTCGACATCAACTTTGTCCGCGTCAACGCACAGGAGCGCTACTACAGCAAGCTTGCAGGCGTCACAGAGCCTGAGCGCAAGCGTAAAATCATCGGTGAGGAATTCATCCGTGTATTCGAGGAAGAAGCTAAGAAAATTGGAAAGGTTGACTTCCTTGCGCAGGGAACCATTTATCCGGACGTAGTGGAGAGTGGACTCGGCGGAGAATCTGCAGTCATTAAATCACACCACAATGTAGGAGGTCTCCCGGAGCATGTCGATTTCAAGGACATCGTGGAGCCACTCAGAAACCTCTTCAAGGACGAGGTCCGCAAGGTCGGACTGGAGCTCGGATTACCTGACTATCTCGTATTCCGTCAGCCATTCCCTGGCCCAGGCCTTGGAATCCGTATCATCGGCGAAGTCACAGCCGAAAAGGTACGCATTGTCCAGGATGCAGACTGGATTTACAGAAGCGAAGTGGAAAAGGCAGCAAAAGAGTACAAAGAAGCCCACGGCGAGGAACCATCATGGATGCCAAACCAGTACTTTGCAGCCCTTACCAACATGCGTTCAGTAGGTGTCATGGGTGATGAGAGAACATATGATTATGCCGTTGCAGTCCGTGCAGTCCGCACCGTGGACTTCATGACAGCCGAAGCAGCCGAGATACCGTTTGAGGTACTTCAGACAGTGATGAGCAGAATTATAAATGAGGTAAAGGGAGTCAATAGAGTATTCTATGATTTGACCAGTAAGCCACCAGGAACTATTGAGTTTGAATAGTTTTTTTAAAAAATAAAATATAGAAGGATTTATTTTTCAATAGGAAATGAAGAAGGCTCCAGGAGATTTTAAGAGATCTTCTGGGGCCGTTTATTTATGTGTGGTATACTGGAATATATCTATATGAAAATTTGATTCAAAGCCTTATCCAAGTAAGATATGGAAAATCAGATGCTAAACATATATTGCAGAAGGAGAACATTGAATGATAGATATATATACGGAGAGGAAAGATTCAAAAGACTGGATTTTTTACAATGACTTGTACTTCAACCTGAATACAGGAAATGAAGATATGTCACAAAAAGAAATTGATTTGATTCAACAAGTGGATGAAGCGAAGCTAACACCAGACAAGCATATAGAAACAAAATATGGCTTAGGTACAATCCGAAATTTATCATCAGGCTGCAAGACATTACTTAATATTGTGAAGCATCCCGATAAAGTGGTAAATGTTGAGGAATGTGGTCCGAATGTTCTTAGAATCATTTTTACTATGGATAATATTAAGATTTATATGTCAAGACCAACGCTTTTTGACATTCCGGATGATGCCAAAATCAGATTTAATGATTCTGATATAGTTACCGGTAGCAGAGGATATAATGCCTGGTGGAGTAAGGAGTATGCAAGGAGAGAAGCAAATGATTTATAAGAATATAACATTTAAGGCAGCTCCATTTTCATATGATTTGACATTTGATGACAGGATTACTCTTGTTGGTGGAGATAGCGGTACAGGTAAAACAGTACTTTATGAAATGCTAGAAGATTTACGATTAACTGATGAATACAGGGCTATAAAATTGTTTAATTACAAATCAGATAATTTATCAGAATCAATTGAACAATGCAGAGATAGTTTTATTGTGATAGATAATGCAGATTGTCTGATTAATGATGATGTCAGGAGATTTATTAATTTTGAGTTGTCTAATCAGTATATGCTCTTCCTACGAAATTGTGACGGACTCAATGTATCTGATAAGAGCTTTAAGGTGCTGAAGTTTGATAATAACAGGATAACGCTGGAAGAGGAACTGTGATATGAAATATTTATGGACAGAGGATACCGGTGCAGGGCTTCACTTCTGGAAATTAGTTAATCAACTTTTCTTTGACAATGAGTTTACCGTTGAGAGTAAAGGGAGCAATCAGGGATTATTGGATGCAGTATTGGACTTGAATATTAAAGGGGATGATAAATACTATATTGCATTTGATTATGTGGTTGATAATCAAGACATTCGCAACAAGTATCGTATGTTGAAGTCAATAACAGATAAGTCGGAAGGAAAGATTGTAATTCTGGATATGATTTGTTTTGAGTACTTGATACTTGCATTTGACAAGCTGGTAGAATGGACAGGCACCGGAAAGACAGATAAAATCAAGATTCGTGAAGAAGTATTGACGGCAGTTGAGAATCACAGAATCGATTTATCAAAGATTGATGATGAGAAAACATTACAGTATATAGCAGGTTTTAAGAGATATTCTACAGAACGTGTGATGAAGTCATTGGTTGGTGAATTTACACAAAATGAAAAGTGGTCTGTTAAAGGGACTCTTATGGGTGAATGCTGGTATAAAGATTGTTGTGTGTCAGAGCATATGGATAATCTTAGGTGTGGTAAGCCTGAGGTTGAAAGTGGGGATGAGAAGATGAGGATGCTGATATGGTCAGAGGAAGTACAAAGGCTAATGAGAGATATTACTTTGAAAGAATAGTTTAATAAGACTATATTTTTCATAATGCATAATAAATGATACATGATAAACAAAATTTTAGGCAAATGAAAAATGAGGCAATTATGTTAAGATTAAAGCCATACAATAAAAATGATGCAGAAATAATTATGTCATGGATAAAAGACGAGAGCGCTTTTTATAAATGGACAGCAGGAGTTTTAGGAGAATATCCAATTTCTGAGGAGCAATTCAATACAGTAAGTAATCTTATGGCATTTACTGCTATAGATGATAACGATGTAGTGGGATTTTTTACCATGAGAAGACCAAATGAACTTTTTAATGAATTACGGTTTGGCTTTGTAATCGTTGATTCGAAAAAACGTGGGCGGGGATATGGAAAAAATATGCTGAAATTAGGCTTAAAATATGCTAAAGAAATATTCGGTGTTAATAAAGTTTCATTAGGCGTTTTTGAGAATAATGAATCAGCTTATTATTGTTATAAGGCGATAGGTTTTGAGGATGTATCTCAAGGTGAAATAGAAAAGTATACTGTAATGGGAGAAGAATGGAATTGCCTTGAACTGGAAATAAATCTATAAAGTAAGTAAGATTTAAATAATCATGGCAGATAAATATGGTTGTGGGAAAGCTGAATAAAGATTATAATATAGACAGTAAATGCAAGAGAAATTTCTTGCTTTAGATGAGATAGCTGTTAATAAATGTTAAAATGGGTGGTGAAGAATATGATGTATCCGTATATGACACTAGCAGATGAAACAGAAATCGTGCATTCTCAAATTATAGAGAAGGATGGTATCAAGAAAGTTATTGTCAATTTTGAGCGTCCGACAGAAAACGGATTTGACTCAGCAAGATGTGAGTTGCCTGATTATAAGTGGACAGAGCGAATTGGATATTCAGATGAGGAAATATCTATGTTTGAAAAACTTTTACACAGCAACGCGCATCTATTATACAGATATGCTGCGAATGGAGGAATTCAGATTGCCTAAATTATTTATGGTAAGTGGATATACTGTATACTTCTGGTCAAATGAAAATGATGAGCCTATTCATGTTCATGTAGCAAAAGGCAAACCTACCCCTAATGCGACTAAGATATGGCTTACGCGGTCTGGCGGATGTATTTTGGCAGGAAACGGCAGTAAAATATCAGATAAAGAGCTAAATGAGTTGATGGATTTTATATCAGCACAGTTTTTCTTGATTTGTTCAAAATGGAAACAGGCATTTGTAACTGATGAAATCAAATTCTATTGTTAATGTAGATCCGACATAAAAAAGAATATAGCATAGAGAATGAATTATTATAGAGGGGACTACAAAAAGGTCATCTCTTTTCGTATACAGAATTTACATTAAAAACGGTTTTTTTATCAGGAAAATAATGTGAAAATGTGATTGGCGTAACTGTACACAAAAACAAATGTTTTCTTGTATAAAGAGAATTATTATGATAAATAGATTATTTTGTGTTATAATTAAAAAGTAAAAACATAAAAATGAAAATATGGGTGTAAATAATGAGAGAATTGAAAAAATTAGAATTAGAATATGAAGGAATTCGAAGTTCGATTTCTAAGTATACATCTGATGGAAGTGTTATAAATTTTTTAGATGGTTTAAAAGAGCAATTAAAAAAAAATGATGCTGAAGCAATTTCTTATTATATAGAGGAAATATGTAAATGGTATGATTTGAATATAACTGAAATTCACAATAATGAATTTGTGATTAATCCTTCAGAACATGATAGAAATAAAAAAATTTTGGAAGAAATAAGAGACAGTTTGAAAAACAGTGAAAATGTAAGCGAGGATAAATTTATGTATTCAAAAATTTTACTAAGCCATAGTTCAAGTGATACTAAATATGGAGATGCTTTAAGAAAATTATTTATTGCATTAGGTTTAAAAAATGAACAGTTAATATATACATCACATCCATTAAATAAAATTCCAATTGGTGATAATATTTTCGATTATTTGAAGGAAAATATTCAAAAAGATATTTTTGTTATATATCTTTGGTCAAATGAATATTTAAAAAGTGCAGCATGTTTAAATGAAATGGGAGCAACTTGGATAGTTGAAAGTGATTATATAAATATATATACTCCAGATTTTGATTTTAATAATACACAATATCACAATTGTGCAGTTGATACAAAAAAGATGGGCATTATTTTAAAGGATGACGAGCGTTGTAAAATAGGAATGGTTGAATTAAAAAATAAGTTACTTGAAAGGTTAGGGTTAACGATAGATGAACAGGAATGGGTGTACCACCTAGATGAATTTATGAAAGATATAAAATAGATAACAGGAGGAAGGATATGGAAGCAAACGAAATCCAAACATTAGAAACTTTAGCAAAAAATTTGACATTATTAGCTACTAATGGAACTGTTACAGCAACAGAAGCTAAAATTAAGTCAATGCAAGTCGAAAAGGATATAAAAGTAATAAAAAATCAGTATGATGATATTATAAACGATTTAATAGCAGAACGTGCAGAAGCAATTAGGATTGCTCAAGTGTATAAAACAGAAGTTGAACGTTATGTTATTAGTGATAGTGATATAGAACATTTACATAAAACTGTAGAATTAGTATTAGATATAATTAAAGAAATGAGTCCTGATACAGATATTGAAATGTATCAACAATTAAAGAATTTAATTTCTGTAGATGTATTAAAAGCAATTCAACTTTTGGGATTTAATTATAAAGAAGCAATTGGAGAGCCTTTAACACAGTTATGTGCTGATGCTATATTAGGCAAGAGCAAAAATATAAAACAGAGAACTAAAAAATAGATTAATATCATCTATATCACGGGGCAACCACAATTATTCTGAAAAAGGCAAAAATGATTATTCTACGACAGCAGCGTTTGCTGCTGTTTTTTGTGCTCAAAATTTAATAGTGTTCTTTTATTCATGTGCTGCCGGAAATGGCATAAATACGTGGCTGTGACGTGTTAGGGGAATGTTCATGGTTTGTATTGTGTAGGTGACGTTACGAAGGGTGTGCTGTGGTATTTACGCTATGGATTACACTGCATGATCTACTGTGAGATTACGCTGCAGTATCGGTGTAATGCTATAGCAAGATTTTACAGAGGATTGGGATAGCGTAGGGGGGAAGGGGAATGGTATAATGTTTCTGATAAAAAAATGTCGTTGTAATTTCATAACGTCAAAAATGGGAAGTAATCTTAGGCCATTGAATTTTGCCCTTTTGAGGTTACTGGGGTTTGCCCTGTAACAAGATTGAAATGCCGAAAGCCTGTATTTATGCGGGCTTCCGGCATTTATTTTATCAAAGGACTCTAGTTTGGCTTTATTTGTGGGTTGGAGTAATATAAAAAATGTGTGTTGAGAATTAGCATAGTAGGAGAAAATAAAAATGTTTAAGGTTGCAATATTACAAATCGGGCTACGGCGGAGATGATGGCTATGGAGTTTTTTAGGTATGAGAGTTGAATTGTGTTGTAATTGAAAAATGGTACGTATTTACTGAAAAGTTTAAGCCATGTGAATAGATAATTATGTTATAATTATATTAAAATTTTAGTAGTGGGGGAAATGAAATGTATGATTTCTTATTGGAATTGAAAAAGGTTTCGATTTGGGGTGCTTTACCTTTGTTTGTAAATGTTATATTTGTTATAATAATAATTACGGTTTTAAGTATGAAAAAAGACAAACTTTCACCTGTCGATGAGTTATGTGATAAAAGAAAAAATCATAAATTACAAAAGATTTTTTTGCGTGTTGATCTTTTTTCGGAAGTGTATTTATTTGTATGCTCGATTTTTGCGTGGATTCCACTTGTAGCAATTTTTAATCAAAAATACTATACTTATATTAATGGAATGATTGACAAAATAGAAGTTGTAGGTAGTAGTGTTTTAGGATTAACAACAATTGCTGTAACATTATCAGTTGCAGTTATTCTTTTTGATAGAAAGTATTACATTGTTTTTTCAATACGTGATGTTCTTCAAAAATACAAATTTGCAGAATGTTTGTTTATAAGTGTGTCAAGTTGCGTAATAGTAATTATTATGCAAATTACTTTGATAAATCAAACTATTGAGTCACTTTTTGATTTGGTTAGGTTTATGGTGTTTGAAATTGTTACTATATACAATATTGTTGCTAATACTTATGTCCTTTTCATTATTGTTTATATTATGTTTTTTGAGCAAAGAAAAGAACTTGAAATATTAGGACAGTTATATCGAAGTTTTTGGATTGATAGACTTGATACATCGACTTTTAAAGAAAAAACGAATTGGAGCAAAGAAGCAGTTGAAATAAATGTTGATTATTTGCTTCAGAAATATGTTGATACATGTAGGAAAAAGAAAATATTAAAAATAGATTATATCGAGTTTGCAACAACATTGGATACATATAAGCAAAAATGGTATAATAAAGCAAGAAATAAATTTATTAAATTGAATATAATTTGCATGTTGAGTAGTATATTATTGGACATTGCTTGTTTGAATAGAAAATGTATTATTCTAGTTGTTATTAATTTAGTTTTTACTGCAATTAATATAGGGATTACCTTTTGTGAAAAAGACTATATACACTTGGTGATTTTAAAATTTTTTTCTGATACATGGGGATATTATATTCATCAGAGAAATAATAAAGAAAAATTTATTCCAAGAGTTGCATTAGGAAAAAGCAATGTATATGACAAATATATAATTAGAATGAATAGTCTTAATGCTTTTTTTTACATATGGATAAATTATATAGATTATAAAAATAGTGAAAACAAACTAGTTATAGATATGTATCAAGAGGTGATAGACTGCTTAGTGTCGATGGAAAATATTAATAGTATTATATATATGCCAATATTTATTGTTGGGTTCTTCTTATATGAGAAAAATATAAATGTATTAAGTGCAAGAGAGATATATAATAAAATAGTTGAAAATGGAAATTTATTTGAAATGATGTTTATGAGTCAAATAGTATATTTGACGAGAAATGATAAAAAATGCATTCAAGATGCAAAGAAGTATTTGTTATGGTTACAACAAATAGGTGATATAAAGGAATAAAAGTGGAGAGAGCATGGATAAAGAAATAATTAAAAAAATATATAATGATATTTTTCTTTATATACAACATAGTAATATTGATTTGTTTTTATGTGGTAGAGCTAGTAATAAATCATATGTTTCAAACCGAGATCAATTAAGAAAGCGATTGGAGAAGGATAAAAAGTTATCTATTTTTTATCCTGAAGATATGTTTATGGAATTATTAAGTAGAAAAAAGTATGACTTATTTACATTAGAAAATTTTTTGGCTGAAAATAGTGACTTGATTATGATTGTATGTGAAAGCCCAGGTTCTTTTACGGAATTAGGTGCCTTTACAAGTAATGAGAAAACACTAAGAAAATTGGTTGTTTTGATTCAGAAAAAATATAAGAATGACAAAAGTTTTATTATGCAAGGTCCTGTTAGATATATAGAAAAGCATGACAAGAAAAATGTAATATATTTTAATAATGATTTGGATGATATGGAAGAAGTAGTTGAAGAATATTTGGCATCAAAGTATTGGTTTTATAGAAGTAAGAAATATACAAGAAAATACGGTAATTATACAAAAGAAATTAACTTGATATCAGGTCAGTTTTATTTTATACTGTTATTGTTATATTTTTATAATAAAATAGAAACAAAAGAAATGAATGAAACAATCAGATATATTTATCAAGAAAGAAAATTTGAGGCGAATCAATTTGAAATTCTTTATACAGCAGCATTGAAGAGATTATATAAAGAAGGAATGTTGATAAAAAATGTTGATAATGGGTTGAATTATTATAAATTATCAAAAAAGGGTTATTACACTGTAAAAGATTTATTAAATGATGTTATGGTAGATAACCGGGATAAATTGGTCAATAGAATTCGACTTGACATTATTTCTGCTCAATATCGTTAGCATCACAATCTTAGAACGTTACTGATACATATTTTTGTTGAAGTTTATGGAGGATGGTTCGTCTTCCGGAGAATATGAACATGACCAGAGTTGGTCAAAACCATGGTGTAATTCCACGACAGTGAAATCCCACCATGGTTTTGACGCAAAATATATAAGGTAAGAAAGTGGTGTTAACGATTTGAAAAAATATAATAACAAAATGGTAATTGAATCATTAGGGCTACCAATGTTTGAAGATATAGAAACATTGGCAGAGGAAACAAGGCTAACAGAAAAATTAGTGTTCTTTATAACCAAAGAGGATGCGAAAGGACGTTATAAAAATTTTTATATCCCGAAAAAAGACGGAACTTCAAGAGAAATAAATTCACCATGTATGTCTTTAAAAGTAATACAACGTTGGGTGCTAGAGAATATTTTATATAAAGTAAGAGTTTCGCAATATAGTATAGGTTTTGTAAAAAATGGTAAAGGTTCGCCACTGGTACAATGTGCTGAACGCCATAAAAATAATCTCTATATATTAAAAATGGATTTGAAAAATTTTTTCCCCTCGGTAGAGAGAGGTAGAGTGTATAATCAATTTTTACAATTAGGATATAATACATATGCATCTAATTTGCTAACGAATATATGCACATTGAATGGAAGCTTGCCTCAAGGAGCGGTAACATCGCCATATTTAGCCAATTTGGTATGTTATAAAATGGATATAAGAATTGCGGGATACTGTAATAAACGAGATATAACATATACTCGATATGCGGATGATTTAATTTTTTCAAGTGATAATAGAGATTTGTTACGAAAAATTTATGGAATGATCAAGAAAATTGTTGAAGATGAAGGTTTCGTAGTTAATAAGGAAAAGACCCGATTTTTATCACCTAAGGTTCACAAGGAAGTTATAGGGGTAACAGTAAATGATGGAGTAATAAAAGCACCTAAGGAAATGAAACGTATGGTTAGGGCGATGATTCACTATGAAATAGTAACGGGTGATTATTCGGACAACGAAAAAATTAGAGGATATATCGCATATATTGATTCATTAGAGAAAAATTATCGAAATAAAATCATAAAATATATTGAAAAATATTTAGACGATACCATTACATTGTTTCCAGAACTAGTAGAAAAATTTAATCAAAACAAATTATATAATCAAATTCCAGATATGAAACAACATGATATATCAAGATTTGTCGAATTTGAAGATGAAGCAGATTATTATAGTATGGTGGTAAACGAACGAGAAAACTATTTATCTAGACATGGAATTGCTATATAAGTTTTACTATGCTACTGGCTTCATTTTGGCTCTAAAAAATTTGGACGAGATAGAGATAAACATAAATTATGAAGAATATGAATAATAAAACACACAAATGTATACAATGAAACACCCCAATAAATCTCTCCGTCCAAGAGTTTGAATAACGGACATTTGAGCCACAAAGCCTTATTTTATGGGCTTTGCGGCTCTTTTATTTTGCTCCGTGATGTTAATGTGATGTTAAGAATGATGTGCCATTACTTTTCCTACTCAAAATGAGCATTATTATTGTGATGTGCAGCTTCCTGTAAAAGTGCAATCGAAAACAGTTGCAAATTGGAAGTGCAATCCAATATGGTTGCAGATATAAAAAGAGCCGCCTCGGTCTGAGACGGCTTTACAGATTTAATTCTTACAAAACTGGTTCAAGCGGTCTGCTAGCTTCTGATCTTTATCTGGATAAAGATGTGAGTAGGTGTTCAAGGTAGTCTTTACTGATTCGTGTCCGAGGCAATCTGCAATTGTCTGCAGAGAAAAAAGAACCAAAGGAGCAGGAAGAAACAGAGACGGATTCCACAATCAATACTGTAATCCCTACTGGATGCGGTGTAATTGTCGTTAAAGATGGGAAAATCCTAGTTGGTACAAGAAAGGATAATGGGTTTGTTTGTGGACCAGGAGGGCATATTGAAATATGGGAACTCCAGAGGATGCGGCAATTAGGGAAACAAGGGAAGAATTTGGGATTAACATAGCAGATATTATTCCTGTTACTCTTGTTTCTGGAATGTCTGAAGAATATTGTCCATCACAGGTATTCCTTTGCACGAATATTATGGAGAACCGATATGTTTCAATACAGAGATGGAAAATGCCCGATTTGAGGATGTTGAAAGTCTCCTCGATATGAATTTGTTTCTTCCGTTCAAACTGTCGCTCGAAGACTTTTTAAGACAGCTTAATGAAATCCGATTGACACTTGATGAAAGTCAAAGTAATATAGAGACAGATGGAGGTCCTGGCTCCGGAAGATACCCAAAGGGTAGCGGAAAAAGAATGAAAAGAGTGGCTCTAAGAAAAAGAAATCCCAGTCCTTGCCAATGACTGCAAAGGAAAAGGCGAAGGTGACGCATGATATAAATAATGTGTATCACGCAAAGTATAAGGGTAAGTCGAGCTGCTATATAAGGACGCATGCAAATGAGCCAGATAGCCCAGTTTATGTATATCGATTCAGAAACCATGGTTTTGATGATTACGAAATATACATGAAGGAATCCACAGATTAAGGAGGTTGTCCTATGAAAGAACAGTTATTAGCTGAATTGAAGGAATTGACTGAAAATGTCTCGGACACATACGATGACTTTGTGTATGGAATAAACTGCACAATGAAAAAGCAGGATGAAGAGGACATTCAAAGCGTCATTGATTTCATCAAAGAGAATCCAGAGAGAACATCATCCGATATTATTGAGTATTTGGATGAACTTGGAATATAAGATACGAGCCTTGCCGAGCGTGAGGCTCTTTTATTTTGCCCTGTAGTGCCGCTAATTGTGGCATTATGGGGCTTTTTTAGTGCCAACAGTCAAATAGACGATTATAAGCTAATTTCCGAATAAGAGGCAATGAGAGAAGGTGAAAGTTTGGATGAAAGACTGAGAAAAGAACTGTTGCGGTATGAATTAAAAGAGCGGAATAAGGGAAAAAAGATTATCCGATGTAAATACAGACCCAAGTATCCTGACAGTGCAGAAAGAGAGTGTATATGTGTGAATAGAAAGGGCAGTCGAATGGCTACTCTTAGAATAGATTATGGGTCAAAAAAGAATACATGTTCGAAAAAACTCATTGTTTCGTGAGAAATTCTTGATAAGAATTAATAATAATGTTATACTGAATGAAACTCATAGAAATAAATACTATTGGGAGCTTGGAAATGTCAGTATGTTACGATAAACTTTGGAAAATGTTGATAGATAAACGAATGAATAAAACAGATTTAAAAGATAAAGCAGGAATCAGCTTTAATGTACTTGCTAAAATGGGAAAGGGAGAGTCTGTTTCTTTAGAAAGTCTTCATAAAATCTGTAGAACATTAAAATGTGACATTGGAGATATTATAGAATTTTCTGATGAAAAAATTGATATTATGTAAGAATAGAGGAGGATATGTTTGTGCAAAAACCATTAACTTGTGTTGAAATATGTGCAGGAGCCGGTGGTCAGGCTTTAGGACTTGCTATGGCAGGTTTTGTTCATGTAGCACTTGTTGAGTATGAAGCTGATTATTGTAAAACGTTAAAACAGAATCGTCCTGAATGGAATGTAATATGTGCAGACGTAAGAAATTTCGATGGAAAACCATACGAGGGAGTAGATCTATTGGCTGGAGGTGTTCCATGTCCGCCATTTTCAATTGCTGGAAAACAGTTGGGAAAAGATGATGAAAGAGATTTATTTCCTGAAGCACTTAGGTTAATTAAAGAAATAAAACCAAGGGCTGTTATGTTGGAAAATGTGAGAGGTTTTCTGGATAATGGCTTTTCAGAATATAGACAGTACATTTTAAAATCTATAGAAAAATTAGGTTATGATACACAGATTAAGTTACTGAATGCTTCAGATTTTGGAGTTCCACAACTTCGACCAAGAGTTGTTATTGTGGGAATAAGAAGGGAAGAAAATAGGAATTTTACGTATCCACAAGGAGATTCTCAAATAGCTCCAACAGTTGGAAATACCTTATATGATTTAATGGCAGAAAATAAATGGAAAGGTGCAAAAAAGTGGGCTCAAAATGCAAATAAAATTGCACCAACGTTGGTTGGTGGTTCAAAGAAACATGGAGGACCGGATTTAGGACCGGTAAGAGCTAGAAATGCATGGGCTGAATTAGGGGTAGATGGTCGTGGTGTGGCTAATATGGCTCCAGAACCAGACTTTGAAGGAATGCCACGATTAACAAGCAGAATGTTGGCGAGAATACAAGGATTCCCTGATACATGGACATTTGGAAAAAAGAAAACAGCTGCGTGTCGTATGATTGGAAATGCGTTTCCTCCGCCAGTAGCAAAAGCTGTAGGAGAGAAGATAAAGGAGTGTTTAGAAGATGAATGCATTGATTGCGAAAGAGCGGTATCACTTTCACGAAAGATTGTTTGAGACTAATACATTAACATTGACTAAGGCTGGGGTGGCTTCGAATGCAGATACAAGTAGCCGGGGATCAAAAGCAATAGCAAAAAGAGTTGTAGACATTTTGGTTGAAGAACAGCAACATAAAATTAATATGGTGGAAAAAATTTCAGGGCAAACGCTTGGAAAGCAATTTGAGATGCTCACAATGGAGTTTTTACAGGCTACATTTCCAAATTTACAAAATTTATATCCGGGAAAATGGTCAATATTGCAATTAGGCAATAATAACAAACTTAAGACAAGTGATTTTGAACAATATGAGCATTTAGCATATTTGAGCACATTGACAGCAGAAAATGCACAATTAGCAGCTGCATTGGGAAATGATTATCTTGTAGCACCAGATGTAGTTGTATATCGTGAACTTTTTGAAGATGATGAAATAAATCAAAATCAATGTATTGTGGATAACGATGTGAGCAAAATGGCAGATATAAGAAAAGTCAATGGTGGAAAGCCTTTGCTGCATGCCAGTGTATCGGCTAAATATACTATGAGAAGTGATAGAGCACAAAATAGTCGTACAGAGGCATTAAATCTGATTCGTAATAGAAAAGGACATCTGCCACATATAGTAGTTGTTACTGCTGAACCGATGCCAAATCGTTTAGCGTCTTTGGCTCTTGGAACGGGTGATATTGATTGTGTATATCATTTTGCACTGTACGAGCTGATTAGAGCAGTAAAAGAGGTTGGCTCGGAAGATGCAATTGAATTATTGGACACACTTGTAAGTGGAAAAAGATTGAAGGATATTTCGGATTTGCCATTGGACCTAGCAGTGTAAAAGAAAGTAGGAAAACATGCGTCGTATTATATTGAATAGAAAATATATAGCAAAACTTGCTACACGTTGGACAACGGGGATTTTTGCTTTTCTTGGATTAATAGGAACATTTGCTTCATTAAGTGATTTGTTAGATTCTTCTTTACCTATACAGTGTCGAATTGGAATTAGTATTGGGATTTTAGCCGGAATATGGGTGATTTCTTTTTTGTTATGTGCAGTATATACATATAGAAGGCGGCGGATTGAAGTTGCTGAGTTAAATAATGGACATCATATTTATGTTCAATATGGAGACGTTTTTTCGGAAACCGAAGTCTTAGAGCCACAAAAAAGGCGGAATATAGTTATACCAGTAAATAGATGTTTTGATACACTTGTAGATAATGATTTGGTATCAGCAAGTACACTGCATGGCATAGCAATGAATAGACTGTACCTTGAAAATGGGTTTGATCCAAATACGCTTGAAGATGCCATAAAAAATAATTTGAATCTTCAAGAAGTGTCATATGATAAGCTTTCGATTAATGATAAAAGGAAAGGAAATTTAAGGAGATTTTCAGCAGGTACTGTTGCCGAAATTAAAATCTCCGAACAATGTACATACTTCTTTTTAGGGCTAAGTAAGTTTGATAAGAATTTAAAAGCGTCTACATCAGAAGAAGAATATGTTTTGGCAATGATGAGACTTTTAGAATTTTGTAATGAACGTTCACAACAGTTTCCAGTAGTAATGCCATTAATAGGTGCGGGTTTGTCACGGACGAAAAAAAGTGAAAAAGATATTTTGAATTATATTATTGGCTTAGTAAAAATGAATAGAGAACTGATAAATTATGATTTGCATATTATTGTCAGAGATAATGGAAAAGAAAGTATTGCGATTACAGATTTATAAGGAAGGAGAACACATATGTATTACAGAACAAGAACATATATTGCAGCCGATTGGTCAGGGGATTATGATGCAGTAGAACAATTGCATAAGTGGAATAGTAGTAAATATTGGAGTTTATCTTTTACAGACGCTCATGATTTGATGCAAGCACGTGACAATAGTCTGAATTGTAGTATTAAAGCTTCACTAAGTAAAAGAATGGATGCATCAAGAACATTTATCTTGATTGTTGGAAATAATACGAAATCAGTACGAAGTGGAAGCTGTCAGTATTGTGGAAGCTATAAAAGTTATGCATATACTTGCTCTCGTGGTCACAGTTTAGATTATCGAAGCTATGTTGAATATGAGTGTGAAAAAGCAATCACAGATGGATTGGAAATCATTGTGCTATATAATGCGGCGACAGTGAACAAGTCGAAATGTCCAGATGTCATTAAAAATGTTGGGACCCATGTAGCTATGTGTTATTATGAAAATGGTCAGTATTATTGGGATTATCAAGCTGTTAAAAATGCGATCGGATAGGGAGTTATTATGAAATTTTCGTATTATGATTTAGGTCATTTAAGTAAAGGACAAGTAGTTGAAGTCTGTTTGTCTGCGGCTGCGAATGTTAGATTATTAGATTCTTCAAATTACAATAATTATAAAAATGGAAGACACCATAGATATTATGGTGGATATGTGAAAAAAAGTCCATATAGAATAATAGTTCCCAATTCCGGCCATTGGTATATTACAATTGACTTAGGCGGATATTCTGGCACAGTAAAGCATAGCGTTCAGGTATTGCCAGGTGTTTTACCGGCTGCAAGGACACGAATACCTCTTGCAAATGAGCCTAATTTATATGTAGAAGCACCAGAGGCAAATAAGGATTATGACGTATTCATTTCGCATGCATCAGAAGACAAAGAGGCAGTAGTTCGTCCATTGGCAAATGCATTAAAAGAAAAAGGGCTTAATGTATGGTATGATGAATTTGAATTAAAAATTGGTGATAGTTTAAGAAGAAAGATAGATCAAGGACTAGCAAAAAGTAGATTTGGTATTGTTGTTATTTCAAGATCGTTTATCAAAAAAGGCTGGACAAACTATGAATTAGATGGATTGATGACAAAAGCGATTTCAGGACAACAAACATTACTTCCTATTTGGCATGATATTACAAAGCAAGAAGTTATTGATTATAGCCCTTCTTTGGCAGATAAAGTGGCAAGAAATACCAGTCAAGAAACGGTAGAAGAAATTGCTAATGAAATAGTAGATATGATACTGGGGTAATTATCTGTGATTTTGCATTAATATGTGGTGCAAAAATACAAATAATATTTGAAGTGGAGAAAATGGAATGGACGAAAAAGGTCTTGCGTCATTTTTGGATTTAGGAAATTCTCTTCGGAGAGGTGATGAAAATAGTATCGGCGAAAAAGAACATGGAACAAAAGTATTTTTTAGTAGTCGAAAAATTGAAGTTATTACCGTTAAAGATGAGAAAAAGTATCATGCGGTTATGAATGAACCTAGTTGAGAACTTTTTGAAAGGAGAATACCTAAAGTAAAAGTAACGATTGAAGATGACGAAAGCTGACTTGAAAAAGTAAATTCCAGTGCAGGGGTAAATTCCACCACGCTTTAAAAT
>OLND01000054.1_pt1 | contig 120051 bp, 115 predicted proteins | sample 1672031 | NCBI WGS metagenome assembly OLND01 (sample SAMEA3136638, study PRJEB25190) | human gut metagenome | biome: human gut; feature: human-associated habitat; material: faeces | place: Austria | collected 2013 | reverse complement strand
ATTCCTTTTAAAAAATAACATTGAGTATAAAATTTGGAAAAGATAAATTTTTACATTACAAAAAATTAACGAATTCGATGAAAAGATGAAAAAATATTATGAATAATAAACAAGTTGATATATTATTGTCGGTATATAATCCAAATGAAGAATATTTGATAAAACAATTAATTTCTTTAAATAATCAAACATATCCTAATTTAAAACTATATATATTTGATGATTGTATAAAAAAAAGGTGTAATTTAGATTTATTTGAAAAATATATCACAAATTTTTCCTATGAGGTTTTGCCATATTGTGAAGAAAATTTAAATTACATGGGGGCTTTTGAAAAATTGGTGCAAAGATCAGATGGTGAATATATTGCTTTTTGTGATCAAGATGATATATGGATGGATGATAAAGTTGAAAAGTGTGTCGCATATATGAATGAAAAGAATATCGACTTAGTTGTTACGGATAAACAAATAATTGATGAAAATGACAACGTCACTTGCAGTAGCGTTAGAAAACATAGCAATAAAAACTATGATAATTGGAATACTTACGATGATATAACTAAATATAATATCTTTGTTACTTATGCAGTAGGAATGAGTATTATAATGAAAGCTAGCTTTGCAAAAAAGTCTTTACCATTTTCAAAATACACAGGTCATGATAAATGGGTATTGGCGTGTACTTCTACAGAAGGAAAAGTAGGGTACTTAAATTTACCTTTAGTTCAATATAGAAGACATGGGAAAAATGTTAGTGGTGTATTAGTTGGAATAGAGACAAAGGAAGATTATATCAATCAGAGAATAATGCCTGATTTAAAAATGATTGAAGATTTTAAACAAAAATATCCTAATCACAAAGATTTAAATGAAATTGAGAAATTTGCTAATGCTAGAAGAACAGGTAATATAAAAACCTTATTTAAATTGAGATATCTTGCACCTGACATTGCAAAATTTGATATTGTGACAGCTCTTTTACCCAAAAAGTTATTTTCATTTATGGTAAAAATTGCCCAAAAAATAAGTTAAAAGGATGAAAGAAACAGATATTGGAAAATGAAGAAATATTTGCTAGTATTATTGTAATGTGTTTTAAGAATGAAGAGTTACTTGAAAATATTGTTTGTTTAGTTTTGAATCAACTGTTCAAATCTTATGAATTATTATAAGTGATGATTGTATATCAAATTTAAATAGATTATTTTTTGGGACTGTTTCAAATAATTAGAACAAAAATAAATAGATCATACAATCTATTATAAAAAATAGAGGCTCATTGATTATAGAATTAAAAAATTTAATAGTATTTTTTCAAATATTGAGTATTTTGATGTGATAATAATGTTAATATATAATAGTATAAGAAAAATGGATAAAGAGGTGGAAAAATGCAAGTAATAAAATATATGTTTCAACCACATGGTGATGATAGAGGACAACTTGTTGCTCTAGAAGAATTTAAAGATATACCTTTTAAAATTAAGCGAGTGTACTATATGTATGATACAGGAGAAGGAGTCCGTAGAGGATATCATGCACATAAAAACTTAGAACAAATTTTAATTTGTATACATGGAACTTGTAAAATATTATTAGATAATGGTAAGGAAAAAAAAGTTGTACCATTAGAAAAACCATATGAAGGATTGTATGTGGCTAATAATATGTGGAGAGAAATGTTTGATTTTTCTCCTGATGCAGTATTGCTAGTATTGGCTTCAGAAGCATATGATGAAAGTGATTATATTAGAAACTATGATGATTTTTTAGAATTTATTAAGGAGAGTGAATAGAATGAAAATACCTTTTGCAACATTTAAACCAATGCATGATGAAATAAGAAAAGATTTAGATCAAGCATATAATAAAGTAATTGATAGTAATTATTTTATCCAAGGAAAAGAATGCGAATTATTTGAAAAAGAGTTTGCAGATTATTGTAATGCTAAATATTGTGTAGGTGTAGCAACTGGATTAGATGCATTATATTTAATTTTAAGAGCGATGAATATAGGTAATGGAGATGAAGTAATTGTTCCATCAAATACATATATTGCAACAGCTTTAGCTGTTTCATATTGTGGAGCAACACCTATATTTGTAGAACCAGAATTAGAAACTTATAATATTAATCCAGCTTTAATAGAAGAAAAAATAACAGATCAAACAAAAGCAATTATAGCTGTTCACTTGCAAGGAAGACCTGCAGATATGGATGCAGTTAATGAAATTGCTAAAAAACACAATTTATATGTTATTGAAGATGCAGCTCAAGCACATGGAACAGAATATAAAGGTCAAAAAGTAGGTACTTTATCAGATGCAGCAGGGTTTAGTTTTTATCCAGGTAAGAACCTAGGCGCTTTAGGTGATGGAGGAGCAGTTGTTACAAACAATAAAGAAATTGCTGATAAAGTTAGAGCTTTAGGTAATTATGGTTCAGATTACAAATATCATCATATTTATAAAGGAACTAATAGTCGTTTAGATGAAATTCAATCAGCATTTTTACGTTGTAAATTACCACATTTAGATAAATGGAATGAATATAGAAGAAATGTAGCAAATAAATATTTTGAAGGAATAAAAAATCCATTAATTAAATTACCATTAAAAGATAGTGAAGATTATAGACATATTTATCATGTATTTGTCATTAGATGTGCTAAAAGAGATGAATTAGAAAAATATTTAAATGAAAACGGGATTGGGACTGTAAAACACTATCCTATACCAATGCATTTACAAGAAGCATATAAAGATTTAAATATCAAAGAAGGAAGTTTACCAATTGCAGAAGAAATTAGTAAAACTGTTTTAAGTATTCCAATGTACTATGGAATGACAGATGAAGAAGTGAATTATGTTATTGATAAACTAAATGCGTTTAAATAATGAGAGGATAATTATGATTACATTAAGAAAACTTCAATTAAAAGATGTTCCATTAATGCTAGAATGGATGCATGATGAAGAAGCAAAACATATTTTTCAAAATAATTTTGCTGAAATAGATGATGTTGCAGCAAAAAAGTTCGTAGAAGATTCTTTTAGAGAAGATCAGCAACATTTTGCAATTGTTGATGATCAAGATGATGAATATTTAGGTACAATTTCTCTAAAAAATATTGATTTAAAAAATAAAAATGCTGAATATGCAATTAGCACAAGAAAAAAAGCAAGAGGAACAGGTGCCAATCAAAAAGCAACGGAATCATTATTAAAATATGGTTTTGATAAGTTACAATTGCATAGAATTTATTTAAATGTATTATCATCTAATAAAAGAGCAATTTCTTTTTATAAAAAATGCGGATTTATTTATGAAGGAAAATTTAAAGATCATTTATTTATTGATGATAGATATCAAGATTTAGAATGGTATGCTATATGTAAAAAATAAGAGTATGATATGTATGAAAAAGTTGATTCATAATGTCTACGCATATCTAAAAGAAGAAAATATATAATAAAGTATTGAAATTATTAAAAAATTAAGATTGTTCAAATATTATATTGTATGTTTATGATGATTGTGTAATTGAAAAATAAGTATAGATATCATAAAAATATATTACTCATATTGATTTGTGCAGGTATTGAAGGAGATTTTTTGTTAGCTTATTAAAGAAAATAGCATAAAAATACACAAGCAGTGAAATAAAAATAAGGGATTATTTGCTTTCACTGCTTTCTTTATATATAATTGCTTTGAAAAAAGGAGAGTTTAAATGGTTAAATCAATAATATCGAAATATAAAAATGTTCCTGTTGAAGTGAAAGCTTCTATTTATTATACAATTTGTAGTATTGTACAAAAGTGTATTGTTTTAATAACGTTACCCATTTTTACAAGATTAATGACAACTCAGCAATATGGGCAGTATAGTATCTATCAATCATGGATGAATATCGTAGCTATTTTTGCTACTTTGAACTTACAATATGGGTCATTTGATACAGCTATGATTAAATTTGAAAATGATCGAGATAGATACATATCTTCTATCCAAGGGATTGTTTCAGTTTTAACATTAATAACTTTAATTATATACATCATAGCTCCAGTATTTTGGAATGATTTATTGGAATTACCATCAATACTTGTTCTTGCAATGATTGTTGAAATATTGATGAGTACAGTCTTAACTTTTTGGACAAATAAACAACGTTTTATATATAAATATAAACCAATGATTATTGTAACTCTTATCATATCAGTCGCATCTCCTTTAATAGGGTTGGTTGGTGTATTTTTATTTGAAGAAAAGGGAATAGCACGTATTTTAGGAAATACTGCAGTATATCTATGTATTGGTTTAATTATATACATTTATCAATTATATAAAGGGAAGGCTTTATATGATAAAAAATATTGGACATATGCTTTAAAATTTAATATACCTCTTATACCATATTATTTATCACAAATGATATTTAATCAATCTGATCGAATAATGATTAGTAGAATGTCTGGCCAAACAAATGCAGCATTATATAGTGTTGCTTATCAATTCGCGGTTGTCTTAGTTTTTGTTATTAACTCTATCAATAGTTCATTTGTTCCTTGGACATACAGAAGTATTAAAGATAAAAAATATAATATGATAAAAAAAGTAACAAATATTATTATAATATTTATTGCTACAATGTTGATTGTACTTATTTTATTTGGTCCTGAAGCTATTGCTATCTTAGGGGGAAGTAAATATAAAGATGCTATTTGGGTCGTTCCTCCAGTAGCAGGAAGTTTATTATTCTTATTTTTATCACAATTATGTATAAATGTAATGTTCTATTTTGAAGAAAATAGTTATCTTGTTAAAGGATCTATATTAAGTGCTGTTTTAAATATTGTTTTGAATTTCTTACTTATTCCTGTTTTTGGATACGTTGTAGCTGGGTATACAACTTTATTTTCCTATATTGTTTTTTGGTTGAGTAATCTATATTATATGAATAAATCATGTAAAGATAAAATAGAAGATTATAGATATGATACATTGTTTGATTGGAAAAAAATATTTATTATTGCTACTGCTTTCACGATTTTAATTATTTTATTGACATTTACATATTATACAATTTGGTTAAGAATTATATTTGTAGGTATAATAGGAATTATTGTTTTATTAAATAGAAATAAAATAATAGAATATTTTAAATTAATAAAAGGATAAGATGAATATGGATAAGACAAAGTTAACGTATAAAGTTGCTAGAAAAATATATGATTCATACCGCTTTTTAGTAGCCGATTTTAAAATAAAAAATTTAAAAAAAGTAACAAACACTAAAAAAAAGATAGTATTTATTTCACAAATGTCTAATTTGTGGATCAATGTAGATGATTTATATAATCAATTATCTAATGATGATCAGTTTGAAACATATGTTTTAATGATTCCAGAGTTTGATTATTCAAAAAAAGAATTTGATATCCAAACAATGAATACAAAGATTTATGATTTTCATAAAAATCATAATCATCAAAATACAATTAAAGCTTTTGATCAAGGAAAATGGTTTGATTTAAAAAATATTAATCCAGACTATGTTTTTTATGAAAGACCTTATAGTTCTTACTTACCAATGGAATATAAAATATCTACAGTTTCAAAATATACAAAAACATGTTATTTACCTTATGGATATGAAATGATGAACTATATTTTTGATACTTCACTTAATGTGGATTTCTTTAGATATTTGCATATCTTTTTTGCGGATAGTTATGTTACAGAATCTTTTAATAAAAAAAGAGCACCTTTATCTCATCGATTAGGATTAAGAAAAACGATATTAACAGGACATCCTATATTTAATGCTTTTAATAAAGCACAAAGTGAAGATAATCTATTTTGGGATAATGATGATCAACATTTTAAGATTATATGGGCTCCTAGATGGACAATAGATACGCAATTGGGAGGAAGTAATTTTTTAACTTATAAAGATAATATAGTTGATTATGTTGAAAAAGATAAGAAAAGAAGTCTTGTTTTTAGACCTCATCCACTTACATTTAAAAATTTTATATCTTTAGGTTTGATTACATCCGATGAAGTAGATGAATATTTAAGTAAGTTCCAAAATAATGAACAGTTATATTATGATCAAACATCAGAATATTTTACAACATTTTGGCATTCAGATGTTTTTGTAGGAGATATTTCATCAATTATACCTTGTTATTTTTTAACGGGTAAACCTATTATTTATTGTCATACTGATGCTGTGGATGATAATGATATTATGAAAAAAATATTTAGTGTATCTTATAATGCTTATAGTTTTGAAGATGTAGAAAAAATTCTTTTAGACTTACAAAATGGAATAGATCCATTAAAAGAAAAAAGATTAAAATTAAAAGATGAATTATTTGAAGATAAATATGTAAAATATGTAACTCAAAATATAATTAAAGTTTTAAAAGATAATTAAGAAAGGAAAAATACATGAATATAGAAGCAACAATCATCGTAATGGTCTATAAAAATTTAGATCAAGTAAGACAAACATTAGATTCTATAAAAAAGCAAACATATTCAAATTATGAAGTTATTGTAAGTGATGATGGTTCACCTAATTATACGCAAGAAGACTTTGATAAAATCACTGAACAGTATAAAAATGAATTTACGTACTTTAAACTTATAAATAACGGAATTAATAGAGGAACTGTCAAACATTTTAACAGTTTGATTAAACAGGCAAAAGGAACAATCATTTGTCCTTTATCAAGTGGAGATCAATTTTATAATGAAAATTCTCTACAAGAAATTATGAATGCTTTTGATCAAGAAGATAAACTTATATATACTTCGAAAAGAATGATCAAAAAAGAAAATAATATAGAATATTATCCAAGTTTATATCAAGTTTCTTTATTAGATCAATCAAATCATTTTTTTGAATATATTATGAAATACGGTAATTTTGTATCGGGGGCTTCTACTTATTATAAAAAAGAAATTTTTGATAAATATGGATTGTTTGATGAAAAATATAAGTTATTAGAAGATTATCCATTCTATGTTAATCTTGCATTTAATAACGAAAAAATTGGATATATTGATTATCCAACAATTCAATATGAATTAGGAGGTATTTCTACAGCAAGTAATAGAAATCCTTTATTAGATCAAGATTATGTAACTTTATTTAAAGATGTTTTATCTCAAAAAGATATACATTTATCACATATGACAAAAAGAGCTTTAAACTATAGAATAGATAAAATTACAAAAAAATATAATTCTTTTTTAGTTCAACTATTGTATATAGATGTTGTTATAATGCTTTGTTTAAATAAAGCAGGAATTATTAAGGGGTAAATGGGGAAAATTATGAGTAAATTAAAAAAACAATTTATATCTAATATACCATATTATGTATTATTCTTTATTTTATTATTTATACATATTCAATTGAATGTAAGTACAGGTGATGATGTAAATTTTGCAATTCGAGCAAAATCAATGACTTTTACAGATTTTAATATATATAAATACTATAATTGGTCTTCTAGGCAATTGATAGAAAGTGTACTTTATTTTATTTCAGTTCATAGTCATGTTTGGATGCTTTTAAACTCATTAGTTATTACAATTATAGCTAAATTAATAGAAGCAATATTTTGTAATCATACAATAAAAATGAAAATACTTTGTTGTATTGGAACACTTATCTATCCCTTGATTGATATGTCTTCTGCTGGTTGGATGGCCACAACAATTAATTATTATTGGCCATTAGGCGCTATTTTAATAAATTTATATTATTTAAAAAAAGCAAATAATCTTATTAAATTGAAATGGTATGAATATATTATTAGTTCTATAGCCTTATTATTTGCCGCAAATCAAGAACAAGGTTTTGCAATTTTGTTAGGAACTTATTTCTTCTATATAATTTACTGCTTTATCAATAAAAGGAAAATTAGTTTTTTTGTAATTTTAAATATTGTTTTAATCATTGCATCAGGAACATATATCTTTACGTGTCCTGGAAATTGGGTGAGAAAGAAACAAGAAGTTAAAAATTGGTTCCCAGATTTTGGAACATTATCCTTTTTTAGAAAAATTGAAATAGGAATTTCTTCAACTGTTTATCCTATTTTATTTAAAAATAATGTACCAATGTTATTTTTATCATCAACACTTTTAATAATTATTAATACTTTTAAAAATAGTTTAGTGAAAGCAAGTACAATGATTATTTTTGTAATGACATTAGTTTTTGGTGTTTTAGGAAAATATTTAGTAGACTTATATCCAAATATTTCTTTTCTATATTCTATATTAGGGAAATACGGTATTTTAAGTTTAAGTAATTTAAAATCATTTTTTCCATATATTATGTTTTTAATAGAATTTATTACATTATTAATCATCATATTATTTTTAATTAAAGATAATAGAAAAAATATAGATATTTTTATTATCTTATTAATTGGCTTTGGATCAAGATTTATGCTTTGCTTTTCGCCAACTGTTTGGGTTTCCGGAAATAGAACCGCTCTATTTTTCTATTTTTCAATGATTATAGCAAGCTGTTTATTAATTTCTAGATATCATCATAGAATAAAAAATTTAGATTATTTTATGGCTATATTTGGAGTTTTTGCTTTTTGTAATATTATTAATTGTTTAGTTTAATAAAGCTAGAAGTAATTTGAGAATATCAAATTATTTCTAGCTTTTATTTATTAGTTATATTGTTTAGAGTTTTTTTTGATGATAAAATGAATACAAGGGAGGTTTGAGCAATGAAAGGTTATTTGAAGAAAGGAATAGCATGTTTCATTTTTCTATTTTCAATTTCAATGAGTCTATCATTTGTTTCGGCATTAGAGAGAAATGATGAAGTAAAGATGAATGATGTTGTTGAAGTAAAAAATGGACTTTATAAAGAAAACGGGAAAGTTTATTTTTATGAAAATGATGTAGCAATTACAGGTATTGTTAATGATAATGGAACTTTTTACTATGTAAATGCAGATGGAAATGTTAAAACAGGATGGGTAAATGATCAAAATCACTGGTATTTTGTAAATAATGATGCTACTTGTAAACAAGGATGGTATAAATATTACGGTAAATGGTATTATCTAGATGCTAATGATGAAACATATCCATCATCAGCAATAACAAATCAAGTAAAAGAAATTGATGGAATCAAATATCATTTTGATGAAAATGGTGCTATTAAAACAGGTTGGATAAATGATGATAATCATTGGTATTTCTATGATGGAAATGCAAGTTTAGTAAGTGGATGGTATAAATACTATGGTAAATGGTATTATTTAGATGCTAATGATGAAGCATATCCGTATGCTGCCATTACTAATCAAGTAAGAGAAATCAATGGTGTTAAATATACTTTTGATGAAAATGGTGCTATTAAAACAGGCTGGATGTTAGATGGTAATGATTGGCATTACTATGATCAAAATGGAAATAAATGCACAGGTTGGGTTTATGTTAAAAATCAATGGTATTTATTAAACGATGCAGGTGTCATGCAAACCGGATGGCAAAGAGTTTCTGGTAAATGGTATTATTTAGATGAATCAGGTCAAGGGTATATGTACACGGGTTGGCTTGATTTGAATGGTTAATGGTATTACCTAAATGCGTATGGTAGTATGTTAACAGGCTGGATAAATGTAAAAAGAACTTGGTATTATATGGATGCAAGTGGGGCAATGTGCACAGGTTGGAAGCAAATTGCTGGAACTTGGTATTATTTACATTCAGGTGGAAATATGGCTATTGGATGGTTGAAAGATAACAATCAATGGTATTATTTAAATTCATCTGGAGCAATGTTACATGATACGTATTTTGAAGCATTTTATTTTACTTCTAGTGGGGCTTTAAGAAGCGATAGTGTTTATGATTCAATGACAAGTAGAGCAAGCGGATACAGTAGTGCTACTAATTATTTGATTTTAGTTGATACAGCTAATTGTCGAGTAGCTATTTATCAAGGTTCAGTAAATAATTGGAACAATATTCATTATTATAGTTGTGCCCCAGGTAAAGCTTCAACACCTACAGTTAAAGGTGAATTTACAGTTGGAATAAGAGGATATTATTTTGACTCAGGATCATCTAGATGTTTCTGGTATACACAATTTAAAGGAAACTATTTATTCCATAGTACTCTTTATAATAAAAATGGTACAATTCAAGATAATAGAACAGGAATTCCATTATCACATGGTTGTGTAAGACTTGAAATACAATATGCTAAATGGATTTATGATAATATTCCTTCAGGAACAAAAGTAGTAGTATATTAATGTGAATTTGATGAGGATACTTAGAGTATCCTCGTTTTTTTTATATATTCTTGAAAAGAAATGGCTTACATGGTTAAATGAATATAAGGAGGGAAATCATGAAAAAGAAATTATTTATTGTATCACTTGTTCTTTCAATGTGTTTTTCTATGTTAAGTATAGTCAATGTACAAGCAAAAGAAACAATTAGAGAAGATCATTATGTAAATCCTATTTATAAAGATGTAAAAAGTAGTGTTGTTCATCATGATATTCAAACATATAGTTTAGAAGATGTTGAATATACAAGTGATCAAGAAAAACTTGTAAAGATATTTAGAGAAAAATTAATTAATAGAGAAAGTAATATTGTTCTTTATTATCATTGTGATGAAGAAATTACACAAGAATTTTTTTCTAATTTAGTACATCAGTTGTTTCAAAAGGCCATCAAACATACTGGTAATGGAAAAGAAGGAGACTATCTTAAATGGCACTGTCAAGGGTGGACAGTAAAAGCATCCATATCTGTAAATTCTAATAAGGGATATGATTTAAATATTTTTTATGATGTATCTTATTTATCTAGTTTAGAACAGGAAGAAAAAGTAGATGAAGAAGTCTCTAATTTATTGAAGTCATTAGATTTATCAAATAAGACAGACTATCAAAAAGTAAAAGCAATCTATGATTATATATGTTCAAATGTTACATATGATCATGATAACTTAAATGATGAATCCTATTCATTAAAATATACAGCTTATGCAGCTTTGATCAATAAAACAGCAGTATGCCAAGGATATGCATCGTTATTTTATCGCTTAGCATTAGATACAGGTGTAGATACAAGAGTTATTTCAGGTGAAGCAGGGGGACCACATGCTTGGAATATCGTTAAATTAAATGGTAAATATTATAATCTTGATAGTACATGGGATGCAGGAAGAAGTACATATGCTTATTTCTTAAAAAATACAAATGATTTTGATGATCATGTAAGGGATAATGACTATCAATCAAATGAGTTTATTGAAGAATATCCAATGTGGGATGAATCTTATACAGAAATTGATTGTAATAAATATGGTCATAATTATAGTGAACCTATATATAAGTGGTCTGTAGATAATATGACAGTAACCGCAAAAAGAATTTGTTTAAATAATGATTCACATGTTGAAGAAGAAACCGTTACAGCTCAAAAAATTGTTAAAGATCCAACATGTACAGAAAATGGAATAATTACTTATATAGCTAATTTCAAAAATAATGCATTTAAGCCACAAACAAAAATAGTAGATGACAAAAAAGCAACAGGGCATAAAGTAGTTGTTGATCAAGCTAAGGAAGCAACATGTACAGAAAATGGACTTACAGAAGGAAGTCATTGTTCAGTATGTAATGAAGTTATCAAAAAACAAGAAGTAATACCATCAACAGGACATAAAGAAGTTCTTGATTCGGCAAAAGAAGCAACATGTACAAATACAGGTTTAACAGAAGGAATACATTGTTCAATATGTAATAAGATTATTAAAAAACAAGGAATCATTCCAGCTTTAGGACATGATTTTAAAGATGGAGTATGTACAAGATGTCATAATCAACTAAAAGGACAATGGAAACAATCAGGGAACAAATGGTGGTATCAATATGAAGATGGAACATATCCAAAAAATGAATTCATTACAATAGATAATAAACTTTATAGATTTGATCAATATGGATATATGAAAACAGGATGGTTCAAAGTCAATAATGAAGATTACTACGCATCATCATCTGGAGAAATCAAAGCGCAATGGGTAGGATCAGGAAACAATTGGTACTATGTAGACGCTGATGGAAAGATGGTAACAGGATTCCAAACAATCTCTGGAGTTAAATATTACTTTGAAACAAACGGACTTATGAAAAAAGGATGGTTCAAAGTCAATGGAACAGATTACTACGCATCAACAAGTGGAGAAATCAAAGCACAATGGGTAGGATCAGGAAACAACTGGTACTATGTAGATGCAGATGGAAAAATGGTCACAGGATATCAAACAATTGCAGGAGCTAAATACTACTTTGCAGAAAGCGGATTAATGCAAACAGGATGGTTCAAAATCAATGGTGAAGATTACTATGCAGCTTCAAGTGGTGTAATTAGTGCCCAATGGGTAAAATCAGGAAATAACTGGTATTATGTAGACGCTAATGGAAAGATGGTTACAGGAGATTATAAAATCAATACAGTAGTTTATCGCTTTGATGCTAATGGTGTTTTGCTAGGATAATTTAATTCATTACAATTTAGTAGAAAGCAGCTCAGAAATATTTATTATATTATTTTTGAGCTGTTATATTTATAATTCAAGATATGAATGATTTATTGTTGTAAAGGTTAATTTAATATATACTTATTATGTATATATTTAATAGAAAGGAAATTTTTATACAAAAAGATTTGTGTAAAAAAGTAGTAGAAATTTAAATGGTAGAAACAAGTGTTATTATGGCAACTTATAAAGAAAGCATAGAATGTTTAAAACAGTCCATAGAATCAATTATTAATCAAACATATAATGATTTTGAATTTATTATTATTTTAGATAATCCAGATAATAAAGAACATATAGCATTTATAAATGATTATGTATGTAAGGATGAACGTATTAAATTCTATATAAATGATAAAAATATGGGGCTAACAAATACTTTAAATAGAGGACTTGAACTTGCTGAAGGAAAATATATTTGTAGAATGGATGCAGATGATATTTCTGAATTATATAGAATGGAACATCAAAAGAAGTATTTAGAAGAAAATGATTTTGATTTAATAGGTGGAATTTCACAAATGATCGATGAGGATGGAAATACTATTTATTCAATAAAAAAAGTTCCAACTGATTTTAAAAAGATAAAAAAATGTATTAAATACAATCAAGTTATTTCTCATCCAACATGGTTTGGTAAAAAAGAAGTATTTGATAAGTTAAATGGCTATAGAAATATGCCACTTTGTGAAGACTATGACTTTACATTAAGAGCAATACTTCAAGGATTTAAAATTTCTAATGTGAATGAATGTGTTTTAAAATATAGAATGACAAAGGATAGTATATCAAGATCAAATTTATTTGAACAATATTTATTTGCTAGATACATTACTAAACAATATAGTGAAGGAAAAGTAAGTGAAGTAGAAGAAGCTAAGGTGTATGTAAAGAAGAATTTAAGTGATAAAAATGCAAAGCATTATTTAAAAGGAAATGAGAGATTTAATAATGCATTAAATAACTTAGAAGAGAAACAATATATTCAATTTATAGCAAATGGTATTGCATTACTTTTTACTTCTAAATATTATCTTGATAAAATATTTAGATTTGTAATGGTTTATTTAAACTCATAATATATTAGTAGAATATTGATTAAAAAATTGGGTAGTAATACAAAAAAGTATTACTACTTTTTTGTATTTGAGTAGATAAAAGGGTTGTTTGGTTTGAAAATATATAAACGAATATTTATGTGTAATATACTGTAGATAGGGAGGAAAGAACATAAGAAAAGTATTTTTAAAAGTAATGTGTATTACTATGTTATCTCTAGTTATGTCAATAACTATGTTATCATCAGTAAGCGCAAAAGAAGCGAGTATTGAATATCAGGGAGTATGGACTGATTATGCAGCTAAGGAATATGCTGCTGGTGATGTAACAAAGGAATCTCCATATTTAATTAAAGATGCTTCTGAATTAGCTTTATTAGCAAAAAATGTTAATGAAAAGGAAGAAAAAGATAAATATTATGAATTAATTTCTGATATTGATTTATCTGGACATTTTTGGAATCCAATTGGGGATGTAAAAAGAAAGCTAAATGTTTTTTATGATGGAAATTATTTCTATGGCGTATTTGAAGGAAATAATCATACCATTAAAAATCTAAACATTATACAGAATAATCCTAATGATGATAATTACTATTATGGATTATTTGTGTGGAATTCTGGAACAATTCAGAATTTAAATATAATAAACGCTAATATTGATTGTGATAGAGTTTCATATATTGGTGGAATTGCTAGTGTAAATGAAGGAAATATTAATCATGTTCGTTTGATGGCTCTGTTAGTGTAAGTAATGATGTAGGAGATATTGCTGGAATAGTAGGAAGACAAGTGAATGGCGGAACAGTAAATCATTGCAAAAATAAAGCACAGATAAAGGCAACAACTCAAGATTGTGATTATCTTGGAGGTATTTTAGGATTTAATGAAGACGGATATATTAAAGACTGTGTAAATGAAGGAGAGATTATTGGAAATAATCAAATTGGAGGAATTGCCGGAGAAAATGATGGATTTGATGGACATGGCTATATAGAACGATGTATAAATTTAGGTAACATTAAGGGAAACGAGATTGTTGGAGGAATTACTGGAGAAAATCATAGAACAGCATCTATAATAAATTGTGAAAATATAGGACATATAACAGGAAATGAGTATGCTGGAGGAATTTCAGGTGCTGCTGGCGTATTAGAAAAAGACAAAAAAGAAATAAGATATTGTATTAATATAGGAAAAATAGAATGTGATTCATATGGAAATGCAATTGTAGGAGCACTATATGCAGCATCTAGTGGTGTAATTACAGCTCAATGGGTAAAATCAGGAAATAACTGGTATTATGTAGACGTTGAAGGTAAGATGGTCACAGGAGATTATGAAATTAATGGAGTAGTTAATCATTTTAATGCTAATGGTGTTTGGATCAATTAAAAATTTAACCAGAAGACAGAGAATATCTGCTTCTGGTTTTCTATTTTTTATAGATTATAACTAGTTTATTTTTTTGTATTTGTTATAATGTCAATTGTAAGACAAGAGGGGGATTGTATGAAAAAAGGTAAATTATTAAATATTGCTTTATCAATAGCGTTTATTAATATTTTATTTGTATGTTTTTCGATTATAAATGTTAATGCGGAAGAAGATACAGATACATTAAATACAAATGATGGGTCGACTGTAATGGAATCTGGTTGGACGAATAAAGAGAATCAATGGTATTATTATGATCATGGTGAAAAGAAAACAGGATGGTTACATACGGATTATTGGTACTATTTAGATCAAGATGGAAAAATGGTGACAGGGTTAGCTTCTGTAGGAAATCAACAATATTACTTTAATCAATCAGGGGCCATGCAAACAGGATGGATCCAAGCAGATGGAACATACTATTATGCAAATAATAGTGGATATATTCAAAAAGGTTGGTTGCATAAAGGGCCTTGGTATTATTTAGACCAAGATGGAAAAATGGTCAGAGGGTTAGCTTCTGTAGGAAATCAACAATATTATTTTGACCAATCAGGAGCTATGCAAACAGGATGGATCCAAGCAGATGGAACATATTACTATGCAAATAATAGTGGCTATATTCAAACAGGATGGCTACATAAAGGATCATGGTATTATTTGGATCAAGATGGAAAAATGGTTGTAGGTGATTATTATATCAATGATCAATATTACTATTTTAATTCTAATGGAGATTTGCAATTAGGTTGGTATTATAGAGATAATCAATATTATTATCTTGATTCTAATGCGGTTCTTGTTAAAGGATGGAATAAGATCACTAACAAATGGTATTATTTTAATGATCAAGGAATTATGCAAACGGGTTGGCAATTGATTAATAATCAATGGTTCTATTTAAATGCTTCTGGTGATATGCAAACAGGATGGTTAAAATCAGGTAATAAATGGTATTATTTAAATAAGAGTGGTGTCATGGTTACTGGTTGGGCACAAATTGGATGGAAATGGTATTATTTTAATGAAGATGGTGCAGCTGTTAAAGATGATGTAGTTATTGATGGTAAAACATATACATTTAGAGATGATTATTCATGGATTTCAAATTGTACGAGAAAAGAGTTTGTAGAAAGAGCTAAAAGATATTTGGGATGTAATGAAAAAGATGGATCATTTAAGAAAATTATTGATTCTTATAATAAACTAGATCCATTACCTAGAGGTTATAAAGTAAAATATACAGATTCTTGGTGTATGACTTTTGTTTCAGCTATAGTGAGAGAATGTAATTTACTTGACATTATCCCAGTTGAATGTTCATGTGGTAAAGCAGTTGAAAAAGCTCAAGCAATGGGAATTTGGCAAGAAAATGATGCTTATGTTCCTCAAATTGGTGATATTATTATGTATGATTGGGATGATAATGGAAATGGTGATAATACAGGATGGCCTGATCATGTAGGTATTGTTGCTGAAGTGAATGGAAATACTTTTAAAGTTATTGAAGGAAATAAAAATGATGCTGTTGAATATAGAACAATGACTGTAAATGGTAAATTTATAAGAGGATATATTACACCTAAGTTTTTATCATAGAAGAAGTAGAAATACTTCTTTTTTTCTTTACTTATAGAAAACATATGCTATAATGTTCATATAAATTAATAGGGAGAAAAAAATGAACACTTTTACATATTTAGACTTTGAACTTATAAAACTGCTTTATAAAGAAAATAATCTTTCACAAAGAATGATTTCTAAAAGATTAAATTGTTCTTTAGGTAAAGTAAATGAAACACTAAAAAAACTTAAAGAATTAAATTATCTTAATGAGGATAATTCACTCACAAATTTAGGAATGAATTTAATAAAGAAAGATAAGTCTGCTATTATTTTAGCTGCAGGACAAGGAATTCGAATGATTCCTATTAATAACAATGTTCCTAAAGCCATGCTTGAAATAAATGGAGAAATACTTATTGAACGTATTATTAGACAGCTATTAGAAGCCAATATTCATGATATAACAATAGTTGTTGGTTTTATGAAAGAAGAATTTGATTATCTTATTGATCAATATCATGTAAAGTTAGTTGTTAATAGAGAATATCAAGAAAAGAACAACTTACATAGTTTAAATATTGTAAAAGATAAAATAAATAATACTTATATTATTCCTGGTGATCTTTATTTCTATGAAAATCCGTTTTTAGATAATGAAATTCAATCATGGTATATGCTTGAAAATAGAATAAGTAAACATAGTAATGTTACATGTAATACTAAAAATGAAATTATTAAAACAAAAAAAGATGGTTTAAAACTGATTGGTTTATCATTTATAAATAATCAAGATGCTTCATATTTAAAAGAACATTTAGAACATTTAGATGATGGAATGCATGATTCATTGTTTTGGGAAGAAGCCTTGTATCAAAAAAATAAGATGTTTATTTATGGAAAAATCGTTGATACAAATTATGTTGATGAAATCAATACTTATGAAGAATTAAGAAATGTAGATGATCATTCAACACACTTAAATAATGAGACATTATCTTTAATTGCTGATGTTTTTAAAATCAATGTTGAACAAATAAAAAATATTAAAAGTTTAAAAAAAGGAATGACTAATCGTTCATTTTTATTTGAAATCAATCAAGATAAATATATTATGAGAATTCCTGGGGAAGGAACAGATCAACTTATTAATCGAAAAGAAGAATATGAAGTTTATCAAGTAATAAAAGATTTAAATATCAGTGATGAAGTTATTTATATGAATCCTCAAAATGGTTATAAGATTACAAAGTATTTAAATGATACACGTGTATGTAATCAAGATGATCAAGAAGATCTAAGAAAGTGTATGCAATTATTGAAATATTTTCATCAACAAGATTTAAAGGTTGATCATGAATTTAATGTTTTTGAAAAGATTGATTTTTATGAAAAATTAAGAGGGCCTAAATCCTTATATAAAGATTATGATCAAACAAAAGAAAAAGTCTTCTCTTTAAAGAATATTATTGAAAAGATGCCTAAAGAATGGAGACTATGTCATATAGATGCAAATTGTGATAATTTCTTATTCTATAAAGAAAATGAAGAAGAAAAAATAAAACTTATTGATTGGGAATATGCGGCAATGCAAGATATTCACCTAGATATTGCAATGTTTTGTATCTATTCCATGTATAACAGACAGCAAGTTGATAACTTGATAGACATTTATTTTGAAAATAAATGTGATCAGCAAACAAGAATTAAAATCTATTGTTATATATCAATGTGTGGTCTTTTATGGAGCAACTGGTGTGAATATAAATATACATTAGGTGTTGAATTTGGAAAATATTCATTAGCACAATATCGCTTTGCGAAAGATTACTATAATATTGTTATAGAAGAAATGGAGAATATGAAATAATGAGTCAAGTAGAAAGAGCAATTATCATGGCCGCAGGAAAAGGAACACGTATGAAACCTATTACTAATAAAGTTCCTAAGCCATTAGTTAAAGTCAATGGAAAAGCAATGATAGAAGGGGTTATAGAAAAACTTCATGAACAAGGCATTCAAGAAATCTATGTTGTCGTAGGATACCTTAAGGAACAGTTTAATTACTTAAAAGAAAAATATAATGATGTACATTTAATTGATAATCCCTATTTTGATACATGTAATAATATTTCATCACTCTATGTAGCTCGAGAACATCTTAAAAATGTCATTATTTTAGATGGGGATCAAATTATTAATAACAGTCAAATTCTTGAAAAGAATTTTGACTTTTCTGGATATAACTGTATCTACAAAAAAGAAATCAATAATGAATGGATGTTAAAAATCAAAGAGGGTCTTGTTACATCTTGTTCACGAACAGGTGGAAAAGATGGTTGGCAATTGTATAGTGTTTCTCGTTGGAATGAAGAAGATGGGAAACGCTTGAAAAAACATTTGGAAATAGAATTTGAAGAAAAGAAAAATACAGAAATCTATTGGGATGATGTAGCGTTGTTTCGTTATCCAGATGAATATCAATTATCTATTAAAGAAATGCATGATGGAGATATTTTGGAAATAGATAGTTTAGATGAGTTATGCAGTATAGATCCATCATATTTAAATTATAGGGAGAACTAAAATGGAAAAGAAAACATTAAAAGGAAGATTAGACTATACAGCGATGATCATACCTTTATTAGGGGTCGTCTTATTATGTGTTTTATTTATGATCATGCCAGCTAAATCTTCATATATTATTCAAATGATCAGAGGATTTTTAGGAAATGATTGTGGTATTTATTATGCTATGTTGGGTGTTGGTATTTTTGCTTGTTCTTTATATATTGCTTTTTCTAAATATGGAAAAATCAAGTTAGGGAAAGATACGGATAAACCAATTTATTCATCATTTAATTGGGGAGTAATGATTTTTACTTCTACAATGGCAGCAGATATTTTATTTTATTCATTATGTGAATGGGCATTATATGCTAATGAAAAGTATATTGATCAATTAGGTGGAATACAAAAATGGGCTTCAACATTTCCGTTATTTCATTGGGGACCAATTGCTTGGAGTTTTTATATTATTTTAGCTGTTGCTTTTGGTTTTATGTTACATGTAAGAGGAAGAAATAAACAAAAGTTTTCTGAAGGATGTAGACCATTACTAGGAAATAAAGTGGATGGAGTTGTAGGTAAAATTATTGATTTAATTGCTATATTTGCACTTATTGCAGGAACTGCAACAACCTTTTCATTAGCAACACCATTATTATCAGCAGCTTTAAGTAGAGTATTTGGGTTGCCTAATGGTGTAGGACTTACTATTGCTGTTTTATTATTGATTGCAGCAGTTTATACATTTACTGTACTTACAGGAATGAAAGGTATTTCTAAACTAGCAACATATTGTTCCTATTTATTCTTTGCTTTACTTATTTATTTTTTAATAGGTGGGGGAGAAACCACATATATCTTAGAAACTGGTTTTTCAGCTATTGGTAATATGGTACAAAATTTTATCGGATTATCTACTTGGATGGATCCATTAAGAGAAACATCATTTCCACAAAATTGGACGATTTATTATTGGGCCTATTGGATGGTATGGTGTGTTGCAACTCCTTTCTTTATTGGAAAAATCAGTAAGGGAAGAACAATTAAAAATACGATTCTAGGAGGATATGGATGGGGTCTAGCAGGAACTTTTACTTCATTCATTATTCTTGGAAATTATGGTTTGGCACAACAAATGAAACATGGAATTGATATTTCGGGAATGATTGCTAAAAGTGGAGATTATTCTACAGTTATTTTAAAGATATTTGATACTCTACCACTAGCAAGTCTAGGTTTATTATTATTAGTTATTACTATGATTGCTTTTTATTCAACAACATTTGATGCTTTAACTATGGTTGTTTCATCTTATTCCTATAAAAAATTAGATGTAGATGAAGAACCAGATAAAAAGATTAGAGTTTTCTGGGCAATTATCTTTATCTTATTTCCAATAGCGTTGATTTTTGCTGAAAATTCAATGTATAGTTTACAGTCAGTGGCTATTATCGCTGCTTTTCCAATAGGATTTATTATACTGTTGATTGTCATTAGTTTCTTTAAAGATGCAAATAAATATTTACAAGAAAAGAAAGAAAATAACAGGGATATAGAATAGAAAATTCTATATCCTTTTTGTTGAATTGAAAATGTATATCATTATAATAAAAAATAGTATTTATGAAGATGATTATTTTAGTTGATATTTGTAAGTATATTATTTTATGTGATGTTATCACATTATTAAAAGCAAATAGGATTAGTAAGTTAAAATATTCTATAGATTTAAAATATTGTAGGAGGTTGGAAATGAAAAAAAAGTACATAAGTCTGTTTCTTGTTATATTATTGGGAATGATTTTTAATATCTCTAATATAAAAGCATATGAAGAAACAAATGACGTTATTGGACAAACAAAGTTTGTAGATAAAGATGGAAATATTAATACTGTAGATGTTTATGATGGAACAACGAATGAAGAGTATAATCCTTATGCACGAACAGTTTCTACAGCGAATATGGTTAATTTTAATTGTTCTAAAGCAAAGACAACGACAAATTTTACAGATTATTATACAGGACAAGAGGGATATTTATCTAAATCAAATGCAGCGGATGCAGCTTTTTTAGGGTATGAAAATGGAAAAGTGAAGTTTATGATTTCAGGAATTGTTGGTTTAGTAGATCCTCAATATGTTGAAGTTCTTAGCCAAGGGACTTATTATGCAAGTAACTATGAAGTTAATTCATCAGGTGATTTGTATCATTATATTTCTAATAATGTTAATGCGACAGGAAATCAAGGGAATAAGAATTATATAGGGACAGGGCCTAGTTATTTAACAAAGAATAAAGAGTATTATAGCTATGATGGACATTATTTTTATGATAACTATAATACAATGATTACAGATTATAAAAATAATGTTAGAAATAATGCTGTTAATCCTAATAATCCTTATTATAGTTATTTTCAATACTTACCAATGAGAAGTCAAACAACTTATACTGGTTCACAAATATCAAATTATTTAAATAATAAAGCAGGAAGTACTTCTAAATTATATAATACAGGTGATATTTTTATTAAGTATCAAAATAAATATGGGGTCAATGCTTTAATGGCAGCAAGTTTTGCTGCCTTAGAATCTGGATGGGGAAAAAGCAAAATTGCATTAAATAAAAATAACTTATTTGGATTAAATGCTACAGATAATAATCCAGGTGGAAATGCAGATACCTTTAGTACAGTAGATGATTGTATTATGAATTTTACATCGAGTTGGATGTCTAAAAGATATTTAAATCCTACATATACTTCTTTATTTAGAGGAGGTTATTTTGGAGACAAGGGAAGTGGAATATTTGGAAAATATTCTTCAGATCCCTATGAAGGAGAAAAATGTGCAAGCATTGCTAAAAATATGGATGCTAGTATCTCTTCTAAAGATAATGATTATTATACTTTAGGAATCAAAGATATTTATTTAACAACACATACTGCCCTTAATGTAAGAAGTAGTTCAAATACAAGTTCTAGTGTTTTATATACAACGATAAAAAATCCAGCTTATTCATTTATTATAAAAGATGCCTCTGCAATTAATGATTTTTATAAGATACAAAGTGAAGTTGCTAGTAGTGATGGAACTTATAGCTTTGATAATACAGGATATGTAAGTAATCAATATGTTACTTTATTAAATAATACTTCTCATCCACAAGGATGGAAAAAAGAAAATAATTATTGGTATTATTATTTTTCAAATGGGTCAAAAGCAACTGGTTTACAAACTATAGAAAATAATCTCTATTATTTTAATACAAGTGGACAAATGCAAACGGGTTGGCAAGAAGTTAATAATAAATGGTACTACTTTGATGAATTGGGTTATGGTCAAAAAGATTGGAAATTAATAGGAAATAATTGGTTTTATTTTAATAGCAGCTATCAAATGCAAACCGGTTGGCAAGAAATAAATGGAAAATGGTATTATTTAAGTACTGGTGTTATGAACATCTATGGAAAAACTTATTATGAAGGCTATATGGTTACTGGTTGGTTAACTTTAGGTAGTGATTGGTATTATTTTGATAGTACAGGTAAAAGACTTACAGGATTACAAAAAGTAGGAAACAATTTGTTTTATTTTAATGATAGTGGTAAAATGCAAACAGGTTGGCAAAAAGTCAGCAATAAATGGTACTATTTTGATGATTCAGGCTATGGACAAAGTGGCTGGAAGAAACTAGGGAATACATGGTTTTATTTTAATAGCCAATATCAAATGTTAACAGGTTGGCAAAGAATTAATGGTAAGTGGTACTATTTAAGTACAGGTGTTATGGAAATATATGGGAAAACTTATTATGAAGGTTATATGGTTACTGGATGGCTTCAATTAGAGAATAAGTGGTATTATTTAAAAAGTGATGGTTCGATGGTAACAGGTTATTATAAAGTTGGAAATAAGACATATTATTTTAATAGCAGTGGTGTTATGCAGTAATAATATTTTTAGGGGGAGGAAAGATTTTGAAAAAGTTTTTTGGTTATTTGTTTTTGGTTTTTGGAATGGCTTTTGCATTGAGTTATTTTCAAAATAGTTCTGTAAATGCATTAGATGGAAGTTATGATGATGCAATTATGGGACAAAGTAGTCATATTGATCAAGATGAAAATAAAATAGAAGATGCAAAGGAAGAAAATTCTTATAGTTTACGAACTATGATTCAAAATGGTTGGTTTTATCAAGGAAATAAAAAATGTTTTCGTGATAATGATGGTCATGTTATTGGTGAAAATGTTAAAAAGGTTATTGATGTTTCACAATACAATGGTCATATTGATTGGAGTAAAGTAAGTAAAACAGATGTAGATGGTGTTATTATTAGAATTGTTTCTCATAAGGGTGGATATTATCATATTGATAAACAATTTGAAAATAATTTAAATGGTTGTAGAAAATATAATATTCCTTTTGGAATCTATATTTATGATTATTCAAATAATGTAACAGATGCTGATAATGAAGCAAAAATGATTTTAAATTATTTATCAATATATAAAATTTCACCTTCAGAACTTTCATATCCTGTTTATTTAGATATGGAAAGACCTGAATTATCAACAACAACGAATGAATTAGTTGTTGATGCATTTGTTAATAAATTAGCAAATAGTAATTATAATACGAAGGTTTATAGCTATCGTTCACTTTTACAAACAAAATTAAATAGTCCAACTATTTATCAACATGTAGATTGGGTAGCTGCTTATACATCATCATTAGGATTTAGTAATAATTGGTATAGAGGTCCTAAAGGATGGCAATATAGCAATGGAGCATTTGTTGATGGTATTAGTGGTTATGTAGATATGAGTGTTTGGTATGATCAAGGTGTTTCTAAATATGATTATGTAGGATGGAAATATTATTATTATCATTGGTATTATGGAAGTAGTAAAAATATTCTACAAATCGGTTGGGAAAAGATTAATGGAAAATGGTATTATTTTAATACTAATGGAATTATGGCCACTGGTTGGATCAGTTTAAATGGTGAATGGTATTATTTAACAAGTAATGGTGATATGGTTACTGGTGCACAAACTATAAACAATAAAGAATACTATTTTACTAGTGAAGGTGTAATGGTCAGAGGATGGCATAAGGAAAATGATAAATGGAAATATTATAGTCCTAAGAAAATGTCAATCTATGGAAGAACATTTGTAGAAGGTGAAAAGGTAACAGGTTGGTTACCAATAAATGATAAATGGTATTATATAGCTGAAGATGGTTATATGGTTACTGGTATTTATAAAGTTGGAAATAGAAAATATCTTTTTATGGAAGATGGTTCTATGAAAACTGGATGGTTTAAAGTAGATGATACTTGGTATTATATTTCTTCTGATGGTGAATTAAGAGCACAATGGGTCAAATCATTAAGTAATTGGTATTATGTAAATGATGAAGGATTGATTCTTACAGGAGATCAAGTTATTAATGGAAGACAATATTATTTCAATGAAGATGGTATTATGTACACAGGATGGATGCAAGTAGGAAATCAATGGAAATATTATAGTCAAGGAACATTAAAAATCTATGGAAAAACATTTGTAGATGGTGAAAAGGTAACAGGATGGTTACCATTAGGGAATAGATGGTACTATATAGCAAATGATGATTATATAGTTACTGGATATTATAAAGTAGGAAATAGTACTTATTATTTTGATGAAAGTGGATTAATGAAAACAGGATGGTTTAAAATCAATGGTGAAGATTATTATGCAGCTTCATCTGGAGCTATTCAAGCACAATGGGTCAAATCATTAAGTAATTGGTATTATGTAGATGTTGATGGAAAAATGGTTACTGGTTATCAAACAATTAATGGTGCGAAGTATTATTTTGCAAGTAGTGGATTAATGCAAAAAGATTGGTTTAAGATCAATGGTGAAGACTATTATGCAGCTTCATCAGGAACTATCCAAGCACAATGGGTCAAATCAGGAAGAAACTGGTATTATGTAGATACTGATGGAAAGATGGTTACTGGAGATTATATAATTGATGGAAAGGTCAATCATTTTGATAACCAAGGTCTTTGGATGAATTAAATAAATTAAAAACCGATCTTACTCATTGTTTTGAGTAAAAATCGGTTTTTGTTTGGAAGGGAATATATATGAAAGAGAAAACGAAAAGAAATTCGTCTATTGAATTATTAAGAATTATTTCAATGATTGGTGTCGTTATTTTACATTATAATAATGCAAGTATGGGTGGTGCATTAGGAATGGTTTTAGATGGCAGTCCTAATCAATATTATTTATATTTAATAGAAAGTTTATTTGTTTGTGCAGTTAATGTTTTTGTAATGATTTCAGCGTATTTTCTAGCTTGTAATCAAAATAGAAAATTAATTAAGATACTAGAATTATTTGTACAAGTTATCGTATTTAATTTAGTTTTTTATGTTTTTGGAGTATTAAGAGGTCATAAAGTATTTACAGTAAGTTCATTGATTAGTAGTTTATTACCCACTAATTACTTTTTAATACTTTATTCTGTATTATATATTATTAGTCCATATCTTAATTTAATTATTAAACAACTTAATAAAGAACAATTTAAACGTTTATTAATTATACTCATGCTTATTTTTTCAGTTTGGACAATTGTTATAGATGTTGCTGAAAATGTAACAGGAAATACATATTTAGGATTAAGTACTATTGGAATGTATGGAAGTCAATATGGTTATACAATTATTAACTTTGTTTTGGTATATTTTGTAGGAGCATATCTTCGTGTAAATAAAATAACATTATCTAAGAAAAAAGCAGGTATGTGGATTATAAGATGTTTAGCATTTTTATATGCTTTTTCAATGATGGAACATGTTTTACATTTACAATATACAGCAACATGGTATTATAATAATCCAATTATTATCTTAATGTCTGCTTATATTCTTTTATTCTTTATGGATATTCATTTTGAAAGTAAAATAATCAATGAATTAGATAAAGCTGCTTTTACATGTTTTTTATTTCATGAATTCTTATTAAGACATATTAGAATTGAACAATTTGTTAATAGAGGTATTTTGATTTTAATTGTACATCAATTAGGATCAGCATTAATTATTTATCTTATTTCATACATTGTTTATAAAATATATCATTTATGTTCACATTGGTTCTTTAAACTTATTGAACCTTACATTAATAAAATCAATATTTCAGTTGAAAAGATGTAACTGTGTTACCTCTTTTGCTTTTTAGAATGAAAAAATGTCGTTTGGTTTTAGATAAGGAGTATTGAATTCAGTTATGATATAATAAGTCTATGAAATATTTATGGGGAGGATAAAACATGAGTAGGAATTTTAAAAAGATTGCTGTAGCATCAGCTCTTGTTGCAGCAACAACATTACCAACTACGATGGTTAGTGCATTAGAAACAAATGTGAAAAATGATTCTAATACACCTGTCACTTTAAGTAGTGAAAGACGTGGCTGGTATGAAGAGTATGGATACAAATATTATTATGATGATAATGGTGAATTACTAAAAGGGCTTCAAGAAATTGATGGGAATACGTATTATTTTTATAGCTATGATGGTCATATGGCATATTCTTCTTGGTATGATGAAGATACAATTACAGATAATGGGTTGATTGTCACTGTTGATAAAAGTGGTATTGTAACGAATCATGCAAATATTGTTGCTGGAGATTGGACACATTATGGGGATAGATGGTATTACTATGATGCTGATATGAATCCTTATATAGGAGTTAAAACAATTAATGGTATTAAATATTATTTTGAATGGGAAGGTAGATTAGCAACACGTACTTATGAAGGAATATGGGTAATTACATTTAATAGGCAACTTATTGCTTATAATCAAAATGGTGTTGTTACTGATCAACAAGATATTGTAGGAAATAAATGGATTAAAGTTAATAATAAATGGTATTATTTTGATAAAAATTTAAATCCATATCAAGGAGTTCAAAAAGTTGATGGTGTGGAATACTTCTTTTGGAGTGATGGACAATTAGCAACATATGATTATGATGGTATTTCTACAGCAACTTCTAATAATTATTTAGTTAGTTATAATAAAAATGGTATTGTTATAGAAAAAGTAAAAATTGAAGGAAATAAATGGATCAAGTTTAATAATAATTGGTATTACTATGATCAAGATTTATATCCATATCAAGGAATTCATACAATTGGAGATGCAACTTATTATTTTTTGAGTAATGGACAACTTGCAACTTCAGGTTTTGAAGGAAATATTACAACAGTTAGAGAAGGAAATAAATATTATGCCTATGATTATACTGGAAAAGTTGTAGAACAAGTAGATATTGTAGGAAATAAATGGATTGAATTTAATGGTGGAAAATATTATTTTGATTCTGAATTAACTCCATATTCAGGAATTCAAACAATTGATGGTGTAGAATATTACTTTAATTATGGACAATTAGCTGAATATTTGGATGAAGTTGTTACATCAGGAGATACACTTGCTTATGTAAGAGATGGAAAAGTTATTGAAAAAGCTAAATTTAAAGATAATGAATTGATTTATTTAAATGGTAATTGTTATTACTATTATTTAAATGATGCAGGTTATTATTATCCATATGATGGAGAATATACTGTAGATGGAAAATCTTTGTATTTTATTTATGGTATGCTTCAAACAAGTGACAGTGATGAAATATTAACTGATTATCGAAATGATTATCTTTATGCTTATAATAATAAAGGTGAAATTGTAGATAAGGTTAAGAGAGTAGCTGGATGGAATGAAATTGGAAATGATTGGTACTATGTTTCAAGTGAAATGAATTTTGTAGATGGTATTTATACTGTTAATGGAAAAGAATATTATTTTGAAAATGGTAGATTAATAAAATCTTCTGATGGAATAACTGTTGTTTCATCATATAAAGATGAAAATGATAAAATAGTAACTTATGTCATTGCATATAATAGCGAAGGTGTTGTTGTTGAAAAGAAAAAAGCAGTAGCTAATACTTGGATTCAACTTAGAGGAAAATGGTATTACTATGATAAAAACTTGAATGAAGCAGAAGGTATAGAAACTATAAATGGTGTTAAATATATTTTCTCATGGGGAGAATTATTAACAGCATCTGGAAATAATATAGAAGTTACAACTGCTTATGAAAAAGGGAAAATGCTTTTAGTTGCCTATGATAAAAATGGTATCGTTAAAGAAACTACAGTATTAACATCAAGAAAACTTACAGAATTTATAGGTAATAAATATTTATATGACAGATATTATGAACCATGTACAGGATGGCAAGAAGTAGATGGAACTAAATATCATTTTGATGCTGATGGTAAAATGACAACTGGATGGTTAGAAGAAGAAAAAACTTGGTATTATTTAGATAAAGATGGTCAAAAAACAACTGGTTGGTTAACATTAAGTGGTAAAAAATATTACTTTGATAAAGAAGGAAAAATGGTTACAGGAACTGTAAACGTTGATGGAAAAGATTATACATTTAATGAAAATGGTGAATTAAATGTAGAAACTCCTGAAGTAAAATCAGGATGGGTACAATCAGGTAATAAATGGTATTACTATGACAATAACCAAAAAGTAACGGGATATCAAACAATCGAAGGAAAGAAATATTACTTCGATGCTAACGGAGTAATGCAAACAGGATGGTTCAAGATTGACAATGCTGATTACTATGCAACATCTAGTGGAGCTATCAATGCACAATGGGTAGGATCAGGAAATAACTGGTACTATGTAGATGCAGATGGAAAAATGGTAACAGGATTCCAAACAATTGCAGGAGCTAAATACTACTTTGCAAGTAGTGGATTAATGCAAAAAGGATGGTTCAAGATCAATGGAGCAGATTACTATGCAACATCTAGTGGAGCTATCGAAGCACAATGGGTAGGATCAGGAAATACTTGGTACTATGTAGACGCAGATGGAAAAATGGTAACAGGATATCAAACAGTTGCAGGAGCTAAATACTACTTTGCAGAAAGCGGATTAATGCAAACAGGATGGTTCAAAATCAATGGTGAAGATTACTATGCAGCTTCAAGTGGTGTAATTAGTGCCCAATGGGTAAAATCAGGAAATAACTGGTATTATGTAGACGCTAATGGAAAGATGGTCACAGGAGATTATAAAATCAATGGAGTAGTTAATCGTTTTGATATTAATGGTGTTTGGCTTAGATAATTAAAATTATGTACAAAAATGGGATGAATACATCCCGTTTTTGTGTATATTTTGTTTGAAATATATAATTTTATTGGTATAATCAGTAAGAATAGTATTAGAGAAAGAGGGAAAGTATGAAAACTTTAGTTATAATTCCAGCATATAATGAAGAAGAAAGCATTTTAAGAGTTGTTAGAAATCTTGAAAATGCAGATATTGATTGTGATTATATTGTAATCAATGATTGTTCTAAAGATAGTACTGGAAAAATTTTAGATGACAATAATATTAATCATGTTGATTTACCTGTTAACTTAGGCTTAACTGGTGCAGTACAAACAGGTTATAAATATGCTTATTATAATAATTATGACGCAGCTATCCAATTTGATGGTGATGGGCAACATTTACCAGAATATATACCTAGTTTAGTAAAAGAAATAGAAAATGGATATGATATTGTTATTGGATCAAGATTTGTGGATGAAAAGAAGCATTTTAGCATGAGAATGTTAGGTAGTAGAATTATTACTGCAATGATTAAACTAACAACAGGTGCCACTATTAATGATCCTACAAGTGGAATGAGAATCATTAATAAAGAATTAATTAAAGATTATGCTTTTGAATTAAATAGAAAACCAGAACCTGATACACTTGCATTTCAAATAAAAAAAGGTTATAAAGCAAAAGAAGTACAAGTTAAGATGGAAGATAGACTTGCTGGTACAAGTATTTATACAGGGATAGGAAGTTCTATTCAATATATGTTAAAAGTATTAATAACAATTATATTCTTTAATTAGGAGGTAACGTATGAGTTTAACATTACAAATATTATTAATTATATTCACTGTTTTATTCTTTATTATTTTAGTAAAGAATGTTAAAAAAGGTAAATTAAGAACTGATTATGCTTTGGCATGGATTCTTTGTTCGATAGCATTAATTATTTTAAGTATTTTTCCACAAATTGCTTTTTTTGTAGCTAGACTTATAGGTGTCATTTCAACAGCAAATATAGTTTTTGCAGCTATTATTTTTATGCTTATTATTTTAGTATATGTTTTATTTAATAAAGTATCTATGCTAGAAGAAAAGCAAAAAAACTTAATTCAAGAAATTGCTATTTTGAAAAAGAAAAATGATTTAAAATAAATAATATTTATTAAATACATTACGATTTAATCGTAATGTATTTAATTGTTTAAGTTTAATAATAAGGGAGGAAATATATGAATCATCTTTTAACCTTTATATTTGTAATTTTTATTTTTTATTTTTATTGGTTAATAGGAGAGTTTGTAGCTGATTGTTTTGCTATAAAAATAAAAAATTCAACAGCATATGTTATATATGGATTTATATCTGTATTTTTTATTTCTTTTATCATAGGTTTTCCGTGTCAATTATTTCAATTGAGTTGGAATGTTTATTTTATTTTATTTTGTGTTCTTTTCTTTTCTTTTTTTGTATTTTTATTATGGAGAAAATATAAAAATATTTCTACCTTTGTAAATGAATTTAAAAGTAGCTTAAAAAAGGAAAATATAATAGATCATGTAAAAAATAATTGGGTTATTTATATTTTTGTTTTTTTATTCACTTTATTTTCAGTATCAAATGTAATGGCTTTATATGAGTTTGATTACGATGATGCTTATTATATAGCGAAAGTAGTTAATTCTATAGGAACACCATCTTTAATGAATGAAAGCTTTTATACAGGATGGCTTACAACATCTGTAGATTATGCACGAATGGTGAATACATATGAGATTACTTATGGTGCTCTCGCAAGTATTTTTCATATTAATCCTGTTTATTTTTGCAAAGTTTTCATGGTTATTCATAACTATACAATGTTTGCATTAGCAATTAAACAATTAGCTAGTTTTGTTACTAAAAGAAAAGCACAATATGCACTTATACCATTCTTTTTATTTTTAATAGGCCATGGATATTTGATGGAAAATAATGGTTCTTTTTTAACAATAAGATCATTTGACTTATGGCAATTTCAAAATGCCATATGGTATGGTGGTTCAGTAGTAAGAGTACTTTCTGTACCTATCATGTGTATTGTTTGTATACCTTTGATTGAAAATAAAATGACAATTAAAAATATTATTTTTGCTGGTATCACGAGTTGTTCAATGATGTCCTTTTCGACAGTCTTTTTACCTGTTTTTATTGTTATGTTCTTTGTTTTATTTATACTTAAATTTGCTTATAATACATGTATTTCAATAAAAGAAAAAAATACTAAATGGATCATTATTAATTTATGCTGTTTCTTATTTGTTTTAGTATTATTGATTTTAACAAATAAATTGGACCATACTCCTTTATTATCTTTAGCAGATTTTGAATCTTTTAGTAATCAATTATCGCCATTTTATGGATATTATGTTTCTACTGATACAATTATGCAATATAGTACATGTATTGTAGCTATTGCTTTAGCTTTGGTGATTAATTCAAAATATGGAAAATATCTGGCTATTATTACATTAATGCTTATTATTATTGTAGCTAAAAATAAGTTTAATGAACTACTATGTCTATCATCGTTTAATTATTTCTTTGTTATATTAAGATTTTATTCAGCAATTCAATTTATGGTTGTTTTCTTGATAGGGTTATCTATTGCTAAAATACTTGATATTATTTCTTTAAAAACAATATCTGTTTCAGTAGCAACATTAGCGATTGCTTCATCTCTCATATTTGTTTATCAAAATTATAATCAAATTAAATCGTATACATTTTTAGGTTGTGGAATTAATCAATATGGTTATGATTTTACACAAATATTTAAATACGATAATATGATGCTTGATATATTTAATGATGTAGGAGAACATTTTGACAGTTTGCCTTATGGAAATTATACATTATTGGCTCCTCCAGGATTTACTTATCATGGAAAAGTGACTTATCATCAAGGATTCTATATGTCAAGTAATCGAATTCAAATTGTAAAAGAAGGTTCTCTTTACGAAGATGAATTGCAATTTTATCATGCTATTTATGATTATTGGAGTGAAAAAGCATCTTTTGATCAAACGAAGTTTGCATTTGATTATTATAGAGAATCATATTTCTTAACATTTTCTAAAAAACAAGCTGATGAGCTTATGAGTCATGGATATCAATTAGAATATACAAATAATGAGTGTTATGTTATTAGATTATAGAAGCTATATTTATTTAGCTTCTATTTTTATTTTAAAATTCTAAAATATAAAGCAAAGATATGGTAGAATATACAGTGTGAAATATGAAGTGTTGGACAAATAGGTATGTATGTGGTATATATTTATAAGGTTTAATAACGAAATTATTAAGAATATAAGAGAAAAAATAGAAGATTTAGCGGAGGTCTTATGAATAAAGAAAATGCTATTGAAGTAAGAAATATGACAAAGTATTTTAAAGTTGAATATGATAAGGCTCATACTTTAAAAGAAAGATTGTTATCTTTTGGAAAAAGCAATAGAGAAGTTCATACGGTATTGAAGAATATAAATTTAGATATTAAAAAAGGTGAAACTGTTTGTTTGATTGGAACAAATGGGAGTGGTAAATCAACTTTATTGAAGTTGATGACTAAGATTATTTATCCTAATGAAGGGACAATTGAAACACATGGTAAGTTGACTTCGTTACTTGAATTGGGTGCAGGTTTCCATCAAGATTTTACAGGAAGAGAAAATATTTATTTTAATGCTGCTGTTTTTGGTTTAACAAAAGCTGAAATTGAAAAAAGAGTAGATGATATCATTGAATTTTCAGAACTAGGAGAATTTATTGATAATCCAGTTAGAACTTATTCTTCTGGGATGTATATGCGACTTGCTTTTTCAATTGCTATTAACGTAGATGCAGAAATTTTATTAATTGATGAAATTTTAGCAGTTGGAGATCAACATTTCCAAGATAAATGTTTTGATAAATTAAAAGAATTAAGAGATAGTGATAAAACAATTGTTATTGTTTCACATAGTTTAGATACAGTTAAAGATTTATGTACACGTGCTGTTTGGATCTATAAAGGTGAATTTAAATTAGATGGTGATCCAACTTATGTTATTGATGAATATTTAAAACAAGTTAAATTAGATCATAAAGAAGAAGCTAAGAAAAAATATCAAAAACCATTAGATACTTACCATGGTATTGTTGTTGTTGATATTCCTCAATCATTTGCTGAAGTTAAAAAAGATACAGCTCAATTTACAATTTCTGGATGGTCATTGAGTGATTGTTTAAATGATCGTTTAAAAGTAACTTTTGATGATCAAGAGGTTACTGAAATGAGAAAAATAAATAGAAGTGATGTTTTAATGGCTTATCAAGAAAAATATGGTGGTTATGGAACAAATGATGATGAATGTGGATTTGATTATTTTGTAGATGTAAGTCAAATGGAATTAGGAGAACATTCTATTCTTGTGCAATTATTAGATGAAAAAGATAAAGTTATATCTGAAAAAGATTTAAAGATTAATATCATATAGGAGAAAAAGAAAATGAAATTATTTAAAAACTTATATGACTATCGTGAATTATTAAAAACAAATGTAAAAAAAGATATTAGAGGTAAATATAAAGGTTCATTTTTAGGAGTATTATGGTCATTCTTAAATCCATTATTAATGGTTGCCGTTTATGCCATTGTATTTCCTTATATCATGAGAATCAAAACAGATAATTATCTTCAATATTTAATTTGTGGGGTTATTCCATGGAACTTCTTTACGACAGTTATGGGACTTGGAATGGGAAGTATTAAAAATAATGCAGGTGTTATTAAAAAAGTATATTTTCCTAGAGAAATTTTACCAATATCAGCCACATTAAGTGGACTTGTTAACTTTTTTATCGCTTGTTTGATTATTATTCTTTTCTGTGTTTTTGGTGGACTTGGATTAAGTTGGCATATTTTATTAGTACCATTTATTGCGTTGATTCAATTTGTAATTACAGCAGGAATGGTTCTTGGTTTAAGTGCAATCAATGTTTATATTCAAGATACAGAATATATTATTCAATTTGTTATTAATATGTTATTTTATGGAACACCTATTTTATATCCGGCAGAATTATTTCCAGAAGCTATTCGTTGGGTACTTTATTTAAATCCTTTTACACATATCGTAAGTGCCTACCGTGATTTCTTTATGTATCATACACTACCAGCAATGTCTAGTGTGCTTTATATGGTTGTAATGGCTATTATTTGTTTTGTATTAGGAATGTTTATCTTTAGAAAATTAGAAAAAGGATTTGCTGAAGAAATATAAGGGGTGATAGACATGAAAACATTAGATTATATAAACGTGAGAGATGCACAGGTTCATGGTCTTGTTAATCCTACATTTATTATGTATGGAAATTGTTCTTTAAAAGATTATTCTTTTGAAGTAACTGTTGATGGTAAAAAAAGAGAAGCACGTTTTTTACCAGATCTAGCAAGTGACAATTATGAATTAACATTATCATTGAGTAAAGATGATTCTAAAGTTAAAGTTTATTTAATACATGATAATCAAAAGGAACTTGTTTGTGTAAGAAAGAATACTTTAATGAAAAGAATTAAGTCAAAGATTAGAACACTTTTACAAAAAACAGTTAGAAAAATAAAAGAAACAAATAATAAGGTAAAAGTAAATACTTATGCTATTGGTAAAGAAGTTAAATATATAGCTAAGGAATATCATTTTGTTTTAACACCAAATAGATTAAAACAAAGTAAAAGACGTATTAAAGAAAATAAGAAAACAAAAAATAAATTTTTAGATGTTTATAATTTCTTAAATCAAAAAGAATATCTTTTATGGTTAGAAAAAAATGAAAAACCATTTGAAGAACATCCTCAATTTTCTTACAATCCACTTATTTCAATTTGTATACCAGTTTATAATGTGGAAAGAAAATACTTAGCAGAATGTTTAGATTCTATTTTAAATCAAACATATCAAAACTTTGAAATATGTTTATCTAATGATTGTTCAACTTTACAAGAAACAATTGATACTTTAAATGAATATGAAAAGAAAGATTCTAGAATCAAAGTACATCATCGTAAAGAAAATGGACATATTTCTAAAGCAACAAACGATGCTTTAAATATTGCTAGCGGTGAATTTATTGGTTTAATGGATAATGATGATTTACTTGCTAGAAATGCATTAGCTGAATGTGTCGCTGTTTTAAATAAAAATAAAGAATTAGATTTTATCTACACGGATGAAGATAAGATGGATATGAAAGGATTAAGAAGAGATCCTCATTTTAAATCAGATTATGCACCTGATTCATTACTTGGAAGTAACTATATTTGTCACTTTGAAATCATGAGAAAATCAATTGTTGATGAAATCGGTGGTTTTAGAGTAGGTTATGAAGGGGCGCAAGATTATGATATTTTCTTAAGATTTTTAGAAAAAACAACTCCTGAACGTGTTTATCATATTCCAAAGATTTTATATCATTGGCGTATGATTGAAGGGTCAACGGCTGCCACAATTGATAGTAAAGGATATGCTGTTGAAAAAGGAAGAATGGCAGTAGAAGATGCTTTAAAACGTCGAGGTATTAAAGCTAAAGTAACTGTTCATCCAAGAGTTCCTTATTATTTAGTAAGATATGAATATGAAATAGAACCAATGGTTTCAATCATTATTCCAACAAAAGATTATGCAGATATTACAGAACAATGTTTAAAATCATTATTTGAAAAAACAACGTATAAAAATTATGAAGTTATTCTAATGAATAATAATAGCGAAAAGAAAGAAACTTTTGATTTATTTAAAAAATATCAAAATAAATATTCTAACTTTAGAGTTATTGATGCTAATTATGAATTTAACTATTCTAAAATCAATAATCAAGCTGTAGAAGCGGCTAAAGGTGAATATATTGTTTTATTAAATAATGATACTGAAATTATTACACCACATTGGTTACAAGTAATGGTTGGCTATGCAATGCAACCTCATATTGGGGCAGTAGGTGCTAAATTGTTATATCCTGATAATACGGTTCAACATGCCGGTATTATTTTAGGAATTGGTGGAATTGCACAACATTGTTTTATTGATAATCCAAGAGAAGATGTTGGTTTCTATGGAAGATTATCAGTTCCATTTAATTACAGCGCTGTTACTGCAGCTTGTTTAATGGTTTCTAAAGAAAAATATTTAGAAGTCAATGGTTTGGAAGAAGATTTACAAGTAGCCTTCAATGATGTTGATTTTAACTTAAAATTATTAAAACAAGGTTATTACAATATTTGTTTAAATCAAGTAGAACTATATCATTATGAATCTAAATCTAGAGGAGATGATACAGTTGATACAAAAAGTGCTAAATATCGTAGATTTGTTCAAGAACACGATTACATCAAAGATAAATGGGGTTATATGTTATATAGTGATCGTTTTTATAATCCTAATTTAAGTTTGAAGAAGGCATTTGTCTTAGATAAAGAATAATTAAGTTAAGAATTATAAAATTGAATATTAGTAAAAAAAATGCTAGTATGTCTATGACAAAACTAGCATTTTTTTAGGAGAAGGAAATGAAAGAATTATTAATGAAATATAAAGAAATCATTATGTATCTTGTGTTTGGTGTTCTTACAACGGTCGTTAATATTGTTGTTTATTTTTTAAGTGCAGAGCTTTTACACATAAATTATTTGATTTCTAATGCACTAGCATGGTTTTTATCGGTTTTATTTGCTTATATCACAAATAGAAAATATGTTTTTGAAAGTAGTAGTCAAAATATATTAAAAGAAGCTGTTTCTTTTTTTAGTTCTCGATTAGCTACAGGAATCTTAGATATGGTACTTATGTGGCTATTTGTGTATTTTAATGTTGTTAATGATGTTATCGCTAAAGTGATTGTTAATGTCATTGTGGTTGTATTGAATTATGTATTAAGTAAGTTAGTTGTTTTTAAAGGGGATAAATAGGATGGAAAAAATAACAGTAATTGTACCTTGTTATAATGAAGAAGCAGCACTTCATTACTATTACAAGGAAATGAGTAGGGTCATGGATGAAATGAATGACGTAGATTTTGAATTATTATTCGTAAACGATGGTTCAAAAGATAAAACATTAGAAATTATGATGGAGCTTGCTAACAAAGATTCAAGAGTTAAATATATTTCTTTTTCAAGAAATTTTGGAAAAGAAGCGGCTATGTATGCTGGATTTGAAAATAGTACAGGTGATTATGTATGTTTAATGGATGCTGATTTACAAGACCCTCCTCGCTTATTACCAGAAATGTTAAAAGCAATTCGAGAAGAAGGTTATGATAGTGCTGCTACAAGAAGAGTGACTCGTAAAGGAGAACCACCAATAAGATCATTTTTTGCAAGAATGTTTTATAAAATCATGAATAAGATATCTGATACTGAATTAATGGATGGTGCACGTGATTATCGTTTAATGACAAGACAATTTGTAAATGCTTTATTAGAATTAAAAGAATATAATCGTTTTAGTAAAGGACTATTTGGTTGGGTAGGATTTAAAACAAAGTGGATTGAATTCGAAAATGTAGAAAGAGTTGCAGGAGAAACAAAGTGGTCTTTCTGGAAATTATTATTATATAGTATTGAAGGAATCGTTGCTTTTTCAACAGCACCATTAGCGATTGCATCGCTTATAGGGATGTTGATGTTATTTATTGCTTTTATATTTATAATATTTATAATTATTAAAACACTTATTTTTAATGATCCTACAAGTGGATGGCCATCTCTTGTATGCATTATTACTTTAATTGGTGGTATACAAATATTCTGTACAGGTATTTTAGGACAATATTTATCAAAAACTTATTTAGAAACTAAGAAAAGACCTGTTTATATTGTAAAGGATACAAATATCGAAGATGAAAAAACTAAGTAATTATTTAGATAATAAAAAAGTTATTTTAGCTATCTTATTGATTGTTTCTATCCTAACTCTTTTGATTTGTTCAAAAAATTCACCATTATATCCTTATAATGATTGGGTTGATGGTAATGCTTTTTTTACAATGGGAAAAGGTATGTTTAATGGAAAGGTTCCTTATAAAGATTTATTTGAACAAAAGGGACTTTTGCTTTATTTGATATATGGAATAGGTTATTTAATAAGTCATGATACATTTTTAGGTGTTTATTTATTAGAAGTTATTTCATATACAATTTTTGGCTATTTTCTTTTTAAAATTGCTAGAACTTATTTAAATCAATTTTATGCCTTATTAGCATCTGTTTTGACATTAGCTATTATTTCAGGATCGATTTCTTTTGTACAAGGAGGTAGTGCAGAAGAATTTTGTTTACCTTTTGTTGCAAGTAGTGTTTATTTCTTTATTAAAATTATTAATGAAAATGATTTTGGAAAGAAATATTTATTAATTAATGGGGCAATAGCTGGATGTGTTTCATTGATCAAATTTAATTTATTAGGTTTGTGGTTTATTTGGATGGCTTTATATTTCTTTAAATTAATTTCTTTAAAGGAAATAAAAAAAGCTTTTATAAGTTGTGTTTATTTTTTAGTGGGAATGTTTATTCCTATCTTTATATCAATTCTTTATTTTGTTATCAATGGTGCATTAAGAGATTATTATGATGTATATATTACTTTTAATCTAACTGCTTATAGTACAACTATTGATTTAAAAACAAGAATATTAAATATGTTTTCAGCAATTTTCCAACAAATGAAATACAATAGAACAATTTATATATTATTATGTCTTGGTTTTGTAAATTGTTTAACAACAAAGATTTTAAAAAATATTTGGATCAATATATTTATTTTATTATCATTTATCTTTCTAATGATTGGTGTTTATATAGGTGGATTACCATTTATTTATTATTTTTTATGTTTTGAAGCATATATTATTTTTGGATTTATTTTTGTTTTTTCAATTGTTCAAAATTATTTAAGTAGTCAAACTTTAGCGATATGTATACTATGTGGAGGAATGATATTTTCTGTTCATTATCCATTAAAAAGTCCTAATAGAGGATGTATGAATATCCCTCAAAGTGCATATGCACAATATGTTTTTAAAGATATTATTGATAAATCAAAAAATAAAACATTATTGAATTATGATAATTTAGATGGGGGATTTTATACAACATGTAATATTGTTCCTAATGTTAAATATTTTATGCGACAAAATGTTGGATATGATCGTTACCCTCAAATTATTGATGGTCAAAGAGAGGCTATTAAAAATAAGGAAATTGAATTTGTTGTGATAAGAGAATATAAAGATACAATAGGATATCGAAAGAATATTCCTTATTTAAATGATAACTATAAAGAAATAAAAAAATTCAAACAACTTTATGAAGGTATGGATTTTACTTATTATTTATATTGTCTAAAATAGGAGGACACCATGAAAAAAGTAACAGAATGTATCAAAAATCATATATGGGTCATTTATCTAATCTTATTTGTTTTTATGGTTATTAGGCATGCATCTGTAAAATTAGGAGTGGCAGATGATGTATGGTTTCTTGAACAATCAAAAATGGGATTAATTAACTATACTCAAATGAGGATACAAACTTGGACAAGTAGAAATATCATTGAATTGGTGATGCTTGTTTTATTAAATATTAATAAATGGGCTTGGATCATTTTAGATAGTGGAATGTTTGTACTTGTTTTACATTCTTTAAGAAGAATAATTTGTCCAACAAAAGAAAATGATTGGATCATTACTTTTTTTCTAATGCTTGTAATCATGTTATTTCCTTTTGGAACATTTGGCATGGCTGGATGGTATGCGACGACACTTAACTATGTATGGCCACTTGCGCTAGGATTATATGGACTTTCATATATTACGCAAGTTCTTTCCAATGAAAAGATATCAATGATTCAACAAATAAGTTATGTGGTTGCTAGTTTATACGCTATCAATCAAGAACAGATGTGTGCATTGTTTGTAGGATTTTATGCTTTATTTATGATATATAGTTTAGTAAAACATAAAAAAGTACCTATTTTAGCCTATATTATTTTAGTGTTATCGTTTATAATGTTAGGATATCATGCATTATGTCCTGGAAATGAGCTAAGAAAAGTTGCAGAAATGAATGCTTATTATCCAGCTTTTTATGGCTTTAAGTTGATGGATAAGTTATTGTTAGGAGTTCTTTCAACAATAGCAATTGGTTCTTTACAACCTGCATATATTATTTTTGTTTGGAACATTATGTTGATTTATATCATTTATAAAAATACAAAAAATAAAGGACAATATATACTAATAGGTCTTATGACCTTTGTTACCTTTGTAGTTAGTGTAAGTGATAGATACTGTAATCATAGAGGGTTTTATCAAATCTTTAATGTGTTTAATGATTATACAAAAGTTATTGAACACATTTCGTTGAATATGAATGTTTGTTTAATTATTCTTTATTTTATATGTATTTTATTGATTAGTTTTTATGTAATAAAAATTAATCTAGGAAATAAGACAATGTTTCTAAGTTTCATAATTATTTGTGCAGCATTTTGTTCAAGAGTTGTACTTGGATTTTCACCATCTATTTTTGTTTCTGGAACAAGAACATTTGTGAATTCATATTTTTTGATCGTAATTGCAACGTTTTTATGTGTTAATTCAAGAAAATTAGAAAGTATGCTATAATAAGTATGCTGATTGGAGGTAAATCAATGAAAGTATTAGTAACAGGTGTTAATGGTCAATTAGGCTATGACGTTATGAATGAATTAAATCAAAGAGGACATGAAGCAATTGGAAGTGATATTACTGAAAGTAATGAACATTTTCAAAAATATGTTCAATTAGATATTACAAATAAAGAAGCTGTAGAATCAGAAATTACAAAAATTAATCCTGATGTTGTTGTTCATTGTGCAGCATGGACTGCTGTTGATTTAGCAGAAGATGATGATAAAGTAGAAAAAGTAAGAGCAGTTAACGCTAAAGGAACAGAAAATATTGCTTTAGTATGTAAAAAGTTAGATTGTAAAATGATTTATATTTCTACAGATTATGTATTTAACGGACAAGGTGAAACACCTTGGGATCCTGATTGTAAAGATTACAAACCATTAAATGTTTATGGACAAACTAAATTAGAAGGTGAACTTGCAGTTTCTTCTAATTTAGATAAATATTTTATTGTTCGTATTGCTTGGGTATTTGGTGTTAATGGTAAAAACTTTATTAAAACGATGTTAAATGTTGGAAAGAAATATCCACAAGTTAAAGTTGTTAATGATCAAATTGGAACACCAACATATACTTATGATCTTGCTCGATTATTAGTAGATATGGCTGAAAGTGATAAATATGGTTATTATCACGCTACTAATGAAGGTGGTTATATTTCATGGTATGATTTTACTGTAGAAATCTTTAAACAAGCAGGATATACAACAGAAGTATTACCAGTAACTACTGAAGAATATGGTTTATCTAAGGCTGCTAGACCATTTAATAGTAGATTGGATAAATCTAAACTTGTAGAAAATGGATTTAAACCATTACCTACATGGCAAGATGCTTTAAGTAGATATTTAAAAGAAATTGAATATTAATTTATTATACTACTTCTAACACAATAATTGTGTTAGAAGTAGTTTTTTATTTTTAAAGGAAAACGCTCTTTTTAAGAATTTTGTTGTTTTTTAAGATAAGCATCTGAAAATATTCCATAGTGATACTCATAGTAGGCTTCTTTTAATGATATTGGCATTGGTGTGTTTAACACCAATGCATTTTTAATAAATTCACTATCTTTCACTTCTTCGAATAGCTTCTTTGCTTGTTCATCTCTTTTATACTTATATTTTATTTGTTTTCTTAAAACATTAAAATCTAAATATTCTTGTGCATATCTTGTTGAAAAACCATGTGTCCTTTGAATAATATTTTCTATTTCACTCATTAATTCATTAACAGACGCTAGACTATTTCCATCTTCTGTTAAATAATGTTTTTGTGTTGGTGAGGTTTTAATATAACTATTTTCTGCTTTCAATTCATATGAAAATTGTTTAAAGCATGACTTTGAATCACTGATTAATTTCTTTACATTATCTAGTCTATTGATTACAGACATGTATTTTTCAAATGACTCTGATCCCAAACAATATTCATCATTATGTTATCTTGACTATCTATTGCACATGTAACACATACCTTATGATGTGATATTCCTCTATATGCTGATTGTTTTCCTCTTTTTTTTGAATATCTAGGCATATTTTCTAGTTTGGTTCCTTTAAGATTGATACTTAAATATTGAGAATCGATTTCTATTTCATCACTTAGTTTTTGTTCTTGAATGATTTGTGATGCTGCTTTATAAAGCTTATGTCTCATATAAAAACATGTTGTTATCGATGTATTCATAAAATAAGCTTCATCTTTTAGTGTTAAACCACTTATTTCGTAATCAATAAATTTGAGCCATTGATCTTTTGTAAAATGAGAACAGAAAAATAATGTTTTAGTGTTTTCACTAAAAGATCTATGACAGTCATTACAAAAATAACGTTGTTTTTCATAGGAATCTTTGCCATTTTTCTTGACAGAAGACAAACCACATATAGGACAAATTATTTTAGACTCAGATTTAACATTGATTGAACAAGAATTTTTAATACGTTCCAGAAGATTATCAATATAGTCTTGATCTTTATTTTTCAAATATTGAACAACTTGTTTTTCAGTAATCACTATAAACACCAACCTTTATTGATATTTTAATCATTATCTGAATTATATTCTTTTTGAGCATCTGATTAGCCTTCAATATATTGGTGTTTATTCAATTAGCAACATTTTTCTTAAAAAGAGCGAAGGAAAATACAAATATTAGAAGTTTTAATATTTATGAATTTTTTAGAGAAAGATAGAAAATATATTAAACAAATATAAAAAGATATATAACAATAATATTTGTTTATGATATAATTTTTTAAAAAGGAGATGATATTAATGAAACAGAAATTGAGTTGTATTGTTTTTTTAGCTTTAGTAATGCTAGTAATATCAATTAGTCCAATTTATGCAGGAAACTGGAAAAAAGATAATAAAGGATGGTGGTATCAAGAAAATGATGGAACTTATCCTAAAGATGATTATAAATATGTAAATGAGCAATGGTATTATTTTGATCAAGAAGGTTATATGGTTATTGGTTGGTATCAAATTGATGGATATTGGCATTATTTCCAAGCTGATGGTAGTGAGCTTGGAAAAGGCTGGCATTGGATAAATGGTAATTGTTATTATATGGATGCTAACGGAGATATGTTAACTGATACATGGATTGGAGATAGCTATGTTGATGCTTCTGGAGCATGGGTAAAAGGAAAAGTGAAGGAAGTAGTTGGATGGAACAAAAGTGGAAATCGTTGGTGGTATAAATTTGAAGATGGAAGCTTTGCTAAATCTGGTTGGTTCAATATAGATGATACTAGCTATTTGTTTGATGATGCAGGTTATATGCTAACAGGATGGCAAAAATATGAAGATGATTGGTATTTACTTAGTGATTCAGGTAATCCATTAACAGGATGGCAACAAAGAAATGGCAAATGGTATTTATTAGATGATTCAGGATGTATGTTAACAGGTTGGCAATGCCAAGAAAATAAATGGTATTTATTAGATGATTCAGGTAATCCATTAACAGGATGGCAAAATCAAGATGGAGATTGGTATTTATTGAGCAGTTCAGGTTATATGTTAACAGGATGGCAAAAACAATCAGGTAAATGGTATTATTTAGATGAAAATGATAACTATGGAGTAATGTGTATTGGCGAAGTAAATATAGACGAAAAAACATATTATTTTAATCAAGATGGTACAATGTATACAGGATGGTTGAAAGAAATTAATAAGTGGGCTGATACAAATGAAGATTGTATTGATTGGAAATATTTTAATCAAGATGGATCTATGCAAATCGGATGGCTCACTTTAAATGGGGAAAAGTATCACTTTAGTGATTCTGGATATTTAAAATGTAGTTATCCAAGCAGAGGGGAAACAATTGTTATAAGAGAAATAGATGGACAAGGATATTATGGATTTGATCAAAATGGATGTATGGTATTAGGTTGGCAAGTATATCATGATAAATTTAATGATAGTGATCATTGGATGTATTTTGATCAAGATGGATTATCACATAATGGATGGTTAGAATTAAATGGTAAAAAATACTATTTGGATCCAATAACAGGTTATATGGTATCTAATGAAACAGTTAAGATAGACAACGGTTATTATAAATTTAATGAAAATGGTGAATTAGTATAGTATCTATAGAACTAGCACATTTGAAGTGCTAGTTTTTGTATATCATGATAAATTATCAATATGATTGGCATATATTCAAATGTGTATGCTATACTATTTCTAACAAAAGAAAGGGATAGTTATGAAAGTATCATTAGTAATGGCTGTATATAATGGCGAAAAATATTTAATTGAACAATTAGATTCTATTAGAAAACAAACATATCCAATTGATGAAGTAATATTAATAGATGATGTTTCTACTGATAATAGTTATGAGTTGATTCATCAGTATATCGATGGTTATAAACTTATTAATTGGAAACTTATAAAAAATGAAAATAATTTAGGATATCGTAAGAACTTTAAAAAAGGATTAGAGATAGTAGATGGAGATATCATTTTTTTAAGTGACCAAGATGATCGTTGGCATTTAAATAAAATAGAGGTGATGGTTGAAAAAATGAGTCAATCCACTATTTTATCTCTAGCATCGAGTTTTAATTTTATGGATCAAGATGGAAATTGTTTCGAAGTGAATAAAATAAAAGGACGTTCAAATAATAATTTACTTTTTAAAGAAGTAACAGAAGAATTAACGGAAATCGATTTAAAGAGTTTATTAGAAATGAATTTTTCTCAAGGTTGTTGTATGGCTATCAAAAAAGAAGTTAAAGATGAATATTTAAAAGTAACACAAGGTAAATTACCTCATGATTGGGAATTGAATATTATTTCTGCTATTCAAAATGGATGTTATTATTTAGATATTCCTTTAATTGATTATAGAATTCATAATAATAATACAATTGGAATGGATAATATTGTTGATGGGAATATTATTAATGAAAAGAAACAAAGAGTGAATGAACGTATTGAACAGACGAAAGCACAAATAGAAAATGTGAATTTTGCATTGGGATTAGAGCTAAATAGAGAACAAAAAAAATATTGTTTAAAATATAAAGATTATTTAACACAAAGAGTTTTAATGATGAAAGAAAAGAAAGCTTGTTCTTTGATTTTATACTTTTTAAAAGGAAAATATAAAGAATTTGGAAGAGTTAAAACTTTTTTAGGAGATTTAGTGAACATTATTAAATAGGTGATTGTATGGAAAAAATATTATTAATATCAAATATGTATCCATCTAAAAAATATAAACATTATGGTGTGTTTGTTCAAAATACAGCAAGTATTTTGAAAAATAATGGATATCAAGTAGATGTATCAGCTTTAAAAAAGAAAGATAGTAAGTTAGGAAAATTAGGTGGATATTTAAGTTTTTATATAAAAAGTATCTTTTTGTGTTTATTTCATCATTATGATTATCTTTATGCTCATTATATTTCACATTGTGCATTATTAATTAAAATCATTAAGAAATTAAAACCAAGTATAAAGGTTATTGTAAATGTTCATGGAAATGACGTTGTTCCAGAAGACGCACATGATGAGAAGTTTATTCCTTTAGTTAAATCAACATTACCTCTAATAGATTTATGTATTGTACCATCAAGTTATTATCAAAAGGTCATGATGGAACAATATGGATTGAATGAAGATAAAATCAAAATTTTTCCTTCAGGAGGTATTAATTTTGATGTCTTTCAAGAAATAGAAAACGCTAAAGAAAAATTACATTTAGATCCAAATAAAAAATGTATAGGTTATATCGGAAGATATGAAAAAAGAAAAGGTTGGGAAGTCTTTTTAAAGGCTATTAGTTTATTAGAAAACGTAGAACAATATCAAATCGTGATGGTGGGTGTTGGTGAAGATGAAGAAAAAGCGAATGCACTTATTCAAGAATATCATTTAGAAAACGTGATAAAAAAATATCCAATGCAAACTCAAAAAGAATTGGCGTTATTTTATTCAGCTATTGATATCTTTTGTTTTCCAACCTATCGTAAAAGCGATAGTTTAGGATTGGTTGGATTAGAAGCTATGGCTTGTGGTTGTATAGTTATTGCATCTAATATGGCAGGACCAACAAGTTATATTAAAAATCAAGAAAATGGTTTTTTCTTTAAACCGAGAGATGGTAAAGATTTAAATCAAAAAATAGAAGATATTTTATCAATGAATGAACATCAAATAAAAGAGATTAAAGATCATGCTTATCAAACGGCCAAAGCGTATGATGTAAATGATATTTCTCAAAATCTAGTGGATATTTTTAATGGAATATAGGATGTGAAAGTATGGATGTGTCAATTATTATTCCTATTTATAAAGGGAATGGATATATAGAATCTTTATTAAATAAAATAGAGAAAAATTATCAAGGAAGTCAAAAAGAAATAGAGGTTATTTTTGTTAATGATTATCCTGATGAAGAAATTATTGTAGGTAGTCAACATGATTTTCCAATTAGAATTATTAATAATGAAATGAATCAAGGAATTCATCAAACAAGAATCAACGGTTTAAAAAAAGCGGTAGGTAAATATATTTTATTTTTAGATCAAGATGATGAAATTAGTGATTTTTTTATTAAAAGTCAATTAGAACATATTGGAGATGCAGATTTATGTATCGCTAATGGCATTATGGAATCAGAAAATGGGAAATGTTTGATTTATAAAAATCAAAAATCACAAGATTATTTAAAGAAACAAATTGGTTTTATTAAAGTAAGAGACTTAATTGTTTCACCAGGTCATTGTTTGATTAAAAAAACAAGTATACCAGAATATTGGACAAAGCATGTCATGTCTGTTAATTCGGCAGATGATTACTTTTTATGGCTTTTGATGATTGAAAATAAATGTCAATTTAATGTGAATTATGATGTATTATATACCCATAAGTATACTGGAGAAAATGTTTCAGGGAGTATAGACCAAGTGCATAAGTCTAACATGGAAATGGTTGATTTATTAAAAGAATATTGTCATAATGTCAATGTTGATTTATTGAAAAGAACTATTACATATAAATATGATATGAAAAAACAAGGGAAATTAGTTCCATCAATAAAAAATATAGATTTATTTTTATATAATACAATCTATCAATTATTATGGAAAGGTATGTAAAATATGAAAAATGTATTTATTATAGGGAGTAAAGGAATACCTGCTAATTATGGTGGCTTTGAAACCTTTGTCGAATATTTAACAAAGTATAAGGTCAGTGATGATATTAAGTATCATGTAGCTTGTTTGTCTGATCATGAAGAAGAATTTGAACATAATCAAGCAAGATGTTTTAAAGTACAAGTGCCTAATATTGGACCAGCAAAAGCAGTTTATTATGATATTGCAGCTTTAAAAGCAGTTTATCAATATGTTGTTGATCATAACATTGAAGAGGGGATTGTTTATATTTTAGCTTGTCGTATTGGTCCATTTTTAAAGAAATATGTTAAAATGTTTCATACTAAAAATATTCAAGTTTTTGTTAATCCTGACGGTCATGAATTTAAAAGAGCTAAATGGAATTGGTTTATTAGACAATATTGGAAATTATCTGAAAGATTGATGATTAAAAATGCAGATTATGTCGTTTGTGATTCACAAAATATTGAAAAGTATATTCAAGAAGATTACAAAAAGTATCAACCCCAAACAACATTTATCGCTTATGGAGCAGATGTTGTTGATAACAGTGATGAAGAAAAATTTGAAGTATGGGCTAAGGAACATGAGGTTTCAAAAAATGAATATTATTTAATTGTTGGACGTTTTGTTCCTGAAAATAATTATGAAACAATGATTAGAGAATTCATGAGTTCAAATACAAAAAAAGATTTAGTGATTGTTACTGGATATCAAGAAAGTAAGTTGTATCATATTTTAAATAACAAGTATCATTTTGAAAATGATTCAAGAATTAAGTTTGTAGGAACGATTTATGACGATGCTTTATTAAAAAGTGTAAGAAAGAATGCTTTTGCTTATTTACATGGTCACGAAGTAGGGGGAACAAATCCATCTTTATTAGAAGCTTTAGGTTCTACTTCTTTAAATCTTTTATTAAATGTTGGCTTTAATCAAGAAGTAGGTTTAGATTCATGTATTTATTGGGGTAAAGAAAAGAATAATTTAAAACATCTTATAGAACATGTTGAAACATTTGATCAAGATTATATTGATACTTTAGGAAAAGCAGCTAAAGAAAGAATAAACAATGATTATAGTTGGGCTAAAATTATATCTGAGTATGAAAATTTGTTCTTAAGAAAAAAAGATTTGTAGATAATTGTAATTTGTTATATAGTAATAAAGAAAAGAAATGAAAATTTCGTGGAGGAACAATTATGATAAAGAAAATAATGGCTGTACTAATGACATTTGTTTTATCGATGTCATTAGTAGGATGTAGTAATGATTCGAGTGATAAAAAAACAACACCTAAAAAGACAACTACATCAAGCAGTATTAAAATCAAAGATGTAAGTGATTTTCAAGAATTTGATGGTATGATTAAATATTTTACAATGGATGATAAAAAAATTGCTATTCCTGAAACAGTTGGTGAATATGCAAATTACTTATCACAAGTAGGAACTGTTACATTAAATGATACAGGTGATAAAGTAGAAGATGTTGAATTAGAAGGTAATGGTATTTCATCAATGGCTGCCTATTTAAATGTTGAATTAGATAGTGGAGATGAAGCTCATTTCTATTTAAGATATGAAAATCCAACTAAAAAAACAATTAGTGTTGCTGAAGCATCTGTAACATTTATTGAAGTTAAATACGATGAATATGCTGAAGAAGAATATGATAAAGCAGCAAAAGGTATTGAAGTAGAAACAAGTGAAGGAACATTAGCTTTAAACAATAAAGTAAAATATGCACAAGTTAGAAAACTTTTTGGAGATCCTGAACAAGAGACAGATGGTAGATTCCATTATACAGACGATGCAGGATATAAATATATGTTTGATTGCTGTAACGAAAATAGAAATGGAATTTTTAGGGGATTTAGTATTGAATATCCAAGTAAATAATAAAAATATCTGCTTTTTATAAGCAGCTATTTTTATATAACAATAACTTATTTAAAAAAGGAACATTAATAATGGCGCAATTAAAACAAATGATAAATAAGAATAAATTTTATATTATAGGAACATTGATTCTCTTTCTATTTTTATTTTATTGTTCAACAAAATTATGTATGAATGTAGCACCAGATGAATATATGAGATATGATATCCCCTTATTTATTTACAATCATTCATATTTACCTAAAGGTGATGAAAAAGAAATATTAAATGCAATATGGGGATTTTCTTATGGATTTACACCTTATCTTCCTTCAATAATTAGTTTTTTCTTTATGAAAATAGCTTCTATCTTTACAACTACTCCAGTACATTTATTGATTGCGGCAAGACTAACAAGTGTTCTTGCGGGGGCACTTATGTTTTTTGTATGTTGTAAAATTGGTGAAGAAATATTTAATCATAAGATGACAATATATCTTTTTGCTATTTTTGTTTCACTATTACCACAATTCATGTACTTATCTCTTTATTTAAATAATGATTCGTTTTCAATATTTACAACAGCACTTATTGTTTATGGTTGGATTAAGGGAATAAAAACAAATTGGAATTGTAAATGGTGTATTTTTTTAGGTGTTGCTATAGGAATATGTGCATTAACCTATTATAATGCTTATGGATTTATATTATGCAGTATTATTGTATATTGTATGAGTAGTTATAAATTACATTTTACATTTAATGAGTTTTTAAAAAAAGGATTTCTAATAGCAATTGCTGCCTTAGTTGTTGGCGGATGGTTTTTTATTAGAAATGCAATGATCCATAATGGAGATTTTTTAGGAATGAATTCTATGTACGATTGTGGTGAAAAATATGCAATGCCAGGTTATCAATTATCACAAAGAGATACTTATCAAAATCAAGGAATTAGTGTGTTTTCTATGATTTTTGATACAAATTGGATAATAATAACTATAAAAAGTTTTATTTGTACCACAGGATATATGCAATATATGATTAGTGGAAAATGTTTTTATTTATATTTAATAATAATTTTGTTTGGTATGATTATGATGCTTAGTGCTTTAAAAAGAAAATATCAATTCAAATTTAAATTTGAAAATTATTTTATAATATGTTTAATTTTATGTGTTTTGATTCCAATTATTTTATCAATAAAATATTCTTATTCTATAGATTATCAACCTCAAGGAAGGTATATTATGTCTATTTTAATTCCAATTGCTTTATTTATGAGTATTGGTTATGAATATTTTAGTGAATTTATTGAAAATAAAATACAAATAAAAGCAAGATATATAGAGTTATCAATGATAGGGATCTATATTTTATTATTCGTTATTTGTTATTCAAGTTATATAGCTGTTTGTTTCGGAAGTACAATAATTTAAATTGAAGGTGATTATGTGTTTGATTCAAAATTAAAGAAATTAGGTAAAAATGTTGTATTAGGATTTTTTGCTGCTATAACATTATTACTTACATTGTTATGTTTATTTAATAATGCTTATTTAAGTTGGGATGAGCATACAACAATCGTAGCTGATAAACCATTTTATTTATTATTATGGTTTATTATAGTATTGTTTTTTGTTTATTTTGTTAGAAAACATTATAGAACACAGGATACTTATTATTTTAATAAAATATTTATTATATTAAGCTTGATATTATTGATTGTTGGTATTTTTATGATTTTCAAATTTGATTTTGTTCCTGTAGCTGATCAAGCATCTATTTTAGAAGCAGCAGCTGGATTAAAGAATGGCAATTATAGTTATTTTACACCAATGGGATATGTAGGAAAGTGTTCTAATCAAGCGGGAATTGTTGTTATTCTTTATTATTTATCATTTATCTTTGGAGAAAATAATTATCAAGCATTTCAAGTACTTAATATTATAGGGTTATTAGTTAGTTATTATTGTTTATGCAAAATATCACAAATTAGTTTTCATAATGATGAGTTAAAAAACTGGACACTTATTTTATTATTTATATTTTTCCCTTTAACATTTTATGTTGCTTTTGTATATGGGAATATCTTTGGACATACTTTTTCATTACTTGCGATATTAGCGGGATACCAATATTTTGAAACAAGTAAAATAAAATATATAGTTTTATCGATTGTTTCAATTATTTTTGCAATGATGTTTAAATCTAATTATATGATTGTTTTTGTTGCAATGGTTATTTTTATTTTATTTGATATTATTTTAAATAAAAAATATACATCTATTATTTTATTGATTTTATTTGTACCTGCCTATTTTGCATCTTCAATGATTCCTAATACAATTATCAAAAATATTACAGGTATTGAACTTGGTAAAGGTATACCGATGATAGCATATGTAGAAATGGGATTACAAGATAGTGATGTAGCGCCAGGATGGTATAATGGCTACAATTGGAGCGTATATGAAAATAATAACGGAGATTATGATGTAGCAAATTCACAAGCAAAAAGCGATTTAGGTAATACGTTATCTTATTACATAACACACCCTGGAGAATTTATTAACTTTTTATATCGAAAGACAGTTTCACAATGGTGTAATCCTGACTTTCAAGGAACTTGGGTAACGAGGCATAGTAGTTTTTATATTCAAAGTGAGTTATGGTATCAAATATATAATGTCTATGAAACGGTTATTTTATTAGGAACATTAGCTTATATTTACTTTACTGGAAGACATATGAAATTACATAGATTATTGTTACCAACTATTTTTATTGGTGGATTTTTATTTCATTTATTTTGGGAAGCTAAATCTCAATATACTATTACATATTTTGTTTTATTGATTCCTTATTGTGCAAAAGGTTTAATGGATATGACAAATGAAATGATTGATTCATTTCGCAATATCAGAATTGTTAGAAGTATACCTAAGAAAATTGGGATGATTATTAAAATGGATACTGTTAGATTTATAGTGTTTATTACAGCTCTTGCTTCCATTATAAAGATAATCGCTTAAAGAAATCATTATGTATTTTATCTTTGGAACATTAACAACAGCTGTAAATATTGCTGTCTATTATTTATTTTCAAATATTATACATATGAACTATTTATTTTCGAATGCTGTAGCATGGTTTTTATCGGGATTATTTGCCTATATTACAAATAGAAAATATGTGTTTAATAGTAGTAGTGCATAAATATTTAAAGAAGCTTTATCATTCTTTAGTTCAAGATTAGCTACAGGGTTATGAGATATGTTTTTTATGTGCTTCTTTGTTAACTTTAATTTATTAAACGATGTTTTATTTAAGATAGTCGTGAATGTTATAGTTGTTATTTTGAATTATATTTTAAGTAAATTAATCGTATTTAAAAATAAACAGAGATCCAACAATTTCGTTGGATTTTTATTTTAGAGTTTATAATGAAAATTATTAAAAATGTAAAGATTCCTTTTGTTATGGAAGGTGGAAATCGTATAGATGATACGCCTGTTCATAAGGCGCTTCGTGAGGCATTAGCCAACTGTTTAATCAATGCTGATTATTATGGCACAAGAGGCGTTGTTATAAAAAAAGATCAAGATAGCATTATTTTTGAAAATCCTGGATATATAAGAACAGATAAGGAACAAATGAGAAGAGGGGAATCTGATTCTCGAAACAAAACACTCATGAAAATGTTTAATTTAATAAATATTGGGGAACGTTCAGGAAGTGGTGTTCCTAATATCTTTAATACGTGGAATGATCAAGGATGGAAAGAATCTGTTATTGAAGAAAGATTTGATCCTGATAGAACAACATTAACACTCGAATTTATAAAAAAAACAAGGAAGAAAACAAGCAAAGAAGATAAAATTGGTAATAAAACAAGAACAAATATGTTAAAAATAGAAAAATATCTTCAAGAAAATGGAGAATCAAAAACAAATACTATTGCTGAGCATTTAGGACTTAGCCTTGCTAGAACTAGAAAAATTCTTTCTCAAATGGATTCATTGGAAGCTATAGGGACAAATACAAATAGAAGATATAGGCTTAAAAACAACTCCAATTAACAGAGTTGTTTTTAAAAAAGCCTCCTTCCTAAACACAAGTAAAATCTCTATATATTAAACTGAGAACAATAAATGTGTTTTTAGGCTGTTTCTCAGATTCTCGTTTAATGTGTGTCGGTAGTGAAATATCTTTTTTTAAATTTTATTTGTATAGAGATTTCACTGTTATTTTATATGAAATAGGTTGATTTTTGCTTGTTTAGGGAAAATTAAAGAAATAGTGGGAAAATCGTTAAGAAATATGCTAAATATTCTATTGAAAGAGATAAATATCCAGGGATAAGGGTATCATTTTAAATAATAAAATAGTATAATATCACAAAATGAGGTGGAATCATGGAAACAGTTTTGGTAGAAAAAAAGAACATAAACGAGGTTGTTGAATTATTAAAACAAGATGAGGTTGTGGCTTTTCCTACCGAGACTGTTTTTGGCTTAGGTGTGAAGTTTGGAAATCTTTCGGCACTTGAAAAAATCTATGAAATTAAACATAGAAGTCATAGTAAAGCAGTATCTTTGATGATCTATGATTCTCAAGATATAGAAAAATATGCTTATGTAAATACAAATGCTCAAAAATTGATTGATGAATTTATGCCGGGAATGATAACTCTTGTTTTAAAAAAGAAATCAATTTTATCAGATGATTTTACAGCGGGATTAGAAACGATAGGTATAAGAATACCTGATGATCCATTTGTATTAGAATTATTGAAAAGAGTAGGGCCAATGTTAGTAACAAGCGCTAATATTTCAGGTCAAGAGACACTTTTAAATGATTTAGATGTGTATCATGAATTTAATGGGAAACTAAAGATGATCGTCAAAGGAAAATGTAAAAATACTCTAGCAAGTACAGTGGTAAAAATTGATGATGATGTAACAATATTACGTCAAGGTTGTATTAGTGAAGAAAAAATCAGGGAGGTATTGAAGTGAAAATTGCAATGGCATGTGACCATGGTGGTCTCAGATTAAAAAATGTATTAAAAGAAGATTTAGAAAAAAATGGTTATGAAGTTGTAGATTTTGGTACATACACAGAAGAAAGCTGTGATTACCCAGATTATGCTTCTAAAGCAGCAAAAGCTGTTGCTGATGGAACGTGCGACAAGGGGGTTGTCGTATGTGGAACTGGAATTGGTGTCAGCATTACTGCCAATAAAGTAAACGGAATTCGTTGTTCATTATGTCATGATGTATTTAGTGCAAAAGCAACACGTCAACATAATGATTCAAACATGTTAGCAATGGGGCAACGTGTTATAGGGGAAGGCTTAGCTTTAGAAATCTTACATGCATGGCTTGAAAGCGAATATGAAGGCGGAAGACATGATGCAAGAATTCAAAAAATGATGGCTTTAGAAAAGGAGTAATAAATTATGAAAGATACACAATTATTTGAAAGTGTTGAAAGAGAATTAAATAGACAAAGAAATAACATTGAATTGATTGCTTCAGAAAACTTTGTTTCTGAAGAAGTATTACAATTAGCTGGATCAGTTCTTACAAATAAATATGCTGAAGGATATCCAGCAAAAAGATATTATGGGGGATGTCAATTTGTTGATGAAGTTGAAGAACTTGCAAGACAAAGAATTTGTGAAATCTATGGGGCAGAACATGCTAATGTTCAACCACATAGTGGGGCACAAGCAAATACTGCAGTTTATTTAGCTTTATTACAACATGGAGATAAAGTGTTAGGAATGTCACTTGCTGATGGAGGACATTTAACACACGGACATCCATTGAACTTTTCAGGAATTAACTATGAATTTTATAGCTATGGTGTTTCAAAAGAAACAGAAACAATTGATTATGAAGCTTATAAAAAACAAGTAGAAGAAATTAAACCAAAACTCGTTGTTGCTGGAGCAAGTGCTTATAGTAGAATTATTGATTTTGAATTTATGGCTAAAGTTGCTCATGATAATGGCGCATTATTTATGGTAGATATGGCTCATATCGCTGGACTTGTAGCTGCTGGTGTTCATCCATCACCATTTCCATATGCTGACATTGTGACAACAACAACACATAAAACATTAAGAGGGCCTCGTGGTGGTGTCATCATGTGTAAAAAGGAATTTGCTGCAGATATTGATCGTGCAGTTTTCCCAGGTATGCAAGGTGGACCATTAATGCATATTATCGCTGCTAAAGCACAATGTTTCTATGAAGTACAACAACCAGAATTTAAAGACTATGCAAAACAAATTATCAAAAATGCTAAAGCAATGGAAAAAGTCTTTAAAGAAGAAGGGTTCAGATTGGTTGCTGGAGGAACAGATAACCACTTATTACTTGTTGATGTTAAAGCAAGTTGTGGTATTTCTGGTAAAAAAGCACAACGTTTACTTGATGAAATCAATATTACAGCTAATAAAAATGCAATTCCTTTTGATACAGAAAAACCATTCAAAGCTTCAGGAATTCGTATTGGCACACCAGCAATGACAACAAAAGGATTCAAAGAAGAAGACTTTGAAGAAGTTGCTAGAATTATTGCTTATCGTTTAAAAAATGAAGAAACAGACGAAATTAAAGAAGAATGTTTAAAACGAGTAGCAAAACTTACTGAAAAGGTCACAATGTATTCAAATATTAAATATATCTAGGAGGCAAATATGTCAGTAACAATATTAGATCATGCTTTAATTCAACATAAATTAACAATTATGCGTGATAAAAATACATCAACTTATATTTTTAAACAAAACTTAGATGAAATTGCTAAACTTATGGCATTTGAAGTAACACGCAATGTTTCATTAAAAGATAAAGCAATTGAAACACCTGTTTGTCCAATGGTGGGAAAAGAAATGGATCAACAAATTATTCTTGCACCTATTTTACGTGCAGGAATTGGTTTAGTTGATGGTTTTAGAGATATTATTCCAACAGCTAAAGTTGGACATATTGGAATGGAAAGAGATGAAGAAACTTTAATTCCACGTGAATATTATGCTAAATTTCCAAAAGGTCTAGAAGATGCTTTAGTCATTGTTTTAGATCCAATGCTAGCAACTGGTGGAAGTGCTAATATGGCAATTGAAAATATTAAACAAAGAGGAGCAAGAAAAATCAAACTTGTTTGTTTAGTAGGAGCACCAGAAGGAGTTAAAGCGATTCAAGAAGCACATCCTGATGTTGATATTACACTTGCAGCATTAGATGAAAAATTAAATGAGCATGGTTATATTGTTCCTGGACTTGGAGATGCCGGAGATTGTTTGTTTGGAACAAATGAATAATAAAGAGAAGCTTTTTAAAGATTTGCTTTATGCATTGACGTTATCAGGTAAAATATTTGGAACTTTAATAGCTGGCGTCATATTGGGTTTATATTTGGATAGTATATTACTAACCAAACCTCTTCTGACGCTAGTATTTCTTGTTTTAGCGTTTATAGAAGTGATGAGAACATTATTAAAAGGTGGAAAATCATGAATGAAAAGTTAGTTTTTAAGAAATCATTTTTTATTTTTTTGATAGGTTTTATCGTTTTTTCAATTATTGGTTTGATGATGGAATCTATCAGTTATTCGCTAGGTTTTTTGCTTGGATATTTATTTAATCTTGCAATTTTTTATGTTATTATTATCACGTCTGATATGATATTGAACTTAAAAAGATCTACAAGTTTAATTATCTTATTAAATATAGTCAAACTTGCAATTTATGCGATTGGTTTTTTAATTGCTATTTTTATTCCAAAATGGTTTAATCTGATAGGTGTTCTTTTTGGATATATGGTCATTAAAATAACCATATATATTGTAAGTTATCAAATGAAGGGGGTGAAAGGGTGAGTAACTTCTTAGATTCTTTACAGGTAGAATTAATCTTTTCATTGATTATTATGGTGGTGATGGCTATTTTCTTTATTTATGCCGGAAAGAAATTTGCAACTGCTGATCCAACAGCAAGACCTAAAGGTGTTATTTTAGTTGTTGAAACAGGTGTTAAAATGATTTACGACTATTTAAAAAGTATCATGCCAAAGAAATTTGAAAAGAACTATTATCCATACTTTGCAATGCTTTTTGCATATTTGGTCATTGCTAACTTAAGTGGATTATTAGGATTTGAAGCACCAACTTCAAATTATTCTATTACTCTTGCATTAACAACAATTACATTCTGTTTAATTCAGTTTAATGCAATCAAAAAACAAGGATTATTATCTTACATTTGGGGTGCTGTATGGCCACCAACAAACTTATTAAGTATTCTTTCGCCATTGATTTCGTTATCAATGCGTTTATTTGGGAATATTTTAAGTGGATCGATCCTTATGTATTTAGTTTATCAATTAACAGGTTACATTTCAGGGTTATTGATCAACTTTAACTTTTTAGGACCAGTGATTGCTCCTTGGCTACATTGTTATTTTGATGTCTTTGCAGGATGCATTCAAACATTGGTATTCGTTACATTATCATCTATCTTGATAATGATGGAAAATCCAGATTAAGTTCTTTACTAGCTTGCTAGTTAAGATATAAATGAAAAATGAACTATTTTTTAGGAGGAAAAAATTATGGTAAAAGGTTTAATTGCTATTGCAGCAGGTCTTGCTGTATGTGCAGGTTTAGGAACAGGGATTGGTGAAGGGATTGCTGCTAGTAAAGCTGTAGAAGCTGTTGGTAGAAACCCAGAAGCTGAAGGTAAAATCCGTACTATGATGATCTTAGGGATTGCCTTATCAGAAACAGTTGCCATCTATGGTTTATTAGTTTCTTTAATCTTATTATTCGTATATTAATAATTGAAAATCTGACAAAGGAGGAATAAAGATGCCAGATATAGCAGGAAAATTATTCCCTAATCTTACAACACTGATTGTTCAATTATTATCTACAGGAGTTTTGTTACTTATTTTTAAGAAGTTTTTATGGAAAAATGTCATGGAATATTTTGCTAAAAGAGCAGATTACATAGAATCTACAATCAATGAGGCAAAAGAAATGAACGAAAAAGCTTCTACAAATTTAGAAACAGCTGAAAAAGAAGCACGTGAAGCTGCCAGCAAATATCGTGAAATTCTTGATCAAGCAAAAGATGATGGTCAAAAAGTTAAACAACAAATTATTGACCAAGCAAACGAAGAAGCAAGAGCTAAAATTGAACAAGCACAAAAAGAAATTGAAACAGAAAAGAAACAAGCTCAAGCAGATATGAAACAAGAAATTGTGGATGTTGCTATTGAGGTTGCAACTAAAGTGATGAACAAAGAAATGAATGAAGAAATCAACAAAGGATTAGTAGAAGAATTTGTTGATGATGTGGTTAACTAATGAGTGTTGTTGGCGATAGATATGCTGAATCTTTATTTGATTTAGCGAAAGAAGAAAATAAAGTCACTCAATATCTTGATGACATCAAATTAGTTGGTGAGGTTCTAGATAGTGATCCTCAAATTGTTCAATTCTTTAATCACGTTCTTATTGAAAATGATAAAAAGATTCAATTATTGGATCAATCATTTAAAGGGAATGTTGATCAATATGTTTTAAATTTCTTAAAACTATTAGTGCAATCAAGAAGAATTCGTTATATTGATGATATTGTTAAATCTTATATTAATTTATCAAATCAATATTTAGGTATAGAAGAAGGTATGATCTATACACCTTATGAATTAACTGATCAACAAATTCAAGATATAGAAAAAGCAATCAGTCAAAAAGAAAACAAAAAGGTTACTTTAAAAGTATCTATTGATCCATCATTATTAGGTGGTATTAAAGTTCAAATTGCTAACCGTATTTATGATGGAACAATTAAAAATAAAGTAGAAATGCTTAAAAAAGAACTATTAAGAAAGTAGGTGGAAATAGTGGGGCTTAGACCAAATGAAATTAGTGCTTTAATTAAAGAACAAATTAAGCATTATGACGATATCATTGAACAAAAAGATGTCGGAACAGTCGTGACTGTTGGTGATGGTGTAAGTGTTATTCATGGGTTAGATAATGCCATGTTAGGTGAATTATTACTTTTCCCAAATGATGTTTACGGAATGGTCATGAACTTAGATGAAGATAGTGTAGGAGCCGTACTACTTGGATCTGAAAGTACGATTAAAGAAGGAGACGAAGTTAAACGTACTGGAAGAATTATTGAAGTCCCTGTCGGGGATGAAATGTTAGGAAGAGTTGTTAATCCATTAGGACAAGCAATCGATGGTCAAGGTGAAATCAATACTGGTAAAACTAAACCAATCGAACGTGTTGCTAGTGGCGTAATGACAAGAAAATCAGTTGATCAACCATTACAAACTGGTATTACATCAATTGATGCTATCATTCCTATCGGTAGAGGTCAACGTGAGTTAATTATCGGTGACCGTCAAACAGGTAAAACTGCAATTGCTATTGATACAATTTTAAACCAAAAAGGACAAAACATTTATTGTGTTTATGTTGCTATTGGACAAAAGAATTCAACGGTTGCACAAGTTGTTGAAAAATTACGTCAAGGTGGAGCAATGGATTATACATGTGTTGTTTCTGCCGGAGCGAGTGAACTTGCACCAATTCAATATATTGCACCATATGCTGGATGTGCAATTGCTGAACATTGGTTAGATGAAGGAAAAGATGTTTTAATTGTTTATGATGATTTATCTAAACATGCGGTAGCTTATCGTACAATGTCGTTATTATTAAAAAGACCACCAGGACGTGAAGCTTATCCAGGGGATGTCTTCTATTTACATTCAAGATTACTTGAACGTGCTTGCCGTTTAAATGAAGAAAATGGTGGAGGATCAATTACTGCTTTACCAATCATTGAAACACAAGCTGGGGATATTTCAGCATATATTCCAACAAACGTTATTTCAATTACTGATGGACAAATCTTCTTACAACAAGAATTGTTCAACTCTGGATTTAGACCAGCTGTAGATACAGGATTATCTGTATCACGTGTAGGTTCTACTGCACAAATTAAAGCGATGAAACAAGTATCTGGTTCATTAAAACTTGAACTTGCTCAATATGCAGAAATGCAAGCTTTCGCGCAATTTGGTTCTGACTTAGATGCTGCTACTAAAGCAACATTAGATCATGGGGCAAAAGTACGTGAAGTATTAAAACAAGCACAATACTCACCACGTAGTGTGCCAACACAAGTCATTACTTTATTTGCATTAAAATATGGTTATACAAAACAAATAGCTGTAGAAAAAGTAAAAGAATTTATGGATGGTTTAGTAGAAAATATTCAAATGTCTCATCCTGAATTTATTACTGAAATAGAAACTCAAAAAGTGATTTCAAATGAATTAGAAGCGAAGATGAAAGAAGCAACAGGCGCTTATGTTGATCAATTCTTAAAAACACAAGGGGCTAACTAATGCCTGGATCAATGCAAGAAATTAAGCGTCGTATTAAATCCGTTGAATCTACTAAAAAGATTACAAAAGCAATGGAATTAGTTGCGACATCTAAACTTCGTAAAACAAGAAATCAACTTGATGAATTAAAACCTTATTATCAAGGTGTTAGACAAACATGTGCAGAAATTTTAGCTTCTAATAAAGGGTTAAAAGATTCTGCCTATCTCGCTGAAAATAAAGTAGATAAAGATGTTTATATTGTTATTTCTTCAAGTTTAGGATTATGTGGTGGATATAATGCCAATGTCTTTAAAGAAATTAGTCAACAAATTAAAGATGAAGATTATGTTTACTCAATTGGAAGTAAAGGAACAAATTATTTCCGTAGAACGCATCAAGGACCAATCAATACTGATTTTGCTTCATTAAATTCAACATTAGCTTTTGATGAAGTGACTAAATTAGTAAAAAGTGTCACAGATCTTTATATTAATAAAGAAGTGGGAAGTATAAAAATCATTTATACTGAATTTGTTAATAACTTAACATTTAAACCACGTACAGTAACACTTTTACCAATTGATACAAATGAGTTTGAAAATATTGAAATTACCAATAAATTCACTATTTTTGAACCAAGTCCTGAAGAAGTTTTAGATAGTTTAATACCAATGTATTTACAAGCTGTCGTTTATGGCTATCTTGTTGAAAGTGTGACAAGTGAAAATGCGTCACGTAGAACTTCAATGGAAAATGCTACAGATAACGCAGAAGAATTAACAGAACAATTATTATTAAAATACAATCAAGCTCGTCAAACAGCAATTACTAATGAAGTTAGTGAAATTGTTGCTGGAGCTAATGCGCAATAAGGAGGTCAATATGGCAAATATTGGGAAAATAATTAGTGCCCGTGGGCCAGTTATTGATATTGCATTTGCTAGCGAAGATAAATTACCTCGATTAAATACAGCAATTCGTATTCAAAATGGTGAAGAAGAATTAGTCGTAGAAGTTGCTCAACACATTGGAGATGATGCAGTAAGATGTATCGCCATGGGACCAACTGATGGGGTAGTAAGAGGAATGGATGCTGTTGATACAGGTCACCCAATTTCAGTTCCAGTAGGAAATGATACATTAGGACGTATGTTCAATGTTTTAGGTGAACCAATTGACGGTAAAGGTGAATTAGGAAATGATGTTCCACGTATGCCTATCCATAGATCTGCGCCAACTTATGCAGAACAAATGACAACTACAGAAATCTTTGAAACAGGAATTAAAGTTGTAGACTTAATTTGTCCTTTTATCAAAGGTGGTAAAATTGGGTTATTCGGTGGTGCCGGAGTAGGTAAAACAGTATTGATCCAAGAATTTATTAACAATATCGCAACACAACATGGTGGGTTATCAGTATTCGCCGGTGTTGGAGAACGTAGCCGTGAAGGTAACGATTTATACTATGAAATGAAAGAAAGTGGCGTTTTATCTAAAACATCACTTGTCTTTGGACAAATGAACGAACCACCAGGAGCACGTTTACGTGTTGCCTTAACTGGTTTAACAATGGCTGAACAATTCCGTGATGGACAAGGTCAAGACGTGTTATTATTCATTGATAACATCTTCCGTTTCACACAAGCAGGTTCAGAAGTTTCTGCCTTACTTGGACGTGTACCATCACAAGCAGGATATCAACCAACTCTAGCGACTGAAATGGGTGCTTTACAAGAACGTATTACATCAACTAAAAAAGGATCAATTACATCAGTACAAGCGGTCTATGTACCAGCCGATGACTTAACTGACCCTGCACCAGCAACAACATTTGCTCACTTAGATGCTAAAATCGTCTTGGATCGTTCAATCGCTGCTTTAGGTATTTACCCTGCAGTAGATCCACTTAACTCTTCATCAAGAGCCTTAGATCCATTAGTTGTAGGTAAAGATCATTATGAAGTAGCTCATGGTGTTCAACAAATCTTACAACGTTATCAAGAATTACAAGATATCATCGCAATTCTTGGGATGGATGAATTAGGTGATGAAGATAAATTAATCGTTGCACGTGCAAGACGTGTACGTAACTTCTTATCACAACCATTTACAGTAGCTAGTCAATTTACTGGTTTAGATGGAAAATATGTCCGTGTAGAAGATACTGTTCAAGGATTTAAAGAAATTCTTGAAGGTAAATGGGATCAATTACCTGAACAAGCATTCCATAATGTTGGTACTATTCAAGAAGCTGTAGAAAAGGCTAAACAAATCGAAAATGACTAAATTTAAGCTAAAAATCATTACACCTCAAGGTATTTACCAAGAAGTGGAAATTGATCAGATAAATCTTGATACAACTGCTGGACAAATAGGTATTTTAGCTCATCATATTCCACTAGCAAGTGGTGTGAAAGTGTCTCAAATGAATTATATTATTGATGGAAAAAGAACATATTTTTCTGTCGCAGGTGGTTTCATTTATGTAAATGAAACAGAAACAACTTTAATTGCTAATGCAATTGAATCACAAGAAGAAATTGATTTAGAAAGAGCACAAGAGGCAAAAAGAAGAGCTGAAGAAAGACTTAAAATACAAAACAATGAAATCGATATGTTAAGAGCACAAGCAGCTTTGCAACGTGCAATTACACGTATTCATGTCAAAGGTTTATAGAGAAGAACTTCCATTCTTCTCTTTTTTTTGTATAATAGTTTTAAGGAGAAAAAGGGAATATGAAAAAGAAGTTTATAGGAGTTATTGGGATTGTTATCGCGGTGATAGTGGGAGGTATTTATTATCTTACACGAGAAGAAAAAATTGAATTATCTTTAAAAAATAAAAAAGAGATTCTTGTAGAATATGGAAATACAGTTCAATATTCATTTGATGATCTTATTCAAACAAAAGACATAGATAGAGATAAGTTGAAAGAAATAAAAAAAGAAACAAAAATAACAGACAATCTAAAAAATGAAGATCAAAAAGATTATCCAGCAATTGGAAACTATACAATAAATATTAAATATCAAGATCAAAAACTAAAAAAGAAAGTGATTGTTAAAGATACTACAGCTCCTGTTTTTAATGAAATAAATGAAGTTTCATTTGAAGAAGGAACAGAAAATTATGATTTTAATCAAGAAATCAAAGCAACAGATTTAAGCAATATTGATTTACAATATGATTTATCTTCATTAGATATAAATAAAGCAGGGGATTATCAAATAAAAGTATTTGCGAAAGATAGTTCAGGAAATCAAGCAGAAAAAGAAATAACTGTACATGTAAAAGAAAAACCTAAACAAGAATTATCAGCAGCTAAGATTTATCATGGCGGAGGAAAAGTGATTTGTATTGATGCAGGACATCAAGCACGAGGAAATAGTTCATTAGAACCTAATGGACCAGGTTCATCGACAATGAAAGCAAAAGTGACAACAGGGGCAACAGGATGTGTAACGGGGAAAACAGAATCACAAATCAACTTAGAAGTGGCACTTAAATTACAAGAAGCTTTATCAAATCAAGGTTATACTGTGGTTATGTGTCGTACATCACAAAATGTCGATTTATCTAATGCTCAAAGAGCTCAAATGGCAAATGAGGCAAATGCAGATGCATTTATTCGTTTACATTGTGATTCAAGTGAATCATCTTCTTCTACAGGAACGTTGACACTTGCGCCTTCAACTTCTAATAGATATTGTGCAAGTATTGCAAGCCAATCACAATCACTTTCAAAAAGTATTGTGAATAATATTTGTAAGGCAACAGGTTCTAGAAATAGAGGAGTTTCAATTGTTGATAATATGACAGGTTTAAATTGGTCAAAAGTGCCTGTTACTATTGTAGAAATGGGATTTTTATCAAATCCAGGAGAAGATCGATTGCTTTCAAGTGAGGATTATCAAAATAAAATTGTTCAAGGAATTGTAAATGGAATTGGGGAATATTTAAGTTAAGATTAGAAAAAGAGGAAAAAGGAATGGAAAAAGTTACATTAGGAAGAACAGGAATTACAGTGAATCGTAATGGGTTTGGGGCATTACCAATTCAACGAGTAACTGGAGAAGATGCAACAACAATTTTAAGAAAGGCATATGCTCAAGGAATTCGTTTTTTTGATAGTGCAAGATGGTATAGTGATAGTGAAGAAAAGTTAGGAAATGCATTAAGCGATGTTAGAAAAGACATTTATATTGCAACGAAGACAGGATCTACTACAGTAGAAGATTTTTGGAAAGACTTAGAAACAAGTTTAAATAATTTAAAAATAGATTATATTGATATTTATCAATTTCATAATCCTTCATTTTGCCCTAAACCAGGAGATGGTACAGGTTTATATGAAGCAATGTTAGAAGCAAAAGCTCAAGGAAAAATACATTTTATAGGTTTAACGAATCATCGTTTACCAGTAGCTATAGAAGCTTGTGAAAGTGGGTTATATGATACAATTCAATTCCCATTTAGTTATTTAGCAGATCAAAAAGATATTGATTTAGTGAATAAATGTAAAGAAAACAATATTGGGTTTATTTGTATGAAAGCTTTATCAGGTGGACTTATTAACCGTTCGGATGCTGCTTATGCATATTTAGCACAGTTTGATAATGTTTTACCAATTTGGGGAATTCAAAAAGAGAGTGAATTGGATGAATTTATTTCATATCAAACAAAAGCACCAGAACTTACTCAAGAAATTCAAGATTTAATTGCTCATGATCGAAAAGAATTAGCAGGAGATTTCTGTAGAGGATGTGGTTATTGTATGCCTTGTCCTAAAGGAATTCAAATCAATCAATGTGCTAGAATGTCTTTAATGTTAAGAAGAGCACCAGCAGCAAGTTGGCTTAATGATCATTGGCAAGCAGAGATGAAAAAAATTGAAGAATGCTTAAATTGTGGTAAATGTAAACAACATTGTCCATATCATTTAAATACTCCTGAATTATTAAAGAAAAATTATGAAGACTACAAAACATTTTTAAAATAAAAAATAGGGTGTGCTACAAAATGTAGCGCATCCTATTTTAGTATAATCTACGACAATTATAAATATGACGATAGAAATAACTTCCTGGAGCAACTGATGTTACTTTAACACACTGATCAGGATATTGACCCACTGTCCCAGATCCTTTACCAGAGGCATGAACCATATTACCATTACCAATATAAATTCCAATATGAGCGACACCACTTCCATAATTGAAAGTAATGACATCACCAATTTGTAAATTACTATAAGAAACAGCTTTACCACTACCAGCATATCCAGCAGCAGTTGTTCTACCTGTTTTTACGCCTGCTTGATTATGTGCCCAGTAAACAAGTCCAGAACAATCAAAATAATTTGGTCCACTTGCTCCCCAATAGTAGCGTTTACCTTGTTTAGATAAAGCATAGTTAGCAATACTTATTCCTAATGTTGTACTATCTTGAGATGGTTGAGAACCATTGTTAGTTGTATTATTATTCGAATTATTGTTTGAATTATTACCTGTATTGTTATTATTATTTGAATTTGAAGTTTGATTATTGTTGTTACTGTTAGATGGTTTTGGTGTAGGAATCTGACTGACATGACCTACATCGTCTTTTTTAGATTGTTCATAGAATTCTGTTAATGAGGCATCAATTGCTTCACTACGACTTGCAGCAACATTTGCATCAACTTCAGTTGCAGCAATTTGTTTTCTTTGTTCTTCTAATAATGTTTCATATTGTACTTGAATAGCAGCTTGTTCTTTCTTTTGTTCTTCTAAAACAACTTTTGCGTTTTCTAAAGTAATTTTTTGATTTTCAATTTCCTTTTTCTTTTCTAACATTTGAGCAATTAAATCTTGATCACTTAAAGTAAGTGTGTTGAAACTATCTATTCTAGATAACATATCAGTAAAATTATCAGCCCCAAATATATAATTGATAAAAGTATTTTCATTCATATAAGACTGCATGACATACATACGATCTTTTATTTCTTGATTATCTTTATCTATATCTGCTTGGGTATTTTGTATAGATGTTTCAACATATTGAATTTCAGCTTCTTTAGATGAAATGTCAGAATTTAAAGAATTAAGTTTCTTTTGTACACTATCTAATGTTTGAGTTGTACTTGCTGCAGCACTTTTTTGATTTTCTAAATTTTTTTTTAACTTCTTATTTTTAGCTTTGAGATAGCTGTTGAATTCTTCGCATGTTTTTTTATTACTATTTGTTAGTTTTCCACTTGCACATAGTGACATATATTTTGCTTCATCTTTTGAAAAATCAATAGCTTCTACAGGTTTTATACAATAGCATGTTGATACAAGCATTGTAGATGCAACAAATCCTACAAAATATTTTTTAATTTTCAAACAAAACACCCCCTCATATTATTTATACATCACTTTCTAAAAAAAGTAAATAAAAGTTGTTTTTATACAAAATAAAAACCTTTAAGCTTATAAACTTAAAGGTTTTAAGTCATTACTAATAAGGTCTAACTGCACAAGTAAATCTACTTACATTAGATGCAATCTTAACAACATCACCTGTTTGTGGTGCATGAATATATTGACCATTACCAATATAAATACCTACATGTCCACTTTTCCATAAGATATCTCCTGGTTGAGCTTGACTTAATGGAATAATTGCTCCAGATTGACCTTGAGATCCAGAATAGTGATCAAGTGAAACACCCGCTTGTGCATAACACCACATAACTAAACCAGAACAGTCAAATGAATTAGGTCCACTTGCTCCCCATACATAAGGACAACCTAATTTAGAATAAGCAGCAGCTACAACTGTAGAACCATATCTATTTGTAGTAGGAACATTTGTAGATGGTCTAATAGTTGTAGAACCACTACTACCTGATGAAGATTGTTGAGTAACAACGACTGATGATAAGAATGAATCTAATGAACTTTGAGTATCAGAAATTTTAGATTGTTCACTTTCAGCAGATGCTAAATCTTTTTGTTGTTTAGCTAATAGATCTTCATATTGAGTTTGTAAAGTATATTGTTCGTTTTGTTGAGAAACAATATTTGCTTTTACTGTTTCAATAGTTGCTTTTTGAGATTCAACTTGCTTCTTTTCATCAGCAATTTTTTCTACTAATTCTTTATCGAATTGAGTGATTTCATTGACACTATCAATTCTTGAAAAGAAATCAGAGAAGTTTGAAGCACCAAAAATAAATTCAATATAACTATTACTATTATTGTATGATTGCATAGCATACATACGTTCTTTAACTTCGTTTTCTTTAGCTGTGATACTTGCTTCTAATGATTTAATTGAACTTTCTAAATAGTTGATTTCTTGTTGCTTTTGTTCAATTTGGTTATTTAAATCAGCAATTTTAGAAACAACGTCATCTAATGAACTTTGAGTATCTGAAATTTTAGATTTAGATTCATCAATAGAACTTTGTAACTGATTGTTTTTCTTTTTTAAGTATGAATTAAATTGTTTACAAGTATTATAATTACTATTAGATAAACTTTTACTAGAACAAAGTTTCATATATTTATCTTCTTGTCCTTCAAAGTTTACCGCATGAACTTGACTTGTAGAACAAAAAAAGGATACTAACAAAGTAAAACAAATCATGGAGATTAAACTCTTTTTCATAACTATAATTCCTCCCGTAGCTATTATCTTATTTTTTTAACCAAAAGTAAATATAAACAACGATAATAATAACATTTTTGACATTGTGACATATTTTATAATGAGGTGAAAAATTTTGGTAAAACATGGAATTGATGTTTCTAAATTTCAAGGGTTGATTGATTGGCAAGAAGTTAAAAAACATATTGATTTTGCAATCATTAGATGTGGGTATGGAAGTAATCTGGAAAGTCAAGATGATCCGTATTTTAAAAGAAATGCGGATGAATGTACACGTTTAAAAATTCCTTTTGGGGTTTATTTATATTCTTATGCAACCAATGAAAGAGAAGCTTTATCAGAGGCTGAACATGTATTAAGACTCGTAAAGGATTATCAAATGGCCTATCCTGTTTATTATGATTTAGAAGATAACAATACAACTGGAAGACAAAGCAATCAAACAATAGCGAATATTGCACAAACATTTGCTCAAAGACTTGAACAAGAAGGTTACTATGTAGGAATGTATGCATCATTGTTTTGGTTTAGAACTAAACTTACAAGTCCAATCTTTAATGAGTATACAAAATGGATTGCAAGATATAATGATGAACTTAATTATGATGGAGAATATGGTATGTGGCAATATAGCGCTACAGGAAATGTTTTAGGAATTGATACAATGGTGGATCTAAATTATGCCTATAAAGATTTTCCACAAATCATCGAAGAAGGTGGTTATAATAATTTTTCTAATACGAATTTAACAAGGTATAAGATAGGCGATGAGGTAGAATTTCACCATGTATTTTTAACAAGTGAATCTACGCAACCATTAATGCCATATCGTCATTTTGGAATTATTACGAGAATTGTTCAAGGTGCTAGAAATCCCTATCTTATAGGACAAGATGCCGGCTGGGTCAATGATCAGGTCATAGAAAGAAAGATAAGATATTTAAGTGCACCTGATTATACAGGCAATAGTTTTACAGATGCATTGCGTTCTATTCAAGAAGATGCTTCTTTTGCTAATAGAACAAAATTAGCTAAATTAAATGGAATAGATAATTATACAGGTTCACAAAGGCAAAATGATGAATTATTAAGATTACTTAAAGAAGGAAAATTAAGGACATAAAAAAAGAGCTTAGATTCTTTTTTCATAAGCTCTTCTTAAAGCACCACTTTTTAAAGTGATTTCTCCACAATATTTAAAACCATATTTAGTTAAAAAACTTTGCATAGAAAGATTATCATGATGTGTATCCATTCTAACACTATGATAATCTGGATACATAGCAACTACTTGATCTAAAATCGTAGAAGCTAATCCTTTTCCTTTATATTCATTATCAACAGCAATACGATGTACACATATATAAGGACAATTTAAAATCCATTTTCCTTCAATACGGTTATAAGCAGGTTCTCCATGAATCGTTACCATACACGTTCCTAAAATAACACCGTCTTCTTCTAAAACATAAGCTTCATTATTTTCTATATCTTTTTCAATTGTTTCTTCATTAGGATATCCATCTTGCCATTGATCAATATCATTATTTTTGAAATAAGTTTTTGCTTGATTAATAATGTCAATGACACGTGAAATATCTTCGATTTTCGTTGGTCTTAAAATCATTATTTTACCTCCCAAACATACTTTCCTAAATGATATAGACTTTTAGGTTGTTTGTCAAATTGTTTTGTTTACAAATCAAAAGCATTTGTTATAATAGCTGTATACAGAAGGAGGAAATAAAATGGTACTTGATCAAATCAAAGAAATTTTAAAAGATACAATGGATATTGATGAATCAAAAATTACTTTAGATGCTAAATTAAAAGAAGATCTAGAATTAGATTCATTAGATTCAGTTGAATTAATCATGTCTGCTGAAGAAGAATTTGGAATTGAAATTCCTGATGAAGACGTTATGAATTTTAAAACAGTAAACGATATAGTAAACTATATTGAAGAACATAAATAAAAGCTATAACAAGCATTTCGCTGTTATAGCTTTTTTTACTATTCTAAAATATATTTATTCATAAGTGTTTTATTTTTTTCTAAACATTTAAATAAGAATGCTCCAATAATTAAAACAATAAATTCACCAATGAAAACATAGAATGCATTAATCATAAATGGTAATTCTAAAGCTAGATAAAGTTCTAAACCAACGATTAAACCATTGACAACCCCACCAATTAAAGCTCCAGCAAAAACATTTTTAACATAATACATACCAAGACAAGCAATCAATGTTGCAGCTGTTCCAAAACAAATGTCATATAATCCCATTGGAGATGCAAGGTTTGCAAGCAAACATCCAATAGTAAGTCCTGGAATAAATTTCTTGTTGTAACATGCAAGTAAAACAATAATTTCAGTTAAGCGCATTTGCACTGCTCCATAAGCAATAGGTGAAATCAAAATTGTTAAAACGGCATAAGCAGCCCCAATCATGGCATTCATTACAATTAATTGTACCTTTTTATTATTCATTTGTAGTCCTCCTCTTCTAAAGTACAGTTAGAAGCCAGATAAAATAAAAAAGATGATAGAGCCATCTTCATTACTTATCCTTAGTTTTTTATACTGGGTTTGGCTCTCGAACCAGTCTTTGACATTATACTAAAACGGGTAGTGAAAATCAATATATTTTATTTTATAATAAAGGTAAGGAGATGATGATTATGTTATGTCCAAAATGTCATAGTTTACTAACAAAAGGAGCCAAATATTGTGATATTTGTGGAACAAGAATATCGCAAGAGGATATCCAAGTAGAAGAAGTAGGTTCAAGGGTTAAAAATAGAGAAAAACATAAAAAAGAAGTGCGTAAAAAAACTAAAATTATTATTTTAGGAATCATAGCACTTGTCGTGGTGATTGCTATGTTAGGATTTATTTTATTTTTTAAAGGAAATAAACCATCTTATTCACCAGATAATCTTGTTAGTCAACATGTTGAAAAACCATTACATTTAGAAAAAAGTAAAGTTACATTAAATATTGGAGATGAATATACCATTCAAACTAATCTTAAATGTACTTATCAATCGAAAAATGAAAAAATATGTATCGTAGATACAAATGGTAAAATTACGGCTTTATCATCAGGTAAGACAAAAATAATTTGTACTAGTGAATCTGGTAAAGAAAAAGCCCTTCAAGTTATTGTAAATGAAAAAATAGAAACAACAGTAGAAGAAAATACAGATGAGGATGAATATATATTTGCTCATAGTGATACAGAACTTCTTACAGAAGCTGATTTAGAAAATAAAGATGATTCTCAGTTACGGTTAGGACTTAATGAAATTTATGCCAGACATAATTGTACGTTTAAAACACCTGAGATTGCAGACTATTTTAAATCTAAAAGTTGGTATAGTGCAGATGAAACTTTGACATCAGAAATGATGAATAATCATATGTCAGAGTATTTTAATGAAATTGAATTAAAAAATATTTCCTTTATTCAAGCACATCGATGAAAATAATTTGCATACACTAAATCATAAATGAAAAAATATATGAAAATAGTTATCAAAATCTATAAATTTCATTTTCAATTCATAAAAGATATGTAAAATGAAAGTGTAATCAAAGAAGATTATAAAGTCATTCTTCTCTTAGATATTTTTTTGACAACTATATTCATTGAATGACGTAGGAAAAGTAAGCGACGCCCGTTTACTTTTCTTTTTTTTATCTATTAAGAATTTGGATGCGTCAAGAAAGATAGTATATAAAAATTCATATCAAAACACTATGATATGTTTGCGTGATCTGGTATGAATTTTTTTACCCTGTGTTATATAACAGTTACCTAACTCTTCTCATAGGACCTTTACATACAGGACATTCTATTTCTACTTCACCATGTTTACCGGACATCCTGTTTTCTTCCGCAAATTCACCAATGATCCAGTCAGGAACATTGTCAATATGACCACAAGCAGTACACTTCATTTCGATAAGTGTATCTTCTGCAATCATTTCATCAATTTCTTCGTCTGTCCAAGGACAGTCGTCTGCATTCATTGATGCATTTTTCCCTGTAGAGTCTGTCATTAGGGGTACTTCCTTCAAAAGAATCATATATATATTCACATTTCATGAGATTGCCGCATGAACATAATAAGGGATCCTTTTGAAATGATTCTATCATATGTGTGCGGTATTTTAGATAGTCAAGTTTGTTTTTTAAATCTTTTTTCTTTCTTTCAGATTTCTGATACGCTTTTTCTTTTTGATTTTTCTGTACTTTGCATCATTAAAAACACAGGCAAGAGTGTTTCTGACAGCGATAAAAAGAAGATTCAAAAGGGATCTGTCTTTAATGAAATAACCTCCTAGATGTTTTGAAATGGTAAAGACGATATGACGGTGCTTGGCATCGAGTGCGATAGAGGAAATATGAGTAGCACGTAATTTAGCCTCTTTGGTACCACAAGAAGTATAGAGCTTAGACTAGCACTAAAAAGGTAATAATCTTCAAAGATTATTACCATGTGGACAAAATTTATTTTTTCCCTTTTTTATAAAGAAAATATTTTTTCAAAGATAGGATCTTATTCATCAAAGGTAAGTGCAGATTATATAATGGATATTATATTCTTTATTGTTTAAAAATAACTATAATATTAACTTAATTTAAAAGCTTGAAAGAGCAAAAAATATTCAAAATATAGAATTTTTAAAAAATTAAAACAACGATTTTCTTTTAGTAAATCTTACTAGAAGGAACGTTGTTTTTTTATTCACATAAGCGTATAATAGAGGTAGTCTAAAAGAATTGGGGGAAACCAGAAATGTACAAAATAGTCAAAAAAGAAAGACTAAATGATGTTGTTGAATTAATGGAAGTTCATGCTCCAATGGTTGCTAGAAAGTGCGAACCAGGTCAATTCATTATTTTAAGAGTTGGTGAAGATGGAGAAAGAATTCCTTTAACAATTGCTGATTATGATCGAGAAGCTGAAACAATTACAATTATTTATCAAATTGTAGGTTTTTCAACTCGTCAATTAGCAAAATTAAACGAAGGTGACGAAATCACTGACTTCGTTGGACCTTTAGGTGTACCAACTGATTTACATAAATCAAATCATGTTGTTGGTATTGCCGGTGGGGTTGGTAGTGCACCATTATATCCACAACTTAAAAAATTAGCTGAAATGGGTGTAGATGTGGATGTTATCATTGGTGGACGTGAAGCACAATATGTATTATGGGCAGATAAGTTCAAAGCTTTCTGTAAAAATGTATATGTGATGACAGATGATGGATCTTTAGGAGAAAAAGGATTTGGAACTGTTAAATTACAAGAATTAATTGATAGTGGTGATCCAATTGATGAAGTTATCGCTATTGGACCAGTACCTATGATGAAAGCTGTTGTTGGGGTAACAAAACCTCATAATTTAAAAACAATGGTTTCATTAAACCCTATTATGATTGATGGTACAGGTATGTGTGGATGTTGCCGTGTTACTGTTGATGGTAAAATTAAATTCGCATGTGTTGATGGACCAGACTTTGATGGTTTATCAGTAGACTTTGATGAATTAATGGCTCGCCAAAGAATGTTTAAAGAAGAAGAACATCAAGTAGATGCGAATGCAGATCGTATTTGTAATTTAATGGGAGGTGCAAAATAATGCCTAATATGTCACCAAATAAGGTTAAAATGCCTGAACAAGATCCTAATGTAAGAAATAAAAACTTTGAAGAAGTTTCTTTAGGATATACAAAAGAACAAGCTATGGAAGAAGCAACTCGTTGCTTAAACTGTAAAAAACCATTCTGTATGGATGGGTGTCCAGTAGGAGTACCAATTCCTGAATTCATTCATCATGTTGCAGAAGGTAAATTTGAAGAAGCTTATCAAACAATTACAAGAGAAAATGCATTACCTGCAATTTGTGGACGTGTTTGTCCTCAAGAAAATCAATGTGAAGGTAAATGTGTTAGAGGAATTAAAACTGAATCAGTAGGAATTGGACGATTAGAAAGATTCGTTGCTGATTATCATAGAGAACATGGAAAACCTGCAGAATTAAAAATTGAAAAAAATGGTAAAAAAGTTGCTGTTATTGGATCAGGACCTGCTGGTATTACATGTGCTGGTGAATTAGCTAAAAAAGGTTATGATGTGACTGTTTTTGAAGCATTACATAAAACAGGTGGGGTATTATCTTATGGTATTCCAGAATTCAGATTACCTAAAAAATTAGTACAAAGCGAAGTAGATGGTGTTGCTGCTTTAGGTGTAGATTTCGAAACAAATGTTGTTGTAGGACGTTCAATTACAATTGATGAATTACAAGAACAAGGATATCAAGGAATCTTCGTAGGTAGTGGTGCTGGTTTACCACGTTTCCAAGGAATTCCTGGGGAAAACTTAAACGGTGTTTATGCAGCGAACGAATTCTTAACTCGTGTTAACTTAATGAAAGGATATCAATTCCCAGATCATCCAACTCCAGTTAAAGTAACAGATACAGTATGTGTTATCGGTGCTGGTAACGTTGCTATGGATGCCGCAAGAACTGCAAAACGTTTAGGAGCTAAAAACGTATATATTGTTTATCGTCGTGGACCTGAAGAAGTTCCTGCTCGTGCTGAAGAAGTACATCACGCTAAAGAAGAAGGAATTATCTTCAAATTATTAACTAATCCAGTTAAAATTGAAGGTGAAGATGGATGGGTTAAATCTATGGAATGTGTTGAAATGGAATTAGGTGAACCTGATGCATCTGGAAGAAGAAGACCAATCGCTAAAGAAGGATCTAACTTCACAATTGAAACAGGAACAGTTATCGTTGCTATTGGACAAAGTCCAAATCCATTAATTAGACATACAACTCCTGGTTTAGATTGCCAATCTTGGGGTGGAATTATCGTTGATGAAGATTCAATGAAAACATCTAAAGATGGTGTTTATGCAGGTGGAGATGTTGTTACTGGTGCAGCAACAGTTATCTTAGCTATGGGTGCTGGTAAAAAAGCAGCTAAAGCAATGGATGAATATCTACAAAATAAATAGTATTTAAAAAGTCAATTCACATTACGAATTGACTTTTTCTTTGGCTGTCATTAAATATAAAATGATGTTTTCGCATAAAGCTAGAATAACAATCATATTTATTTTTGGAATAAGTAAACAAATAAGTTCTATACATATTGTAATTTTTGCTTTTTTATTTATAAATGGAATATATTTAAAAAATAACATAAATAGTATTCCAAGTGGAATAAATAATAATAAGAAATACGAACTTAAATATTTATAAGAAAGCATAGATAGAAAAAATATTAAATTGGAAGATACAAAACATTTAACAGGACTATCACAATGATATCCACCTAAATTCACTCTTAATCCGGAAAATGCTAACATCCAAACTAGTGTCATAAGTCCTTCATGTAAACATAATCCTAGAATAAACATAAATATATTAACGATTGAATTAAATATTAAAACTTGTTGACCATACTTATATACTTCATAATCTTGATCAAAATCATATTTATCATAAATTTTCTCTAACATCATCATCTGTTCCTTTTAATAAAAATTTCATGTAATAAATACCATCTTTATAAATGTTCTTTTTCTTAACAATTAAATCAGATTCAATTTTACATCTATCATAATCATAAAAATCATTTTCTGAATAAAGCTCAACTAACGTATAAATACCTTGACCTTTGATGTGCAAAGTTATTTCATTATGTCTTTTAACATAATCTAATATTTCAGAAATAACATCAATAAAATCTAAATCATCATATTTTTCATTTTGGCTAATTTCAAAGAAAGGTTTAATACTTATATTATCGTCTTGTAACCTGTTGATTTTTACAGAAATCAAAATATCAAATACTGGATTTTTAGATGCAACTAATTTTTGGTAAGTGTTTTTAGATTGATATTGTTCAATAGCTTTGGATATTTATGGATTGGTATCGTTATTTAAGTGTTTAATGTGTTTTAATATCCAATGAATACGATGTTTCTTATCATCAATATCATAACTAATGTTTTGTATGAGACGTAAGCTTTGTTTTATATATTTTTCTTTTTGTAATTGTTTTTCATATTGCATCTTTTCGGTGTATATTCGGTTTAGATAAATACCATTTATGATTATTAAAATGAAAACAGCTAATAATAAGGCGCAAACAATAAATTCACTGTAAGTAACTGATGGATTTATAACAGCATATCCCATTATACCAAATATAATTAGTACAATTATTTCAGTAATAATGACTAAAATATACTGATTATTTGGAATGGGAAAATTAAATTTTAAGTGTTCCAATAACCAGCAGGTTATAAGAATCAAAAATAATTTAGAAGTTATACCAGCACAAATAAGATATATAAATTCATATCCCATATTTTTGAGTCTTCCAAATAAACAATAAGATATGTAAGGATAAGTAAATAATAAAAATACATAACCACCTAGAATAAAGATATCTCCAAATTGTACATTCTTCTTGTTATGAATTATAAATAAATATCCTGTGATGAAGTATCCTAACATTAATACAATTCCATTTTCTTTGAAAATATCACATAATTCACATATTAAGAATAAAGAAGCAAGTAGAAGACAAAACTGTTTTCTACTTGAAAATGAGTAATAAAGGTAAACGAAAGCGGTAAGTGTAAATACTTCTACAAAATTAAGAAATATACTATAAGCTACCATTGAGTAAATAGTCCTGATAAGTTAGTTTAAATTTCTTTTTATATGTTTTACCTATATTGATTTCTTTCTTATTTCTTAAGATGATGAACTTGGAATTTACATCATAGACAAAATCTAAATTAATAAGATAGGATCTATGTACTTGTATGATATTGTTATTATTGAGTTGAGTTTTAAATTCTTTTATTTTTTCTTTGAATTTGTATTCACCATCTAATGTGACAATTTTTAAGTAATGACCATCAGCTTCTATGTAGATAATATCACTGGTATTAATACGTACACGTTTTTCTCTAGCGTTAATGACTATAAAACTTGTGTTTTCTAAATGTTCTTTAAACATTTTAAAGAAGATAGACATGTCTTCATTTAAATGATCTTTTCTAATGAAATAAAATGGTTGAAGTTCCATAGATTTATGAACAAAGTTGTTGTTCATGGTCACAAAAACAATAAGTGCTTTGGGAAACCTCTTTTTAAGTTCTATAGAAAAGACAATACCATTTATTGATTTACTTAAATGAACATCTATAAAAATAACTTGGTAATCTTTTGTATCATCAATCTTTTCAAAGTGATCCCCTAGACAAAAGAAATGGGCATCAGTGAATAGATTGTTATTTTTGAGTATATCAACAAACTCCTCTACAAAAGTATTTGTATCCTCTAATATCAAAATATTCATAATGATGCCACCTTTCTTATTTGTTTAAATTCTTTAATTGTTCAGGTTTTTCGAATTCATACAAATCAAAAGCAGACATTGATGATGCACTACCGTATGCAATTCCCTTTAACAATGTAAAGTATTTTTCAATTAAATAGTTTATCATAATTACCTCCTTAAGTGTACTTTATATTTGACACGAATATAAAGTCAATAGAACGTGCATGAAAGAATAGTTATCGTTCCTGAAGGTATCTTTTATAATGCGTAAAATGCACGATTTAATTGTTAGCATGAATTAAAAGGGTGACGGATAATGAATGTTAATGAGATAATTATGAATAAAAGAATAGAAAGAGGCGTTTCTAGAAAAGAGCTTGCAGAGGGCTTAGGAGTAAGTGAGAGTACTATTTATAGAATTGAAACAAATCCTAATTTAAATCCCAATAATAAATTAGTAAAAAGAATTTATGATATTTTACGTATGAATGTAACGATTATTGTGGATGATGCACCAATATATGATGAGCATGCACATGAGATAGATTTTGAATCATATAGTCCTACAAGTAAAAGTATTATTTTTAAAACGATTGCAAAAGAAGAAAAAATGAAGAAATTAAAAGAAAAATAGTTATCTGATCGATAACTATTTTTAGGCTAATGTGATTTTTGTAATTGTATTGTTTGAAAGCGTGTAGGTCATTTTAACTGTTTTATTCTCACTATAGGCAATATATTGATTGTTCGCTTCTTTGTGATTTTCGTAATCTAAATTATTTTTTTCTAAACCAACGTAGAAATTACCTTCAACTTTGTAATGATCTGTAAATAGTTCTACTTTTTTAACTTTATTCTTTTTATTTAAAGTAATTTGAATAGAATCATTATAATAAACTGTATCATTATTCTTTTTTGATTCTATATACTGATCACCAATATAATCATTTATATGATTTATCTTAGAATCCTTTGTAATTCCACGACCATCTTCAACGATAATTGTAAAACCAATATCATTATTTGTAAGAAGTTCTTCGGTTTTAGTGTCTTCCTTTTTTGAACAGCCACATAATAATAAAATAAAACAACAAATAAAGAGTATTTTAGATTTCATAGAATTCCTCCTTTAGATAATTGTACTAAATATTTGATTTTTATTAAAGTAAAGATTTATAGACAAAATGTTAATCCTTAGAGCATACCTTCTTCTTATTTCATGTTATGATGAATAAAAGGGGGAAAGATTATATGACACTTGGAGAACGTATTTAAAAATATCGGAAAATGAAGGGATTATCGCAAGAAGAATTAGGTAAATTACCGCATATATCAAGACAAACAATATCAAAATGGGAAAGTAATCAGTCATCACCGGATATACAAAGTTGTAAGGCTATGGCTGATGTTTTTGGCATCTCTTTAGAAGAACTTTTAGATGAAAGAAAAAAATAAAAACGGATCAAAGTACTAATCATCGAAATATGATTATTATCTTTGGAATTGTTATTTTTCTAGCATTTATTATGGAAAGTTATGTAGCAGTTAAGATGAGTGAGAGAATGGATGCATTGGAAGAAGCAAATTCTTCGTTGCAACAACAAATCAATGATTATTATGGTGATCAACCAATTTCACTAGATACAAATTCTATTTGTTCTTATTTTAGTGGTTATATCAGTGATATTAAAAAGGATAGTTATAATATAAATATTGATTTGATTTTAAAAAATTATCAAGATAATACAACAGCACAAGTTATTTCACAAACAAATGGTGAAACAAATTCGGAAGTATTAGATATAGATGTGAACTTTGAAAACTATTTAGATGAAGATGCTAGTGGTGGAATCATGTTAGAAAGTTATAATGAAAAAAAGAACAAAGGTGATTTTACTCTTTCATTTAGTGGAAATAAGACAAAGAAAGATGAAATCTATTTGTGGGATAAAGAATATATTGAATTTGAAAAAGAATATACATGTAAAAATATAAAAAAAGAAGATACTGTGATGGTTGAATATATGTATACAAATGAAATGGGAATAAAAAAGAAACAAGAAGTAACAGCTCAACTTAAAAAGAATTGTCAAGGATATTATTTGGCATGGAAATAAAAAATTAGTATGATAATTATATTTTAATTTATTTAATTCCCAATCATTATCTTATATAATTTTTCTATAGATAGAGCGAAATTGCTTATAGGAGGCCATTATGAAAAAAGATCTACTTATGACAATTCAATATAAAGACATGGGCCCTTTTTCGCTTTTTATTTTTTAATTTGAAACATATCTTTTCTAAGATATGTTTTTTTTACAATCAAAAGGAGGATTAAAGATGCCAAAAAGAGAAGATATTAACACAGTATTAGTCATTGGTTCAGGACCAATTATTATTGGTCAAGCATGTGAATTTGATTATTCAGGAACACAAGCTTGTAAAGCATTAAGAGGATTAGGGTATAAAATTGTTTTAGTCAATTCTAACCCAGCTACAATTATGACAGATCCAGAAACTGCAGATGTGACATATATTGAACCATTGAATGTAGAAAGATTAACACAAATCATTGAAAAAGAAAGACCAGATGCTTTACTTCCTAACTTAGGTGGACAATCAGCTTTAAATCTATGTTCTGAATTAAGTAATGCCGGAGTTTTAGACAAATATAACGTTCAAGTATTAGGGGTAAAAGTAGATGCTATTGAACGTGGAGAAGACCGTTTAGAATTCAAAAAAGCCATGAATGAACTTGGTATTGAAATGGCAAGAAGTGAAATTGCAAATACGGTTGATGAAGCTTTAGCTATTGCTGATAAATTAGGCTATCCAGTAGTTGTAAGACCTGCCTATACAATGGGTGGAGCAGGTGGAGGACTTGTTTACAATGTTGATGAATTAAAAACAGTTGTAAATAGAGGGTTGCAAGCAAGTTTAGTACACCAATGCTTAATTGAAGAATCTATTTTAGGATGGGAAGAATTAGAATTAGAAGTTGTAAGAGATGCTAAAAATAACATGATTACAATTTGTTTTATTGAAAATATTGATCCATTAGGAGTACATACTGGAGATTCTTTCTGTAGTGCACCAATGCTTACAATTTCAAAAGAAGTGCAAAATCGTTTACAAGAACAAGCTTATCGTATTGTTGAATCAATTGGAGTTATTGGAGGTACAAATGTTCAATTTGCTCATGATCCAGTAACAGATCGTATTGTTGTTATTGAAATCAATCCAAGAACATCACGTTCATCTGCTTTAGCTTCTAAAGCAACAGGTTTCCCTATTGCTTTAATTTCAGCAATGTTAGCGGCTGGACTTACATTAGATGAAATTCCATGTGGTAAATATGGAACATTAGATAAATATTATCCTGATGGAGATTATGTTGTTATTAAGTTTGCACGTTGGGCTTTTGAAAAATTCAAAGGAGCAGAAGATAAACTTGGTACACAAATGAAAGCTGTTGGGGAAGTTATGAGTATTGGTAAAACTTATAAAGAAGCTTTTCAAAAAGCAATTCGTTCTTTAGAAACAGGACGTTATGGTTTAGGATATGCAAAGAACTTTAATGATTTATCTAAAGATGAATTATTAAAATTATTAATTAATCCAACAAGTGAAAGACAATTCATTATGTATGAAGCTTTAAGAAAAGGAGCTACTGTTAATGAATTATTTGAACTTACAAAAATTAAACATTATTTCATTGAACAAATGAAAGAACTCGTTGAAGAAGAAGAAAAAATTGCTTCTTATAAAGGAAATCAATTACCAGATGACGTTTTAAAACAAGCAAAGAAAGATGGATTTGCTGATAAATATATTTCTAAGTTATTAGATGTTGAAGAAAAAGAAATTAGAAATCAAAGACTTGCTATGGGTATGCATCAAGTCTGGGAACCAGTTCATGTATCAAGTACAAAAGATAGTTCTTATTATTACTCTACATATAATGGAAAAGATCAAGATGAAGTATCAAATAATAAAAAAATCATGATCTTAGGTGGAGGACCTAACAGAATTGGTCAAGGTATTGAATTTGATTATTGCTGTGTTCATGCTTCTCTTGCCTTAAAGAAATTAGGATTTGAAACAATCATTGTTAACTGTAACCCAGAAACAGTTTCAACAGATTATGATACATCTGATAAACTTTATTTTGAACCATTAACATTAGAAGATGTTTTAAGTATTCATGAAAAAGAAAAACCATTAGGAGTCATTGCTCAATTTGGTGGACAAACACCATTAAATCTTGCAAGTCAATTAAAAGAAAATGGTGTAAATATCTTAGGAACAACACCTGAAACAATTGATATGGCAGAAGATCGTGACTTATTTAATGAAATGATGGAAAAATTAGAAATTCCAATGCCTGAATCAGGAATGGCTGTAACAATCGATGACGCTTTAGAAATCGCTCAAAGAATTGGTTATCCATTAATGGTAAGACCATCTTACGTATTAGGTGGTAGAGGTATGGAAGTTGTTTACGATGATGATTCATTAAAACAATATATGGTAGCTGCTGTTGGGGTAACACCTGATCGTCCTATCTTAATTGACCGTTTCTTAAATGATGCGATGGAATGTGAAGCAGATGCTATTTCTGATGGAGAAAATGTTTTTGTGCCTGCTGTTATGGAACATATTGAACTTGCTGGTATTCACTCAGGGGACTCAGCATGTATTTTACCATCTAAACATATTCCAGTAAGACATGTACAAACAATAAAAGAATATACTAAGAAAATTGCTAGAGAAATGAATGTACGTGGTTTAATGAATATGCAATATGCGATTGCTGATGATAAAGTTTATGTTTTAGAAGCAAATCCACGTGCTTCAAGAACAGTACCTTTAGTATCTAAAGTATGTAACATCAACATGGTAAAACTTGCAACAGATATCGTTACGCGTGAACTTACAGGTAGACCATCACCTGTTAAAGATTTAAAAGATAGAAAGATTCCTCATATTGGTGTAAAACAAGCTGTTTTCCCATTCAATATGTTCCCTGAAGTTGATCCAATTCTAGGGCCTGAAATGAGATCAACAGGAGAAGTATTAGGTTTAGCTAATTCTTATGGAGCTGCTATCTTTAAAGCTGAAGAAGCTACTCAAACAAAATTACCAACATCTGGTCGTGTTTTAATTTCTGTCTCTGATAGAGATAAAAAAGATGTTGTTGCTCTTGCTAGAAAATATTATGATGCAGGATTTGAAATTGTGGCTACAGGTAAAACATTTGAATTAATCAATAGCAATAACATTCCAGCTATCAAAATTAAAAAGATCAAAGAAGGTCGTCCAAATATTGCAGATGCTCTTACAAATGGTGAACTTGATATGGTGATCAATACGCCGCATGGTAAAGAATCTGCACATGATGATAGTTATATTAGAAAAACAGCTATTAAAATGAAAATTCCATACATGACAAACATTGCCGCTGCAAATGCAGCTGTAGAAGGTATCTTAGAAGCTGAAATTCATGGAACACATGAAGTAAAATCACTTCAAGAATATCATAAAGCAATTAAAGATTAATATGAATGATTGTTAGGAAGTCATAAGATTTCCTAACAATTTTTTTATTTTTACAAAAAAGAAGAAAAAATAAAAAAAAGAGCGAATAAATAAGTAGGAGGACTACTTATGGAAACAATCAATAAAATAACAACGAGTAAACAAACAACAATGTATGATCATTTATGTAAGATGATCATAGGAAATGAAGAAGAATCATAAAGGCAGATGTAGATGAAGCAAATCATTTAAGTATTGGGAAAATTAGAAGATTGATAGAAGGGGTACATGTAGGTAATCGAATAGTCAATCCACATTTTCATCTTGTAGATAAAAAGGGCTTCATCAAAGATGAAGGTATGGTTTATTATGATATTTTATGTTATATTGATGTACCACAAGAAGATGGAAAGAATATACGGGTTTATTTAAATGTAGAAATACAAAATAATCCTTATCCAGGATATTCTATTATTACCAGAGGATATGCTTATGTTTCAAGAATAGTATCAGAGCAATGGGGAAGCGAATATGATGATAAAAACTATGATGGGATGAAGAAGGTCTATTCATTATGGATCATGCCAAAAGCACCAAAAAGAAAAGATGGGTATATGAATGTCTATGAAACAAATGAAAGGATTATTTGTGGAACGACAGTAGAAGAAAAAGAAATTTATGACAAGGGAGTAATTCTTGCGATATACTTAAACAAAGAACATGATGAATTGTTGACACCATTGACGGTCCTTCTAAATAATGTATTAGATTATAAGGGAAAGCAAAGAATTATAGAAGAATATGGATTGAATACAAAGAAAATAGAAAGTGAGGTTAAAGATATGTGTGATTTAGGTGAAAGCATTGCTTTAGAAGCAAGAAATGAAGGCAAACAAATAGAACGTAAAGAAAAGAATATAGCGCATGTAAAAAAACTAATGATAGGATTACAAATGTCATTTAAAGAAGCGATTAACTTATTAGAAATACCTGAAAAGGAAGTAAAAGAAATAGAAAAGTATTTTCAATCATAGAAAGAGAGTAAAATCTCTTTTTTCTTATACTAAAAAAATGTTAATAAAATAAAATTACATAATAATAAAAAATTATAAATTGGTGTTGAAAAATGTTGTCAAATCTACTATACTATTCAAGAACAAAAGGAGATGAGGGCTATGTTACAACAAAGTGTCAAATATGATTGCTTACAATTGAATACGAGTACCTCATTTTTATATTCTCATTGTTTCTAACATATCATTTTTAATTGATATGTTTTTTTATAACAAAAAAAGGAGGAAAATATATGAAAGCCTATTTAATCTTAGAAGATGGAAACGTATTTGAAGGTGAAAGCGTAGGAGCTGACAAAGAAGTTGTCAGTGAATTTGTATTTAATACGTCGATGACAGGATATGTAGAAGTACTGACAGATCCTTCCTATGCAGGACAATCAGTTGTTATGACATATCCATTGATTGGAAACTATGGAGTATGTTTAGAAGATCAAGAATCTACAAAACCTTATGTTGAAGGATTTGTTGTAAATGAACTTGCAAGACTTGGAAGTAACTTTAGAAAAAATGTTGATTTAAAAGATTATTTAATTGAACATGATATTCCTTGTATTCAAGGAATTGATACAAGACATTTAACTAAAATTATTAGAAATAAAGGTTGTATGAATGGAATGATTACAACAACAAAATATGATGATTTAAGTGAAGTGATGGAAAAAATACATAACTTTAAAGTAACTGGTGTCGTTGAAAGAACAACATGTGACAAACCTTATACAGTAGGTAGTGGAGATCGAAAAGTTGCTTTATTAGATTTTGGTGCTAAGAAGAATATTGCTAAATCACTTGCAAAGAGAAATATAGAAGTCACAGTTTATCCAGCATCTACTCCTGCAAGTACAATCATTGAAGGAAACTATGATGGAGTGATGTTATCAAATGGTCCTGGAGATCCAAGCGAAAATGTTGAAATCATTAAAGAAGTTAAAAAACTATCTGAAAGTGGTTTACCAATCTTTGCAATCTGTTTAGGACATCAATTGATGGCTTTAGCTCATGGTTTTAAAACAGAAAAATTAAAATATGGACACCATGGTGCAAATCATCCTGTTAAAGATTTAAATACAGGTCGTGTTTATATTTCTACACAAAATCATAACTATGTAATTTGTGATGATTCTATTGATCGAAATATCGCAAAACCTTGGTTTATTAATGTAAATGACCAAACAATTGAAGGTGTTGAATATATTGGTAAAAATATTAAAACAGTACAATTTCATCCAGAAGCATGTGCTGGTCCATTAGATACAGATGCTTTATTTGATGAATTTGAAAAAATGATGGAGGGTAAATAAGATGGCAAGAGATTTAAGTATAAAAAAAGTATTAGTTATCGGTTCAGGACCTATCATCATTGGTCAAGCAGCAGAATTCGATTATGCTGGAACACAAGCATGTCGTGCTTTAAGAGAAGAAGGGGTAGAAGTTGTTTTAATTAACTCAAACCCAGCAACTATCATGACAGATGCTGATATCGCAGATAAAGTTTATATCGAACCATTAACTGTACCTGTTGTTAAAAAATTAATCATGGAAGAAAAACCAGATAGCATTTTACCAACATTAGGTGGACAAAATGCATTAAACATCGCTATGGCTTTAGCGGATGAAGGATTCTTAGAAGAACACAATGTTCGTACAATTGGGACAAATACAGATACCATCAAACTTGCAGAAGATCGTTTAGAATTTAAAAACTTAATGGAAAGAATTAACGAGCCATGTGCTGCTTCTATCGTTGTTAACCATGTGAATGATGCTTTAGAATTCGCCGAAAAAATTGGTTATCCAGTTGTTGTAAGACCTGCTTATACTTTAGGTGGTACTGGTGGAGGTATCGCAAATAATGAAAAAGAACTTCATGATATTTGTTCAAATGGTTTACGTCTATCAAGAGTAAGTCAATGTTTAATTGAAAGATGTATTGCTGGATGGAAAGAAATCGAGTATGAAGTAATGAGAGATAGTGTAGGAAACTGCATTACTGTATGTAACATGGAAAACTTAGATCCTGTTGGTGTTCATACAGGAGATAGTATTGTTGTGGCACCAAGCCAAACTTTATCAGATAAAGAATATCAAATGTTACGTTCATCAGCTTTAAATATCATTACAGCATTAAATATTGAAGGTGGATGTAACGTTCAATATGCATTAAATCCAAATAGCTTTGAATATTGTGTTATCGAAGTAAACCCACGTGTTTCTCGTTCATCAGCTTTAGCTTCTAAAGCAACAGGTTATCCAATTGCTAAATTAGCGGCTAAAATTGCTTTAGGATATACCTTAGATGAAATCAAAAATGCCGTTACAGGTAAAACATACGCTTCTTATGAACCAACATTAGACTATGTTGTATGTAAAATTCCTAAATGGCCATTTGATAAATTCGTTGATGCTTCAAGAAAATTAGGAACACAAATGAAAGCAACTGGAGAAGTTATGTCAATCTGTAATAACTTTGAAGGAGCTTTAATGAAAGCTTTACGTTCTCTTGAACAAAATGTTTTCTACTTACATTTAGATGCCTTTACAAAATTAACACATGATGAATTAAAACAAAAATTAAAAGATGTTGATGATCAACGTATCTTTGCAGTAGCTGAATCCTTAAGAAAAGGAATTACTGAACAAGAAATCCATGAAATTACTAAAATTGATGTTTGGTTCATTGATAAAATCAAACATTTAGTAGAAATGGAAGAAAGAATTAAAACAGAAGAATTAACAGTTGATTTATTAAAACAAGCAAAAAGATTACAATTCCCAGATAGAGTCATTGCTGAATTAACTGGAAAAACAGAACAAGAAATTCATCAAATGCGTAAAGAAAATAATATTGTTTCAGCTTATAAAGTTGTTGATACATGTGCGGCAGAATTTGATGCACAAACACCTTATTACTATTCAATTCAAGGTGGAGTGAACGAAGTAGAACCTCAAAGAGAAAAGAAAAAAATCATGGTTTTAGGATCAGGACCAATTCGTATAGGACAAGGTATCGAATTCGATTACTGTTCGGTACATTGTGTATGGGCCTTAAAAGCAGCAGGATACGATACAATTATTGTTAATAACAACCCTGAAACAGTATCAACTGACTTTGATATTGCAGATCGTTTATATTTTGAACCATTAACTGCTGAAGATGTAGAAAGCATTGTTGATATTGAAAAACCAGATGGAGCCATCGTGCAATTTGGGGGACAAACAGCCATTAAACTTACAAAAGCTTTAACAGATATGGGTGTTAAAATCTTAGGAACAGATGCTGATGATGTAGATGCAGCTGAAGATAGAGAAAGATTTGATGAAATTCTTGAAAAATGTCATATTGACCGTCCAAGAGGTTCAACAGTCTTTACAACAGAAGAAGCCATTGAAGTTGCTAATAAATTAGGATATCCAGTTTTAGTAAGACCATCTTATGTATTAGGTGGTGCTGGTATGGAAATTGCCTTAAATGATGGTGATATTAAAAAGTTCATGAAAATCATTAATAGACAATACCAAGAACATCCAATCTTAATTGATAAATACTTATCTGGTAAAGAAGTTGAAGTTGATGCAGTTTGTGATGGACATGGTATCTTAATTCCAGGTATTATGGAACACGTTGAACGTGCGGGAGTTCACTCTGGAGATAGTATTTCTGTTTACCCACCACAAAAAATCAAACAAGAAATTAAAGATGTTATCGTTGATTATACAAAACGTCTTGCTAAAGCATTACACGTTGTGGGATTAATCAATATTCAATTCATTGTTTATGAAGATCAAGTTTATGTTATTGAAGTTAACCCAAGATCTTCAAGAACAATTCCTTATATTTCAAAAGTTACAGATATCCCAATTGTTGCCATTGCTACAAAAGCAATTATGGGACATACAATTGAAGAACAAGGATATTCTTATGGAATTGTTCCGGAAAAAGAAACAATTGCAGTTAAAATGCCAGTGTTCTCATTTGAAAAAATCAAAGGTGCAGAAATTTCTTTAGGACCTGAAATGAAATCAACAGGTGAAGTTTTAGGTATTTCTAAAAACTTAGATGAAGCTATTTATAAAGCATTCATGGGAACAGGTATTCAATTACCTAAGAGAAAGAATATCATTTGTACAATTAAAGATTCTTCTAAAGAAGAATTCTTACCAATCGCTAAACAATATTATATGTTTGGTTATGATTTATATGCAACAGAAGGAACATATAAATTCTTAAAAGAACATGACGTACCTGTACATTTTGTCAATCGTATCTGTGAAAAAACAAATACAATCTTTGACTTAATGTTTACGGATACAGTTGATTTAGTAATCGATATTCCAACAAGAAATGATAACTTAAAAGATGGCTTCTTAATTAGACGTTTTGCCGTAGAAGCAGGTATTCCAATTTATACGTCACTTGATACAGCAAAAGCACTTATTGATTCACTTGAAAAACGTAAACAAGGTGTACCATCATTAATTGATATTACAAAATTAAGATAAAACTAAAAAGAACAATGTAGTAATACTAAAGCATTGTTCTTTTTTATATGAAAAATTAGGTTATATCTTATTGGATATAACCTAATTCTTTACATGCGTAATAAATACCATCTTCATCAATAGAAGTTGTCACAAAATCACTTAATCTCTTTAAATCACTATTTCCTTGTCCCATACAAATAGAAAACGATGCATGCTTAAACATTTCAACATCATTTAAAGAATCACCAAAAGCGACATAATTATCTATATTCCATAACTTCATAAAATAAGCAATACCTGTTGCTTTAGAAATGCCTTTGATTGTAATATCTGCATAACTACTTTCACCAACCATTACATCTAATTCATCAATAGCTTTAAATTCTTGATAATCATATCCTAAAGGACCATAGGCAATCATGGCACCTACTTCTTGATTTGTATATGTACCTACAGTTGGAATAGGGTTATTGAAATAATTACATGAGCGAATGACATCTTCATTTGGTTCCATATTAATAATTCTTGGTGTACATTTAAGTGCTAAAGGAATGTTATGTTTTTTAGAAGCTTCTAGAGCTTTTAAAACCACTTCTCGAGAAAGATTTTCTTTGTGAATTAAATTTAAATCTTTATCTAATAAAGCTTGTCCACTATTACATACATAGCCATCAAAAGAAAAAGTATCATAAATATGTGTATTTTTTAAAGAATCCACACTTCTTCCTGTTGAAACTAGTAAAAGATGTCCTTTTTCTCTTAATAAGTTTAAAGCTTTGACAGTGCTTTCTGGTACTTGATGATCTGTGGTTGTTCTTAAAGTACCATCAATATCAAAACAAAACAATTTCTTCATTATTTACCTTGAGGGAAAAATCTTGCAAGTGAATTTGCGACTGCTGAAATAGGCATTGTTTGAACCACAATTTTACCAGGGCCAGTAACCACTGTATTAAATAATCCCTCTCCTCCTAAAAATTTATTTTTTAAACCAGGAACTGATTGGATATCCATTTTACAAGTAGCATCCATCATTGCAAGATAACCGGTATCAATCACCATTTGTTGACCTGGTAGTAAATTATATTCTACGGTACTTCCATCAATTTCAATAAAACATGTTCCGTGTCCTGAAATCTTTGTTAAAATAAAACCTTCACCACCAAATATACCAGAAGAAAATTTCTTATTAAAGCAAACCGATGTTTCTACATTTTCTTCACTAGCTAGAAAAGCAGATTTTTGAATGATGACTTCTTTTCCAGGCTCTACATCAATAGCGACAATTTTTCCAGGGAAACTTGAGGCAAAGGCAATCAAACCATCTTTGTTTGCCGTATAACTATTTCTAAATAAAGTTTCACCAGAAAACATTCTACCGATGATTTTACCAGCACCACCACCATTTGTTTCCATTTTCATACATGGATCCATCCAAGCCATAGCACCACTATCACTAATCATTTTTTCACCTTTATTTAAATGACAAATAACAACAGGGAGAGTATCTCCAACAATTTCGTATTTCATAATTTTTCTCCTTTTATAAAGCCACACAAACAGGTTGAATAATATCTAAGGTATTTCCTGTAGGCTTAATTTCTTCTTTTTCTTCATCAAATGTGTAAAGCTCCAAACGATCATCTTCTTGACTAGCAACAACAATATAACGATCATCAATAATATTAAAATCACGAGGTCCTTTTCCAGTATGCACCATATAAAGTAAAGTGATTTTTCCAGTTTCTTGATTCACACGATAAAGGACAATACTATCATGACCTCTATTAGAAACAATAATATGTTTACCACTTGATGTCATATGAATAGCAGCAGCACTTGAAAAGCCATGGAAATGACGAGGTACACAATGAATAACTTGAATCAAAGTAAAGTGTCCATCTTCATATTGATAAACCATAATACTATTTGCAATTTCGTTAACAAGATAACAATATTTACCATCATGAGAAAAAATCATATGACGAGGCCCACTACCAGGAATCACAGATTGACTTAATGATGTTTCTTGTAATTTTTCATTAATAAATTCATACATAATAATTTTATCAGCACCTAGGTCAACACTGTAAAGATATTTATGATCAGGAGTAATTCCTACATAATGAGCATGAGGACTTGTTTGTCTTTTAAGTAAATCAATTCCTGAACCATGATGGTGAACAACTGAAAGTTTATCTCCAATTTTATGATCCTTTAAAGGGAAAGCAGCTGTTGCTCCAACGTGATAATTGGCTGTAAATAAATATTTTTGATCAGGACTTAAACATAAATGAGTATAAGAACGACCATGGGAATTATAAAAAGAAAGTTGTTTTAAATCATCTTCTTCAATATGATAACTTGCGACACCTCCTCCTTCACCAACACGTGCATCTTTTAAAGATACATAAAGATAATCATCTTTTTTAATAACATAAGAAGGAAAATCTTCGGTAGGAATATGTTTATTTAAATGAAGTTCATTTTTAGTTTCATCTAGAGTACATACATAAAGACCTTTTTCTTTTCCTTTAGCGTAACTTGATACGTAAAAACGATACACAAAATCGCCTCCTTTTGAAATAATTGTACCATAAATTAATACAAAAAAGCTTTCTATATAAGAAAAATAATAAAGTAAAAAAAGTTTGATAATAAGCGAATAATAAAAAAGTGTCTATAAAACGAAAGATATAAATCATTCGTTTTAGTTTTCAAATATTTATTTTTGTATTACAATAATTTATGGGAATAGAGAAACAATCTTATAAGAGAGGTTTATTATGGAAGAACGCTTAATTACGTTAGTAAAGGAAAATACAAGACGAGGTGATTATGAAGATAATAATGCTTCAAATCTTTCAAATATCATTGGATTATCACGTAACAGTATTTCATCGTATTTAAACGATTATTTTAATCAAGGGCGTTTTGTGAAAATTAATACACGTCCTGTTCTTTTTTTAGAAAAGAGCGAATTAGAAAAAAGATATAATATTAAAATAAATAAATTGATGTTTGCCTCACTTGATGAATTAGATGAATATGCAAAAACTTGTGGGAGGGGATCCAAGGATTTTAGAGATTTAATAGGTTATAATGGTTCTTTAAGAAAGATTATTGAATCATGTAAAGCAAGTATCTCTTATCCACCACATGGACTACCTATACTTTTAAATGGACCAACAGGCACAGGTAAAAGTTTTATTATTGAAAAAATGTTTGAGTATGGAAAAAATAATGGAATCTTTTCAGAAAAAGCAAAATTTGTACATGTGAATTGTTCAGAATACGCGAATAATCCAGAACTTATTACCGCGAATTTATTTGGATATAAAAGAGGCGCTTTTACCGGAGCAGATAATGATAATCCGGGACTAATTAAAGTTGCTGATGGAGGAATGTTGTTTCTTGATGAAGTTCATTGTTTAAAACCTGAATGCCAAGAAAAATTATTTCTATTTATGGATAAAGGAAATTATCATGTTTTAGGAGATAGTGAAAACGAGTATCATAGTAATGTTTTTTTGGCTTTTGCGACAACAGAAAACCCTAAAGAAGTTTTATTAAAAACTTTATTAAGGCGTATTCCAATTCAAATGGAAATACCTTCTTTGTCTAAAAGAAGTAAAATGGAAAAATCAAATATTATTGTACGGTTTTTAGAAAATGAAGCGAAACATATTCATAAAGAAATTCGTATTGGTAATGTTGTATATGCAGCATTATTAAACAATGAATATGAAGGAAATATTGGAGAATTGAAAAATGTAATACAAGAAACCTGCATGAATGCCTTATATTCAAATAAGAATAAGGATTATATTGAAATAAATTCACTTTGTTTACCATCACGTGTACGCTTTAATAATCATATAGATAATAGTATTTTAGTAGGAAGAAATCAGTTATATTCCTTAAATGATTTAAAAAATAAATATGAAAATGAATTTCCTTTTAAAGAATATTCTAATAAATTATTAGAGTTATTAGAAAATTATTCAAAAGAAGAAATATCTATTCAGTCCTTTTTAGAACAAGCACTCAGTGAAACACAAACATATTCAAATGATTCTTTATTTAGAGAAAATAAAGAGAAATCTATAGATATTGCCTATTTTACAAATGTTATAAAAAAAATGGCAGAACTTATTAATGATAAATATCGTTGTGATTTTCAATCAAGTGAAATACTTACGTTATCATTACTTATTCAAGATTATTATACATATTATGTTATTGTTGAATCTTATTTCGATATTCATCAAGAAGGATTTCAATCTTTAGAAACGGTTGTTAAATCCAACTATTTTAGATCTTATGAAATCGCAAAATATTTAAATGAATTATGTGGTATTTATATTAATTTGAATTGGCACAATTATTTAACATCGATTTTTGCTTTATTTATAGAATCTTATCATGGTAATCGTGTTTTAAATCAAACCGTTGGAGTTGTTTTATCTCATGGTTATGCTACGGCATCATCTATCGCAGATGCAGTTAATCGTATGTTAGATGAATATGTTTTCGAGGCAATAGATATGCCATTAGATACATCTACGCAATTAATTATTAATAAATTGAATGTTTTTATTGAAAGTTATGGTGGAAATATTAAGAATTTAATATTGCTTGTAGATATGGGGTCTTTAGAAGAAATTTATAATGGATTAAATAATGTTTCAAAATCAAATATTGCAATCGCTAATAATGTTAATACACGATTTGCCTTATTTGTTGGAAAAGGAATCCTTGATAAAAAGTCTCTACAAGAAATATTTGATGAAAGTATAGAATATAGTCAAACAAATTATAAAATTATTAATTCTCAAAAGAAGGAAAAAGTAATTGTTTGTTCATGTGCAACAGGGTTAGGAACAGCTGAAAAACTTAAAGAAATCATCGAAGATTCTTTACCTGAACATTTACCTGTGAAAGTAATTACCTATGATTATACTTCTTTATTAGAAGTTAATTTAGAAGAAAAATTATTAAAGGATTATGATGTTATTTGTGTTATTGGAACATTGAATCCAAAATTAAAGAATCTTCATTTTATTGCTATAGAAGAATTAATAATGAATAGTTCTTTAGATTTCTTAACCTCTTATTTTGCAGATGTTATTAGTCAAGAGGATATGGATAGTTTTCAAAAGAAAATGTTAAAGAATTTTTCACTAACAAATATAATAAATAATTTAACAGTATTAAATCCAACTCAACTTTTAGAAAGAGTTGCCGATGCAATAGATTTATTACAACAAGAAATGAAGACAACATTTACAAATAATACATGCTTTGGCTTATATGTTCATATATGTTGTTTGATGGAAAGATTAGTGACAAGAGAAGGCATTGAATCTTATCAAAAAGAATTATCTGATTGTAATGAAGATTTCATTAAATTTTATATGACAGTAAAAAAAGCTTTTAAGCAGGTTGAAAAATATTATCGTGTAGAAATTCCTATTGAAGAAGTGGAATTTATTAATATTTATATTCAAAATATGATGGTAAGATCATTTGATGAATATGAAGGTATGGAGGAATAGATATGAAAGAAAGTTTAATGATAGCTGTTTTTATTATCATTGTTTTCGTAGTATTACAATATATTGGTAAAAACATTGTAATGAAAAAAATGATAACATCTTTAGAAGAAGAAAAATATGATGCCTTTTTTAAAACAAGTCAAAGTATTTTATGTTTCTTATTTGTAAAGCCTTATATAAAAGAAAGTATGAAACTTTCTGCATATATTGCCCAAGAAGAAAGTGAAGAGGTAAAAAAAGAAATAGCCCTTATAGAAAATATGCGTATAAAACCTCAACAAAAATTAATGAGTATTTCAAATGCATTTTATTTCTTTTTAGGAAAAAGAGAAGAGGCATCATGTAAACAAATGTTAGACTATGTAAAAAAATTAGGAGATGAAAGAACCTATAATAATCTTAAAATCCAATATGATATCTTTATTTTAAAAGAAAGCAAACATATTGATGAAATTAAAAAGAAATTAGAAATTGCTCAAAGAAATAATATGCCTAATAAAGACTTAATGGTAGGTTCATTAGAGTATTTGATAGGATTACAATATTCTTATTTAAATGATAAGAAGAATATGATGAAGTATTTTAAACCAGCATTAATTCACTGTAAAGGAACGACATACGAAGTTGAAATGAATCAAGTCATCGAGAAAATGAATGAAAACATTTAAATATTTAGTAAATGGTTTAGAGGTAGAGGCAAAATATAACGAAGAAGATATTGATAAAGTCTATAAGCCTCTATTAAATCATTGGTATGATCTTTATAAACAAAAACAATGTCGTATTGTTATTTTTATTGCAGGATGTCCTGGTAGTGGAAAGAGTACTTTTGTTTCTTTTTTAGAGTATTTATTTAATCAAATGGATTTTGATTGTAAGTTGCAAACGGTAGGAATGGATGGCTTTCATTATTATAATGAAGAACTAGATAAAATGAATTTAAGGAAAGAAAAGGGAAGCCTCCGTACTTTTAATGTAGAAAAGTTAAAACAAAAGATTATTCAAACAAAAAAAGAAGACTGTTATTGGCCTTATTATTCAAGAAAATTACATGATCCTATAGAAAATCAAATTTTTGTACATAGTGAAATCATTATAATTGAGGGAAATTATTTATTGTTAAAAGATGAACCATGGAATCAGTTAGAAAGGTTATGTGATGAAAGTTTATTTTATAATGTGAATGTTGAAGAATTACAAGACAGATTGATTTTACGTAAGATGAAAGGTCATTTATCTAAAGAAGAAGCAATTGATTTTTATAATGCTTCTGATAAAAAGAATGTTGAAACAGTTATAAATAGAAGTAAAAAAGCAGATATTGTCTTAAATATTGCAAAAAACAGGGTATATTGACACTACCTTGTTTTTTTCGACACTAATTGGCATGAATTTTGCTATATAGGAAGTGAAAGGAGGAGTTAAATAATGAGTATTACTTTAGGAAGGATTGATTTTCGTTTATTACATGGGATCGTAGCAACAATGTGGGCCCCTCAATCAGGAGCACAACGTGTTATGGTTATTGATGATAAGGTGGCTAATGACCCTATTATTAAAGAAAGTATGCGTTTGGGTAAACCAGCAGGTATGGCTTGTTCAATCATTACTTTAGAAACAGCTATCAAAAATTTTAAAGCTGGTAAATATGACAATCATAAAGTATTTGTTGTTACAGAAAATCCAGAAACATTCTTAAAACTTCAAGAAGAAGCGGGGCAAAAAATTCCTCGCATTGTTTTAGGAATTACAAGAAATAATAAAGAAGGTACAGTTGTTAGCTCAAGAGCAAGTGTCCTTGATGATCAAAAAGAAGTTTACAAAAAAATTATTGAGAATGGTACAAAAGTAGATGTTCAATTTACAACTACTGATAAGGCTGAGCCATTAGAATCAAAAGTCAGCTTATAATAGAAAATAAAGGAGAGGAAATAATATGACTACTGTTCAAATTCTTTTGATTACACTAATAGCCTATTGGAAAATGACAGATAATGTCACATTACAATTATTTGCATTTAATACAATTATTTGTGGTTGGCTTGTTGGATTAGTTATGGGTGATCCAGCAACGGGACTTACAATTGGGGCTACTTTACAATTAATGTCTATGGGTGTTGTGGCTGTTGGAGGTTCATCAATGCCTGATTACCCTGTTGCAGCAATTATCGCTACTGCTATTGCATGTTCTACTGGACGTGGAATGGAAGCTGGTTTAGCTATTGGGCTTCCAGTTGCAATGTTAGGTGTTAACTTTGATGTTATTTATAAAATCTTCAATGGTTTCTTAGAACAAAAAGAAGTTTCTTTAATTGAAGAAGGCAAATTTAACTCTTTCTTACGTTTAGTTAAAGTTTCACCTATATTCTATGGTTTATGTTCAGCAGTACCTGTATTCTTATGTGTTGCAATTGGTCCATCTATCGTTAATGCTATTTTGGATTTCATGCCAACTTGGTTTACAACTGGATTATCAATTGCCGGAGGTTTATTACCTGGTGTTGGGATGGCAATGTTATTAATGTATATGCCATTAAATAAATACTGGTCATTCTTAATTGTTGGATTTGTTTTAGCTGCTTATTTATCAGTACCTACTTTAGGTATCGGTGCTGTTGGTTTAGCTGCTGCTTATGAAGTTTATAAAAAAGGATTAGCAACTGCAACTGCACCAGCAGGAGCTAGTTTCGGAGGTGAATTAGAAGATGAGTAAGGGAAAAGTATTAACTAAAAAAGATTGTCGAACTGCTGCTAAACGTTGGTTGATCGGTATTTCAACATTTAACTATGAAACACAATTAGCACCATCTTATGCTTTTGCTGTTTATCCATTACTTAGAAAAATGTATCCTGATGATGAAGATTTTAAAGCTTCATTGTTAAATGCAATGAGATATTATAATACAATGCCATGGATTTCACCATTTGTTATGGGTGCTGCCTTAGGTATTGAAGATGATGGTGGTGTAGAATCACTAGAAGCTGTTAATAACTTTAAAGTTGGTATCATGGGTCCTCTTGCAGGTATTGGTGATACTATTGGTTGGGCAATGATTCCTACAATCTTTGGTTCAATTGCTGCAAGTATGGGTATGCAAGGAAATCCTTTAGGAATTTTCTTATGGGCTGCCTTTACCTTTGCATTCTTAGCTGTCCGTATTCTAGAAGTAGAATGGGGATATAATATGGGTATCAATGTTGTTACTAAGCTTGGTAAACAAATTACTGTATTTACAGAAGCATGTTCTGTTCTAGGTTTAACTGTTGTTGGATCACTTATTTCTTCAGTGGTTAAATTACAAACAGGTATTACATATACAAATGGTGATGTTACAATGAAGGTTCAAGAATTACTTGATGGTGTTATGCCTTCACTATTACCAGTTGCAGCTGTTGCACTTATTTATTATTTTATGAATAAAAAGAAAGTTAAAATGACATACATGATTTTGATTATCATCATTCTTTCATGGATTGGTGCTGCATGTGGAATCTTTACTGCATAATCTATAAATATTTGATTAAAGGAGTGAAAGCTCCGTTAATCTCATTCGTTATATAAAACATCAATAATATTTGATATAATTGAAGAAAGGAACTGTTTTGGCATTGCTATATATAATGTTCACTCTATTCCCTCCCTTGTGGATATAATAATATTTTATTTTTAGAAATAATTTTAAATGCCAAACTTTTGAACCAATTATACTAATGAAGATTGGAGAAGATTATGAGAAGATATATTATTGCTTCACATCATAAACTTGCTTATGGATTAAAAGATACCGTAGATTTTTTAACTAATGGAATCAAAAAGATTTATGATGTAAATGCTTATGTAGAAGATGTAGAAGATGGAGAAAAACCAATTGAAGAAGTCGTAAGTGAATTATTTGCTTCTTTTGATGAAAATGATGAAGTTTTAGTTTTTGCTGATATGATGGGTGGAAGTGTTTATCAAAAATTCTATCCATATATGAGTGATAAAGTACATGTTGTTTGTGGAATAAATTTACCCTTAACATTAGCACTTGTTTTAGAAAGTGAAGATACTCCTTTAACACAAGAACTTGTTCATCAATATGTTGAGGACAGTAAAAACCAAATTGTATATGTCAATGAAGTAAATTTTGCAGTCGATGAAGATGATGAATAAATAAGAGTGCGTACTGCATCTTATCTTTTTTATTAGAAAAGAGGAAATGATATGAAAATTAGTACAATAATTGAAAATATGAAAAAATATCATAAAGGATATGGAACAATTGATGAAGAAAAAACAAGAGATAAAGTGCTCTATGGAAATGTTGATCAAGAATGTACAGGAATTGTGACTTCTTGTTGGGCTTCTGTTGATGTTATTGAATATGCCATTGAAAAAGGAGCCAACTTGATTATCAGTCATGAAGCATTATTTTGGAATCATGGAGATCATCAAGAATGGCTAGAAGAATCAAAAAATAGTGTCTATTTAGAAAAAAGAAAACTATTGGATGATCATCAAATCGTAGTCTGGAGAGATCATGATTATATTCATTCAGGTATTCCTTATAAAGGAGACTATATTGATGGTATCTTCTTAGGTCTAGCTAAGAAAATGGGATGGGAAGATAAACTTATTGTTAATCCAATCAATGAATTTGAACCATCTTTATTATGTTCTACTGCCTATAGCTTTGATCATTCAATCAAAGCCAAAGATCTAGCCAAGGAATTAATTGATACCTGTCATTTAAATGGAATCAAATTGATAGGAAATTCAAATGCGGATATTAAAAAAGCAGCAGTGTTATTCCATGTATTTGGTGATGCTAATGAAGCTATTAAAAATACTGATAAAAGTGATATCGATTGTCTGTTATCGATGGAACTTATAGATTTTACTTATGCAGAGTATCTAAGAGATAGTGGAATGCTAGGAAGAAATAGAGTTGCTTTGGGAATGGGACATTTTAATCTAGAAGAACCTGGAATGGAATATATGTTGGAATACTTAGATGAAGCGATAGGTGAACATATACCTGCGTGGTTTAAACAATCAGGAGACAATTATGAATATATGACAAAGGATTGTTGTCATGATCACTAATCCTTCTAATTTTAGAGATTTACATGATTGTTATGATTTTATAGAGGCAGGGCATCTCTATCGTAGTGCGCTACCTCGAAATCTTACGAAACAGGATTGGGACAAACTTTATAATTTAGGTATTCGTTATATTATTGATTTTCGCAGTGAATTTGAAAGAAAAGAAGATAGTTATGAATGTGATCAACGATTTCAACACTATAATTGGAGTGCTTTAAAACCGGAAACGGGAATCGATGATTTCTATTTTCCAAGATTGATTACCAAAAAATCTACAAAAGAAGAGGTTTATAATAGTGCCGGGTTTATTCGCAAAGGCTATAAAATAATGCCTTTTGATAATTTGGCCTATAAACAATTATTTCAATTAATAAAAGAAAAAGATGGAATACTTTTTCATTGTGGTTCAGGTAAAGATAGAACAGGATTATTTGCGGCATTACTATTAAAATTATTTGATTGTGATGAAAAGACAATATATGCAGATTATCTTTATAGTAATAAAAGTGTAGAAAAAGATTTAATGCCACGTCTTGTTCAATCAGATTTTACGGATGAAATTAAAGAGATGTTATTGTATGTTTGCAGTGTTCATGAAGAATTGTTGAAATCATCATTTGATGAAATATTAAAACGTTATTCTTCATTTGATGAATACTTTGAAAAAGAATATGCAATTGATAAAGAAGTAAAGGAAAACTTAATTAAGAAATATTGTCATGAAAAATAATATGCGCATTCAACTTGTTCCTAATTTAAAGTTGGAACAAAAACAAAAATATAATTCTACTCAAGAAAAATATCTTAAAATATTATCTTCATCCTATGAAGAATTACATCAATACATATTAGATAAGGCGTCAACAAATCCTTTAATTGAATATAATTCATCATTAGACCCAGATTTATTATTAGAATTTGATGATTATTCAAAACCTCAATTAAGAGATGTTCTTTTTGAACAACTTCATTTAAGTAATGAAAAATATGATGAAGATGTTTGTGATTATCTGATTTCTTGTTTAGATAGTAATGGTTATTTCAAATATTCCAAGGATGAAGTTATTAAAGAGAGTTTATGGGGCTTAGATTCTCTTAAATATCATTTAAAGTTATTAAGAAAATTGGAACCTTATGGATTATTTTCATTTAGTTTAAAAGAATGTTTAAGTATTCAATGTTTAATGAGTGAAAAAGCAGAAAGTGAAACAGGATTGATTTTATGTGATTATTTAGAAGAACTGGCAACACAACATTATCATGCGATTATAGAAAAAACAGAATTAACCCAAGAGGAAATAGATGAAGGATTTGATTTTATTAAAACGTTGAATCCTAAACCAGCAGCAAACTACGCACAAGAATCTACTTTTCTTATACCAGAGTGTAAAGTTTCTGTTGAAGGAGAAAATCTACAAGTAGAACTATTAAAATTTGATTTATCTATTACTGTCATTGATGATGATTCTTTAAAGAAGCAAAGAAAAGAAGCTGAGACACTTCTAAGTGCTTTACAAAAAAGAAATATGACACTCTTACAAATAATGAATGAAATGTGTCATGTTCAAAAAGACTTTTTTATTCATCATGGAGAGTTAAAACATTTAACTTTAGAAATGGTTGCGGAAAAATGTGGACTTGCTATCTCAACAATTTCACGTGCAATTACACATAAATCTTTTGAATTTAATAATCAATATTATTCTATCAAAGAAATGTTTATTCACTCAGGAACTTTTATCAAAAATGATAAGGCTATAAAAAAAGAAATCACACAAATCATTGAAAAGGAAAATAAGTTAAAACCTTATAGTGATGAAAAAATAAGAAAACTTTTAGAAGAAAAAGATATTTATATTTCAAGAAGAACGGTTACAAAATATAGAGAAGAATGCTTTATTTATAATTCTAGACAAAGAAAAATTGAAAAAATATTATGGGAGGAAAAATGATGCAAGATCCAAGACCAATTAATACAAATATTAAAACAAAATTAATTAATCCTGAAAAAGAAAAACCATCAAGATGGTCTTTTTTGAAAATATTAAGAGAACATAGTGATTTAAGATTATTTTATCCAGAAATAAATCCTAATGCTGAAGTTTATAAAATGAGAGATAATCTTTATTGTATTTATTATGATGGAATTCATTGTGGAGAAATGTGGTGTTATCTTATTGATGGTCCACAAAAAGCAATGCTTATTGATACAGCATTTGGATTAGGAGATTTAAAAGGCTTAATTCATAAACTTATTGGTGATAAAGAAATTATTGTATGTAATACACATTGTCATATTGACCATGTATCAGGAAATAGTCATTTTGATAAAGTTTATTGTCACTATGCTGATCAAAAATATATTGAAGAACATCAAGGAAAAGATGTTGTAGATGAATTTGTTTATGATGAAAAAGGTGAATTAGGATATACTTGGTTTGATGCTAATGACCTACCACCATTTACTTCTTATGAAGTAGAAGGTGTCAAAAATCATCATCAATTTGATTTAGGAGATGGCTATATTGTTGAATTAATTCATTTACCAGGTCATACTCCAGGTCAATCAGGATATTTAGATCATCAAACAGGATGTTTCTTTATTGGAGATGTCACAAGTGCTTTTGGTGGCGAAGCATGGGATGTTTATCCAGAATTTTGTACAATCAATGCTTTAAGAGATGCTTTACAAGATTTTATGCCACGTTTAGAAGAAGTATCAGGAGTATTTCCAGGACATGGAACGATTGATTTACATCCAAAAACTTTAAAATATATTTTAGATACCGCAAATCGTGTTATTTATCATCCAGAATGGTATGATACAAAGGTTGATTTCTTTGGTACACCAATGTACGCTAAATTTATTTATCAACAAGGTAGTGATTTGAAATATACAAAGAGTGCTGTAATCAAAGAAGAAGATCCAGAAGAAAGAGAATTTTAAAAGAGAAATATATAAAAAGTGAGCTACATAATTTTAGCTCACTTTATCTTTTATATCTTTAAAATAATTATTTTTGTCCAACGCCTTTACAATAAGTTTGAACAACTTCATAATCTCTATCTAAAACAACAAGATCAGCATCATAACCAACGCCAATTGTTCCTTTACGATCATCAACGTGTAAACATCTAGCAGGGTTTGATGTACAAGCATTGATCGCGTAATTAACAGGAACTAAAGCATCTTCAATTAAGATTTTTAATCCTTTGTTTACATTTAAAGTAGAACCAGCTAAGTTACCTGCTTCTACTAAATGAGCACTTCCATCTGGATAAATAACAACTTCTTGTCCACCAAAATCAAATTTAGTACCTACAGGGAATCCTTTACACATTAAGGAATCTGTAATCATAATACTGTAATCAGGACCTTTTGAAGTAAAGAAATTATTTAAAGCGGCAAGAGTAGAATGATTTCCATCACAAATAATTTCTCCATACATATTTCTAATACGTAAAGCACCACCAACAAGACCATTTGCACGATGTGTAAATGGTGTCATTGCATTATAAACATGAGTCATACTTCTTGCTCCATGAGCGTATGCTTGAACAGCTTGTTCATAAGTTGCATTTGAATGTCCAATACTTACGACCACATTATTTTGACTACAATATTTTGTAAGAGCGTAATCTTCATCATTTTCAACAGCCATAGTAATATATTTAATTAAACCATGAGCAGCTTTTTGATATCTTTTAAATTGTTCAATATTAGGTTTTACACAATATTCTTCAGGTTGAGCTCCTTTATGTGCTTTATTTAAATAAGGACCTTCAAAATGAATACCTAAGATTTCTGCACCTTCATAACCTTCTTCTACAACTTTTGCGACATTACTTACCGCGTTTGTAAGAACTTCTTCACTTTGAGTAAGAGTTGTCGCAAGGAAAGAAGTAACTCCTTCATCAACGATTCCTTTTGCCCATTTTCTTAATCCTTCAGGATTAGCATCATTTGTATCAAAACCATAAGCTCCATGGCAATGAATATCAATAAAGCCAGGAAGAATTCTTAAATCTCCATAATCTTTCGTAACTTCTTTTTCATTGTAAGGATATATTTCTTTAATAATTCCATCTTCTAATTCTAATTGTGCTGGCGTGAATTGATCCGCAATCCAGACTTTTTTACTTTGTATAATCATAATTTCACCTCATATTTATTATAGAACACTTTACTTATCTAGACAAGAAACAACTCCTCTTATTTCTAATAAAAATTCAATTTACCTTACCTCTAAATTAGTATATAATTAGAGTCATAATAAGGAGGAAGAGGATATGGATGAAAATTTACTTTTATCATTAATTGAAAACAACGCGAAAATGGAAGTCGTTGATCTTGCGGCCGCCTTAAACGAAACAGAAGAAAATGTTGATAAGACAATTAAAGATTTAGAAAAAAATAAAACAATCTATGGTTATCATACTTTGATCAATTGGGATAAAACAAATCACGATGTGTGTACAGCAGTAATTCAAGTTAACGCGAAACCTGAAAGAGATTATGGATATGATCGTATTGCAAAAAAAATCTATAATTTTCCAGAAGTAGATACAATGTATTTATTAGCGGGAAATTATGAGTTTTTATTAATTGTTAAAGGAAAAACAATGGTGGAAGTTGCTAAATTCGTTAATAGTCGTTTAGCAGTTATTGAAGGTATTGAAAGAACAGCCACAATGTATGTTTTGAAACAATATAAAAACATGGGTAAACTTGTTGAGGATGATAATAAAGATGCAGCAGAAAGATTATTGGTAACTCCATAATGGATTTTGAAAAAATTGTAAATCCTATTGTAAAGGATATTCCACCTAGCGGAATTCGTAAATTTTTTGATTTAGCTAATCAAATGGAAGGTGTTATTTCTTTAGGGGTAGGTGAACCTGATTTTGCAACCCCTTGGACAATTAGAGAAGCTGCAATCTATTCAATTGAAAAAGGAAAAACATTCTATACTGCTAATCAAGGATTATTAGAATTAAGAAAAGAAATTTGTAAATATCAAAAAAGAAGATTTAATTTAAATTATAAACCAGAACAATGTATTGTCACTGTTGGGGGATCTGAAGGAATCGATTTAGCCTTTAGAACAATTATTAATCCAGGTGATGAAGTCATTTTATTACAACCAAGTTATGTTGCTTATACACCAGGTGTTGCACTTGCTGGTGGAGTAGTAAGAAACATTATTTTAACTGAAGAAAATGAATTTAAATTAACACCTGAACTTTTAAAAGAAGCTATCAATGAAAAAACAAAGGCCATTCTTTTAAACTATCCAAGTAATCCAACAGGTGGATTTATGACAAAAGAAGACTATGAAAAATTGGTGCCTATCTTTAAAGAATCAGGAATTATGATCATAACTGATGAAATCTATGCAGAACTTTCTTATGAACATAAATTCTGTTCAATTGCATCTTTTGATGAAATCAAAGATCAAGTTATTTTAGTGAGTGGTTTTTCAAAAGCTTATGCGATGACAGGATGGCGTTTAGGTTATGTTCTTGCTAATGAATATCTTATTAAAATGATGAAAAAGATTCATCAATATGTCATTATGTCAGCACCAACATGTGCTCAATATGGTGCCATTGAAGCAATGAGACATTGTGACGAAGAAATTGAAAAAATGCGACAAGCTTATCTTGCAAGAAGAAATTTCTTAGTCAAAACATTTAATGAAATGGGACTTAAAACATTTACACCACAAGGAGCTTTCTATGTTTTCCCATGCATCAAATCAACAGGTTTAACATCGGAACAATTCTGTGAAGAATTATTAAATGATCAGTTAGTAGCCTGCGTGCCAGGAAGTGCTTTTGGTGAAGCTGGAGAAGGTTATATTCGTGTTTCTTATGCCTATAGTTTAGAAGAACTTAAAGCGGCAACAAAGAAAATTAGAAAATTCTTAGAAAATAAGGGAGTTATTTAGCTCCTTTTTTTTGGTTTTAAAACAGATACAAATTAATCATAAAAATCATCATTTTCCTATAATATAGATAAAGAAAAGGGGATGATTTTAATGGTAGTTAAAAGTTATGAACAAATGACAGATGTATCAATTATGGAAGTAAAAACATATTTATTAATTCATAGTGATGGAATTTATCAACAAGATATTTATGATTTAATGAATACGTGTATTGATGTTTTTCAATTAAAAAGAAAATTAAATAAAAGAAAAGATATTCAATTATGGCTTTTTTCAAATATTAAAAGATATATTGATTGTAGTTTATCTTATAATGAAATGGAATATCATTTAGTCATGATGAATTTATTAATCAATCAACATTTTAAACCATTAGTCGAATATAAATATAATTTATTTTATTATATTTTAGATCATAGTGATTTTAATATAGAAATTTATTGTCTAGTAAGGCATTTGCTTACATTTAAAATGAATCAACTCAATCAAGTCATTTTAGGTATGACACATTATAAAATGATGAGTGATGAACAAACACATTATCAAGCAAGTCTTATTCTTTTATTAGAAAAACAATATAAACAAGCTTATTTTCATTTACCATTTGTAACACTTGATGAAGCCTTTAAACGTTTTGAAAAATCTCTTTATAATTATTCACCATCCCGTTATGAAATGTTGTATCATAAAGATAAGACATATTCCACATTGTATGCTAGATAGGAGATCATTATGGATAGACTTTATTACACATATTTAATTATTAAAGAATCTTTAGATTATATACCTGCTGTTGAAATAAAAAAACAACTTGAAGAAAACTATCAAATTAAAGTAGATATTAAAACAGTTTATCAAGCAATTAGAAATATTAATGAATTATCTAAATATATTTATCAAAAAGAAATCATTAAAACTAAACATCGAAAAGGGTATAGCATTGATGAAGAATTCTTTAATGATGGACAATTTCAATATCTATGGGATAGTGTGCTTTTCAATAATGATTTAAATGAAGATGAAGTAAATGCTTTACTCACAAAATTAAAAACTTTAAGTTCAAGTAAACAACTTTCACGTATTCAAAATCAACCAAGAAAAAATCAACCAAGAAATTATAATCTGCTTTTAAATATGACAACCGTCATTAAAGCAATTCATGAAAAGAAAAATATTTATTTTAAATATGTAAGTTATGAAATCAAAAGAAATAAGTTTGTAGAAATTGCGCATAATCATGGAAACCATAAAGAAAATAATGAATTCTATATTATTTCTCCTTATAAACTAATTCAAAGAGATTCTAAATACTATGTATTAGGTTATTTTAACCAACGACCTGATAAACTTTCTATTTATCGTCTTGATCGTATGCGTCTTGTAAGAAATCATAAAAGCCCTTTTGAAGAAGGGGAACAATTTGATTTAGAACAAGAAGTTGATCATATAAATATGTATGTTTCAGGACAAAAGGATACACTTGAAATTAGTTTTGATGAAGTGGTTTTAAGAGAAGTCATTGATCAATTTGGACAAGATCATCCTGTTAAAAAAGACTTTGAAAATCGCTATCATCTTACTATAGAAGATGTTCTTATTTCTGATGGATTGATAGGATGGCTCATGATGTTACAAGATCATGTAAAAGTTATTAAACCTTATTCTTTACAAGAAGAAATGAAAAAAAGAATTGAAAAAATGTTTATACAATATAAGTAGAGCTATCATTTAGATAGCTCTTTTGTTTTTTTCCAATCAATATTTTTGATTTGTTTAATAATAGGTTGAAATACATTTCTTTTATCTTTTGGATAAATCGCATAATAACGAACATGGGCTTCTGGATCAGTAATCGGTATTAAAATACGATTATCTTCTGCCTCTTCTCTTTGAATCGTGATATTGCTTCTAAAATTAGGTAAAGCGGACATCTTTGTAAGTTCATTAAAAACAGAAGGATCGTCTTGAAATAAAAGATGTGATTCAGGAATCATACGTTGACAAACTTTATTCCAAAAACCAATACGTGTAAGAAGTAAAACACTTTGACCGTTTAAATCAGAAAAAGATATTTCTTTAAAAGGTGCTAAAGGATGTGCCGGAGGCACAGATAAATAAAGAGATTCATTTAAAAATTCTTGTGAAATATATTTTTTATCTTGTAAAGGATGGTGTAAAACGATTAAAGAATAATCTCCTTTTTCTAGACCTTCAATTAATGTCTTTTCATCTTGAACTAGGGTACTTTCAATTTGGGCTTCTGTATTATTTAATAAAGCATATTCAACACCCCATAAAGGAGCTGGTGCACAAGAACCAAAAGAAATATGATTTTGACTAAGTTTTGTAAGTTCTTTAATCATTTCTTCTCGTCCATCAAGTAACTTTTGTGCAAATTCTACCGCAAGTTTTCCATTTTCATTCAATTCAATTTTATTTTTCTTACGATTAAATAAAGAAAGTCCTAAATCATCTTCTAATCTTTGCATAGATCTTGTAAGTCCTGGTTGAGAAATCAACAATTCTTCAGCAGCTTTTGAAATGGTTTTATTTTTCGCAATGGATACAAGATGTTCAAGTTGGTTAAATTCAATCATAGTTTCACGTCCTTTTCGTTATTATAACACACTATGACTTTGAGTTATAGTGAGACAATTGAATGATAATGTGCTTTTTTAATGCATATATTAAAATAAAAATATTAATAATTAGTGGAAGCCCTCGTCCAAGAGAAAATATCGATGAAATGGTTAAAATCTTTGATCGTGAAATTGAGCATGTTGGAAATAAGGATATTCGTGGATGTATTGCCTGTATATCATGCAAAGCAAGATTAGGTCATTGTGTCTTTGATGATTGTATCAATGCGATTGATGATCAAAAGTTTGAAGAGGCAGATGGATTTGTCGTTGGAACACCTGATTATTATGGCTCTGCCAATGCGACCTTAGTTGCTTTTCTATATAATACGTCCTTTGATAAAAACGATGAAGGTTGGAATTTTATGGCAATATTTGGTAAAAAACTATCTTTGGATAGCTTTTTTTGTATAACTGACAGTTATAGTGAGATGATTTATTGATATTGTACTTTTGTTTCTTTGAAATCTACAATAAAGATGTAAGGAGGAACAAGATATGGAATATATAACTTTGGCTAATGGTTATCAACTACCGATGTTAGGATACGGTACTTTACATATACCTCCTAAACAAACAAAAGAATGTGTTTTAAAAGCCTTTGAAGCTGGTTATCGTTTGATTGATACGGCCGCTTCTTATCAAAATGAAAAAGAAATAGGGGAAGCCATTAAAGAATCAAAACTTAAAAGAGAAGAAATCTATTTGACAACAAAGGTATGGGTTCAAGATGCCGGTTATGAAAATACGTTACAGGCATTTCATCAATCATTAGAAAACTTAGGAGTTGATTATTTAGATCTTTATTTAATTCATCAACCCTATGGTGATTATTATGGCTCATGGAAAGCTATGGAAGAACTTTATCAACAAGGCAAAATCAAAGCAATTGGTGTTTGTAACTTTTCACCAGAAAGATTCATGGATCTTTCTATGAATAGTTTGATACACCCTATGATCAATCAACTTGAGTTTCATCCCTTCTATCAACAAAAAAATCAAAAATGTGTTTTAAAACAATGTGATTGTCTGTTAGAAGCATGGGGCCCTTTAAATGAAGGACAACGTGATATCTTTCATCATCCAATGTTATTAGATATTGCGAAAAAACATCAAAAATCAGTTTCACAAATTATTCTAAGATGGCATCTAGAAAATCACATTATAGCCATTCCTAAAACCACACATTTAAAGCGTATGAAAGAAAATATAGATATTTTTGATTTTCAGTTAGATAAAGAAGATAAAAAACAAATAGAACAACTTGATTTAGGTTATAGTGAAATTATTGATCATCAAAATTATATGACCGCAAAATGGCTTAATAAATATAAAATACATGATTAAAAGGAGAAAGGAATATGTTATTTTATTTTACAGGTACAGGGAATAGTTTGTATGTGGCGAGACAAATTGAAGAAAAGCCCATCAGTATCCCTCAAATCTTACATCAAGAAAACTTAAAATTTAAAGATGAAAAAATAGGAATTGTTTATCCTGTTTATGCAGGAGAAGCACCCAAAATTGTTTTAGAGTTTTTAGAAAAGGCAACATTTGAAACAGATTATTTCTATTTGATTTTAACTTATGGAAAAGATGTCACAGATGCTCCTGAATGTATAGCACGCTTATTAGAAGAAAAAGGAAGACATGTAAATTATATTCATTCTATTTTAATGGTAGATAACTACTTACCATCTTTTGATATGAATGAACAAAGAGCAATGAATAAAAATGTTGAACAACAAATCCAACAAGCACTTCAAGATATCCAAAATAAAAAAGAAGAAATTCCTGAAGCAACACAGGCAGGAAGAGATTTCCATGCTTCTGCCAAAGAAATCTTTGCGAAAAATCCAGAAATCATTAATGGTGAACAAATTACGGTAACCGATAAATGTGTTGGCTGTGGTATTTGTACAAAGGTTTGTCCAAGAGGTCTTTTCTATATTGAAGATAAAAAGGCTAAAAGAAAACAAAATACCTGTGAATTTTGCTTAGCATGTGCACAAAACTGTCCATCAAAGGCCATCATCACAAAATTGAAAGACGCCAATCCTAATGCACGTTATAGACATGAAAAAGTAAGTCTAAAAGATATTATTGAAGCAAACCAACAAGTATAACTTCCAGTTATACTAACATGCACTATTTATATTGTACATTTATAGAATTTAAAACTAAAATAAAGATAGAAATTGGAGGAGATAATAATGAAAACATTTGAATTAAATAATAAACAAACAATCCCAGCAGTAGGATTTGGAGTCTTCATGATTCCTAATGATGGACCTACTTATGATGCAACTTTAGCTGCTTTAAAAGCAGGATATCGTCATATTGATACAGCTGCTGGTTACTGCAACGAAAGTGATGTAGGAAAAGCAATTAAAGATAGTGGTATTGATCGTTCAGAAATCTTTATTACTTCTAAATTATGGTTACAAGATTATGGTTATGAAAATGCGAAAAAAGGTATTGAAACTTCCATGAAATTATTAGGAGTAGATTATATTGATCTTTATTTATTACATCAACCTTATGGTGATTATTTAGGAGCTTGGAAAGCTTTAGAAGAAGCGTATCAAGCAGGTAAAATTAAATCTATCGGTATTTCTAATATTACTGTGAACTTATGGAATAAATTTAAAGACGGTATGACTGTAATGCCAGCAGTTAACCAAGTAGAATTTAACCCATTTGTTCAACAAAAAGAATTAAGAAAAGTAATGGCTGAAAACAATATTCGTTTAGAAGCATGGTATCCATTAGGACATGGAAATAAAGATTTATTAGAAAATGAAACAATTGTTTCATTAGCTAAAAAATATCATAAAAATGCTGGTCAAATTATCTTAAGATGGATTTATCAAGAAGGAGTTATTTCTTTACCTAAATCTACAAATGAAGAAAGAATGAAAGGAAACATTGATATCTTTGATTTTGAATTAACAGATGAAGAAATGAAAGCAATGCAAGCCTTAGATACAAACAAACCATCTCATAATCCTGAAGATCCTGCCAACGAAACACGTTTAATGGGATTAAAAATTCATGACTAATTTTATTACTTTAAACAATGGGTACCAAATCCCTCAACTTGGATTTGGTACCATTCAACAATTTGGTAAACAAATTGAAGACAATGTGGCTTTTGCCTTAAACCATGGCTATCAACTCATTGATACAGCCAACCGTTATGGAAATGAAGTTGAAGTAGGAAAAGGTTTAAAACAATCAGGATTAAAAAGAGAAGATTATTATTTAGAAACAAAATTAGGACCTACACTTTATGAAAATGATCAAGCTATTGATGATACTTTAAAAAGATTAGGCGTAGACTATATTGATGTTATGATTTTACATCATCCCGTTAATAATTATATTTATGCTTATAAGATGCTAGAAAAAGCCTATAGAGAAGGAAAAATCAAAGCGATTGGACTTTCTAATTTCCAAGTTTCACAAATTCAAGAAATCATGGATCAATGTGAAATACCACCAATGATTATGCAAGTAGAATGTCATCCTTATTATCCAGCAGAACATGTATATGATTTTTGTAAGAAAAATCATATACAACTTCAATCATGGTATCCTTTAGGTCACGGAAATAGTGAAATGTTAAAAGAGGCAATCTTTGTAGAACTTGCAAAGAAATATCATAAATCAACGGTACAAATTATTTTAAGATGGCATCTTCAAATGGGATTTGGTCTTGTTCCGGGAAGTAAATCATTAGATCATATTGAAGCGAACGCACAAATCTTTGATTTTGAACTAACAGATGAAGAAATGAAAGAAATTGAAAAAGTGAATAAACATACACCATTTTATAAAGTAACTAAAGAATCTTTACAAAGACTTGCCACAACAAAATGTAATTTTGAAGAAGGAGAATAATTATGGAATACAAAACATTAAATAATGGAGTGAAAATGCCAGTTGTTGGTTTTGGTGTTTTCCAAGTTAAAGATGAAGAAGAATGTAAAAGAGTTGTTTTAGATGCAATCGATGCAGGATATCGTTTAATTGATACTGCACAATCTTATGGAAATGAAGAAGCTGTTGGTAAAGCAATTCAAGAAACAAATGTACCAAGAGAAGAATTATTTATTACTACTAAAGTATGGATTTCTAATTATGGTTATGAAAAGGCAAAAGCTTCCGTTGAAGAGTCATTAAAGAAAATGCAATTAGATTATTTTGATTTAGTTTTATTACATCAGCCATTTAAAGATTATCATGGAGCTTATCGTGCTTTAATTGATTTATATAAAGAAGGAAAAATTAAAGCTATTGGTGTATCTAACTTCTATCCAGATCGTTTAGTGGATTTAGCTTTAGATACAGAAGTTGTACCAGCTGTTAACCAAGTAGAAGTGAATCCTTTCCATCAACAAGATACAGCTTTAATTTACAATACAAAATACGGTGTACAATTAGAAGCATGGGCACCATTTGCGGAAGGTAAAAATGGTATCTTCACAAATGAAACACTTGTAGAAATTGGAAACGAATACAATAAATCAGTTGGACAAGTTATTTTAAGATGGCTTGTACAAAGAGGAATTGTTCCTTTAGCTAAAACAGTCAGAAAAGAAAGAATGCAAGAAAACTTAAGTATCTTTGATTTTGAATTAAGTGAAGAAGATATGCAAACAATTACTTCACTTAATAAAGACACAAGTTCATTCTTCTCTCACTATGATCCAGCAACTGTAGAAATGATTTGTGGCTTAAAACGCTAGTGGAGAAAAGTTTATAGCATGCTTGATAGTGTAAGTGGTTAGCTCTATATAAATAAAACAAAGAGATCTCTTAATGAAATTAGGTTTATATTTAAAATATGTAAGAAAATAGTGGGACGTAGTTCTCACTTTTTTGTATAACTGATAGTTATAGTGGTATGAGATATCAATAATGTACTTTTATGGGAGTATGGATAAAATAATATTAGATAGAAATTTGATTAAAGGAGCCAGGTTATGAATGATTCAACAAAAATAAATGATATTTTAAAAAATCTGTTATTTAGCGATATAGGACAATTTTTATTCAATTACAAATAATATGACCCTAAAAGATGTAGACTATTTACTTCCTTATCATAGTCATATTGAAGTAAGTACAACTTTAGAAGTATTATAATATTTAGAAAAGCAAAAACAAAAAAGAAATATGAAAAAACTCTAACCCTTATGGAACCTAAAGAATGGTATAAAGCAAGTAAACTTTTAAATGAACTTGAAGAAAAAGGAGTTACTAAGGGTAAATGTTATGGGAAAAAATAATAAAAAGTGAGTTCGTGTTTATAAACATGGACTTTTTTCATTTTACATAAACTTAACATAAACCATACGTTCTTTTGATTTTTGAAAGTGTTGAAAAACACTATGATAGGAGTGTCTTAAGAAAAGGAAACAAAAATAAATAATATCTTAAGAGAAAACAAAGGAAGGTAAATAAAAAATGAAAAAGAAAGTATTAAGTGTTTTAATAGTTTTCATGATGTGTCTTGGTTTAGCCGGATGTGGCGGAGGATCAAATAGTGCATCAGATGACATTAGTGGAAAGGTAAGTTTAAACGGATCAACTTCAATGGAAAAATTCGTTAATGCCTTATCAGAAGGAATTAAAGAAAAATATCCAAACTTACAATTAGAAGCACAATTTACAGGATCTGGTGCAGGTCTAGAAGCAGTTGCTTCAAAAACAACAGATATCGGAGATTCTTCTCGTGCTTTAACAGATGAAGAAAAAGCAAAAGGATTAGAAGAAAATATTGTCGCTATCGATGGTATCGCAACAATTACAAACAAATCTAATAAAGTAACAAACTTAACTAAAGATCAATTAGCAAAAATCTATACAGGACAAATTACTAACTGGAAAGATTTAGGTGGACAAGATGAAGCAATCGTAGTTATCGGACGTGAAGCTGGTTCTGGTACGCGTGGAGCATTTGAAGAATTATTAGGAATTGAAGAACAATGTCAATATGCTCAAGAATTAAATGAAACTGGTGCTGTTCTTGCTAAAGTTGCTAAAACTTCTGGATCAATCGGTTATGTTTCATTAGATGTATTAGATGATACAGTTTCTCCTCTTCAATTAGATGGTGTTGAACCTAGTGAAAAAACTGTAAAAGATGGAAGTTATGCTTTACAAAGACCATTCGTAATGGCTACAAATGGAAAAATTAGTGAACAATCTAAACAAGTTCAAGCAGTATTTGATTTCATCAATAGTGATGCTGGACAAAAAATCATTGAAAAAGTTGGTTTAGTAACACCAAATAAATAAAAAATAAAGAGGGAAGTATTATGGAAAAAAAGTTATCAATTATTAGCCATAAGAAAGCAAAATCCCTAGTAGAAAAAACAGCCGCGATGATCTTTCGTGGCTGTGCTATTATCTCTGTTTTAGCAGTTGTTACTATTACAGGATATATGATTATTTCAGGGACACCTGCCATCTTTAAAGAAGGAATTACAGGTATTTTGTTTTCTACAACGTGGGCGCCAACAGCAGCCAATCCTCAATATGGGATTGCTTATGTTATATTAACATCCATTGTTGGGGTTTTTCTAGCAATCTGTATAGGAGTACCTATTGGTTTATTTACAGCAATCAACCTTGCTGAAATTGCACCAGTAAAACTTAGAAAAATATTAAAATCAGCAATTGAATTACTTGCAGGGATTCCGTCTGTTGTCTATGGATTATTAGGAATTCTTATTGTTAATCCAATGATGTATAAATTAGAATTAATGATTTACCATGGCTCTAAAACACATCAATTTACAGGTGGGGCCAATCTTTTATCAGCTATTATCGTACTAGCAATTATGATTTTACCTACACTTATTAATATTTCAGAAACAGCCTTAAAAGCTGTACCTGATGATTATCGTAAAAGCTCACTTGCTTTAGGGGCAAGTAAAATTCAAACAATCTTTAAGGTTGTTGTACCAAGTGCTAAATCTGGAATTATGTCAGCTATTGTACTTGGTGTAGGTCGTGCTATTGGAGAAGCGATGGCTATTTTGTTAGTAGCCGGAAATGCAGTATCTCTTCCACTTCCATTTAATTCGGTACGTTTTTTAACAACAGCCATCGTTTCAGAAATGGGATATGCTAGTGGTACACATCGTCAAGTTTTATTCACAATTGGACTTGTTCTATTTATCTTTATCATGATTATTAACTTAATCTTAACATATGTTTTAAAAAGAGGTGACTTAGATGAATAATACAATATTAGAAAAAAAGAAACGTGTTAGTGATCAAATTCTCTATGCACTTATTCAATTAAGTTCATTTCTTTCAATTTTTATCTTATTAGTTATTATTGGTTATATTCTCTATCGAGGAATACCAGCCTTTGATTTTTCTTATTTAGTAAATACAACAAGTATTATTAATGATACTGTAGGTATATTACCTAATATTATTAATACACTTTATATTGTTATTGTGACACTTTTAATTGCTTGTCCAATAGGAATTGGTGGAGCTATTTATTTAAATGAATATACAAAAAATAAAAAATTCGTTAGTATCATTTCATTTACAACGGAAGTTTTAGCAGGTATTCCATCAATTATTTATGGATTATTTGGAATGTTGTTCTTTGGATCTGTTTGTCATTTAGGATTTTCAATTTTGACAGGTTCACTTACACTTGCCATTATGATTTTACCAATCATTTCAAGAAATACCCAAACAGCTTTAGAATGTGTTCCTAAAAGCTATCGTGAAGCTGCTTTAGGAATTGGAGCAACAAAATGGTATATGATTCGTACAGTTCTTTTACCAAGTGCAATTCCTGGTATCTTAACAGGAGTCATTCTTGCGATGGGACGTATTGTTGCTGAATCCGCTGCCTTATTATTTACGGCAGGCTCAGTTGCTATTTTACCTACTAATATTTTTAAACATTTGTTAAGTAGTGGGGGAACTCTTACTATTCAATTATATTTAGAAATGGCTAAAGGTAATTATGAAGTTTCATTTGTGATTGCTCTTGTTTTAGTAGTTATTGTTTTAGGTTTAAATATGTTAGCTAAATGGATCAGTCGCAGATTTGATGTAAATAAAGGGGATAATTAAGATGGAAAATAAAATAGAAGCAAGACATCTGAATTTGTATTATGGACAAAAACATGCTTTAAAAGATGTCAGTTTAGATATTAAAGAAAATAAAATTACAGCGTTTATTGGCCCTTCAGGGTGTGGTAAATCAACATTTTTAAAAACATTGAATCGTATGAATGATTATGTTGATAACGTTAAAATTGAAGGGGATGTTATCTTAGATGGTGAAGATATTTATGATAGCCGTGTTGACACAACTTTACTTAGAAAAAAAGTTGGGATGGTTTTCCAACAACCAAATCCATTCCCTATGTCAATTTATGATAATGTCGCTTATGGACCACGTATTCATGGTATTAAAAATAAAAAACAACTTGATAAAATCGTTGAAGATAGTTTAAAAGCAGCAGCACTTTATGATGAAGTTTCAGATCGTTTACATTCAAGTGCCTTAGGTTTATCTGGTGGACAACAACAAAGATTATGTATTGCCCGTGCTTTAGCTGTACAACCAGAAGTTATCTTATTAGATGAACCAACAAGTGCCTTAGATCCGATTTCAACACTTAAAATCGAAGAACTTTTATTACAATTAAAAGATCAATATACGATTGCTATCGTTACTCATAATATGCAACAAGCAAGTCGTATTGCTGATTATACAGCCTTCTTCTTAGTAGGAGAAATGGTTGAATATGGACCAACAAAAGATGTCTTTGGTATGCCAAAAGATAAAAGAACTGAAGATTATATTACTGGTAGATTTGGATAGGGGGAAATTAGAATGCCAAGAAGTCAATTTGATCAAGAACTTAATAAGATGCATGTTGATTTAGATAGAATGTGTCATCTTGTTGTTTTAGCTATTGAAAACTGTGTTACAGCTTTTAAGGAACAAGATTATGAACTTGCCCAAGATATTATTCATGGTGATAAACAAATTAATGATGTGGAAAGATCCATTGAAGCAAAATGTTTATCATTGATTTTAAAACAACAACCCGTTGCTTCTGATTTAAGAGATGTTTCAACTGCTTTAAAAGTAGTTACTGATTTAGAAAGAATTGGAGATCAAAGTGCAGATATTGCGGAATTGATTTTAGAAATGAAAGAAATGGATAGTTTCTTAATGATTGGTCATATTCAAGATATGGCAAAAATTGCAACTAAAATGGTTAAAGAAGCTTTGGATGCTTTCCATCAACATGACTTAAACCATGCTTTAGAAGTAAAGAAGATGGATATTAAAATGGATGAATTATTTGATCAAGTAAAAAAAGATATTATTCAAATGATTAAAGAATCAAATGATAAAGGTGATTTAACAATCAATTTCTTAATGATTGCAAAGTATTTTGAAAGAATTGGTGATCATGTTGTTAATATCTGTGAATGGATTGAGTTCAACCAAACAGGAAAACTTAACAATACTCGATTAATTTAGACCTCTTTATAGAGGTTTTTTTAGTTGTTCAAATATGTAAATACATTTAATTTATTTAAATATATTAAGTTTATCATGTGTTATTATTAGTATGCTTTTATTTTAAACAACTATCGAAAATAGTAGTTAAAAAAGAGCGACTATGATATAATTTTTCCGAATAGTTATACACGGCAGGTAGTTATCCTTGGTCGTTTAGATCGAAGGGCGTATTCTTCGTTTACATAGATATCCCTAGGGAAATATGAAAAGCGGAGGTGATGGAAATGACAGCTTATGAAGCTATCATTATTATGTTAGGTGCACTAACATTAATGATGTCGATAATAAGTATTGTTATTAAATTACTTCTATATATAATAGAAAATAATGCAAAAAAATAACTACCTCGAAAAGTTTTGGCGAACATTGAGGTAGTTATTTTTCTCAAGAAAATCCAAGGCTAGTCGTTTATGACTATTCCTTTTTTCATTTATATTATAATTTATGATAATTTCTAAGTCAACATCACAAAATGATTGTTTAAAAAAAGCTTTTCATGCAAATAAAGAACATCTTGTGCAATAAATATATCATTAATGCTAATCATCACATATAATTGTATTAATTAGGGAGGATTACCATATGAACAAGAAAAGAAATATTATAATTGGGTTAATAGTTTGTGTACTGCTTATGACAGTGGTATTTTTTGTTTTTAATCATGGAAAAAGTAATGAACAAGTTGTTACAGAATATTTTGAACTTTTAAAAAAGAAAGATTATAAACAAATGTATCAAATGTTAGACCAAAAGACAGTCTATACTCCTACACAAAAATATTTTATTGAAAAGCATAAAGAAATCTATGATGTAATAAATCCAAGTAATATACAGGTAAAAGTAATAGATGAAAAAGATAATATGGTTCAATATCAAATATCGATGGATACTGTAGCTGGAAAAGTTAAATATAAAAATAAGATTGAAATTAAAAATGAACAAATTAAATTTAATAAGCAACTTATTTTTGATGAGTTTTCTGATAAGAACAAAGTAAAAGTGATTACGACACAACCTTATAGAGGGTATATTTTAGATAGAAATGGAAAATATTTAGCTAAACAAGGAAATGCTTATTCATTTGGTCTTGTAAGAGGAAAACTTAATGGTGAAAATGATTATGCACAAATAGCTAAGTATTTAGAAACGGATGTTGAAACCATTCAAAAGAAAATGAGTGCATCTTGGATCAAAGATGATTCTTTTGTACCTATTAAAAATGTATCAGAACAAGTAAAAAATCAATTGATTCAACAAGAAATTTTAAATATTAAAGGTGTTAAAATCAATACGATTTCTATGCGTGTTTATCCTTATGATAAAATAACATCTCATATCATTGGGTATGTCCAAAATGTTAATTCAGAAGACTTAAAAAAACATAAAAATGAAGGTTATACAAGTAATTCAATAATTGGTAGAAGCGGTATTGAAGCAACATATGAAAAAGAGTTACGTGGAGAAGTAGGTGGAAAAATTGTCATTGTTGATGAAAATAATAATGTCATTAAAACAGTTGCCCAAAAAGAAGCAAAAGATGGTAAAGATATTCGTTTAACAATTGATATTGATTTACAACAAAGTCTTTATAATGAATACCAAAATGATAAAAGTGCTTCTGTTGCTTTAAATCCACAGACAGGAGAAGTTTTAGCACTTGTTTCAACGCCATCCTATTCAAATAATGATTTTGTCTTAGGCCTTTCAACAGATAAATGGAATGCTTTAAATAATGATAGTAATCAACCATTAATGAGTCGTTATAAACAAACTTATACCCCTGGATCAACTATGAAACCGATTACAGCAGCTATTGGTTTAGAAACAAAAACAATTGATGCAAATAAAGATTTAGGGGCTAAAGATAAATGGCAAAAAGATTCAAGCTGGGGTAATTATTATGTAACAACATTACATG